>ORMF010183324.1_pt1 | contig 35355 bp, 31 predicted proteins | sample 1779871 | NCBI WGS metagenome assembly ORMF01 (sample SAMEA104232316, study PRJEB22302) | groundwater metagenome | biome: forest; feature: aquifer; material: groundwater | place: USA | collected 2011-08-07 | depth 5.4 m
CAGAGCATGGCGAGGAGGTGCTCGAGCAGCGCCATGAGCTTGGATTGGGAGTGACGGCGCAGCATGCCGCGGCGGTTGCCGGGCATGGGGTGCCACAGGTTGAGGAGCGCGGTCGACACGCTCGCGCCGGCGGCAAACAGCGCCACCAGCACGGCCACGAGCGGCGAGAGCAGCGCGAGCCCGGCAAGGGGAAGCGCCAGGATCACGAGCACGGGCGCACCGACGGCGGTGACCTTGGCCAGCTCCACCTCCGCGCGCGTTACGGGGGCGGCGGCAATGAGCTCGGGCGCGTCCTCGCCCGACACCGTGATCCAGGCGAGCGAGGCCGCGATCTGGGCGGCGATGACGACGATGGCGGGCGCCAGCGCGGTGGCGAGCGGGATGTTGTCGACGCCGCGCACCAGCACGACCGCGATCGGCACGGTGTAGATGATCTGCAGCGCCAGCTGCGCGAACAGGGTGTGGTCGCGGCACAGCAGCCGCCACTCCTTGCGGCGCAGGGTGCGCGCAAGGCCGGAGCCGAATTGCAGCGAGCGATCGCGCGGCTGCCAAAGGCGCCTCGCGTCGTCGGAGGCGCCGGCGGCGCGCAGGCTCGCATGCGCAAAACTCTCGGCGAGAAGCACGATGGCGCCGGCAAAGAGCACGGCCGCAAGCGCCACGAGCAATGCAATCGACGCAGGAAGCGGGAGAGCCTTTGCGGGGTCGAGGAGGCCCGCGATCGCGGACGTGGAGACGTAGTCGGCGACGGCGCCCCGGATCGCCGCGGGCAGCATGGCGGCGATCTGCATCCCCAACAGGAAGGCCCCGCCGATCAGGGCGGCGGCGAGCTGCGAGATCAGCCGGGCGCGGCGCGGACCGAACCACAAGAAGAGGCCGATGGCGACGGCAAGCCCCACCGTGGTGCCGATGAGCGACAGGGCAATGAGGACCGGATAGACGGCCAGCCATGCTGGACCGTCCACCACCGCCCCCATGTCGGCGACGGGCAGCACCAGGATGGCCACGGACCCGAACGAGCTTGCGGCGATGCCGACCGCCCGCGAGGCCAAGATGAGCCGGACCGGCAAGGGCGAGCCCAGCAGCAGATCGGCGCTGCCGCGGTCCTGCAGCATGCGCGCGGCGCCCAGCAGCCCCTGTGCGGTCATCCAGGCGAAAATCGAAAATGCGACGATGGCGGTCGCAGACGTACCGGCGACGACGCCCTCATGCTGGAGCCGCACGAGCCATTTGACGATCGGCCAGGCGAGCAGATGCAGAACGATGGCGCCGGCCGCGCAGACTGCCCCTGTCGCCGGCGGCGACAAGCGGCCGAACATGTCCATGAACCGGCGCCAGTTGAGCGTCAGGTCGTGGGCGATGAGCCAAGCGAGTGTTCCGGGCTTCAGCCGCATGCCGCCCCTGCGCCCTTGGCGATGACCGCCAGGAACACGTCCTCGAGCGTGGAGCTGCCCTTGCCGATCGCCGATTTCAGCTCCGGCAGCGTGCCCTCGACCACCAGGCGGCCGTGGGAGACGATGCCGATCCGGTCGGCCAGGCGCTCGGCAACCTCGAGAATGTGCGTGGTGAGGATGATCGCCGCGCCGGCGCGCACGCGGGCGGTGAGCAGGTCCTTCACCTGGCGCGCGATGGCGGCGTCGAGCCCGGTCAGCGGCTCGTCCAGCATGATGAGCCGCGGGTCGTGGATCAGGGCCCCGGCAAGCGCCACCTTCTGCTTCATGCCGCGCGAGAAGCTTTCGCAGCGCTGATGGCGGTGGGGGCCGAGCTCGAGCACCTCGAGCAGCTCGGCGGCGTTGCGCTCGGCCCGCTCCCGCTCGACACCCCACAGCCCGGCCACGAACTCCAGATACTCGAGCGGCGAGAGCTTGTCGTAGAGCATGGGCTCGTCCGGCAGCCACGCCGTGATGCGCTTGGCGGCCACGGGATCGGCGAGCGCATCGACGCCGAAGATGGCGATGCTGCCGCGATCGGGCGGCAGCAGCCCGGCAATCATGCGCAGCGTGGTGGTCTTGCCCGCGCCATTGGGGCCGAGCAGGGCATAGAGCTCGCCGGCGTGCACCGTCAGGTCGAGGTCGTCGACCGCGACCGTCGCGAACTCCTTGCGCAGGCCCTGGACCAGAAGCGCAGGCGAACGGGAACAAGCCCGGACAATGCGCGGCTCCTCACCAAGCGCTACCCCATTCAGCACAGCAAACGCCTTTCGCGCGGCCTGCCCACGGCATCGGGCTCGCGAGAGTATCGGCGCTGGCTTTCTTCGGCGTTAATGAGTCGTTCCGCAACGCCATCGCGCGGCCGCGTGCGGGGACTGCTGGGTATGGCTTCCGTCCGCGCAGCCCGGGATGTAAACGGGAGGGCCGGGCCGCTGGGCCCCTGCCTCTGGACACCCGGAGACGACCGCCTTGCTCGATAGCACCGCCTCTGGCGTCTACGTCATCGCCGTCACCCCGTTTCACGACGACGGCCGGCTCGACGAGGCTTCCACGGACCGGATGGTCGATTTCTACCGCAGCTGCGGCGTCACCGGGCTCACCATCCTCGGCGTGATGGGCGAGGCGCCCAAGCTCGACACCGGGGAGGCGATCGCCTTCTCGCGCCGCGTCATCGGGCGATGCGGGCAGCTGCCGGTGATCGTCGGCGTGTCGGCGCCGGGCCTCGCGGCCATGCGCGCGCTCGCCCGCAGCGTCATGGATGCGGGGGCGGCGGGCGTGATGATCGCCCCGCCCGGCAGCGTCCGGACGGACGACCAGATCGTCGGCTACTTCGCCCAGGCGGTCGAGGCGATCGGCGCGGATGTGCCGTTCGTCATCCAGGACTATCCGCAGGCGGCCGGCGTGATGATGGCGCCCTCCGCGATCCGCCGGATCGTCGACGCGCACGCCTCCTGCGTCATGCTCAAACACGAGGACTGGCCTGGACTCGAGAAGCTTACCGCCGTCCGCCGCCTGATGCAGGAAGGCGCCATGCGGCGCGTGTCGATCCTCACCGGCAACGGCGGCGTCTTTCTCGACTTCGAGATGGAGCGCGGCGCCGACGGCGCCATGACCGGCTACGCCTTCCCCGACATGCTGGTCGACGTGGTGCGGCTGCAGCAGGCCGGCAGGCGCGACGAGGCCCACGACCTCTTCGACGCGCACCTGCCGCTGATGCGCTACGAGCAGCAGCCGGGGCCCGGCCTCGCCGTGCGCAAGCACATCCTCGAGCTGCGCGGCGCGATCCTGTCGGATGCGCAGCGCAAGCCCGGCGTGCCGCTTTCCCCGCTCGCCCGCGCGGAGGTGGGCTACCTCCTCGCCCGCCTCGCCAAGCGCGATGCGCGGGCCAAGGGCCTGGGGTGAGCGGCTGCGTCAGCTTTCGACCCTGCACAATAGGCTGTTAGGCGTGGTCGCCGCGTTGGCCGGCGCATGCCAGACTTGCATGTGAGCCATGGGGCCGGGCAATGTACCCGAGCCTAATCGATGGCGGTGCGGGCCGGCCATTCAAGCATGGGTCGAACCATGGCTGACGACTTTGCCAAGACGCTCGCGGGCCACCTGGGCGTCGCCGCCGTGCTGGCGAACGTGCTGATCGACACAGGGATCGTCACTCGCGAGGAGCTTTGCGATCGTTTCCGGCAGGCTGAGGATGCGGCTGCTCGATCTGCGGGCGGCCTGGCGAGCGCCCAGATTCTGGCGGCGATGCTGCGCTATCTCGAGCAGGCGGATGGCAACCGCCCAAAGCCTCAGTGACAGCCGCGAGGAAGCGCTCGAAGGTCGACGGAGCAATGTCCAAAGCGGGCCTCGTGCGATAATGGCGAATCGCCGATTGAGATAGCTGATATTAGAAATATCCATACCGCCGCACAACTCTCGGGCGCGCCCTGCGTTGCGGGCGATGGCGCGGTGTTGCCGGCAATCTACAGCTTGATCACTTTGACCGTGGCGGCCGCGCGCTCGCCAGGGCCTTGATGGTGCCGCGCAGCCAGCGATGGGCCATGTCGTCGTCGTAGCGCGCATGCCACATCGAGTAGAGGGCGAGCTGGGGGAAGCGGAACGGCATCTCGTGCAGCTGCAGGCCGTAATGGTCGGCGAGCATGCGTCCCGCAACGACCGAGGTGGTGGCGATCAGGTCCGACGACGCGGCCACTGCGCCCATAGCCATCAAGGTCGGGACGGACACCGCCACCCGGGCCTCGAGCCCCATCCGCCGCAGCTCCAGGGCCGCCCCGCTGCCGACCGGAGACCGGGCCCAGACCAGAGCGACGTGCAGGAGCTCGAGATAGAGGCTCCTGGTGAGCCCCTCCTTCAGAGCCGGATGATTGGCGCGGGCCACCACCACGGCGCGGCCGCGGCCCAGCAGCTCGCAGCGGATGCCATCGGCATCGCACGCCTGGAAATCGAAGGCGAGCTCGGTCTCGCCATACTTGAGCTCGTTGACGAGATCGCCGCCGCGCGTGTTGCTGACCAGCAGGCGCACCCCCGGTGCCGTGCGTGACAGCTCGCCGAGCAGCGGCGGCAGCACCAGGGCGTCGAAGCCGCCGCCGATGTCGAGCACAAACGTGCGCTCGAGCTTGCTGACATCGACCTCCTTGGGCTCGAACGCCGCATTCACGTGTGCCAGCGCCGTCTGCACGTGGCCCGCCATCTCGAGGGCCCGTGGCGTCGGCCGCACGCCGTGGCCGGTGCTCTCGAACAGGTCGTCGTTGGCAAGCCGGCGCAGCCGCGCCAGCGCCTGGCTGACGGCGGATTGCGTCACGCCCAGTCGATTTGCCGCGCGCGACAGGCTGCCCTCGCTCAGGATCGCGTCGAACACGGGGATCAGCGTCAGCATTTCACGCTTGGGCATGGGCATCTCGCACCTGCGCGGGTGGCGCAGAAGGTCTCCTGTACGGGCCTAGCGTGCCGGGAAATGGGGCACAACTGCGGGCATGCGGGCGCTGGCCGGCACCTGTGAAGAACTCGACCGCGACGATGCCGGTCGCATCGTGGCCGCGCGAAGACCTCAGGCGCGTCGCCCAGCAGGGGATGCGCGGCCGATCGTGCCGACGGCGATGCCTGCGATGATGAGAGCCATCGCGCCCAGCAGCGGCAGATCGAGCGACTCGTTCAAGGCAACGGTAGAGCAGAGCGTGCCCACGACTGGGGTGGCCAGAACCCCCAGCGAGGTCGTCACCGCCGGCAGGCTGCGGTTGACGGTTGCCATCGCCCAGTAGGCGACCGCGATCCCGAATACGGCGGCATAGAGCAACAGCAGCGCCAGCTGCAGGCTCCAATCGATCGTCGGCGGGCCCTCGAACAGCGGCGCCAGCACGGCCAATACCACCGTGGCGAGCAGCACTTCCCAAAACACCAGCTGAAAGGGTGTGGATATCCATCTGTGGGCGCGCACCTGCAGAATGCTCACAGCCCAGAAGAACGCTCCCAGCAGGATCAATCCGTTGCCGAGCACGGCGTTGCCGTCGCTCCAATCGAAGGCGAGCGGGTTGAACATGAGCGCCAGGCCCGTGAGGCCGATACCCACTCCGGTCGCGCGCCATGGCGTGATCGGCTCGCCCAGGAACAGCCGCGCCCCCGGCACCACCCAGAGCGGCGTCGTATAGCCCAGCACCACCGAGCGGCCGGCGGGAATGAACTGGATGCCGATGGCCACCAGTGCGGCGAACGCCACCATATGCAAGAGCGCGATGCCCGCCACGACGGGGAGGTCGCCGCGCGGAGGCAGAGCGAGGTCGCCGCGGGCGAGGTGCAGCCCGAGCAGGGCGATGCCGGCAGTCGCGGAGCGGATGGCGCAGGCCCACAGCGGCGGGGCATCGGCGACAATCGCCTTCATCACCGGCCAGGTGGTGCCCCAGGCAAAGACCACGACGGCAAACAGCAGGAAGGCCGTGCGCCGCGTCAGCTGCTCGCTCATCAGACACGTCCCCCATCGCCGGCACCGGGCCCTAAAGCCCGCAGCGTCTTTAGCGCCCGGGCTCAGGACTTGTCACCGCAATCCCCATTGCGCCAAGGCGCGATCGCCAAAATTCCCGACAAGACCCAACCGCAAGAGGCGCTACCGCACAAGAGGAGCGCACCCACGTCGAGCGTTTCTTCAACAACTTCAATAAGTTGCGCCGAATCGCCGCGCGCCACGACAAGCTCGCCACCGTGCGAATTTCGCTCCGATCATTGAGTCCACGGCCCGGTAAACGGCGAGCTCCGCGTTCACGTTCGCAACATGAACGCTCAGCCTTGACATTCATGGCATGAACGCTCTAAGCGTGTCGCTCGTTAACGAGGGGTTAACGTGACGGGGCCGTCAGACCAGAAGGGCATCGAGAATGCCCGCATCATGCTGGGCCTGCTCGAATCGATCGAGCGGGGTGGCGTCCAGTCACAGCGCCTGCTCGCCGCCGAGCTCGGCATCGCCCTGGGCCTCGTCAACGCCTACCTCAAGCGCTGCATCAAGAAGGGGCTCCTGAAGATGGGCCAGGCGCCGGCGCGGCGTTACGCCTATTACCTGACGCCGCGGGGCTTCTCCGAGAAATCGCGGCTCACCGTCGAATACTTGTCCTACTCCTTCTCCTTCTTTCGCCGCGCAAAGTCGGACTGCACGGTCGCGCTGGAGGCCGCGCGCGCCTTGGGCTGCAGCCGGTTGGCCTTGGCGGGCGTCTCCGACGTCGCAGAAGTGGCCATCATTTGCGCGCTGGAGAGCGGTACCGAGATTGTCGCCATGGTCGATGCGCAGTCTCCGCTTACCCACTTCGTGCGTCTGCCCGTGGTCCGATCCTTCGACGCGGTTGCCGGCACGTGCGATGGCGTCGTCGTCACCGACATCAAGTCGCCGCGCGAAACCTACAAGGCGGCCGTCGCCAAGTTCGGCGAGGAGCGCGTGTTCATCCTCGCGATGCTCGGCGTGCGCATCGCTGGTAGGCAGCAGGCAGCGGCATGAGCGGCGCGAACGGCCCGTGCTGGTATGTGGTGCTGACGCAGCCGCGCGCCGAGCTCGAGGCGGCGATGCATCTGCAGCGCCAGGGGTTCGAGGCCTATCTGCCGCGCTACCGCAAACGGCGGCGTCACGCGCGCCGCACCGAGATCGTGGCCGCGCCGCTGTTCCCCAGGTACCTGTTCGTCGGCGCCGACCTCACCGCGCAGCGCTGGCGCGCCATTCACTCCACCGTCGGCGTCGCCCGCCTCGTCTGCTACGGCGAAGCGCCCGCGCGGGTAGCCGACACCATCATCGACAGCTTGAAGACCATGCAAGACGAGGGCGGTCACGTTTGTCTGCGCGAGCGGCCGCAGTTTCGTCCCGGTGAGGGGATCCGTGTGGTCGAGGGCGCATTCTCGTCCTGCCTCGGCTTGTTCGAAGGCATGACGGACAGCGAGCGGGTGGCCATCCTCCTCGATCTGCTAGGCCGCAAGGTCCGCGTGTCGATCGGTATCGACTGCATCGCCGCCGCATGAGGGAGCCGGTCTGGCTCCTCGCCGGCCGCTGCAACGAGGCGTCACTGGGTGACGAGTTCGCTCACCCTGACGGCGGTAGCGTGCTGAAGACGGCCACTTGGTGGGTAAACTGCTGCAGTTTGAGCCGATGTCGCCAGATCAGGGAAAGGGCGCGGGGACGAGCGCGGTATTGGCCAAGATGAAGACAGAGAAAGCGGTGTCCGTGCTCGATACATGTGAACTTGACGGTACCTCGAGCCGCCGGTCCGCGTTTTCGGAGTGGCTAAAGTCGGCCGCGCCAACGAGAAAGACGCCATTTTCGTGTTGTCGGTCGGCGGCGGAAAGGTTGAGAGGAATGTCGGAGAGGCTGGGGGGTAAATGATCGGCGTACGCAAGACGGCGGTCGTCACCGGAGGTGCGGGCTTCATCGGCAGCCACATGGTCGATCTCCTGATCGAACGTGGCTTCAAGGTTCGCGTGATCGATAACCTTGTCGGCGGACGCGAAGCCAATATCGCGCATCACAAGAACAATCCGGACTTCGCCTGCGAGTTCTCCGACATGCGACGATATCAACCGGGTGCGGCTTTGTTTGACGGCGTCGACTACGTCATCCACTTTGCCGGGATTGGCGACATCGTTCCGTCGATCGAGGCGCCGCTCGAATACATGTCGGCCAATGTGCAGGGAACGGTGCACATGCTGGAGTGCGCCAGGCACGCCGGCGTCAGGAAGTTCGTGTATGCGGCGTCCTCTTCCTGCTACGGCACCGCGAGCACGCCGACGCGCGAGGATCATCCGATCGCGCCGCAATATCCTTATGCCTTGAGCAAGTATCAGGGCGAACAGGCGGCGTTCCACTGGCACCAAGTGTATCGGTTGCCGGTCAATTCCATCCGCATCTTCAACGCGTATGGAACCCGTTCGCGCACCTCCGGTGCGTACGGCGCCGTCTTCGGAGTTTTCCTCAAGCAGAAGCTCGCCGGCAAGCCGTTCACCGTGGTCGGCGACGGCACCCAGACACGCGACTTTCTCAACGCCATCGATGTGACCGAGGCTTTCCTGCTTGCAGCGGAGACCGACAAGAGCGGAGAAGTGTGGAATCTCGGCGCCGGCAATCCGCAATCGGTGAACCGTCTTGTCGAGCTCTTGGGCGGCCCGGTCGTTTACATCCCGAAGCGTCCGGGTGAGCCCGACTGCACTTTCGCGGACATCTCCAAGATTACGCTCGATCTCGGCTGGCGGCAGCGCGTGAGTTTCGAGGAGGGCGTTGCCGGCATCGTCGCCGAAATCGACTACTGGCGCGATGCGCCGTTGTGGGATCCGGACTCGATCGCCAAGGCGACGGCCGGCTGGTTCAGGGCGTTGGCTCCGAAAGAGGTGCAATCATGATAGACGAGGGGAGCCGCAGGATCGTCAGTCACAAAGTGAAGTCGGCGGAGGAGATCGCGCGTGTCGTGGGCCCGCCGCCGCGCGAGAAGAAGGTCATCATGTGCCACGGCACCTTTGACATCGTGCATCCGGGCCATGTGCGCCACCTGCTCTACGCCAAGAGCAAGGCCGAGATCCTCGTCGCCAGCCTCACGGCGGATGTCCACATCGTCAAGGGCCAGCTGCGGCCGTTCGTGCCGCAGGAACTGCGCGCGTTCAACCTCGCCGCCTTGGAATGCGTGGACTATGTCGTGATCGATACCGATCCGACCCCGATCAGGAACATCAAGATCATCCAGCCGGACTATTTCGCCAAGGGCTACGAGTACACGAAGGACGGCCTGCAGCCTCGCACCGCCGAAGAGAAGGTCTCCGTAGAATCCTACGGCGGCGAATTGCTGTTCACCCCCGGCGATATCGTCTACTCGTCCTCTTATTTCATCGAGAATGAGCCGCCGTCGATCGCGACCGAGAAGCTGATGTCGCTTCTCAACGCCGAAGGGCTGAGCCTCGAGGACCTGCGCAGTGCGGTCAGCAAGCTCGCCAATGCCCGCGTGCACGTCGTGGGCGACACGATCATCGACAGCTATACGCATTGCGCGATGATCGGCGGCATGACCAAGACCCCGACCATGAGCGTGCGGTTCGAGGAGAGAATCAATTTCGTCGGCGGCGCCGGAATCGTGGCCAAACACCTGAAAGCCGTCGGCGCCGACGTGACCTTCTCCACCGTGCTCGGCGACGACGCGCTGGCCGAGTTCGCGCTCAAGGACCTGGGGAGCGAGGGGGTGAAATGCGAACCGATCATCGACCGCACGCGCCCCACCACGAACAAGAATGCCATCGTCGCCGGCAAGTACAACCTTCTGAAGGTCGACACCGTCGACAATCGCTCGATTTCCGAGCGCATCGTCAAGACGCTCACCGAGCAAATCCGCGGCACGCCGGCCGATATCGTCGTGTTCAGCGATTTCCGGCACGGGATATTCAATCGGGACACCATCCCCCCGTTGACCAAGGCGATCCCGCCCGGGGCGTTCCGGGTGGCCGACAGTCAAGTTGCGAGTCGCTGGGGCAATATTCTCGAATTCAACGGCTTCGATCTGATCACGCCGAATGAGCGCGAGGCGCGATTTGCGCTGGGTGACCAGGACTCCGTGGTGCGGCCACTCGGGTTGGACCTCTACCGGCAGGCGGGCTGCAAGATCCTCATCCTCAAGCTCGGCGAACGGGGGCTCATGACATTCCGCGGCGTACCCGAGGAACAGGACGTGCGGGCGTTCTTTGCGCTTGATAGCTTTGCGGAACGCGTCGTCGATGCGGTCGGATCGGGTGATGCGTTGCTCGCCTACGCGGCGCTGGCACTGTTTGCGACAGGCAGTCCGGTCATCGCATCGGCGTTGGGCTCGTTCGCGGCGGCGGTTGAATGCGAGCACGAAGGCAATGTCCCGGTTCGACCGAAAGACGTCGTCGAAAAGCTCGATCGATTCGAGCGGCTCGCAACCTACAGCTGAGAGTGCGCGTCAGCGGGCCTGGCGATGAGGGTGTCCGCCTGAGTTTTTGCGAAGTTGCAGAACTCGCGATGCGGTTTGCGGGCAATCGAGTCGCGATCAGCGGAAGTCCGAGGCCCGGGCCCTTGCCGCACAACGGTTGTCGGCCGTTCGATCCGGCCGCCACCTTCGCTGCGTTGCCCGATTTCCAATATACCCCCCTGGCAGACGGCATGGCGCAGGCGCAGAAGGCGGAGTTTCCCAATGGCTGAGGTCGATCTGCTGCGTTCATTGCCGAAGGCCAAGCGCAACATCCAGAAGCGAGCGGAAGCCAAGGATCCGGCGGTGGTCGCGATCGCCAAACAGTACGGCGAGATGTACTGGGACGGGCCGCGCGAATATGGCTATGGCGGCTATCGTTACGACGGCCGCTGGCGATCGGTCGCGCGTGACCTCATCGCCCACTATGGGCTGAAGCCCGGCATGCGCGTGCTGGATGTCGGTTGCGGCAAGGGATTTCTGGTCAAGGATTTGATGCTCGAATGTCCCGGCCTGGAGGCCTTCGGCCTCGATATATCCTCATATGCGATCATCCATGCTCCCGACGAGGTGATCGGCCGGCTTCACCTCGGCACGGCGGAAAAGCTGCCGTTCCCAGATTCCGCTTTCGACTGTGTGCTTTCGCTCAACACGATCCACAACTTTCCTCGTCCACGGGCGATCAGGGTCACAGCGGAGATCCAGCGCGTGTCCAGGGGACGCTGCTACGTGGTGGTTGACAGCTATCACACGCCGGAACAGAAAGAGATCTTCGAAAGCTGGGTCCTGACCGCCGAGTTCCACGATTATCCGGAAGGATGGCTGAAGCTGTTCAGCGAGGCCGGATACGAAGGCGATTGGAGCTGGACCATCATCGAATGACGAGCGCGACGAGCCTGCCGGAATAGGCGCCGGCAGCCGGGGCTGCTTGCAACGGTTCAACCGGGCGGGGAACCTGGACTTGGGCTTGCGGCTGGGCTGCGGCTGGCCTATGGAGCGACTGGGCAGTGGCGGGGCATCCTGACGAGCGGCGTGAGACCCGAGGTGCCTCGGCCTGTGGTCCCAACAGCCGATCGGCAAACGCGACTTCGCCATCAACCTTCAGCTGGACGATGCGATAATGGGCAAGACCTACTGTGTACTCGGCGGCGGCGGCAGTTTTGGCATTCACGCCGCGATGTATCTGCTCGACCATGCCGACCCGAAGAAGGTCATCGGCGTCGGGCGCAATCCGCTGCGGCCTGAGCCGTTTTCCCTCGGCATCGATCGCCGCAAAGGTTATGAGTACCATGCGCGCCACGTCACTTACGAGCTCGATCTCCTGCTCGAGCTGCTGGATCAGGAGAAGCCGGAAATCATCATCAATTTCGCCGCTCAGGGCGAAGGCGCGGTTTCCTGGAAGCATTCTTGGCGCTTCTTCGAGACAAATTCCATGGCGCTTGCACGCCTGGCGGAAGAACTGATGAAGCGGGATTGGCTTGAACGCTTCATCCAGATCAGCACGTCGGAAATGTACGGTTCCGTCGATCACGCCACCAAGGAAGACGAACCGATCAAGCCGTCCTCCCCCTATGCCGCGTCCAAAGTGGCGTTCGATCTCCACCTCGTCTCGGTTTATCGGTTCCTGAAGTTCCCGATGAACATCATCCGGCCGTCGAACGCGTATTGCCCCGGCCAGCTTCTGCATCGCGTGATTCCGAAGGCGGTATGGTGTGGGCTCAACGGAGTGAAATTGCCGTTGCACGGGGGTGGACGAGCCGAGAAATCCTATATCCACGCTCGCGATCTGGGCCGCGCCATTCACCTGGTGGCGGAGAAAGCGCCGCTCGGCACTATCTATAATGCCGGTCCTGCGCTGCCGACCTCGATCCGCGAGGTCGTCGAACGGGTCGCCCGTGCCATGAACATTCCATTCGATCGGTTGTGCGAGGTGACCGGCGATCGCCTGGGTCAGGACAGCCGCTACTGGCTCGATTCCAGCGCGATCAAGAGGGACGTGGGATGGGAGCCGCAAATCGGCTGGGACGAGGGTCTCGGCGAGATGGTAGCTTGGGGACGCAAGTACCGGGACGATATCAAGGATTGGCCGACCGGCTACGTGTTGAGGGCGTGAGCGGAGGGCGTGAGCGCATGCACCGGACAGCGACATCCATTGACGCTCGGCGGCGCAACAGTTTTGACGCCAAGGCAGCGCGGGAGCGCTGCCGCACTTATCGACGACGCATTCTCGACATCTCGCAGCAGGTGACGGCGTTGCACGTGGCGCCTGCCTTTTCGTGCGTCGAGATTACGGACGCGATCTACCACAGCCTGATGCGCCGGCAGGCGGACGGCGGCTACCGCGACGCGTTCCTCATGTCAAAGGGCCACGGCTGCATGATTCAGTATGTGATTCTCGAGGAACTCGGCATGCTGACCCGCAAGGACCTCGATCTCTATTGCCACCCTGACGGCCGGCTCGGCGCCCACCCCGATTATGGTACGCCCGGCATCGGCGCCTCGACCGGCTCACTTGGGCATGGCATGGGACTGGCAACGGGTCAGGCTTATGCGGAGAAGCTCAAGGGCACCGACGTGACGATCTATTGCGTGCTGTCCGACGGGGAATTCCAGGAAGGCTCCACCTGGGAAGCGATGATGATGGCTGCGAACCTGCGCCTCGATAACCTCATCGGTTTCATGGACTACAATGACTTCGGCGGGCTCGAGCGTATGAGCGATGGCCATCAGGCATTCTATCCGTTGGTTCCCAAAGCGGAAGCGTTTGGCTGGGAGGCGATTGAAGTTGATGGGCACGATGAAGAAGCGATGATCGCAGCTGTCGCAAGTCGGCGCGGCGGGCGACCGATGCTGCTGGTGTGTCGCACCGTCAAGGGCAGGGGCGTGTCCTACATGGAGAACGTGGCGATCTGGCACTATCGCTCGCCCAATCCGGAAGAGTATCGGCAAGGACTCAAGGAACTTGAGGACGCAGCAGGATGAGAAATCGATTTGCCGACACTTTCTATGAACTCGGAAAGACGGATCCGCGCCTATGCGTGGTCGTCGCCGATATCTCACCAGCCGGCTCGATTGCCAAGTTCCGCACTGAGTTCCCACATCGCTTCATCAATACGGGCGTGGCCGAGCAGATCATGATCGGCATGGTCGCAGGCATGGCTCAACGGGGGCTCAAGCCGTTTGCCTACACCATCGCGACGTTCACGCTTTACCGCCCATTCGAAATGGTGCGCGACGATCTCTGCTACCAGAATCTGCCGGTGACGATCGTCGGCATTGGCGGGGGCGTGACCTATTCGACGCTCGGTGCTACACATCACGCGCAAGAGGACGTTGCCATTGCCTGCGCGATCCCGAACATGTCGGTGATCGCCCCGTGCGATCCGCCGGAGGCGGAGGCCGCAACGCGCTGGTGCGCGGCCCAGGAGCGCGGCCCCGTTTATCTGCGGCTCGGCAAGGCGGGCGAGCCCGACTGCACCAGCAAGGCCGAAGACAAATTCGTATTCGGCAAGCTGCGTTATCTGCGCCGCGGGAGCGATCTCTGCATCCTCGCCTATGGCTCGATCATGAAGATGGCGGTCGAGATTGCCGACCGCCAGCAGGAACAGGGCCGCTCGGTGTCGCTCGTCTCGGTGCACACGCTGAAGCCGCTGGACGTGGAAGGACTCGCCCGCATTCTGTCAGCGCACCGCGAGGTGGTGGTCATCGAGGAGATGTCGCCCCAGGGCAGCCTCGGCACCAAGATCAAGGCGCTCGCCTTCGAGCGGGGGGCGACCTGCGCGGTCCGATGCTTCTCGCTGCAGGACGACTTCATCCACCTGTACGGGAGCCACGAGGCGCTGCTCGCTGCCCATGGGCTCTCCGCCGGCGCGATCCAAAGCGCCATTCTGCGGGACCACTGAGGATGGCGCCGCGCGCGCCGCTTGGACTGCGGAGGACGATCCCGTTGCCACACGGGCACTGGTTGTTGGTCCGAGATCGCCGGTTTCTAGCCAGCTCAATAAAGCGAGCCGTCAAGGATCCACGTTGGGCGCTACAGCGGGTTCGGTCGCTATTGAACGGAACCGACCCGCTTTTCCACTAGCGGACGCCCCCGCCCCGCAATCCCGCTTGAACATGATATCGCCTTGCTGCCGTGCACAGAAACGCGCTCAGCGTTTTGCATAAAGGACCGTCTCGATAATCCCGCCGTCATGCTGCCGCAAGAACAAACTGTATCCGCTGTTGAGCTCTCGTATCAATCTGGCGAGACGCCAAAGGTCCGAAGCGCGATGGTAAGCCGAAATTGCGAGCTTGGGCGCCCAGCTCGCGATGGTTCTCCGCGAACCCTCCAGCGCGTCGATCTCCGCGCCTTCGATATTCATCTTGACGAATGTAACCCTGTCGCTCACGACGTCATCGAGCTTGGCGACTCTGATCCTTGTCGCGCTCTGTTCGTCGATCTTCGCGGCGCGACTACTATCCGCCGAGAAACCAAGCATTCCGGAGGTCGAATACAGGCCGCAGTTGTGAAGCTCGATCCCCGGAGTGTTGCCGAATCTCTGCCGCAGCACCTTGAACGTGCGCCCGTCCGGCTCGAAGCCGTAGATTTTCGAATAGTGCCCCCCGACATGCTCGATGAACAGCTGAATGGAGTCGCCGTTGTACGTTCCGCCATCGACGTAAACCTCGTCGGAACCGAATTGAAGGGACCCGTAGAGGTCCCAATCGATGACATTGCGCAAGCGCAGCGGATCCAGAGACAAGCGATAGGCGATCACCGCGTCCAGCACCTCCTTGGAAACGTCGTCAGCGAAAATGTCGAACAACGAGAGATACTGCTCTCTGTTCATGAACAAGTCTTCCAAGAGGCCATCGTAGAACGGATGCGGCGGGAACCGATCCGGCATTCCTACCTGCAGAAAGGCGAGAGGAACTGCGACATAGCCCAGCGCGCGGAGCGACTCGCAGGCGCCGAGGACGCGATGCGAGGCGACGATGATCGGAACGTCTTTCGGAAGCCGGGTCAGAGCTTCTTGCGGGTATACCACCATGCCTGCGAGTTTCGTCCCGCGCCTGCGGGCATTTCCGTCATAGATTCCGACGACCCGGATCCCATCACTGCGGCAGAGCTCCGCAAGCCTGAGCCCCTCAGGTCCGGCGCCGAGCACCGCGATGCGATCGATCGGGCCCCGCGCAAGCTCAGGAACGCCGGACAAGAGATTCTCGCGCAAGCTTTCGACCGATTTTGCGGCCGCAAGCTGCGCGGCGGCAGGATTGCCGGTGCCGGAAGTCAGCCCGTTCATTGGCGCTCTCTCAGCCCTTGGTTGCCACTATGCCGAGACCGTTGCCCTGCTCGCTCCAGCCTTCGATCTTCATGTTTAGGTCGAGGAAATACGACCTGATTTCTTCCGGAGGCAGGAACAGCACGTGTTTAGGATAGTACGCATTCAGGTTATTTATGACCTGGCGCATGAACGGAAGGTCCGGATTATAAAACAGTTTCATAATGTGATAATAAAAGAAACGCTGGAGGTTGTACTTGCCCTTCTTGATCCCGAGGATGGGTATGTCGGAAGGAATTTCCAGCTCGCGGTCGATCTTGCCAAGGGCGATCCCGAGTTCGGTCAGCGGTTTGACGGCCTCGATTGCTTCGCGCGGGTCCATCCCGGAGACGACAGATCTCAGGTAGTCGTCGGTCAGTCGCCTGATTGGCCCCTGTCGCGTGTAGATCCAGGTGATGAAGCGTCCGCCTCTCTTGAGCAGGCGGGCCAAATTGGTGATCGCTTCCCTCATGTCCAGGGTGTAGTGCAGGACGCCTGGGCAAAACACGAAGTCGAAGGTCTCGTCAGCAAACGGAAGCGACGTGAGTTCAGCCTGGATCAGCCCTACCCGCTTGCCCAATCCTGCGAAATCCGACTTGGCCTGTTCGATCGCCGAGGACATGTCCACGCCGATGTAGTCGATGCGGTCGAACACGGGGCGGAAGTAGGCGCGCCCAGCGACCCCCGATCCACACCCGACGTCGAGCACCAACGCGCCGTTGGCCGCCTGCGTCAGTACGTTCTCCTCGAAACCCGGAAACATGGCGCGAAACAGCTCGGTCTGAAACCGATCGCTCGCTTCGTAGTCGTAGGCGCCGGGTTCTTTCCAGTGGACGTCGTAGAAATCCGCAATGTCCTGCTGGACTGCGGCGATTAGCTTCTCCTGCCGGAGAATTCCGCCACGAACCACATAGGGGATATCCTTTAGGACGATCCTTCGCCCCTCAGAAGGCAGCTGGGTTCCGAGGACCCGCTCAAGCGGATTACCCACGTCGGTCATTTTCGCTTCCCGCTTGTTGGTTGCTGACGAGATTCGGCCTGGTGAGGTGTAACGGATGTTCCAATTCTCGGTCCACGAGCGTCGGTTCGCCCTTATCTGTTTGACAACCCTCACGAGACACTGCTGCAGCCGCGCTCAGCGGGTAAAATATCGCTCCACTTTCACGATCGCTTTGGCGCAGTCGCTCGCCTCCGGGATACCGTAGTTCTCGTTGACGTACAGCATAAATGAATGGTCGCGAATTTCACGGGCGTTCGGCGTATCAAAGCCATCGGCAAGATACGGTCTGAGCCAGGGCCATTCCGCAGCGACGTACTGGTAGTGGGGATTGAGGCCGATCCCCTCGGCAGAGACGGCGTCCGCAAACTCGATCTTGCTGCAGGTCGTGGCCTCTGTGTCGACGACGACCGGATACACGAACGGGGAATCGTTTGGAGAGTAGCCAAAAGGTCGGCAGCAGCGCGAACTGTCATTGAGCCGGCCGGTAAACTCTGCGACAAACGTAAGCCGGCGCAGGATCGTGTCTTGAAGCCTTTTCAACGACGCCTCGCCAATGGCGCAGGAAATCTCGTCTGTGTGCAGGTTGAGCGCGGGAAACAGGAATTGGTTTGGGTTGCGATCATCGAAGTTCGGCTCCCAGCGCGGCTTTCCCCGATCCGCATGGGCGAGAGCTTGCTGGAATAATTCGAGATTGCGCGAGTAAACGACACCACCGCTGCCGCCCGTGATATGCGCCTTTCGATACATGGTCGAAAACGCGGCGATATCGCCCAAGGTGCCTATCGAGGCGCCATTGGCGCGCGCGCCGTGCGACTGGCTGCAATCCTCAACCACGCGAATGCCGCGCGCGTGCGCCTCGTCCACGATTGGCTTGATGTCGACCGCCCGACCCAACGAATGAACTACCACCACCGCACGCACATTCTGGGTAACACGCGCAACAAACTGCTCCACACCGATGTTATAGATGCCAGGAGCGCTATCGATCAGGCGTGGGACGAGACCGTTGAGAATGATGGCGGAGAGCGTGCCGGGATCGGTGATGGGGGAGACCATCACTTCGCTGCCACGCGGCAGTCGGAGAGCGGCGATGGCAATGAACAACGCGGCAGTTCCGGTCGCCACGGCGTCGGCGTACCCGCCGCCCATCTGCCGCACGAACGCGTCCGTATAGCGCTTCTCGAACGCACCTTGATAACCGGGATCGACTTGGTTGTCGCGGTAATACGCAAACATTTCCTGTACGGCGGCTGCTTCTGCTTCCCCGATCGCGCGCCGCGGTGGCATCGGCCGCTTGCGGGTCGCCTCGCCGCCTCGAGCGGCGAGCGCCGGCGCAACCTTCTTCACCGCCTTCACCGCGTCGTTCACGGATGCCCCTCCCATGTCATTGGAGACACATGGGTTTAGCCGATGGGCGCCAGCGTGACAAGGGCAACAATGCATGTTAAGGCATCAGTACGATGACGGGACGAGGGGACCACGATGATCGATTATTCCAAGGCTTCATGGGTCGATCCGAGCTTGGGCTGGACGCCCCTTCCCGTGTCGGCGTTGCCGGAACGTCTGCTCATCGACTTTGCGACCAAGTGCAACTTGCGTTGTCCGATGTGCCCGGTTTGGGGATCGGAGGACAACAACGCGATCGATTCCGTGAAAGGTTTGATGGATCTCGAAGCCTCGAGGAAGCTGATTGAAGAGATCGCGCCTGCGCAACCGCTGATTCAACCGAACTTGTACGGTGAGCCGCTGCTCGTACCGAATTTGCGCGAGCGGCTGACCGATATGAAAGCGCGCGGCATCGCAATTGCGATGAACACCAATGGCCTTACCCTCGACGATAGTCTCGCGAAGTTTTTCGTAGATATCAGACTCGACGCGATTTCCTTTAGTGTCGACGCGGTGAGCCGCGAAGCGCTCATGAAGGTGCGCGGCATCGACAAGATCGAAAAAATCGAGGCGGCGGTATTTCGCATGCTCCGCGTCCGCGGCGAACACGACTTCCCGCGTATCAACGTGTCGTTCACCGTGCAAGACGCCAACCGGCACGAGGAGAAAGCTTTCGTGGAGCGGTGGAGCGGTGTGGTCGATTGTGTTCGAGTCGGGTTGCTTTTCGACAACGGTACGTTTCCCGACATGAAGGTCCCCGAGCAGCGGCTGCCCTGCCCGACACTGTACAAGACCATGCCCGTCCACAACGATGGCACTGTGACGATCTGCTGCCTTGACGGGTTCAAGGCCACGAACGTGGGGAACGTGTTCGAGAAGGGGGTCAAGAACGTTTGGCTGGGTGAAGAATTCGCCAAGGTGCGATACTATCATGAGACCGGTCAATGGGACAAAGTTCCGTTCTGCACAAATTGCAACGGCTGGGCGCAATATGAATTCGAGACCGAAGTCCGCGACGGGCTGCTGATCCGACGTTCACCCGAGTTCACTTACTACAATCGTATCGATCGCCTCGGCAATTGGCAGGGTCCGCTGCTCGGCGCTCATCCCAATCCGGCGCAGGATCTCGAGACCGCAATGGCGGCCGAGTAGCGGGCGGGTTCGCGGCGTGCACGTGCGAAACGCAATCCCGCAAGCGGAGACGGCGCGTATTTTGCCGTTGATTACTCGGCTCGATGAATGGTGGCGAGGCGAAGACGTGATAGCGTCGGTGGCTGTAGAACATGGCGAATGATGTCGGTAGAGCGGCGCACGGCTCGCGTCGAGGAGCGCCTCACGGCGGGCGATGTTGATCGGGAATGTCGTTGACACAGCAACCCACGGTGATCGTTCACGGACATTCGGAGGCTAAGCGGCCCGACCGCGTCGTCGTCCTCGGCGGGGATGGATTTCTGGGCCGCGGCCTCCTGTTGCGGCTTGCACAAAACGGCATTGAGTCACTCGCCCTTACTTCGCGCGAACTGGACCTCACCTCGCCGAATGCGGGCTGGGCTCTGGCTGAGCGCCTTCGGCCAAGCGACTCGCTCGTGATGCTCGCGGCGATCAAGCCGGGACGACGCCTGGATGATGAGGGTTTTGTCGCAAACCTCGTTATGGGATCCGCGGTCTGCAACGCCGTGCGGAAGGTAGGCTGTGCGCACGTCGTATACATCAGCAGTGACGCCGTCTACCCGTTTGTGTCTGGCCCGATCCGGGAGGACGTCGCCCCGCTGCCGACCTCGCTCTATGCCCTTATGCATTTCGCGCGCGAGACCATGTTGCGCAGGGTCGAAGGCCCGCCGCTCGCGATCCTGCGAGTCACGCAGGTCTACGGCCTCAGGGATCCGCATGACGCGTATGGTCCGAGCCGCATGGTGCGCTCGGCGGTCGCCAAGGGCAGGATTGTGCTTTACGGGTCGGGCGAGGAGACGCGAGACCATATCCATGTTGGGGACGTGACATCGGTACTCTTAGACGTGCTGAGAATGCGGAGTCGGGGCCTCGTAAATGTCGCGACCGGTCGTTCAATCTCGTTCGCCGGGTTGGCGGAACTCGTGCAGCGGACCTGCGGGGGCAGCATCGCCATTGTGCGCGAACCGCGGCGAATGCCCGTCATGCATCGCGCCTTCGACACGGCCGCGCTGAGCACGGCCTTTCCGACGCGCACACAAACCCCCCTCGAGACCGGTATCACCATGATGGTCGAGGAGCAGCGAGCTGCGCTGGCGGTACCGGTCTCTGCTCCCGCAGGTTCCTCGGAGGGCGGCGTTGCGATGGCCGCACGCGCGGATCGTAGGGCGGGCGACGTCGAGACGGCCCGCTCCCGGCAGACTGAATCACACCAACGATCGCAGGCGTTGTCTTCGTCTATTTCGGAGGATGACGCATCGAGATGAAGCAGACGATTCGTCTTCTGCTACCGGTCGCGAGCGTCGATGAAGTCGAGCTGTTCTGTGGCCTTCCAGCGGACGCTGTCCTTTCGGCAGGCAATCTTCCCGCTGTCGCGGAGCTATTTCAACCGACTTTCTGCCTTCTGGCACCGCACGAGGTCATCGCTCGGTTCGAGCAATCGCGGCGATATGAAGCGATTCGTCGGCTCGCAGACGTACGCATGGTTCCTATCGACGACTTGGTGCTCGATCATGCGTTCGACGTTGTGCCCTCGCTCGCCTACATGAAGGGCATCGACGACAGCGGAACTGCGCTGAGCAAGACCGCCTTCGTGTTTCTCCAGGCCAACCTTTTGCTAGCCGACGGCGCACTGCGCTGGGTAGCGCGACGCCTCGCGGATGGCGCGCAGGTCGTGAACGCGACTTATCTTCGCGCAGATCGTGTCCGGCTCCTGGAAAAACTGAGCGCAACGGAAATAGACGGACGAGGTCTGTCGCCTCGCACCCTTGTGCAGCACGCGATCGAGTGCCTGGACATCCGTGATCTAGCCAATGTCGTGAATTCCGAGCTGTCGCTGTTTGGGGAGCCCGGGCGGTTCTTCTGGCAACATGATCGCTCGACTCTTTTGGCGCATGATTGCATGCCTTCGCTGGTAGCCCTCCGGCCATCGAGCCAGAACGCAGAAGCGCGCGGCTTCCGCGACGTCGCGTTCGCGTCGGTCTTGTGCCCCGACGCCCCTGCCCAGCACGCCACCGATTCGGACGAGTTTTTCGGCCTCGAGCTGACCGACGTCGCGCCCGAGACCTGCATCTCGGTCGGCCATCGCACGGTCCAAAGTGTCGTCCGCACGTTGTCCGCCTCGACAAAGGCCTCTCAATGCATGTCGGCGCACGAGCACGCCACGGTGTTTCACGGGGGTGAGGTGCCGCCCGGACTGTCGCGCACAAGGGCCAGCGCCTACGACTACGTTAAAGGTCTGGTCCAAGGGATTGGACCGCCACACCCAGCGGTGGATCAGCCGCAATGGAAGGTTGCGCACTATCTCTGGCAGGTGCGACGGTTCGAGCTCCGCCGTGGACCGCTTCCTCGAGCGCCATTCGCGGAGCTGTTCCCACGCTCCGCAGCCGTCGCGACTGGCGCATCCGCAGCGATCGGCTCGCACCGGTTGAGCCGCCTCGCTCGAACGTTGCGCGAGTTCCTGCTCGGCCGCGTGCCGCTGGTGACGTTCCTACACCCGGAATGGCTCGACTATCGCCGCGTCATGCCGGTTCTGCGACGGGCCATGCGAGGCGACACGCGGGCGCTGCTGTATGTGGGGGATGACGTGGCGCTTTTCGGGCGCGTGCTCGGCGCAGCCGCGGTGACTTCGGCGCAGCTCCTCGACGGATCGTACGAGCGAATGCGCCCGCGCGCCGGCACGCTCGATGTGGTCCTAATGGAACTTTCACAGGCAGCGTTGCCGTCTTGGGGCCAGCTCGTGGCCAAGGTCCTGCCTGCGATCAAGCCCGACGGACGGATCGTGCTGTTTCACGGCAACGTGGGTTCGTTGTCCGGAGCCGCATTCAAGAGGGCACTCGCCGGAGGTCTGCCAGTAAGCGCGAGCCGGTTCAAGCGCCTTTCGATCTCAGTGGTGGCAGCCAGCGGCTACAGGACGTGGCTTCGGCGTGGCTACCCGATTGCACAAGATTACGTCAGACTCCGGCGACCGCTGAGCATGCTCAAGGGTGCGGCACTGTTCTCGATCCTGAATGCAATGACTCTTATCCTCAACGTCGCCCACCTCGGGGCGGGGGCGGACGACACATCCATTGAGGCGTGCTCGAGCTTGACCATCACTATCGAACTCTGAGACTTTCGCCCGCGGTGTCCTGCATGACCATACCTCCAATCCATGTGATCACGCCGGTCTGGGGGGCAGCGTATACGCGCTGTTTTCTGGACATCGGGCTCGCGTCCCTGCTGGCGCCGGGCAACCTGCCTGCCGTGCGCCACGAGCACGGCAACCTCCTGCATGTGTTCACGACCGAGAATGACCGGCTTGTTATCGAGAAGTCGCCGGCGTGGCAGCGCGCGCAAGCCGTCGTCGATTGTCGCGTCGATGTCATCGCGCCGGATGTGATCAGCATCGTTCAGCCGCACACGACAATGTCGCTCTGCCATCGGCAGGCGATCGCAAGCGCCGACACGCGCGGTGCTGCCATGATGTTCTACAATCCCGACATCGTGCTCGCGGACGGCGGCATGCAGGCCCTTGTGCGTTTGCTCGCCCAGGGCAAACGCGCGATCCAGGTGTTGGGGCTGCGTCTTGTGAAGGAGGAAGTCGTGCCGCTGCTCATGCAGCGACATATGTCGGCTGACGGATGCAGCGTCGTCGTCGCGCCGCGGGAGCTCATGGCGATCGCGATGAGACACCTGCACCCGTTTAGCCTGATGCACCGCTACGATGCGCCAGGGTTCGATCTGATGCCACAGGAGGTCTTCTGGCCAGTGGGGCAGGAAGGCATCGTGGCGCGCTGTTTCCACATTCACCCCATCCTGGTGCATCCGCGCATGCGCAACGCGTCCTTCACGACCACGGTGGACGACGATTATCTCCGTGCCGCCTGCCCGGATGCCGCCGACGAGTATGTGGTCGCCGATTCGGATGAGTTCTGCCTTTGCGAGCTTTCGGCCATCCAGCGCGGCACCACCGGCCTCCCGCGCAATTGGCCTGATATCGACATCGCGCGCTGGGCTTGGGCGCAGGCACGTCCACACCATCTAGAGCATTTCTGCCGCCGCATCTTCCTGCATGCTGGGCGCCGTAGCCAAGACGACTGGCACGCCGCTTGCGTACGGTCGGACGAAGCGGTCCGACGCATTCTGGATCAGTTACTTGAAATGGGTGCCGCAGAGGCTCGGGAGCGCGTTCGTCGGCCAGAGCGCTCGCCTGCATCTGCGACCGGCCAATCAGCCTGAAACACGCCACGCGGTGGGACGTGCGGAGGGAGTAGTACACACCCGACGCGACAGAGGAGGTCATCAGCGATTTTGCCGCGTGGGCGCGCGGCGACGACGTGGGCAGCCGCGCTTGCGCGCACTAGGTCGAGGTGGTAAAGCACCACAAACGAGGTGTTGGCATGCAACGTTGGCACCGCGACCGAGTTGATGATTTGTTGGTGCCGTAGCGGCATCGACGGGGTGCGAATCTCAAGCATTGTCATCAAGCGAGCGGACGAGGCGCGACGCATGTCTGATGGGCCGAAGGGTGAAGCCCAATACCAGCCGGCAATTCAACTGATCCGGACGCGCGGGTTCGAGCGGCTTGGGCTGGCATCGAGCTGGGCCTATCTGGACGATCCCAAGCAACTCACCTTCACGTTCGCCCGTTACAAATTCGTTGCGAAAATGTTGAGCGGGTGCCGCCACGTCCTCGAGGTCGGATGCGGTGACGCCTTCTTCAGCCGCGTCGTGCGCCAGGGAGTCGAGCGTCTCACGGCGGTAGATTTCGACCCGTCCCTTGTCGAGGATGCCCGGGCTCGCCAGTCGGACCGCTGGCCGATAGAGATCAGGATGCATGACATGATGGAAGGGCCGGTCGAATGGTCATTCGACGGCGCCTACAGCCTCGACGTGCTCGAGCACATCGTCCCGTCGAACGAGGACAAATTCCTGCGCAACATCGTCGCCAGCCTGGAACAGCACGCCACGCTCATCGTCGGCACCCCTTCGCTCCAGTCACAAACCTACGCATCGGCGCACAGCAAGCTCGGGCACGTCAACTGCAAGGACCAGGGCGAGCTCAAGCGCGTGATGCGCAACTATTTCCACAATGTCTACGCGTTCTCGATGAACGACGAAGTCGTGCATACTGGGTATCACGGCATGTCGCACTATAATCTGGTGCTCTGTTGCGGGAAGCGCTAGACCAAGCGCAGGTGCGATCGTGCTCGCCGGGTGGGGTTCCAATATCCACGGCGATGCAATCGGGCGCGGCGGCGACAGGCTTCGGCGAGCGTACGAGAGGCAACGAGAGCGGCCGAGCGGGGCGATGCACCCTCACGACCGTCGTTGCCAACTACAACCACGGTCATTTCCTGCCGCGTTGCCTTATGGCCATCATCGCGCAAACGAGCGCGCCCGACGAGGTTCTGGTGATCGATGACGGTTCGACCGATGACAGTCTCGACGTCATTTCGGCGTTCGCGTCGCAGCTGCGGGGATTTCGGCTGATCCGCCATGAGGCCAATCGCGGCGTGGTCGCGACCATGAACGAAGGCCTGATCGAGGCTTGCGGCACGCACGTGCTGTTTGCAGCCGCCGACGATTGGATCGAGCCCGAGCTGGTCGAGGTCTCGATGCGCATGCTCGAGCGGTTTCCCGACGCGGGGGTTTGCTCGGCACTCACGCGGCTTGCGACGGAAACGGGCGAGGTGATCGGGCCATTCCGCACGCCTATGCCGTTGCGGGACGCCGGCTACATCGCGCCGGAGCGGGTCGCCCAGCTGTTGATCCGCGACGACGCTTGGTTCAGCGGAAACACGACGGTGATCAACCGCGCAGCCGCGCTCGCGGTCGGCGGCTACCGCCCCGAGCTCAAGGCGTTCACCGACATGTTCCTCAACGTCGTGTTGGCGCTACGCCACGGCGCCTGCTTCATACCACGCTTTCTCGCGGTCTGGCGGCGGATGCACGGCGGGTACGCCTCGACTCTGACCGCCGATCCCGCCGCCATGCTCGTGACCTTCGAGGCGGCCCAGCGGCTGATGTGCGCTCCCGAGCAACGCGTGTTCACGCCCGAGCACGTGGCTCGCTGGGCCGGACGTTGGCGCTTCTCTGCCGCGTGCGGGGCGATCGCATCGAGCTCGCCCGCTCGGCGGGAATGGCTTGCGGCGCTTCTGCCTCCCACGCGTCGCGCCTTCGCGCGTCCTGTCGAGCAGCTCGCGCGCATTCCCCGGGTCGGGGGCCTGCTGGCGGTCGCGCTCTTGTTCGTGTTGCTCCGTTCCCGCGATATCGGCGCGTTCGTCCGGCGTCGCGTCGACTGGATGTTGCGGGTGCGCCGACTGGAGCGCGCGGCGTGATGACCAGCATGCCCGACGTGTTTCTGGGATCGATCGACCTGCTCCTGCCGACGAATGCGGTCGCTGCGCTGCTTTTGCTCGACGACAGCCGCTATATCATGCAGCTCCGCGATGTGAAGCCGCACATCTTCTACCCCGGCCATTGGGGGCTTTTTGGTGGTGCGCTGGATGAGGGTGAGACCGAAGCAGACGCGCTTCGGCGCGAGCTCCACGAGGAGCTCGGCTTCACGCCGCGGAATTTGAGCCGTTTCGTTCGGCTCGATTTCGATCTTTCGGCCATCGGTGCCGGCAAGCTCTATCGCGCCGTGTACGAGGTGCCTGTGACGCAAATGGAATTCGCCACTTTCGCGCTGCGCGAAGGGCTGGCCTGTCAAGCGCTCACCCCGCGCGACATTCTCACCGAGCTCAGGGTGACGCCTTACGATTCATTCGCGGTGTGGCTGCACTATGCCCGCGAGCGGCTTGCGCCGGCAGACCGCAACAGGCCGGCGCCGCGGCCCGCGTCCGGGAATGGAGGGGCGATGTGACACCACAATATGCGCGAGCTCTCGATGATATCTGGACGGGCATCAGCAATTGGCCGATGTGGATGCGGCTCGGCTGGCTCGAAATCCGGCGCCGTTATCGACGGACGGCGATCGGCCCGTTCTGGACCGGGTTCAACCTCGCCACGACGGCGTTCGCGGTGGGATTCCTCTGGGCAGCGCTCTTCAACCAGCCGGTTTCAAAGTACATGCCCTTTCTGACTGCAGGCATCATCGCTTGGCAATTCATCGCCGCCGTCGTGGGCGAGGGGGCAACCGTCTTCACCTCGGGGCAGAGCTTGTTGACCACGATGCGAATCTCGCAAACGCTGCTGGTCGCGACCATGGTTTGGCGCAATGTTCTCGTATTCTTCCATAACCTGGCCGTGTTTGTCGTCGTGATGTTGGTCTGGAAGGTGCCCCTCACGTGGAACACGTTGCTTCTTATACCTGGGCTGGCGCTCCTTGCGCTGAATGGACTGTGGGTCGGCATCCTGGTCGGCATTGTGTGTACGCGATTTCGCGATATCGCCCAGGTTATTGTCGGACTGCTCCAGATTCTGATGTTCCTCACACCTGTGATGTGGTCGCGCGACATGCTGAAAGGGCGCGAGACCATCGGATACCTGATTGATATCAATCCGTTTTATCATGTGATTGAGATCGTTCGGGCGCCGATGCTGGGCCAGGCGCCGTCCATCGAGAACTGGATCGTCGCCGCCATGCTCATCGTGGTCGGCGGCGCAGCGGCGCTCTACATGTTCAGCCGTTTTCGCCAGCGCGTTCCGTACTGGCTGTAAGGGGGGGCAATGGCAAGAATCGAGCTCAGAAACGTCTCGGTCGACTTTCGGATTTACGGCAGCGCCATGAGCTTCCGAACCGAGCTCATGCAGCTGGCAACCGGGGGCGTGATCCGGCGGGAAGGCAAGAAGCAGCGCGTTATCGTACGGGGCCTCGACGACATCAGCCTTGTCGTGCGCGAAGGCGACCGGCTCGCGCTCATGGGCCACAACGGCGCCGGAAAATCAACGATGCTCAAGACGCTCGCGGGCATTTACGAACCGACCGTCGGCGAGATTACCATGACCGGGCGCTTGTCGCCGTTGTTCAACATAGCCCCCGGGTGGGATCTGGAGGACACAGGCTATGAGAATATCGAGAACTGCGGCCTGCTCCTCGGCATGTCCCGCGACGAGATTCGCGAAAAGACGCCAGAGATCGCGGAGGTTTCCGGGCTCGGCAGCTATCTTGACCTGCCGGTCCGCACGTATTCCACCGGAATGAGCATGCGTCTCACCTTTTCAATTGCAACCGCCATCGATCCGGAAATCCTGCTGCTTGATGAAGGCCTGAGTGCGGGCGATGCGAGCTTCACTGCGGTCGCGCAGGCCCGGATCGACGGTTTGCTCAGCCGCAGCCGCATCCTCGTGCTCGCCTCACACTCGACCGGGCTACTCAAGCTCTGGTGCAACACGGCCATCCTGCTGGAGCATGGCCGCATCGTGTACAAAGGCTCAGTGGAGGATACCGCCGAAGTCTACCGCAAACGCACGGAATCCGGCGCCGCGTTGCCGGCACCCGCCGAATGAGCCCTCGCCTGCCTGTCGCCCTGCCGGAGCGACCCGCGTGCGAGGCCGCGGGATGACGCTCGCCGGCTTTGCCTGTCATGTCTGCGGCGCTCAGGAGCTCTTGGACGTACCTGAGTACTCGCGCCTTCCGCGGGTCACCTCGGACTGCAAGCCGTTCCCGTCCGGAGGATGCCTCGCGGTGTGCCGCCGGTGCAGCGCCGTGCAAAAACCCGCTGACGCTCGCTGGCGCGAAGAGGTTGCCTCCATCTATCGCGATTACGACATCTATTTCCAATCCGGCGGAGTCGAGCAGTCGGTGTTCGATCCGACCCGTGGGGTTCCCCGTTTGCGCAGTGAGGTATTGCTCGAACGATTGCACGCGGTGCGTCCGCTCGGCGAGGCCGGGACCGTGCTCGATGTCGGGTGTGGAAAGGGCACGTTCCTTCGGGCGTTCTCGAAATTCCGGCCTGACTGGCGATTGTTCGGTCACGAGCTCAGCCGGGCCAACGAGCACGTACTCGCGGGTATTCCGGGGTTCGAGTGCCTTTACACCGGTCCAATTCCGGGGCTGCCGGGCGGATTCGACCTCATCACCCTGGTGCACGCGCTCGAGCATTTCGAGGATCCGGTGGAAAGCCTGCGCGACCTCGCGCCCAAGCTCGCGCCTGGCGGACTGGTTGTCGTCGAGGTCCCGAACGCAGGGGCAAGCCCGTTCGACCTGGTCGTGGCAGATCACGCGAGCCATTTCACCCGCGACGATCTCGCCCGGTTGGCCCGGCGCGCCGGACTGACGACGCTCATCGTGGCCGACGACTGGATGGCCAAGGAACTCTCGCTGGTGGCTAGGCGCGGCGACGGCGCGGCCGTCTCGCCGGCGGCGACGGACACGGCGTCGGTCCACGATCCCATGTCCAGGCGCCTCGGTTGGCTGCGCGCGATGCTCGAGCAGGCGCGCAACGCTGCACGCGGCGCCACAGGGTTTGGCATCTTCGGCACGTCGATCGCGGCGATGTGGCTGTTCGGCGAGATCGGAGACGGCGTCGCTTTTTTTGTCGATGAGGACCCTAGCCGACTACGCACGTTGCACGGGCGGCCGGTGGTCACGCCCGATCGCATTCCTGAGGGCGCGACCGTGTATCTCGCTCTGCTTCCGGAAATCGCTGGTGCTGTCGCGGCTCGGATCGGGCGCGCCGGCATCCGGCTGGAAGTGCCGCCAGGGTTGGGGTGATCCAGGTCGCTCTCCCCTTGAGGGGGGCAGCGGCCATACGGTCGCACGAAGAACCGCCCCGTTGCCGGGGCTGAACGTACCGGACCTATCCGCAATCCCGCTCACAACCGCCCGCGTACCGCATCCCATTCATTCTCTGGAAATTTCACTCGCAGCCAGTCGGAAACCTGGACTGCATATCGCCGGCCTTTCGACAATTCTGACAACTGGTTGGGACTTGCCTGGTCGGATGTCTTCGAATTGAAAATGGATCTCAATCGACGCGAGAAATTTCCGGGCGTCTGCCCATTTGCAACGGGCGGTGACTGCGTTTCAAAAAGCGTCTTGGCCAATCTCTGGCGAAGGCGGTTGCGATCCTCCAGTTCCGAAACCGCTCCTGCGAGGTACTCCTCGATCCAAAAGCCCAAGTGAAAGCCGCGACCCAAATAGACGACGAACGCCATATCGATGCAACGCCGGAGCTTCTGGATGTCGATGTCGCCGACGGTGTCCGACGCCAAGAGGCTGATGATCTTCGCTCGATGCTCCCGATAGCGCTCGAAGAAGTCGTCGAAATCCCTCGCCATCCAGTGATTCCAGCCCTCGATCGAGCGGCCGTGCGGTGCAACCCCGACGTTTCGGAGGTAGTAAATCTTGTCCAGCCGCCCAATCTTGCCTTCGACCACAGCGGCAGCCGAATGAAATGCTTCCACCATGATGCCCAAGTCTATGGATTGTGCACTTTGGATGATTCTGCGTTGGGTCTTGGTGCGATACACGGCGTAATACGGCGCTTCGTATTGCGAATAGAGCTGCATCAAGCGGCTGCCGAACTCGTTCCCGTCGATCGATGGCTCCTGATAGATCATGCTGTCGATCTGGACCGCATCCTGGGAGTATCGATAGCCGAGATACATGCCGTGACACGCGACGTAGTCATCGTGGTCGGAAAGAAACTTGGCGCATTCCGCCGCGGTTTCGGGAATCAGCAGATCGTCGTCGGCGCAGCAAGCGACATATGGTGTCTTCACCCGCGCGAGCGCGACATTGTATCGAGACAGGAAGTTCTTCAACGCCCCGTCTCGCGTGGGCGGATTGCGAAAATACTCGACGTTTTCGCCGAACTGGCGACATGCGCTTTCATTGAGCGAGGCAACGACAGGAGAATCGCTGCCGTCCCCGACGATCACGGGCAAGCCCAAACCGCCCTGATGCAGAAAAGCCAGCGTCCGGCGCAACATCTCCGGCCGGTTGTACGTGGGTATGAAAATCGTCACGCCGTGATCCATGCGGTGCCCTCAGGTGTGCCGCTCACAGGGTCAACTCAGGGCACGCTCACCCCACCGCCGCAAACCGCCCCTCGACCGGGTACTGCGGATCGTTGAACGCCGGCGTCGAGGCATGCCCCGGCGTCACCAGGCTGTTGGCCAGCGCCTCGTCCTCGGCCGTCCACTTGTAATCCAGCGCCGCGAAATAGCTGGTCCATTGCTCGAACGTGCGCGGGCCGGCAATCGTCGCGGTGATCGCGCGGTTGTTGAGCACCCAGGCGACGGCCCAGGCCACCAGCGTGGTTCCTCGCTTCTCGGCGTGATCCTTCAGCTTCTCGGCGATGATCAGGCTTTCGGGCCGCCACTCCGATTCCATCATGCGCCGGTCCTGGCGGGCCGCACGGCTGCCGGGCTCAGCCTTCTGGTTGACCTTGTACTTGCCGGTCAACACGCCGCGCGCGATCGGGCTGTAGGGCACGACGCCGAGGCCGAACGCCATGGCCGCCGGCAGCAGCTCCACCTCCGGCTGCCGGTTCATGAGGTTGTAGTAGGGCTGCAGCGCCGCGGGCTGCGGTACGCCCAGCTGCCGGCAGAGGTGGACGACGTGCGGGATATGCCAGGCGCGCACGTTGGAGAGGCCCCACGCGCGGATCTTGCCCTGGCGGATCAGGTCGCCGAAGGCGGCAATGGTCTGCTCCCAGGCCGTGTTGGGGTCGACCCGGTGGATGTAATAGAGGTCGATGTGGTCGGTCTGCAGGCGCTTCAGGCTTGCCTCGACGGCCTGCAGGATGTGCCGCCGCGACAGGCCGGCGTCGGTGACGTCCGGGCCCGCCTTCTGCGCCACCTTGGTCGCCAGCACCCAGCGGTCGCGCTTTGCCTTGATCGCCGGCCCGATGGCCGTCTCCGAGCGCCCCTCGGTGTAGACGTTGGCCGTGTCGATGAAGTTGACGCCGCTCTCCAGCGCATGATCGATGATGCGCCGCGCCTGCGCCTCGTCGGTCTGGCCGCCGAACATCATGGTGCCGAGGCAAATCTCCGACACCTTCACGCCGCTGGCGCCGAGCACGCGATACTTCATGTGGGCCATCGGGCAACTCCTCAGACGTGCTCGATCACGAAGCGGTAGACGCCGCCCTGCTCGCTCTTCTCGAGCATGCGGTTGCCGGTCGTCTCGCAGAACGCCGTGAAGTCCGGCACCGACCCGGGGTCCGTCGCCAGCACCTCGAGGGAGGCGCCCTTGGGCAGCTCGGACAGCGCCTTCTTGGCCTTGAGAATGGGCAGCGGGCAGGCCAGGCCCTTGGTGTCCAGCGTCTTGTCGGGCATCGCGTTTAGTCTCCGGGCAATCGGCTCCCGCAGGCTATATCAATGAATGGAAAGCCGTGGCAATGATCTCGCCCGAACGGGGGGCTTGCCGGGCGCGTCTTGCGCGCGCGCGGTGGGCGGGTCACGATGGGCGACAGCGCCGGAAAGGGCATGGCCTCGGGGGGGCAATGGACGCTAGCGTGGATGTACCACGACGCTCGTTTGCGTTCGGGCTGGAACGGCTGGGCCTGGTCGGGCTGAAGGCCCCGGCCGTCACGCTGGTGCTGATATTGGCCCTGTCGGCCTTCGCGGGGTGGGGCCTCACGCTGCTGCGGGTCGACGACTCGCTCTCCGAGCTCTTCCGCACCGACACCGAGGAGTTCCGCCGCTACGAGGAGATCGACCGGCGCTTTCCCTCCAGCGAGTACGACGTCCTCGTCGTCGTCGAGGGCAAGGGCCTGCTGAAAAAGCCGCAGATCGAGGCCTTCCGGCGCGCCGTCATCGAGCTGCAGCTGGCCGACGGGGTGGGCGGCCTCATCTCCATGCTCTCGGCCCGCGGCAAGCCGGACGCCACCGGCTATGCGCCGCCGATCGTGCCCGATGAGCTGCCCGACGGGCCCGAGTACGACAAGATCATCGAGGCGATGCGAACGAACGACATCGTCAAGGGCAAGTTCCTCTCGCCCGATGGCGAGCTGGCGCTGGCCGTCATCGCGCTCGACCGCAAGACGGTGCGCCAGAAGGGGGCCAAGGAGGTCATCGGCGGCATCGGCGAAGAGCTCAGGAAGGAGCTGGCGCCCGTCGGCCTCAAGTCGCACCTGACCGGCGCGCCGGTGATGCAGCTCGAGATCCGCAACGCGGTGGAGCGCGACCAGCTGGTCTACAACGGCCTGGGGCTGCTGTTCGGCGCCACCATCGCCGTGATCTTCTTCAAGCGCGTTTCCCTGATGCTGCTGGCCTCGCTGCCGCCCGTGCTGGCGGTGCTGTGGTCGCTCGGCCTCTTGGGCTGGCTCGGCTTCCGCCTCAACCTCTTCCTCAACGTCATGACGCCGCTGGTCATGGTGATGGGCTTTGCCGACAGCATGCAGATGGTGTCGGCCATCCGCATCCGCCTGCGCGAGGGCGACAGCAAGGCCGAGGCTGTGCGCTTTGCTGTCCGCGTCGTGGGGCCGGCCTGTGTGCTGGCGCACGGCACCGCGCTCTTGTCGTTCCTGGCCCTGCTCATCTCGCAATCGGGGCTGATCCGCACGTTCGGCATGGCCGGGGGCCTGGCGGTTTGCATCTCTTTCATCGCCGTGATCCTGGTGCTGCCGCTGCTCGGGCTGATCCTGGTCCGCAAGGAGGCCACACTCGCGCGCGACCACGCCCCCGCCGACCGGCTGATGGACGGGCTCGGCCGCCTGGTCGGCTGGATCGTCGACCGCGTGGTGCACTGGCCGGTGCTGACCACGCTGGTGGCGCTCGCCTCGTTCGTGGTGTGCGGCTGGGCCTACCTGCAGTTGGAGCCGCGCTATCGCCTCGCCGACCAGGTGCCCGACCGCGAGCAGGCGCTGGGCGCCACCGGCCGTATCGACGAGAAGCTGACCGGAGCCAACCCGGTGCACGTCATGATCGAATGGAAGACTGGCGAGGGACTCTTCACGCAACGACCGCTGGAGGTCATCGCCAAGACGCACGAGATCCTGGAGAAGCAGGCCGGCCTCGGCAACGTCTGGTCGCTCGAGAGCCTGCGCCGCTGGCTCAGGGAGGCGGGCGACGAGCGCATCGAGACCGTGCAGCGCTACGTCAAGGTGCTGCCCGAGCACCTGGTGCGCCGCTTCATCGCCAAGGAACAGAACGCCGTGCTTGTCACCGGCAGGCTGCCCGACGTCGATTCCAGCCGCATTCTGCCGGTGGTGGAGAAGATCGACCGCGCGCTCGACGGCTTGCGCAAGCAGTATGAACCGGGGTTCACGATCTCTGTCACCGGCCTGCCGGCGATCGCCGCGCGCAACAGCGCGCGCATGATCCGTCAGCTCAACGAGGCGCTGCCGATCTGCGTGGCCTTCGCCGGCATCCTGCTGGGGATCGCCTTCCGCTCGGTGTTCGTGGGCGTCGTGAGCCTGTTGCCCGGCCTGTTCCCCGTGGTCGCGTCGGGGTCGATCATCTGGGTTCTGGGCGGGGGCCTGGAGTTCGCCTCCGTGGTGGCGCTGCTCGTCGTGTTCGGCCTCGCCATCGATTCGCTCATCCATTTCTTCAACCGCCTGAGCCTGGAGGAGCGCCTGGAGCCCAGGGCCGACCTGGCGATCCGGCGCGCGCGCGTGCTGGTGGGCCCCGCCATCATTCTCACCACGCTAGTGCTGGCCTTCGGGCTCGGCGTCACCGTGTTCTCCGACCTGCCGAGCCTGCGCCTGTTCGGCTTCATCTGCGGCACGACGCTGCTGGCCTCCCTGCTTGCCGATCTGGTGTTCCTGCCGGGCCTCATCATGCTGATCCGCAAGATCTGGCCGCACCAGGCGGGGGCCTCATTCTGAAAGCCCGTCGCCGTCTCGACGCAAAGCAGGCACACTCTTGCCCAGTGTCACCCTGGGAGGCCCCTCATGCGAGCCGCGCTGGCATCCACGCTGTTGACCGCCGCTGTGGCGGCACAAATCGTGTTGCTTCTGGTGGTCGAGCTGATCGCGACCATGGTCATCTACATCTATCTCAACCTCTACCACATCGGCACGTTCGGCTACCTCGTGCGCCTGGCGCGCGTTGTGCTCGACGTGCTGACCGGCCAGCTCGACTACTGGATGCCCGTGTCCGCCAACGCGGCCTATGCCACGCTGATCGGCGAGCTGGGTCCCAAGTCGATCCTGCTGCTGATCCTGGGCCTGGTGACCGGCACGGTCGTGCGCTCGCTCGTGCGCCTGATCGCCCGGCTGGCCGCGCAAAGGCACCGCGTCGAGGCGTGAAGCGGGCTTGCGTTGGGTCAAGCGAAGCGCAGACCCAACGCGAGCGGCGAATTTGGCCCATGTTGGGTCTTCCTCCGGCCTTCGCCGGAGTCGACCCAAGCTACACCTTCACTCTTGTAGAGCACCACGGCAAGACTGCGAGTTGCCGGTCGCAGCGCCCGCGGGGTAGCGTTGCGCTCAAATGGGCAGGAGCAAATGCGACATGCCGGAACAGAAGCACACCGACGCCGAACACGAGCTGGTGGAGACCGCGCGGCGCGTGCTGCCGGGGGGCGGGTTCGGCAACGTCCACCACGAGCTCATCATCGCCGAGGGCCGCGCCGGCCGCGTGTGGGACGTGAGCGGCAACGAATACGTCGACTACCTGCTGGGCTCGGGCCCGATGATCGTCGGCCACGCCCATCCCGAGGTGGTGGAGGTGGTGCAGCAGGTGGCGGCCAAAGGCACCACCTTCTTTGCCAACAACCCTTACGGCATCCGCCTTGCCGCCGAGATCGTCGACGCGGTGCCCTGCGCCGAGCAGGTGCGGTTCGTCAGCACCGGCTCGGAAGCCGACCTCTATGCCATGCGGCTCGCCCGCGCCTACAAGGGCCGCGACAAGATCCTGAAATTCGAGGGCGGCTACCACGGCATGAGCTACTACGGCCTCATGAGCCTGGCGCCCAAGCGGGCCGGCACCTCCCCCCAGCCGATCCCGGATTCGGCCGGCATCCCCAAGAGCATCCGCGACGAGGTGCTGGTCGCGCCCTTCAACGACCTGGAGACGGTGGCGAGCCTGATCCGCGAGCACAGGAACGAGCTTGCCGGCATCATCGTCGAGCCGTTCCAGCGCCTGATCCCGCCCAAGCCCGGCTTCCTCGAGGGCCTGCGCAAGCTCACGCAGGAGAATGGCCTGCTGCTGATCTTCGACGAGGTCGTCACCGGCTTCCGCTTCGCCTACGGCGGCGCGCAGGCCTACTACGGCGTCACGCCCGACATCTGCACGCTGGGCAAGGCGATCGGCGGCGGCTTCCCGCTGGC
>ORMF011342564.1_pt1 | contig 35289 bp, 32 predicted proteins | sample 1779871 | NCBI WGS metagenome assembly ORMF01 (sample SAMEA104232316, study PRJEB22302) | groundwater metagenome | biome: forest; feature: aquifer; material: groundwater | place: USA | collected 2011-08-07 | depth 5.4 m
GCCGGACGGCTGGTAAAATAGGGGCATGGCCATTCCCGACGAGTGGATGAAACCCCTGAAAACCTGGCGAATCGACGATTTGTAGTGACGACACTCCAAAATCCGTGCGTAAATTAGCCTACAGTGCGGAAGTTGGGCTAGTTCCGGTCCTACTCCAGGATGTTCCAGCTGTTGTAGTAGTTGGCGACGATGATCGGACTGCCGGCCATCGGCTTGATACCGGTGATGCCCTTGCGGACGACAGAGGCCCGCGAGGCAACGAAGAGCGGCGCGAGGACCGCGTCGCGGGAGACGAGGTCCAGCATGTCGCCCTCGATGCGATTGCGCTCGCTTTCGCTGAGCGTCGTGGTAAAACGGTCGATCATCGCATCGAGCTGTGGGTTCGAGTAGTAGCGGCGGTTCGTCCCCGCGTAGCGCGTCTGTGGCGTCGGAATCGTCGACGTGTGCATGCGCCGCTCCCACATCCCGAAGCCGAGGCCGAAGCCCGCGGACTCAGCGCCCTTGACCGTCGCCTGGTACTCCAGATCGGCGCTGAGGTTTGGCGCGGGAACGACGAGATTTGCCGTGAAACCAGACGTTTTCCAGAGGTCGGCGATGACCTGGCCTTCGGTGGACCGCGATGAGCGGTACTCGAACTCCAGCGACTGCCCTTCCGCGTTCCGCGCCACTCCGTCCGAGCCGCGACGCCAGCCGGCCTCTTCGAGCAGCGCAACCGCGCGCGCGGGGTCGTAGTGGTACACCACGATGCGGTCTTTGAATTGCCGGGCGCGATCGCTGCCGGGGAGGACCATGCCGTCCGCAATGAGATTTCGCGGCACGAGCTGCGCGTCGACCACGGCATTGCGGTCGATGGCATGCGCAAGAGCACGCCGCATGCACACGTCGCCAAAAGCACTCACGCGTTGGTTGGCCGCGACGAACGAGAAGGTTCCATCCAGGTTGTGGATCACCTCCCCCTCGCGCCACTGCTCCTTTAGCGTGGACCAGTGCAGCTCGGTGAGGTTCGATGAGGGCACGTTGACGTCCACGGTCCCGCTTAGGAAGTTCGCCATCATCGTGTTGGGGTCCGTCACGAAACGGACGATGATGCGCCCGATCTTCGGCCGGCCGTTGTAGTGGGCTTCGACGGCCTGCATGTCCAGATGGCTGCCCGGCTCCCAGCCGGTTAGGCGGTAAGGCCCCAGACCGACGAAGTCGCGCGTCCAGTACGGTGTGTTCACGAAGCCCTGCACGTCGGCCTGATAGATGGGCTCCAGGATGTGTGCCGGTAGCGGGTCGAGCGTCGTCTCCTCGGGGTTGTCGGCGAACGGGAAGGTGCTTTTCCAGCGCATCACGATGGTGTAGTCGTCTGGCGTCGCGATGTCCACGATGAGCGCCAGAGTCACGACCAGCGCCCGCTCTAGTCGTAATGGGCCGTGGGAGCGAAACGACTGGTGCCCCACGGGAGAACGTGCGCCTCTGGGGTCGTGCTGATACCAACGCGAGCCTATGGGAACTTGCGATTGCTCCACTGGGGGCTACCGGCTTGCGACCGCCGCGAAGCGCGAGCGGTCGATTTGGGCGATGGCCTCGTCCACCGTCATGACGCGGCCGAAGATGGGGAACACCTTGTCCATGAAAAAGTCGACCACACCCTCTTGACCGGAGGTGCAAACGTCCCGGAGAAGGATTAGATTGAAGTCGCGGTCGCGCGCCGAGTAGGCCGTCGAGGCGACTCCGACTTCGGTCGAGCCGCCCGCGATCATGATCGTGTCGATGCCCGCGGTTCGCAAGCTCAGCTCGAGGTGCGTCTGGAAGAACATGCTCCAGCGGTGCTTCTTGATCACGTAGTCGCCCGGCTGAGGCGCGAGCTCTGAGATCACTTCCATGCCGTGGGGGCCCCCGAGCACCACTCCTGGCGACTGGGTCTTGAATGGCGGATCGCCAGGCTTGCCCTGGTGGCCCCGCGCGACGATAAGCGGTGAGAAGTCTTTTCCGTCCAGCCGGTGGTCGGCCTGACCGTAGAAGACCGCGATTCCGGCATCGCGGCAAGCCTGATTCATCTTGGCCATGCGGTCGATGACGCCGGACGCCTTGATGGCGGCCTGGCGTTCTGGGTCGGGAGGGTGGAGGTAAGCGTTCAGGGTGTCGAAATAGAGCATCGCGGTCTTGCTTGGAACGATCGGAAACTCGGCCATGGCGATCCTCCGCGCTGAAGATCAGTTCGCTGGCCGATTCTACTCTGGCGCTTGCCACCGTCCAACGGCCGGGCCGTCGAACCGAAGCGGGAATTGCTGGTGAGGTGCCCCGGCCGGGAGCTTGGCCGGGCACCACCGGCCCCTTTCTGATATCGTCCTTGGTAACTTGCCGCAACTGATCCCCGGGGGATGGGGCCATCAACCAGTATCGCTACGCTCGATGGGACGGCTCCCAGGCGCTCGATCCGTTCACCGCGAACGATTTGATGGAGCACCTCGCAGATCGCATGCTCGATCAGGGCGACCTGCTGTCCGCGCTGCGCGACATGCTGCGGCAGGGGGCGCAGCTTCCCTCCGGCCGGCAGATGCCTGGCCTCCGCGATCTCCTCGATCGGCTTCGTGACCGGCGCCAGGAACACCTCCAGCGTTACAACATGAATTCGATCATCGAGGACATCCAGCAGCAGCTCGAGGACGTGGTCCAGACCGAGCGGTCGGGTATCGAGCGGCGCCTCAACGAAGACCAGGCAGATGCGCCCAACCAGGGCCTCCGCGACATGCTGGAGAACATGGCCCGAAAACACCTCGACCAGCTCGACGAGCTCCCGAACGATGTGGGCGGGCAGATCAAGTCGCTGCGCGACTATGACTTCATGGACCCCGAGGCTCGCAACAAGTTCAATCAGCTCCTCGAGACGATGCAGCAACAGGTGCTGAACAGCTACTTCGAGGGCATCAAGCAAGCGCTCGGGGGCATGACCTCAGCGGACATGGCCGAAATCGGCGAGATGGTGCGCGACCTCAACGAGCTTCTCGAGGCGCACCGCCACGGCGACGACTCAGGCTTCGAAGACTTCATGGAGAAGTGGGGGAAATACTTCCCCGAGGGCATCGAGAACGTCGACCAGCTCGCCGAGTACCTGCACCAGCAAATGGCGCAGATGCAGCAGCTCATGGACTCCATGACGCCCGAGATGCGCCGTGAGCTGGAACAAATGATGGGCAATCTGTTCCAGGACCCCGGACTTCAGCATGCGCTCAGCGACCTCATGATGAACCTCGACCGCATGTTTCCGGGGGCTCCGCGCGACGGCTTCGACTTCGGTGGCGACGAATCCATCACCCTCCAGGAAGCCATGCGTCTGATGGGTGACATGGAAGGGCTCGGACAGCTCGAGCGGGAACTGATGGAGGCGGTCCAGCGCAACGACGCCAGCAACCTCGACGTCGACGAGATCGGTCGACTGATCGGCGACGAGGCCCGGCGCATGGCCGAGGAGCTCCAAGAATTCGTCAAGATGCTCGAAGAGGCAGGCTTCATCCAGCGCCGCGGCAAGGAGTGGGAGCTCACGCCGCGAGCGATGCGCAAGATCGGCGAGCGAGCGCTCGACGACATCTTCGGCCGGATCGACCGGAGCGCGGCTGGCGACCACTCGCAGGAGCGCTTTGGCTGGGGCGTCGAGCATCTCGACGACACCAAGCCGTATCAGTTCGGCGACCCGTTCACGATCGACTCGTTCAGCACCGTAATGAATGCGCTGCGCCGCGAAGGCGGCGGGGTTCCGGTTCACCTGAGTCCGGACGACTTCGAGATCTTTCAGACCACGTCGATCAACCAGTGCTCGACGGTCATCATGCTGGACATGAGCTACTCGATGCTCTACGGAGGGCGTTTCCAGGCTGGCCGGAAGGTGGCGCTCGCTTTAGACAGCCTGATTCGCACGAAGTTCCCAAGGGACACGTTGCACGTCGTCGCGTTTTCATACTTCGTGCTGCCGCTCAAGCCTCACATGCTGCTGGACACCTACTGGATCGACCCGCGCGGCACCGATTTTCCTGAGGCGATCCGCACGGCGCGCGGCATCCTGGGCAAGAAGCGGGGCGGAACGAAGCAGATCATCATGATCACGGACGGCGAGCCGCACGCGAACTCCGTCGGCTACGGTAGCTACGGGACCTCCTGGAGCATGCGCCAGGCGATGGAAGACACGTTGCGGGAAGTCAGCAAATGCACCCGTGAGGACATCACCGTCAATACGTTCATGCTGGACGCCGAGCCGACGATGACCGAATTCGTGAGGACCCTGGCGAAGATCAACCGCGGCCGCATCTTCTTCGCGGACCCGCGCAAGCTCGGCGAGTATCTCATCGTCGACTACGTCAAGAACCGTCGCCGTACCGCCTGACTCTCGCGAGCCTGCACCGAACCCTGCAACGATGAAGGGCCTGCCCCGCAAGCCCCATCGAATACTGCGACTGTGGAGCGTTTGATGAAGCTGCCCCTGACACTGGCCTGTGGCGACTACGACCGGACGCGTGGGTTGCGCTGGGGCCTGGTCCAGCCGGACGGCATCGATCTCAACTATCTCTGCATGCAGGTCGAAGAAACCTTCTGGCGAACGGCGCATTTCCAGGAGTTCGACGTTTCCGAGATGTCGATGGGCTCCTACATGATTCGGCGCGCGAAGGGCATCGAGGATCTGGTGGCAATCCCGGTGTTCCCATCGCGCATGTTTCGGCATGCTTACTATTACGTGAACGCCAAGTCGGGCATTACCCGGCCAGAGGAGCTCAAGGGCCGCAAGATGAGCGTGCCCGAGTACCAGATCACCGCGGCGATCTGGATGCGCGGGATCCTGGAGCACGACCACGGCGTTGCGCCGAAGGATATGCGCTGGTATTCGGGCGGGCTCTACACGCCTGGGCGAGTCGAGAAGCAGCACATCACGCTGCCCGAAGGGGTCGTGCTCGAGTCGATCCCGGAAGGCCGGACGCTAAACGAGATGATCGCGACCGGCGAAGTCGACGCGCTGATCTCCGCGCGCGCACCGCTGACGTTCCGCGATGGCACGAATCGCGTCGCCCGCCTCTTCCCGAACTTCCGCGATACTGAGCGCGACTACTACCAGCGGACGAAGATTTTCCCCATCATGCACACCGTCGTCATCAAGCGGGAAGTTGTCGAGAAGTACCCCTGGGTCGCCATGAACCTGTACAAGGCCTTCGTCGAGGCGAAGGACGAGTTCCAGAACAGCTTCAAGGATGACTCCGCGATGCGGCTCATGCTCCCCGGTATGGTCGCGGACCTCGAAGAGGCCGAGGACCTGATGGGAAAGGACTTCTGGCCCTACGGCCTCGAGCCAAATCGCCACGTGCTCGAAACGCTGATGAGCTACGCCCAGGAGCAGGGCTTGCTCGAGAAGCGGCTCAAGCTAGATGAGCTCTTCGCGCCCGAGACGCTGGAAAGCTTCGTTATCTAGCTACGCGCGAAGTTGAGCGACCAGCTTCTCGATGAAGCCCTCGTCGTCGAGCTGCTTCACCCAGTGTAGGTCCCAGAGGGTCAACGGATTGATTCCGACTGACCCGGGCCATTCGGCGCAGGCGATCTCGTACGTGTTCGCGATGCCCGCCGGTGTCGGATAGGGCCGAGTGTGCACGGACTCCGCGATGCAGTCGAACTGCCGCTCGAGCTCCGTCCGATTGTTTGCCAATCCCATCAGCCGGGCAGGCTCGCCCGCGACGATCTCCAGTGCCTCTGTCCGACGCAGCTTCATGAGGGCGAAGGCGTGGATTGCCGATTTTGTATATCGCAGCATGAGGTCTTCGTACGCGGTCGCGTAGTCCGAGGCGCACGCATGAGGGAAATGCCCGATGAGCTGGAGCGGGGGAATGGGAAGGACTCTCAAACCGGCTTCCAGGGCTGGCGCGATGTTGAGGCAGGGGACAAACGTCCCCGCGCAGGTGCCGTCCAGGATCGTCTGCCACTGGCGCCAGCGGCCAACGTCCTCGTCAGCTACGGTGACAAGCTCGACGCTCCCCTCGAGTCCGAGGTGGCGAAGCTGCATCCGGATCGCGTGCGGACGTCCGCGGTTCCGGACGGCGATCGCCTTCCCACGCAAATCCTCGATCGAGTGCGTCGCGGGACCGACGACGAGCTGGCCATCGGTGTCGCGCACCGGACACAGGAACATCGTCGCCTGACGCCGCCCCTGCGCGGCTTCTTCGTACAGGTACTCCGTGTGCTCGCAGATCATGTCGGCCGAGCCGTCGAAGATCGCGGACTCGTACGCGGCGTTCTCCTGGACGTGGATGATGTCGACGTTCAGGTCGTAGTGCTTCTCGGCCATCGCCTTGATGCAGAAGAGCGGCGGCGTGCGATCGTGGTCGCGGTACGCGAGACGGACCGTGTCCATAGGCCGCCTTATGCCTCCACACCGCACATGGCGAGCCCGATTGGACGGCTTCCGAGGCGCTTTGGGCCCTGCTCGGTGAGGACGACCGTGTCGCCCCACGACGCGGCGTAGTTGCGCCCGCCGGCCGCGACGCTGATATGCGGTTTGAAGACGAAGACCCAGCCCGCGGCCAGAACCTGCTTCAGCGTCGCTTCATCCTGGGTGCCCGTAACGAGCGGGCCATCCGACCCGAGGCCGCGACCGTGCATGTTGAGCGCGCCGCGCGGGTTCTGATATTTCGATCCCGGCGGCAGGAGCTTGGCGCCATTGGCGGCAGCGAGATCGACGACCTCGCGCACGGTCATCCCCACTTTCAGCGACTCGAAGCAGCGCTGCCAGTATTCGGCATGAATGCTGTGGATATCCTTGTAGACCGGATCGCAATCCTGGATCGCGAATGGCTGGACGCCCTGAGCGTGGTACCCGCCGTAGGCCGCTTCGATCTCATTGACCATGACGTACCCGCGCTCCAGCGTACCGTGTGAAGGGCGCGTCAGGGTCTCGGGGTGGAGTCCCGTCCCCCAATGGTTGTGGAAAGGGAGCTCACTGCCTCCCATAACGATCTCGCCGATTGCGGCCCCCCAGGCCTCGTAGTCTTTCGCACCGGGCTTCGCCACCTGTTGGACCCGCTTGATCGCGCGCTCGACCAGCTCCGTGCTCTTCGTCAGGAACGCGATCTCCTCTGCGCTCTTGATGATGCGCAGGTCCGCGAGCTGCTGAGTGAAGTCCACCCACTCGACGTCTGGGAATGCCTCGACGAGTGCCTTCATGAAGCCGTGGTTGACGATCCCCTCCGGTGCGCGAACGTAGTTGTAGAGCCCGACGATCCCCACCCGCTTGTGCGGGAGCGGCACCTCTTTCAGCTTGCCGACAGAGGCCCGCCCGTAGGCGCGGCGCGCCTCGCGCAGGTCGGTCGTCCAGTCCTGGACGTGGGCCCAGCGCTGGCAACTGGTTGCGACGGCCGCGACGTCTCCCTCGAGCGGGAATACGCAGGCGATGTCCGCGTCGCCGCCACCTCCGACGTGCGAGAGGTAGCGCGCCTCGGCCTGGAAATGGGTGGAATGGCCGGTGTTGTTCGGTGCGATGAGGCAGTCAACGTTTTGGGCGGCCATCTCCTCGCGCACGGCGGTCCAGCGCCGGTCTCGCTCGGCGTGGGAGAAGCGTGGCTGATCGTAGAGCTGTTCCTCGGGCATGCGTTCCTCTCATCACGGCGATCGGATTCGCTTATCGGTCGGGACCTGCGCAGCTTCAGACAGTGTCTGACGCGTTATACGGCACCGCTACAGTCGGCAGGGGACAGCGCGCGACGTTGCCGCTACACTTGCCGAAAGGCGCGAGCGCGCCGGACCATTTTGTGGGGGTTGGATGGAGTTCGGCATCTTCTCGAACGGCGAGCGGAACAATGTCATTGCGGCGGATAGCTACGACGAGGATCTCTACGAGATCCAGCTCATCGATAAGCTGGGCTTCAAGGAGGCGTGGATCAGCGAGCATCTGCGCGGTGTTGGCGGCACCCGCCCGGACGCGTTGTCGGCGGCCGACCTGTTCATTTGCAAAGCTGCCGCCGTGACGAAGCAGATCATGCTTGGCCCTGGCGTTCGCCCGCTCCCGCTCTTCGATCCGATTCAGGTCGCGCTCGAAGCTGCCGTCTGCGACAACCTGACCCGCGGCCGCTACATGTTCGGCTTCGGCGTGGGCCTGCCGACAGACAACGGGATGACGCAGCGCGGCCTGGGCGAGGACACATTGCCGGTGCGCCGGGCCCGCATGCACGAGTCGATCGATCTGATTCTCAAGTGCTGGTCCGCGACCGAGCCATTCGACTACGACGGCGAATTTTTTCACGGCCGCGACATTCAGGTGATGCCGAAGCCATACACGAAGCCGCGCATGCCGGTCGGCGTTGCGAGCAGCACGACGCTCGGGACCGTGGAGCTCGCGGCACGGCTTGGCTTCATTCCGATCTTGAGTCAGAACGACAACACGGACCACATGCGCGACCATGCTGAGGGCTACCTCGCCGCGGCGCACGCGGCTGGCCGTGAGGCGAAGCGGAGCGACATTCGCGCCTGCCGGCTGGTCTATGTGTCGGACAGCGTGAAAAAAGCGAAGGCTGAGCTGCGGGAATCGGTCGAGCCCTCGACCCGAGCGCACGTGCGCCAGGCGCCGCACTACTACACGAAGTACCTGCCGAAGAGCGGGCGGGTTGAGGACATCACCTTCGATCATCTCGTGGACACCGGGTTTTACTTCGTCGGCGATCCGGACACGGTGCGCGAGCGCATCCTCCAGCACTACGAGGAGAGCGGCGGCTACGGCACACTCCTGCTGGTGATGGGCAAACACTTCGGCAACCGCCGGCTGCGCACCCGCTCCGTCCGGTGGTTCGCCCGCGAGGTCGCCCCCCGCCTCCACGACCTCAACCCCGATCGCGTCGCCACGGCCTCTGCCGCGGTGCCCGCCTGACCGAAAACACGCGGTACACTACTGCAAAGCAGCTCGCGGAGAATCCACGTTGCGCACACAACTCGAAGGCATGGTGATCCTCGAATCCGGTGACCACCTCACGCAGCCCGAATTTCATCGGCGCTACTGCAAGACGCCGAAAGCGTTTCGCGCCGAGCTTGTAGAGGGGATCGTATACGTGTCATCCCCAGTTCGCGTGATTCACGGAGAACCGGTTGCCTGGGTCATTGGTTGGCTCGTGGCCTATATCGCCCGCCATGGAGGTGCGCGGATCGGCAATGACGCGACGGTCATTCTCGACCCGGATAATGAAGTACAACCCGACGCGTTCCTCTTCAGGGAAGAGCAGGGAGGACCTCGGGTCACAGACGACAACTACATTGCGGGACCACCTCAACTCGTTGTCGAAGTAGCGGTGAGCTCGGCTTCATACGATCTTCATGAGAAGCTGGGTGCGTATAGGCGCAACGGAGTGCGCGAATACATCGTCTGGCGTGTGCGGGACAGCTCGATTGACTGGTTCCGGCTAGAAGACGCTGAGTATCAGCGGGTCGAGCCTGACGAGACCGGCGTCATTGAGAGCTCCGAGTTTCCAGGATTGCGTCTCAATGTTGCGAAGATGATCGCCGGCGATTTGCCTGCCGTGCTGGCGGAGCTCAACACGGACTGATGTCACCATTGCGTGGCCGACTTCATGCAACGAGGGGCTGCCCACTTGGGCAGCCCCTCGCGCTATTTGCAGGACCTGGCGCTAAGGCGCTAAGCGTGCGCCGGGGCCCAGTCGCGCAGTGCCTTGTAGTGGCCGCCCTTGGAGACGGGCGGCAGCTCCTCGTCGATCATGCTCCAGTGCTCGCCCTGGTCGTCGCTGAAGAACACGTCCCCGTCCGTTGTGCCGGCGATCAGGGCGAACCCGCCTGGGTACGTGTTCAAGGTCATGGCTTCGAAGTTGGCGCGGGTCCCGATCGGGAGTCCACCCTCGAGGTACTCCCAAGAGCGGCCGGCGTCGCGACTGCGGCCGATGCGCGGGAACGCGCCGTCGATCTTCCGCCACGCGCCGGGACTCGCGCTCGCGCCGGCGGTGAACATCACCTCCGGCTGCTGCGGCAACATCACGAGCGCATCGGGATACGAGATGCCCTCGTTGCGGCTGTGGAACGAGTCCTTGTCCGCGCCCGGGAGGGGAAGGTCGTTCCAGGTATTCCCGCCGTCGGGGCTGTGGTAAAGGCCACGCCCGGTCGCCATGTAGATGTCGTCGGGGCGGGACGATGCGATCATCAGCCGATGAACGTCGACGTAGAAGCCCTCGAGCTGCCGCCAGGTCTTGCCGGCGTCGGTGCTCTTGAACGCGCCTCCCACCTCGACGCCGACGTAGATCGTGTTCGGATCCCGCGGATCGAAGGCAATGGTCTTCACGTGCCCAATGTGCGGCGGCGCGGGGAAGGTCCAGTCGTTCACGCTCGGCACGTCGCGCAGCGTCGGGAGGTGAGTCCAGTGCTTGCCCAGGTCGGTGCTCACGTAAAGCTCGGCCGGCTCGGTGCCTGCGTAGACGCGCGTCTCATTGCCGACCTGAACGCAGTTGAGAGCGAAAAAGTCAGGCGAGGCGATTCCTTCGTCGCGCCGCTCCCAGCTCTTACCGGCGTCCTCGCTCGCCCAGAGGCCGTCGCCGTGCGTCCCGGCGAAGATTGCTCCACCGGGCTCGACAACGATCGAGCCCACGTGCTTGCCTTCGAGCATGCGCCCCGACTCTCGCCACGGGCCGCCAGGGCCTGATCGGCTGAGCGAGAAGATGCCATCCGCTGTCGCGACCAGCACCTGATCTGCCGCGCCGGCCGTCTCGTAAGAGTTCTTGCCGTTCGGGGAAACGCTAACCGTCGCCATGGCTCTCTCCTTCTTGGAATTGCTCCTAGCTTACTCCGAATTGGCTGCTCCGCGGGCACCCATCTCACCCCTTGACGAGGCGAGACGAACGGCTATCATGGGCATAGTCCCGCCCGCGTTATCCAGTGGGGCCCCGGAGGAGTGATGCCAGAAAAGGTGCTGGCGGCCGTCAAGGTTGACGCGCAGAAGACCGAGCTGCGCGAGCTGGATATGCCGGAGATCGGGGTCGATGGCGCCCTGCTGAAGGTCGAAGCGGCTGGCGTTTGCGGAAGCGACGTCGGCAGCTACCGACGAGCGATGCGGCATGGGGCGCACATCATGGGCCACGAAAACGTGGGCTTTATCGCCAAGATCGGCGCAGCGGCCGCCCGGAAGTGGGGCGTCCAAGAGGGCGACCTGGTGGCGCTGGAAGAGTACCTCCCTTGTGGGAGCTGCGAGTTCTGCCATCAGGGCGAGTACCGCCACTGCTTCGCGACGGATAGCTTCAATAACGAAGCGGCGCTGCGTTACGGCTCCACACCGATCGACATCCCGCCCGCGCTCTGGGGCGGCTACAGCCAGTATCTCTACGTACCCCCGAGCTCCGTCATCCACCGTGTACCCGCTGGCGTGAGTCCCGAGCAGGCGGCATTCGCGCTCCCGATGGGGAACGGGATCCAGTGGGCGCTGATCGAGGGAGGCGCGGGCTACGGCAAGAGCATCCTCGTCCAGGGCCCCGGCCAGCAGGGCCTGGCGTGCGTCGTCGCGGCGAAGCAAGCCGGTGCGGACAAGATCATCGTCAGCGGCCTCAGCAAAGACAAGCGCCGCCTCGAGGTCGCGCGCGAGCTCGGCGCGGACCACACGATCGACGTCGAGCAGGAGGACATCCGCGAGCGGGTCTCCGCCCTAACCGATGGCCGCGGTGTCGACACGGTGGTCGATACGACCTCTGGCGCGGGTGCAACGCCGACCATCGTCGCGGTCGACGTGCTGAAGCGCAAGGCGGGCGTCATGGTCGTGCAGGCGCCGCTCGACAAGTTCCCTCACTTCCCGATCGGCCAGCTCACGCGGAAGTACATCACGCTCAAGAGCGCCCGGGGCCACAGCTTCGCCGCGGTCGAGCTTGGGCTGCAGTGGATCGCCGCCCGCAAGTTCGCGTTGAACAAGATTCAGACGCATACGTTCGGCCTGAGCGGCGTGGACACGGCGATCCGCTCGACGGCGGGCGAGATATCGCCCGACGCCATTCACGTCACGGTGCTGCCCTGGTCGTAGCCGGCTAGCGTACCCTGTAGGCAAGAGATCGCGCGGCGGCGAAGTGTCCCGCCGGCACCTGGAGGCGGTTCATGAATCGAGCCGAGAACGAGCTGATTACTAGCGTCGGCCCCGGGAAACCGATGGGGGACGTGCTGCGGCGGTATTGGATGCCGGCGCTGCTCGCGAGCGACCTGCCTGAGCCAGACTGCGCCCCGATGCGCGTCCGGCTCCTCGGGGAGGATCTCGTGGCGTTCCGGGACAGCTCTGGGCAACTTGGCCTTCTCGAAGACTCGTGTCCGCATCGTTGCGCCTCGTTGTTCCTCGGTCGAAACGAGCAGGACGGTCTCCGTTGCGTCTACCACGGGTGGAAATTCGACGTTGCCGGCAACTGCGTGGAGATGCCAACCGAGCCCGCTGACAGCCGCTACAAGGAGCGGGTCCACGCCGTTGCCTACCCGCTCGTCGAGCTCGGCGACGTCCTCTGGGCATACATGGGGCCGCCGGAACACCGGCCGGAGCTCCCCGGGATGGAGTGGCTGCGGGCACCCGCGACCCATCGCTTCGTGTCCAAGACCCACGAATATTGCAACTTCCTGCAGGGGATCGAGGGCGGCATCGACACCGCCCATTCGACCTACCTGCACAACAACAACCTGAGCGATCGCTTCGGCTTTCGCCAGATGGACGGGGCGCCGCGCCTCGAGGTCGAGAAAACCGACTATGGCTTCCGCTACGCCAGCCTCCGCGACATTGGCGAGGACGGCATGTACCTGCGGGTCTACCAGTTCTTCATGCCGTTCCAGCAGTACCGCTCCCATCAGCTCGAAGGGCGCCGGGGTGCGGGTCGCACGGAAATGCCGCGGCTGCAAGGACACATGTGGGTTCCGATGGACGACGAGAACACCTGCGTCTACAACTTCATGCTTTCCGTCGACGACGACAAGCCCTTCACACCCGAGTTCGTGCAGACTTCGGAGGATCACGCGGGACGGTGGGCGCCTCACGGGGAGACGACGATCCGGAATCGCACGCGCGCCAACGACTGGCTCATCGACCGCGAGGCGCAACGAACCAAGACGTTCACCGGTATCACCGGCCTCAATACGCAGGACCTCGCGGTCCAGGAGAGCATGGGCCGACTCGTCGATCGCTCGCGCGAGCACCTCGGCAGCACGGACAAGGCGGTGGTCGCGTGCCGGGCGCTCATGCTGGACGCGGTGAAGAACCTCGCCGAAGGCATCGATCCGCCCGGCGTGAACCCGGCCAGCTATCGCGGCGTCCGCGCGGCGGACATCGTCGCGCCCAGGGACGCCCGCTGGCAGGATGCCGCGGAGGCCGAGCTCGCCGCCCGCCACTAACGCCCGAGTACTTCCTCGAGGAGCAAGGCCGATCCAAATCCATCGCACCCTGGGCTTGGCGCAGGCGCAGCGCGCCGTCGCCGCCGTGATCGCGGAGGCCGAGGCCGATGGTCGGCCGATGTCCGTGGTCGTCGCTGACGACAACGGGGACCCCATCTGCAGCGTCCGAATGGATGGGGCGCCGGAGCGGACGCTGCGGTTCGCCTTCCGCAAGGCATATACGGCTGCGGTCATGGGCCGGGACACCATTGTTTTCAAGCAGCTCCTCCAGGATCAGCACCGCAGCCTCGAAGACTACGGGGATCCCATGTTTACCACGCTGCAGGGCGGCGTCGTCGTCATGCTGGACGGCAAGGTGGTTGGCGGGCTCGCGGTTGGTGGCAATACAACGGCGCGGGATGAAGTGATTGCCAGGATCGGCCTGGAAGCGCTCCTCGCGGACTGAGGAGACGGACCTAATGCGGCGAACCGTGAACCTGGCGGGACCCGGAGTCAAGGAGCCCGTCGCGACAGTCGCGAGGATCGGAAATTTCTGGGCCACTTCGAGCATCCCTGGGATCGATCCGCAGACCGGCGGTCTGGCCGAAGCGCCTGAGGCGCAGTTCGCGCAGGCATTCGCCAATGCGCAGGCCCTGCTCGGCGAAGCAGGACTCTCGACTAGGGAGGTGGGGCTCCTCACCGTCGTGATCCCGGACGCGAGCGGGAGGCCGCTGATCAATGCCCCCTGGCTCGCGATGTATCGGACTGACGATCGTCCTGCCCGCAAGACGACCCACGCACCGCTACCCCCAGGCCAAGTCGTGCAAATTCAGCTCTTCGGCGTCACGGGCGTTCGGCGCCAGCCGATCGAGATTCCTGGTATTCAGCACCGGGACCCGCTGCCCGTCGGGGTTCGCATGGGGAACCTGCTCTTTTCATCGGTGCTCGGCGGGGACGTGCCGGGCTCGGACGAGCGGCCGCAGGGGAATGCCCAGATCGCGCAGCTCTTCGCGAACATGGGGGCCCTCGTCGAGCATGGCGGCGGGAAGATCGACGACATCGCGCTCGTATGGATGTATGTCGCGAACTTCGGCTCGAACAAGGCGTTCATCGAGGAGCAATGGCTTGCGATGTTTCCGCGCGACGGGGATCGGTCGGCCCGGAAGACGTTTCCGTATCAGCTCGGGGGCCAGACACTGATCCAGGCGCAGCTCATCGCCGTGCTCGGCGGTGAACGGGCGAACTACGAGGTCGAAGGCATCGGCCACGGCGACCCGGTCCCACTCGCGATGACGATCGGCGGCTATCTCTTTACGTCAGGAATCACCGGCACCGACCCGGCGACGCGTGAACGTCGCGAGGGAGCCGAGGCGCAGACGCGCCAGGCCCTTGAGAACCTGCGGGCGGTGTATGCGAAAGCCGGCGGCACCATGGACGACATTCTTCAGGTGACGGTGCTCATTGCTGGCGAGCCGCAGCGCGCCGGTGTCCACGCCGCGTGGAGGCAGGTCTTTCCAGATCGCGCGAATCAGCCAGCGCTGCACGTCATGAATCTGGGGCTTCCGGGGCGGGACACCCTCGCCCAGGTCCACGCGGTTGGTGTGCTGCCAGCCTAACCCTACGCGCGGCCGGCGACGGGCTCGTCGACCGGGAGGTAGCGGCGCCAGATGTTGCGCCAGTCCTCGTCAATGGGGACCACGCAGTCAACGGCGCCGACGTGGCCGAGGCGGTTGGCGTCGGGTGTCCGAATCAGGTGCATCGGATCCTTACCAGCCTGCATGTCCGCGATCGCCTTGAGAAGCTGGAGCCGCGACATCACGATCGCCTTGTCCGTCGTGGCGGTGTGCTCCAGCGTGCGGTCCTGGATGTGGCCAGGGCCCTCGACGGCGAGCGAGTCGTGCGCGGCGAAGAATGGCCCCAATCCGATGTAGGAGCGGGTCTTCATCTCCTCCCGGTCCTGCAGGTAGCGATTGGCCCGATTGCGGCGGAGCGAATAGTCGGGCAGCACCTCACCGGTCCGCGAGCGCTTCTGCCATTCCTTGTCGATCGCCTTCGAGCGGCTCAGGTTGATGTTGAACTTCCAGTGCCTCGTGTCGTCGATCGGCACGTGCCAGTTCACGCCGTAGCCGTCGCCCGTCCCGCCACCGGGGAACGCCGATAGGTTGGGGAAGATGAAATTCGAGATTCTGACGTAGCGCCGGCCCTCGCCGGCGTCGCGCAGCGAGAAGATGCGAACGCCGAAGTCGGTCGGCTCAACCTCGAGATGCGGCGCAACGTCGCGCCCAAAGAGCTCATTCGAGGAGACGTTGGAGCCCAGTGGACCGCGGTCCGTGTTGCCCGTCACCAGGTCCTCACGGAGGAAGCGATGGAGGAACGACAGATGCGCCGGGTCGATATTGCCCTCGTTCCCCTGCAGGTAGTTGCTGCCGTACAGGTACTTGTCGGCGTAGATGTGCTCGTCGGAGGCGGTGAGGAACTCATAGGCGGGGAACTGCGGCGGCTCCCCTCTGCCCAGGTACGCGAAGATCACGCCGACGGCCTCGTGGGTCGGATACGCGGTCTGCCGGATCCGCTCGTGGAACGTGCTCCCAGCCGGCTCGCCGGGCTGCTCCAAGCAGCGACCGCTCGCGTCATACAGCCAGCCGTGATAGATGCAGCGGAGGCCGCCATCCTCGAGCCGGCCGTAGCTCAGATCGGCGCCACGGTGGGCGCAGTGCAGGCCGAGGAGGCCGGCCTTTCCCGACTCGTCGCGGAAGAGCACCAGCTCTTCACCCATGATTTTGAGCGGGACCGGCGCCCCGGCTGCCGGCAATTCCTGGGCCAGCGCGACTGGCTGCCAGAAGCTCCGCAGCAGGTCGCCCGCCGGCGTGCCCGCGCCGGTCTGGCAGAGCAGTTCGTTTTGCTCCCTGGTGAGCATGGGTGTTCCCTCCTCGTGTCTATTCGGGAATTCGGACCTGGTGATGCATCATGATCTCGCGCCGCTCGCGGGCCGACTGCATGATCGCCATCACCACCTCGAGTGTTGCCATCCCCCAGCGCCCGTCGTGGAAAACCGGCCGGTTCTCCACCACTGCGCCGTAGAGCTCCTCGAGCTCAGCGGCGCGGCCTCGGAGCGTATCAGTCACCGGGACCTCGCGCTTTTCGTCGTCACCATAAATATAGAGGCCGTGGAGCGACTGGCGTATGTCGCCGTGCTCACAGCTCACGACGGTCAGTCCGAAGTGGGCCTGCGCCCGCTTGCCGCTGGCGCGATGCCGCTCCGCTCGGCCGCCGTAGCGCTCGGCTTCCTTGAGCGCCCACTCCTCCTCGTCGCTCTTCACGCCGGCGAGCGTGCGCCGGACTCGGAGATTGTAATCGGGGTCGCGCTCACCTTCGCCCATCCAGCTTGTGAACTCCGCCACGTCGAAGTGGCCGTAGCCGTTGTATACGAGCGTCGCAGGAACCCCGTCTTCGAACTCGAGGTACGCGCACCATGCGCCTTCAACCTTGCGCTTCGGGTCCCAGACGCCCGTCATGGCCCGGACGCTGCGCACCCTGCCACCGCCGATGAGGCGGACGATGTCGATCTGGTGGGGTCCCTGGTTGAAGACGACGTTGCCGCCGCGCGCCGGGTCAAGCTCCTGCGGCATGCGCGGGCGGTACATGAACTCGTTGAAGTCCCAGGTGTTGATCATGCCGAGCCGCCCGAGCTCCCCACTCGCGACGATCTCCCGCATCTTGCGGATCGGCGGGTCGAAGCTGTGCGTATGACCGCAGAGAAGCTTCACGCCGTTGGCTTCGGCGGCCTGGTTCATGCGCTCGCACTCCGCGAGGCTCAAGCCCATCGGCTTCTCGACGATGGCATGCTTGCCGTGCTCCGCGGCCGTGATGACGTGCTCGGCGTGGAGGTGGTTGGGAGAGCAGACGTATATGGCGTCGACGTTCGGGCTGGCGCACATCTCCGCTACGCTCGTGTAGGTCTCGCCCTCATACTCACGGGCGAACTTCTCGAGCCCCTCGCGACGGATGTCCGCCGCGGCGGTCAACTGGAGGTGCGGTCGGCCCGCGAACTCGGGAATGATCGCCGTGCTGGCGATGCCCAGGCCGGCGATGCCATAGCGCAGGGTCTTCGTTTTCTCGGGCGCCGCCACTGGCACGCCTCCTTCTTTGAGCCTTGTTCCCGGGAGAGCGTCGTTGATCCGGGACGTTGTCGGTCACGGTGCTACTCCTCGCGGAGCGCCCAGGGAATGGTCTGCTGGGCGAGCGCGGTGGCGGGCATCGGCACGTCCAGCTCAAACCCGAGCCCGAGAACCGCCCGCAATCCGCGGTAGAAGGGGCGGGGGTCCTCGGTCACCATGGGGTGCATGCGCTTGGCGTAGCGATCGGTCATGTAGCTCTGGCCGGCGCTAACGGCCAGCAGTTCCGTAAAGACCTCGAGATCCACGCCCGCCGTTTCCGCCATGCGGAACCCTTCGCTGGCGGCCATGACGTTGATGACGGTGATGGCTTGCTGGGCGGCCTTGGCAGCCGCGCCCATGCCGAGCCCACCCAGGTGAAAGATCTGCGTACCGGATGCTTCGAGTACCGGGCGTACCCGCTCGAAAGCTGCCCTGTCGCCGCCGGCCATGAAGCAGAGCGTCCGCTTGGTCGCGCCCTCATTGCCTCCGCTCATCTGCACGTCGATCAGGGTCACCCCTTTAGAGGCGGCGTGCGCGGCCAGACGCTGGACGGTGGCCGGGCGCACGGTGCTGTGGACGGCGATCACGGTTCCAGGCTGGGCGCCCTCGAGCACGCCGTTCTCGCCGGCGATCGCCGCCTCGACCGCGGCGTCGTCGGGCACGGCGAGCGCCACGATCTCGGCATGTTCCCCAAGCTCGCGATTGGAGCGCGCGACCTTCGCGCCAAGCTTCGCGAGGTCATCGAGGGGCTCCTGCCGCAGGTCGTACACCATGAGGTCGAAGCCAGCCGCCTGGATGTTGCTCGCGATCGGCCTGCCCATCGCGCCAAGCCCGATGAAGCCAACTCTTGCTGCCACGTTCGCTACTCCTTGCGAGACTGGTGGACCAAGCTCAGGCTCCCACTGCGCTCATGTCCGCGAGACCTACTGGTTCAGCCCACGCTTTGACTGGATGTCCTTCGGCGAGGGCCTTGAGCTCCCGCTCCCAGATCTTGCGCTTTAGAGTGACGGTCTGGTCGATCTTGCCCAATCGGTCTGGCGGTCGGTTGGCGCGCCGCCCCTGGCTCACCTGGGTGACGTAGTCCTCGATCCAGAACAGCTTGTACATGCTCGTGTCGAGATCGACGTCCTCGACGGACATCTTGCCCGCCAAGATGAGCTCGGCGATCTCGTTTGGGGACGGCCCTTCCGCGGCCTCGGCCTGGCGGCGGCGTTTCATATAGGCCTCGGCCTCGGCCCCCGTCAGGTGGATCATGTCGACGACGTAGCTGATGCAGCTCTCGTCGTCGACGGGGAGGCGCCAGAAGAGACGGTCAGCCCAGAGCTTCCGGGCGTCTTCAATCGATCCCTCGACGCGAAGCACGGAGCGGGTCTGATTGATGTTGGGCATATGGAAGTGGATGTAGAACTCGGGCCGCCCCGGCGCTGTTGACGTGCTCATCACGCCGTATTCGGTTTCCTTCGCGGTAACCGTGCGGAGCTTGAATTGGTCGGAGCCGCCGGTGCGCCGCGTCGACTCGCGATGCGTGAACGGCACGTGGCCGGGATCGTTGTCGATGCGGTTGAAGTAGTTGCACGGCCAGGTCTCCGGCGGTCCCGCCTCCAGGATGCCGGGCCGCTCGAAATCCGGGAAGCGGCGCAATGGCGGCGCCTCGCCCTCGCCGAGGTAGCAAAAGATGAGCCCGAGATATTCTTCGGTTGGATAGCTCCGGATGCTCACGCGCGCGGCGCTGCTAGCGTCCTCGCCCGGCTGCTCGACGCACTGGCCCGTCGCGTCGTACATCCAGCCGTGATAGCGGCAGCGGATGCAATCACCCTCGACCCAGCCGACCGAGAGCTGGGTGCCCCGGTGGGCGCAGCGAAACGCGACGGCCTGGGCCTTGCCGCTCTCGCCTCGGTAGAGCGTGAAGTCCTCGCCCATGAGGCGCACGGGGACGGACCTACCGGAAGCGAGGTCCTTGGCGCGGCCGACAGGCTGCCAGAAGCTGCGCAAATAGCGCCCGGCGAGCGTGCCGGGCCCGGTGTGCTCGAGGTCGTGATAATCAAGCTCAGCCATTGCTGCTCCCTGCAAAGGACAGGTGGGCGGTGCGCGCGCCCGCCACACGGCGGACACCATAGCACAGCCCTGCGGCAGAGCGGCGGCCCATACGTTCAAATTCCAACTGACTTCTGGCTTGGGGGTTTGGGGTTACGGACCCCATTCCCACTGATGCGCATTCCACGCCATGTTTGACTCCGGAGCGACGACCTGGAGTCCTTTCAAGGCCGCCGCGTGCGCCCAGGGCTGGGTGCGGAAGAACAGCGAGATGGCGCCCACGTCGTCGGTGAAGAGATGCGCCATGCGCGCGACCTGCTGGGCACGCTCGGTGCGGTCCAGGGTTGTTCCGAAGGCCTCGGCCAGGCGGTCGTATTCTGGATTGAGCCAACCGTTCCGGTTGCTGCCGCGCCAGCCGTTCTCCTGCCGAGCCAGGCTGCTGCTCGTGAAGCTCCCGAGTGTGGTCTCGCCGACGCCAACGTTGTTGGTGAAAAGGCCGGGGAAGGTGGAGCGCGCTAGCCCGTCCTGGGCAAGGGCCGCGGGCAGAACCGCCTCCTGGATGCTGAACCCCGCCTGACGCCAGCCGCTCGCCATGATTGCCATTTCCGCTTCGTTGTCGGCGGCGGCATTCGTCTTGAGCTCCGCGGCGAAGCGGCCCTCGGATGGATGGCTGAAAATGCCGTCCGCGCCGCGGGTGTAGCCGGCCTCGAGCATGAGCTGCTCGCCGCGGCGGAGGTCATACGGGTATTTCACGACGGCGGGCTCCAGCGCTGGGCCCCACTCGGAGCTTGGGGAGATCATGAAGTCCGAGTAGACGCCGTCGCCCTGGTAAATCGTCTCGTTGATGGCTTCCTTCTCAACGGCGTGGGCCAGTGCCTTGCGCACGCGCTGGTCGAGGATCGCCCGGGGCACGGCAACGTCCGGTCGGAATTGAAAAACGGTGGAGCGCCACTGGTTTGGGTGCAGCAGGATGACGCCCGCGTTGCGGGGCGCCCACTCGCGCTTTAGCGTAGACGCCTGTTCGAGGCGGAGCGAGGTATCCGCTGAGAGCTGCACGTCACCCGTCAGGAGATTCGCGAGCGCCGCATTGGCGTCGCTGATAAACACGACCTTGATGCGCGGGATCTTCGCCCGGCCAAGGACGTGGCCCGGGAACGGCGTCGCCTCGTAGAACGAGCTAGGCTCCCAGCGCTCCATCCGGAACGGACCGAGCCCCACGTAATCGCGGGTCCAGTACGAATGGTTGGCGAAGCTGTCGAGATCGAGCTGGGTAAATGCTGGCTCGAGGATGTGGCGCGGGAGCGGGGGAAACTCGCGCCCCTGACCGCTGGAGACGCCGGCATCTGGGTAGGGCTGCTTCCAGCGGACGACGATGGTCCGGGCGTCCGGAGCGGTGACGCCTTCGATCGCGTGATATGGTGCCAGGCTTGCCTCTCCAAGATCCGGGGTGCGGTACACGCGCCAGCCGAAGACGAAATCATCGGCGCTGAGGGGCGTGCCGTCATGCCAGGTGAGGTCTGGCTTGAGGTGCCAGGTCGTCTCCATCTTGCCGTCGGGGAACACGCGCCAGGAGTCCGTGTTGAGCTGGGGAAGGGCCTCGGCGAGGTACGGATGCGCCCGGCCCCGCTCGTCCAACAGCGCCAGCTCCGCGTTGAACAGCCGTTTGGAGAGATAGAGAGCGACACCAGTCTGACGGATCGCTCGACTGGCAACGGTGCCCGGCTCGACCCGGGTCGCGGCGACGAGCGTCCGCCCGGACTCGCGGGGCTCAGATGGCGCGCCGCTCGCCGCGGGTCGTGACGGCTGCGCTGCAGGCGCGCATGCGCCGATGGTCGTTGCGAGCAGCACCAGGAAAGTCACGCTCCGAATGTGCATGCCGTTTCTCGCCAGACCGCGATCCATGCCGCTCTCCCACGGAGCTATTCTGCCGGCGAGTATAGCAGCGGCTCCGGGACGCGAATCCGGTCGTGAGCCATTACGTTACGGCTCCGACGGCCCACCCCCCCCCGGAAAGGCGGGGGTCTCGCGGGGGGCATGCGGGGGGGGCGGCCCCGCGGGGGCGCCGGCCCGGGTGGGTTTCGAGCCGGGAGCGCGGGGCCGCATCGAGCTCGGCGACGACGTCGGAGAAGAAGAGGATCTGCCCGGGTCGCACCATCAGGGTTTCCGCGATGCGCTGATAGGAGGCTGAATCCGCTTTCGAGCCGACGCGGGCGTCGAAATGGTCGTCGACAAGACCCGAGACGTCACCGGCGACCGAATGCTCCAGCAGCAGCCGCTGCGCCCGCACCGAGCCTGACGAGTAGATCGCGACCTGCAGTCGCGCCGCTCGCGCCCGCTCCCAGAACGGCACGACATCTGGATACAGGTGGCCGCGGTACGCGCCATCCCGGTACCCGGCTTCCCAAATGAGCCCTTGCAGTTCCTTCAGGTCAGGGTGTTTGCGGTCTTCGTCGATCCATTGCTGAAGCGTGGCAGCGATACCCTCCAAGTCACTGATCGGCAAGCCGATGTCGCGCGAGAGCCGGTAGAGGATCGCCTGGATCTCCGGGCGGTCGGTGTGGCCCAACAGAAAGCCGGGGAGCGCCTCCCGGGCGTACGGGAAGAGCTCGTCCTTCACGAAGTTTAGGGACGTGATCGTCCCTTCGATGTCAAAGAGGAGGGCACGCACTCACGCGCCAGCCGTGCTGCCCGCCGGCACGCTGTGGACCGGGTTGTAGGCTCGGTCGACACCAGACCCGGTGTAATTCGCGACCCACCCCGCTGGATCGTTGAAGAGACGGATGCACTTCACAAACGCGGTGGGGCCGAAATCGAACCAGTGCGGCGTGTTCTTCGGCACGGAGATCAAATCGCCCTGTTCGCACTTGACGCAATAGACGGGGGCATCGGGCTGATGGAACCAGAACAGGCCCGAGCCCGCGACGAAATAGCGGACCTCGTCCTCGCTGTGGGTGTGCTCGGGGAGGAACTTCTCGCGGATCTGATCCAAATTCGGCATGTCCGGCAGGATGCTGATGACGTCGCAGGTCACGTAGCCCTCCTCCTGCTTGAGGCGGGCGATGTCTGCCGCGTAGGCCTCCATGACCTCTTCGGGCGAAGCGGACTCGTGCAGGGACACCTCGGCCGTCCAATTCTCGAAACGGACGCCCCGCGCCTCGAGATAGATCTGGATCTCATTCCAATCGCGAATCTCGCGGCTCTCATCAGGAACGGTCAGCAGCGCCATGATTGCCCTCCATCCGAAACGTCAGCTCAAACAGAAACTCGAACACCTCGGCGTGCCGCCGGGCTTCGCCGAGGTCCTGGCCCCAGGTGTAGAGCCCATGGCCGGCAATCAGGAAGCCCAGAAGGTCTTTGCCCGCGAGCTCCCGTCGAATCATCGCGGCGAAGCGATCCATGTCCTGGTCGTTGGAATAGATCGGAACGTTGACGCTCGTCTCGTGGGTCGTTATGCCGTGAAAGCCCTTGAGCAGCTCGAGGCCGGCGAAGCGGATCGACCCCGCCGCAGCATGGAGCAGCGAGATCGCCGTCGCATTGACCGAATGAATGTGGACGACGGCTCCGGCACCAAACAGGTCGTAGGCGGCGGCGTGGATCGGGGTTTCCGCCGAGCTCCGCGCCCCGTCCGGCCAGATGGTTTGGCCCGCGCGATCCACCAGCATCACGTGCTCACGGCGAAACGCTGCTTTGTCCACGCCCGACTGGGTAACGGCGAAGAGGTCGTCGTACCCGGGAACGCGCGAAGAGAAGTTTGAGCTGGTCGCCGGCGTCCACCCCCTGAAACTCAGCAGGCGCACCGTCTCGACCATCGTCGTGCAGACCTCGGCGAAGGCCGGGGAATCGAGGACGGCCAGAGTGGAAATCAGCATCGACGGTATTTTACCGCTTCGCTCTTCTGACTCGTTTCCGTAACGTTCATGAACTGTTAACCCAATCGCACCGCACGACGGCTGATAGTCGGTTATGGTGATTTGAAGGTCCGCGAACGGTACCGCGGGGCCTGACTGAAATATGTTCGGCACTGCTCGTGAAGCGCCGTCAACAAGGAGGTTATCAGTGTTACATAGCGTAAAAGTACCGTTCCAATGGATGACACGCATTGCACTCGTGGTCGCGGTCGTTTCATCTTTCCTGATGTCGGGAATCTCCACCCCGACTGCGAGCGCTCAGGCACCAACGGTGGTGCTCGTTCCGCAGGGCGACCTCGGCATGGTTCTGTCTGACCCCGACGGGTGGACGCTCTACACGTGGGAAGGCGATGCGGAGGGCGTGAGCAACTGCTACGATGCCTGCGCCGGCGTCTGGCCTCCCTTCACGATTACCGACGATCTCATCTCCCCCGATGACCTGCCCGCCAGCCTCGGTCTAATCGATCGCGGCGATGGTAGCTGGCAGGCGACCGTCGACAACTGGCCGCTGTACTACTTCTCCCGAGACAACGTCCCGGGTGACATCAACGGCAACATGATCAATGGGTTCGGCGCAACCTGGTGGATCATGGCGTACTCGGTGCCAGCACCTGCAGCGGTGGCCCCGCAGCCGGCGCCGGTGCAGCCAGCGCCATTCGTGCCTGCGCCGATCGTGACGTCGCCGCCGGTCGTTGCCGTGCAGCCACCGCCGCCGGCCCCGGCGCGCCAGACGGTGCAGGTCGCGATCGCCGACTTCGAGTTCCGGCCGCCGACCGTCAACATCCAGGTTGGCGATACTGTGGCCTGGACGAACAACGGTCGGGCGCAGCACACGGTGACGTCCGATAACGGCGTCTTCGATGGAGGACGCCTGAACGCCGGCCAGAGCTTCTCGCAGACGTTCAGCACGCCTGGCAGCTTCCCCTACCACTGCGCGATCCATTCCAATATGCATGGCGTGGTGATCGTTGGCGGCCCCGGCTCCGCGGCTGGCGGGCAGCAGCCCTTCACGCCGAACTTCGGCCCGCCCGCGGTGGATCAGGGCCCCTTCTACGGCAATCAGCCGTTCCCTGGCGGCTACCAGGGCTATCCTGGCGGTCAGCCGTATGCGTATGATCCGAATCCCTACGACAACTTCCCGCCAGGCGTCATCCCCCCAGTGGGAGCCCCTGGCTTCACGTCGATGCTGAGCGCGACGGTGCCGAGCAACGGGACGGTTTCCCTCAACTGGATCCCTGTGCCGAACGCAAGCTCCTATCGCATCTACAACACGAATGCCTCGACACCCCAGAATCTGCAGATTGCGAGCACGGTGAGCCAGAGCCTCGGCGGTGCACCGGTCACGCAGTCCTCGATTGCTGGGCTGGCACCGGGCCAGACGTATCTGTTCCAGGTGCGCGCAGTTGACGCCAACGGCATCGAGACAGTCGTTCCACTCGCATCGCCCCAGGCCGGTCCAGGCGCACCGACGCTGCCGACCGGTCCTCTCACGGTGACGAGCACGACAGGGAGTAGCGTCGCGCTGAGCTGGCCCCCCCTCCCAAGTGCAACCTCGTATCGCGTGCTCCAGGGGAGTAACGCGGGTGGCCCGTTCATCCTCTCGACGGGCGGCACGGTCACTGCAACCAGCGCAACAGTGACCGGGCTGAACCCGAATACGACGTACTACTTCCAGGTCGTGCCGTTGGATCAGGCTGGCAATCAGGGACCGCCAACCAACTCGGTCTCGGCGACCACGGCGGTTTCGCTGGCAGCGCCTGCAAACCTGGCCCTCGTCGCGACGACGGGTTCGACGGCCATCTTGAGCTGGGGCGCCTCGCCGGGTGCGACGGCCTACCGGGTCCTGCAGAGCCAGCTTCCCGCGGGCCCGTTCACGAACGCGAACACGACGTCGCTCACGGCGACTGGGGCCACGGTGTCGAGCCTGACCCCGTTCACGACGTACTACTTCCAGGTAGTGGCGCTCGACGCGTCAGGCAACCAGAGCGTGCCATCGAACACCATCACCGCGGTAACAGCCGCGCCGTAGCGGCGTCCATTCGTCCGTAGTGCAAAGGGGGCGGGGTCGCAGGATCCCGCCCCCTGCTTGCCCCGCTCGCGCGGTGCCACTAGCTTTTCGCCGATGGAGCCGAGCCGACGTACTGCTGCGCATCCACGCCGATCTCGGCTGCGAGCTTCGCTATCGTGTTCCAGAGGCCGTCCTCGATCGTCACGCCATGCTCGAGCTGGTCGCGCCGCGTCCGGAAAGACCGCTCACCGGGGATCAGGATTTCGTCGAAGCCGGGGGCTTTGCGGGCGCTTTTCACGTGAGCGAGAAAGGCCGCAGCCCCGCGCTTGAACGCACTGGGATCGCCGAACGCCGCGGGATCAATCACGAGCACGAGAGCGCCCCAGAGGCGGCCGGAGCCATCCGGGTTGCGCAGCTCGCCCGTGCCCGCGCCCGCGAGGAGCCCGCCAAGCAGCTCGACGACGAGCGCCAGACCATAACCCTTCGCGCCCCCGAAGGCGGTCAGGGCGCCGGTCAGCGCGGCCTGCGCGTCGGTTGTCGGAGAACCGTCCTTGTCGAGCGCCGCGCCCTCGGGAAGGGCGCGCCCCTCGCGGGCGGCCTTCTGGAGCTTTCCGTTCGCGATGGCACTCGTGCTCATGTCGAGCAGGAAGGGATCGCCATCGGTAGGGATCGCAATCGAGATCGGGTTGGTGCCGATGCGCCGCTCGACCCCACCGTATGGGTGGATGTGCGTCGCGGACTTCGCGAAGAGGACGCCGACGAGATCTTGCCGCGCTGCCAGCTCGACGTAATAACCGGCGAGGCCCAGGTGGCCGCAGTTGTTCACGGTGATTGCGGCGACCCCACGCTCCTTTGCCCGGGCGATCGCAATGTTTACTGCCTGAGTCGCAACGGCCGGGCCGAGCCCGCGGTCGCCGTCCATCTGGATCGCGACCCCGGTGTCCTGGACGATGCGGGGCTGGGCGTTCGGTTTTCCGCGTCCGCTGCGCAGCAGTCCGGCGTTCAGCGGCACGCGCACCAAACCGTGGGAGCTGTGCCCGCGGAGATCGGCCTCGGTGAGAACGTCCGCCACCGCGGCCGCTTCCGCTGCCGTGGCGCCAAGTGTCGTGAAGATCGCCTCGAGATAGCGCCGCTCGGCGTCGGCCATCAGCAGCATGGCGGTTGCCTCCTGAAATGACGGGTTTGTTGACAGAACCTGGATGGGCCTGACGAGCAATCCGGCGCCGGATCATACGCGACCATCGATCTGGGCCGCTCTTGACAGGCCGCTGAAATCGGGAGTAGGACTGACGACAGTTGCCGACATCAAACGGAGGATCGCGCTGTGCTGGAGAACGTCACCATCGAGTCGGACGGCCTGAAGCTCTCGGGCATCGTCCACGTTCCGGACGACCTTCGCCCTGGCGAGCAGCGGCCGGCATTTCTCGTCCTGCACGGCTTCGGCGGCAACAAGGTCGGCGGCGGCTCCGTGAAGACGGCCGAGCTGCTGTGCTCGTGGGGCTACGTTGCGATCCGCTTTGATTTCCGCGGCTGTGGCGAGAGCGATGGCGAGCATGGGTGGATCATTTGCCTCGATCAGGTGGCTGATAGCCGGAACGTACTCACGTACATGCAACAGCGGCCGGAGGTCGATCCAGACCGCGTCGGATTGATCGGCAGCAGCTTCGGCGCCGCGGTTGCGATCTACACCGGGGGCATTGACGAGCGCGTGGCCGCCGTCATCTCGCAGGGCGGCTGGGGCGATGGCGAGCGCAAGTTTCGCGGCCAGCACCCGACCCAGGCAGCCTGGTCCCGCTTCACGAACATGCTGGCGGAGGGCAAGCGCCACCGCGAGCAAACCGGGAAATCGCTGATGGTGCCGCGCTACGACATCGTGCCCATCCCCGAGCATCTTCGCAGTAACGTGGCGCCGGGCTCCATCCAGGAGTTTCCCGCGGAGACCGCGCAAAGCATGTTCGACTTTCGCGCTGACGACGTGGTCGGCAGCATTTCGCCGCGGCCGCTGCTCCTGCTGCACGCGTCGAAAGACTCGGTGACGCCGACCGAGCAATCGGTCGAGCTCTTCAAGCGGGCGGGCATGCCAACGGACCTGCATCTCGTGGCTGATGCCGACCACTTCATGCTGGCGAATCCGAACGGCCGGGTGGTCCACCTCCTGACGGATTGGCTGGAGACGTATTTCCCGGTGCGCACGCCGGCGGCCGTCTAGCAGCCACTTGAGACGGTCGGGGAGAGACGGTCGGGTAGAATGAAGGACACAACCAGGCGCGGCTGGCGTCGCGCAGGGCCTCCCCTAGGCGTGCACCCGCAGTAGGTCCTCCTGTTCGCCACCCGCTGGAATCGTAACCCTGGAGTCCCCTGCCTTCCGTTCGTCACGGAGGGACCGTGGGCCGGGGGACAGGAGCGGGAATGGCGACGGCCGCACGCCGAAACGAAACCGGACATCCCGCGCCGGTCAACCGGGGCCCAAGTGCCTTCCACGAGCTTCCGCGGTCTCACGTCATCGCGACGATGGCCGGCCTCATGGTCACGCTGCTCCTCGCGGCGCTCGACCAGACGATCGTCGGTACGGCGATGCCTCGTATCGTCGCGGATCTGCACGGCTTTGAGAACTACGCCTGGCCCACGACGGCTTACCTTCTGGCCAGCACCGCCGTGGTCCCGCTGGCCGGCAAGCTCTCCGACATTTACGGCCGGCGGATCTTTCTGATCGGCGGTACCGCCTTCTTCGTGGCGGCATCGGCGCTGTGCGGACTCGCTCAGGACATGATCCAACTCAGCGCCTTCCGCGGCCTGCAGGGGGCCGGCGCGGGCATTCTGCTTTCGTCGGTCTTCACCGTTGGGTCGGCGCTCTTCCCTCCGGCCCAGCGCGCCAGGATCCAGGGCGTCTTCAGCGCGACCTTCGGGCTTGCGAGCATCGGCGGACCGTTGTTGGGTGGGTATCTCACCGATACCATGGGCTGGCGCTCGGTGTTCTCCGTCAACGTGCCCGTCGGTATTATCGCGCTGATCGTGCTCTGGTTCTCCTTCACGGACGTTCGGGGTGAGCACCGGATTCGGTCGGTCGACTATCCCGGCGCGATCGTCCTCGTCGCTGCGGTTGTGCCGTTTCTCCTCGCGCTTTCGTGGGGCGGCCATGACTACGCGTGGGACTCGCTCCAGGTCGTCGGGCTTTCCGGCTTCGCCGTGGTGATGACTATCGCTTTTATCGCGATCGAGCTGCGCGCCGCTGAACCAATCCTGCCGCTCGATCTGTTCAAGAACCGGACCGTGGCGATGTGCGGGGTACTCGTCGGGCTCTCCATGGCGGGCATGTTCGGGGCGGGGCTTTTCGTCCCGCTCTTCGTGCAAGCGGTCATCGGGACGACCGCGATGGAGAGCGGAACGGTGCTTGCCCCGATGATGGTCGCCATGGTGGCGGCGAGCATCGGGTGCGGCCAGCTCATCGGCCGAACCGGGCGCTACAAGTGGGTCGCCGTCTTCGGCATCTCGGCGTCCGCGGCGGGGATGTTCCTGCTGAGTGGGATGGGCGCGGACACGGATTATGCGACGGTCGCGCGCAACATCGTCGTCGTTGGCTTCGGGATGGGCGCGACGATGCCGTGCTTCAACCTCGCAGCCCAGAACGCCGTTGGACTGAATCAGCTCGGCGTCGTGACGGCGCTCACGCAGTTTCTCCGCTCCATCGGCGCAACCGTGGGAGCAGCCATCCTCGGCAGCATGCTCGTGAACCGCTTCGCACCCGAGCTGCAGCGCGCGCTCCCGCCGGCCGTCGTCGCCGCGCTCCCACCTGGGCGAATGCAGCAGTTCAGCAACCCGCAGGCGCTCCTGAATCCGGATGCGGCGGAGCTCATTCGCCAGAGTCTCGCCCAGGCCGGACCGCAGGCGGCGCCCCTCTTCGAGCCCGTCATGGCTGCGATCAAAGTGGCGCTGGCTGGGTCGCTCCACGACGTCTTCTTGAGCTGCGGCGTCATCTTGACGCTGGCCGGCCTCTTGACGCTCTTCCTGCCGGACATGAAGTTGCAGAACACCTTCGCGGAAGAAACAGAGGCTGACGTCCCGACGCCGCTCGCGGCGCGATCAGCCTGAGGGTCTACGCGTTTTAGCTACGACCGTTTCGGGGGCGTGGACGCGAGGTAGACGCCGAGCAGCGCGAGTACGGCGCCGACCCCCTGGACCGGGCGCAGCAGCTCGCCGAGCAGCACCGCCGCGATGATGATCGCGGCCACCGGCTCCACGTACCCGTAATTCATCGTCACTTGCGTTCCGTACCGCTGGACCGAGCGCACCCAGAGGGCCGTTGCCGCGACAAGCCCGAGGATGGCGCCGTAAAGCAGCCCCGCCCAGGCGCCAGGGGAGATCTGGCTCCAGTCGACGGTGCTTGCCTGACTCAACCCGAATGGCAGTAGCACCAGGGCAGCCATGCCAACGGTGGCGGCTGAAGCGGGCACCGCGCCAATGCTGCGCGCGAGTGGTCCGATGGCGAGTCCGTACCAGGCCCAGGTGACGGCGGCGCCAAAGGCCACGAGGTTGCCGACGATGGTGCCGGACCCGCTGAGGCCATCCGCGCCCACGAGGAGCACGACACCGGCGAGACCGAGGCCGAGCCCGAGCCACTGCCTCCCGACCAGGCGCTCTTTGCCCGTGATTCCAAGCCACGCTGCCGTCAGCAGGGGCGCCGTGGCGAGCAGGATCGCGCTCAGGGCGGCGGAGGTCTGGGCGATGCCGATGAGGAGCATGAGCTGGAATGACGTCTGAGCCAGCCCTGCGCCGACCAGGTCGCGCCAGCGCGGCCGGGCACCACGCAGCCAGCCCGCACCTCCCGCGATGAGGAGCAGCAGTGCGGTGGCAATGAGGAGCCGCGCCGCGATGAAGCTCAGCAGCGGGATCTCGCGCAGGCCGATCTTTGCCGCGGCGAAGACGCCGCCCCAGAGCAACGCCGCGATCAATGGCTCGGCCAGGAGCCAGCTTCCGCGGCGGGTGTCTACCGCCAAGGGCGCCTCGACCGGACCAGTGCCCGGCTTGCAAACAGGTGCAGGCAGCTACCCCGGCACTCGTACCGGGTCACCGTTGCTGCCCATGAGGCGTCGATTGGGATGCTAGGCGCGCGGCGGATCGGTCGAAAGCTCGAGGTAGTTGCCGCTCGGATCGGTCACGTAGACCGAGTAGCCCGGGCCTTCGCCATGGACGCGGATATGCTCGACTTTGATGCCCCGGCCCGCCAGCTCCTTCACCATTTCCTGGGAGTCCGTCGGGCCCTGGAACTTGAAGGTGTGGTGCGGAACACCCGGCGCGTGGGTCTCCGATGCGTCGAAGAGGCCGAGGCCAGAGCTTCCCACCTTCAGGCGAGCCACGGCGACGCCGTTCACCGTGTGGCGCATGCCTTCCTCCGCACCGAGGCCGTCACGATAAAAGCGGACCATCTCGTCGAGGTTGTCAGCGTGGAGATTCCAGGAGCTCATCGACTCGAATGTGAACATGGGCGCCCTCCTTTCCCGGATCGCCGCGCGCTACCCGGCCGCGACGATGGCCTTGCTATTCTGCATCAACCGAGGCCGAGTCGGATAGGGCGCCCGGAGTTTTCCTGCGGTCTACGCGTGGCCGGGGCGCGGGCCGGTTGGCACGCTCAGTCACTCGGGTGCGGCGCACGAGGTCCCAGAGGTTGACCGCCGCAACACTGCGATAGGGCTGCCAGGCCTCAGCCCGCGCCTCAGCATCCCGGGGCCGGGGCTGTTCGGGCAGCCCGTCCAGCACCTTGATTCCTTCGCGGAGGCCGAAATCCTCGCCCGAGAACACATCAGGCCGCAAGAGATGAAAAATGCAGAACATCTTGGCCGTCCAGGCGCCAATACCGGGAAGCGCAGTCAGGCGCGCGATGATCTCGTCGTCTGACAGCTCCTCGATCCGGTCCATCAGCCCGGCCTCCGTAGCCTGAGCCAGGCTGGAGACGTAGAAAACCTTCTGGCGGGAGAGCCCGATCGTTCGCAAGTCGTCTTCCGATAGGCGGGCGACGGCCGCGGGTTCCAGCTCGCCGTCGCAGGCGTCCAGAAGCCGGGTCGTAATAGCCCGACCCGCGTGGATCGAGACCTGTTGGTGGAGGATTGCCCGGACAAGTGCACCGAAGGCGGTCGCCGTCGTCTCTATGATCCGCTCGACGGGCTGCTCGGGTGTGATGTCGTAAAGGCGGGGATCCGCGGTGACCCAGGCGGCGCGAGCCCGCGACCATTCGTCGCTAAAGAGTCGAACGGCTTCGACCACGCAGGTCTGGCTAGGCTGGGGTCGGCTGAGGCTCACCCGTGCGTGGGTCGAGCCCCGCGAAGACGCGCGTCCGCTCCTTGCGCGCGAGGTGACCGCCGAACAGGGCACCGGCCCCGGCGAACAACACGAGATGCAGGATGATAAACGTCGCGATCAGGAACATCAACGACGGGTCGCCAGCGAGGATGCCGTATGGCGCCATCGTGCTGACGATAGCGACGCCTCCCCCCACAATGCTGATGATACCGACCATCCATGCGCCCATCACCGTGGCGATCAGCACGGCTTCGAGGCGCGTGGCTGCGATGGTATAGCCCATGACAAACCCGGTCCCGACCGGGCAGAAGAAGGCGACCGGCGGCAGAATATGGAGCGCCATCAGGAGCAGCAGATTGATCCAGTACGCGCGGGTGCCGGCAACAAGGATGCGTTTCCAGGTCAGGGGCGCTCCGGGCTCAAGCACACGTTCCCTCGGTGAAGATTGTTCGGGTTCCTCGGGATTATAGGAAAACCGATGCATTGCACCGCTCGCTACATCGGTCGAAGCTGCCAGCCGAGAATTGCGCCATACACGACGTGAGCCAGGATGATTGCAACGGGGGTTCGGCGTCCGTAGTGGAGCGCAAGGAAGCCGGGTGGCTCGAGAAGCCGCGTCGGGGTGGGCCCCCGCTGCTCGCTCGCCATGCGAGGATGAAGGCCGGGCAGCAGCGGCATGACGACGACGAGCACGAAGAGCGCATGGACGATGCCGATCCCCGCGCCGAGCAGCCAATCCGCATAGCCCAGGTCCAAGAATATCAGGGCGTAAATGACGGACACGAACCAGCCATTGAGCATGTGGACCACGAATCCAATGAGCTTCGCACGGTCTCGATTGGCGGTGAACATCGTTCCGATCATGAACGGAATGCTCATGCGGGTGAGACCAAATCCTTGACTGCCTGCCAAGAGCGTCGTAAACACGACGGTTGCAATGAATCCCCACAGCCCGACCTGCCCGACGCTCACGCCGGATCCTCAACGGGGATCGCGCCTGGCGTGACAAGCCCGACTGACGGTGGGGGCGCCCCCTCGCATTCGGCGATGGTCAGAGCGGCGTTTATCAGGCCAACGTGGCTGAACGCCTGCGGGAAATTCCCCAGCGCTCCGCCGCTCGACGGATCGATTTCCTCGGCGTAGAGGCCGACGTCGTTGGCGTAGCCGAGCAGCTCTTCGAAGCGCCGCCGCGCCCCCTGGAGGTCACCCATTCGCGCCGCGCACTCGACGGCCCAGAAGCTGCAGATGCCGAAGGCCGCCTCCCCAGGCGGCAGGCCGTCGTCGGTGTCCGCGAGGTAGCGGTAAATCAGACTCCCGCGACCGAGGTGCCGTTCGATCCGTTTGAACGTGGAGCGCATACGCGGGTCGTCGCCGGGGATGTATTCATACAGCGGAAGCACGAGTAGGCTTGCGCCGATCTCACGGCCATTGAGGACTTCGGTGTAGCTCTCGAGGCGTGGGTTGTATCCGTGGGCCTCGATCTCGGCACGGATCGCTTCACGCTGGGCCCGGTAGCGGTCGACGTCGACGCGCAGCTTGCCTGCCTCATGAAGCTGGATGAGACGATCGAGCGCGACCCAGCACAGCGCCTTGGAATGCGTGTGGTGAGCGCGGCCGGCGCGCGGCTCCCAGATCCCCTCGTCCGGTTCCTGCCAGCGGCGGCAGACCGTGTCACCGAGCCCACGCAGCAACCGCGCGGTGTCCCTATCGAAACGGATGCTGCCGCGGGCATAGCGCGCGATCGCGTCGATCACCTCCCCATAGACGTCGAGCTGGAGCTGACCGCGCGCATCATTGCCGATGCGGACCGGCCGGGAACCGGCATAGCCTTCCAGGTGGTCGAGGGTGGATTCTGGGATGTGGGTCCACCCGAAGACGTCGTAAAAGACGCGTAGCTCGGGTTGGGACAGCCCGGTGGCGTGGAGGATCCAGCCGAGGAATGCCTCCGCCTCTTCCTTGAAGCCAACCTCCAGCAGGGCGCGCAAGGTGAATGAGGCGTCGCGGAGCCAGCAGTACCGGTAGTCCCAGTTTCGGACCCCGCCGATCCGCTCCGGCAGCGACGTCGTCGGGGCGGCGACGACCGCGCCAGAGGGGGCATACGCTAGCAGCTTGAGCACGAGTGCACTGCGCAGGACGATTTCTCGGTGTAGACCGTCGTAGGTGAACGCGCGCGCCCAGCCGCGCCACCACCGAACGGAACGCTCGATGCGCTCCCTCGTGTAGGGGCCCAGCGGTGGGATGATCGCCGGCGCTTCCTGCGTGTACGAGAGTGACAACGATCGGTGTTCGCCGGCCCGGATACGTACCGAGCCGCCGGCTCCAGGCTTTACTTCATCGATGTGGAGCGGGATTTCGCTGCAAAGGATCAGCGCAAACGGGCTGCTCTCCAGCCAGATCCCGAACGCTCCCCGCTGCTCGAGCCGGGGGGTAAGCGCGCCGTAGCGCGGTCGGGGATCGTAGATGATCTCGAGCTCCACCTCTCCGGAGCGGCCCTCGATCTCGCGCAACACCTCATGCGGCGGCTCGAGCTCAGCCAGCTTCTGCGCTTCGGACGCCACGGGCATCAGGTCGCGCAGGACGACCGAACCGTTCGGAGTGACGAACGTCGTTTCCAAGACGTTCGTCTCGGGCACGTAGCGGCGGCTGCTCCGGTACCGCCCTGTCGGCCGGATCGCGAAGCGACCGCCTCGCTTTGTATCGAGGAGCGCGCCGAAGATCGACGGGCTATCGAATCGCGGGAAGCAGAGCCAATCGATCGAGCCCGCACGCGAGATGAGCGCGGCGCTACGGCAATCGCCGATCAGCGCATAATCGCCGATCGGCGGATACTCGGCGGGGGGAGCTGCCTCGTCAGCCATTCAAAGCATTTTGCCTGTTAGTAGCCCGCTGTAACCTAAAACGATGGAGTCGGGGCATACTTGCCCGTTGTACTTTTGGTATGAAGATCGCCATATCAATCCCTGATGATGTTTTCGCAGCGGCCGAGCGGCTGACGCAGCGGCTCAAGAAGTCACGCAGCCAGTTGTGCACAGAAGCGATCCGAGAGTACGCGACCTGAGGGCTGACCTCGCTGAGATCGATAGTCATTTGCTCGCCTTCGACGATGATCTTCACCCGAATCGGAATCGGCATACTACTGGCAATGCCATCGTCGTCCATGTACGACTCGGCCTCGTAGACGCCAGATGAACATTGGGAGCCCGAGCCCGATGGAGATCGGGTTGCCCTCAGCATCGAAGAGGCCGACAGTGAGGTCCAATTCCTCGTAGATGATCATCGTAGATGATCATGTTGTAGGCCGTGCGCATCAGGTTGGTTTTCATCTCGTTGGTGATCGCGACCACCGCGTTGCGGATGATCTCCGCGGTAGTCGCGTCTACGCCGGCTACCGCGCGCACTGCCATCGATTGGGCCTCCCTGGGAAATCGAATTAGAGCACGTCAAGAAATAACATTGGCGGTAGAAAGGGTTGTGGGAGATGGCGCGATGGTGTAGTTCCATTCCCCATGGAACTGGTGCGGGGTCAGCTGCAGGGCGGCGAACTCCGCTTCCGGGACTTTCA
>ORMF012157085.1_pt1 | contig 35252 bp, 46 predicted proteins | sample 1779871 | NCBI WGS metagenome assembly ORMF01 (sample SAMEA104232316, study PRJEB22302) | groundwater metagenome | biome: forest; feature: aquifer; material: groundwater | place: USA | collected 2011-08-07 | depth 5.4 m
AGTCAGAGGCCTCAAGTATGAGAAGCTCTCTGGCAGCCTGTTTAAGAATATCCTGCAGCAGGTTGTCTTCTTTTTTGTCGCCATATTGCCTTGCGATTTTTATCATCTCTTCCTCTGCCTCGTAGATATGCTTCCATGTCCACTGGTTTGTGTCATTGAGCCATATCCAGTGATAGCCTCCCTCTCCCCACGAACCTTCAGGCAGTGATATGACCTCTGTTGGTCTTTGCCTGTCAAGATATTCGCCTGCAGTTACCATGTCTACGCTTCCGTCAAGATAAACGGCCTTTATTACGCTGTAAAGCCATTCAGGCCCTTCAAACCACCAGTGACCGAATAATTCCGCATCATATGGAGATACAACAATGCCGGGCTCATTTTGAGCCTTGAGATACTCAGATAGATTTGTTTTTATAAGTTCTTTAAAATGCTCCGCCTGCTCTGATGTTCTCGCGTAAGCAATTTCAGGCACATATCTTTCTTTATCCGCAAGGTCTGCCTTTGCGCTGGTAACCCTCCAGTATTTCATGCCGCCTGGAAATCTCTTTTTATGAAAATCAAGATAATTGCCATCCCCCGGATAGCCCCACTCCCCGCTCCAAACCTGAAGGCCGGTCTTTGGATCTCTTGTAAAAACAGCCACAGGCATCTTTCCCTCCGCCACAGAGCCAACCCAATATGCCTTATAAGGCGTCCTCTCTGCGGCCTCAGGCAGCGGCTTATACTGTTCAGAAAATCTTGCCCAGAGATTTTGCAGGGCCTCAAATCTGTCAAGATAGACGCCTATTGCCTTTCCGCCCTTTAACAGGTGCGCATCTATAAAGAAATACTCAATATGATTCTCGCTTAAAAATTCTTCCACGCCCTTTCTGTTATAAGGCTCCACCTTGCCGCCCGTATCAACCGGCGGCGACCATTTATAACCCGGCCTGTAGGCGCACTCAGGCAGCCATATGCCCCTGGGCTGTTTTCCAAAATGTCTTTTATACGACGATACCCCCTGTTTGACCTGCGCCTGTATACTTATATCCTGTGAAAGGAGCGGAAAATATCCGTGAGTTGCCCCGCAGGTGATTATCTCTATATGCCCCTCTCTCTGCATGTCTGCAAAAGCCTTTATAATATTCTGTTCATACTTTTCCATGAAATCCTTGTATATGTTCCGGTAAAAGTCCTTCCACATCCTGGCGAGCTTTGTAAAATCAGTCTGGCCAAGGGTCTCAAACTCCGCTATGTCTTTGCCTGCCGCTTCCAATTTCTGGCCAAGATATGCCTTAAACTCTGATTTAAAGGACTGGCTTGCAAGCATCTCTGTTAAAACAGGCGTAAGCCCAAGGGTCACCTTCGGGCTAATTCCCTCTGCAATCAGACGGTTAAAGACGTTCAAAAGCGGTATGTATGTCTCTGCGGCAGCCTCATTCAGCCAGTCTGTTCCATGCGGCCATCTGCCGTGCGATAAAACATAAGGAAGGTGGGAATGTAAAACAAAGGTAAATGAACCAATCTTTTTCATAAGCCTCCCATGAATAAAAGGGTCAAGAACCCTAGAACCCTTATCCATTTTTTGTTATTTTGATTTTTATCATAAGGCTACGCCTTTTGCAATTTCAATTTTGTCCATGTTTTCAAAAAGCTGCGGTTAAAACACCGGCATTTACAGCCGCCCTGTATTTTTTAACAAAACCAACAGGCCTGTATGTCATCTTAGCCTGTCTCAGTCCTTCATCGCCCAAATCCTGTTCCCTGTTTATAAATTTGTATTTCTCAGGAATGATTGCGGCAAAACTCTGATTCACAAACTGATACAATCCCTTATAATCACCCACAGCCTTTTCAAAATGAATCACAAAGCTGTCTTCTTTCCCGGGTTCTTCGCCTAGGGTATAGGCCGCAGGTTTCTCATCCACATAATATATTCCACCGCATAATTGCAATTCTTCCATCTTTTCCAATGCCTCTTTCGCAGCAGCATAATCGCCAAGGCTATCTCTTTCCATCCGCCACGTCTCTAAAACTATCATTGCATCTTTCACATACTTTTGCAAAAGAGGCTTGCCCTCATACGAATAATTGCTTATAAAGGCATTGACCAGATTTTTCTTCTTATGAAACCTGGAGCCTGACAATTTCACCATTTTCTCCCTTGTGTAAAAATAATCAAAATTATCACGGTCTTCTGCAACAGAATATCCCATATCGGCAAGCACAGATGCCTGGCTCTCTGAAACACACTTCATAGAGGTAAACTCACGGAATAGCTCATTCAGCAATTCTTTTTCAGGCAGGCCGAATGGAAGCATAAAAAAAGAATTTCCCTTATCATTGCCTGAAATCAGGAAAAGACCGTTCTTTAATCCCGCTATCTGATACCTGTGAGTCTCCCTGAAAAGATAGATATTTGCAAAGGTAAACTCTGAAATCCCATGCTTCAAACCTTTAAACAATGGATGAAGCTCCTGACGCAGCTCTATGCTGATATTGGAAAAAAGAGGATAGTCAGAAACCATTTATCTCCTGAGAAGATAAAATATAAGGCTTAATATAATGCTTATAATGACAGAGGTGGTTAGCGGGAAATAGAATGTAAAATTATCTTTTTTTATATAGATGTCCCCGGGAAGATGGCCAAGCCACCTTAAATTCACCCCAAGACTTAAGAAAACCCCGAGACCCAATATAAAGAGTCCTAAAATTATCAGAAATCTGCCCGGTCCAGGAAATTCAGCCATAGATAAACTTTCAAACCTTACTTCTAAAATGGGTATTGTAGGCACGAATTTATTCGTGCAGATTATGCACGGTTAAAACCGTGCCTACTTACAATTTTTATTTCATCATTGCCTGCCTAATCCTGCTTTAGCCTCTTCATGCCACTTATCAAAGTGATGCGCTAACAGAAGTTTTGAAAAATCCGAATCCTTATTAACTATCTCATAGACAATTGTAGGGATTGCCGACTCAAAACCCTTAAATATTATTTCCCCTGCCTTGCAAAATACATCTATCTGTTTAATCCCCTCTGTCATAAATACGCCAAACCACAATTCCAGCGCCTTAAACGGAAAGAAGAAGGTATTCTGTGTTTCTTTGTTCAATTCAGTTATCTGAACCTCCCGCTTAAAAAAGAACCCCCTGCCACTGTTCTCTTTAATATATGCCTTTAACGCATCCACGCTCAAGGCCTGTCCCTTATTATATATATCGCTGGCAGCGCTCAATATCCTTAGAGAGGAAAGAGGCTCGCCGGAAATAATTCTTCTAAAATCTCCGAAACATTCCTGGGCCAGCGCAGAAGCCATGTCTTTTGCCTCAGACACATCTTTACGGATAATCATGCCTTCCAGATGCTCATCCATGCTCGGAGGCATAAGAAAACCATATGTCTTATCTATATAAACATCAAGCGGATATTTGAGGTTTGGGTTGCGCCTCTTAATCCTTTCTTCTTCAAGAAGCCTCTCCATCTTTGCCCGTACTATAGAACTTCTCGCAGTGCCTCTGGCTGCTTCATTTATCTTTTCTCCAATAGCCACCTTTAGCTCGCCCCAGAAGTCGTCTCTCATTACAATAATCTCAGGCTTGCTGCCATAGGTAATAAAGAGACCTGCCTCCATCTCCTGTCCTATCGCAGCCTCCAATTCATCTTTATATGTTTTCTCCAGCCTGTCCTCCTTCTCCTTCAATTCTATTACCCTAGCCTCTAATCCTTTACCGCCGGCAGCCACAGCCTTCTCTACTTCAGCCAGTTCCCTGTCAAACTCCTCTTTCATTGCCTCAAAGTTCTTATGGATGTTGCGAAGAAGCTCTTCTTCTGCAATATGATGAACCCTTCTCTCTAATTGCTCCTTATACCTCTTCATAACCAGCCGAATATCCTTTGCCAGGGCAATAAGATTGCTGACCCCGCCGGAAAATACCACGGCATCGCCAAGCAGATTGTTCAATTTTATGTTCTTTTTATCATATGCCAAACCAGGGGCTGAAGAGCCGTATTTGCCTGCAGCCCTGAGGATGGGCTTATAGAAATTTGATTCCATAAAGTCCGCCATTATGATCTCCTTTGCCCGCAGGGTCTTCCTTGTAAAATCCTTCATGTCTATAAAGAGATGTCCTTCATCCTCTGCCTCTAACTCCTTTAATATTGCCATACTATCAGAGGAAAACCGGTAAAGCCTTCCCCTTTCATATTCCATTCTCAATGTCTCGCTGGAAAACTCACCGCGCCTGTCAACCATCAATTCACGCATGGAGCCGACAAACCTCTCCACATCTTCATCAAATCTGTACGCAACAAATGCCTCTAATATGTTTGTAATATATATACTCCCCTTCCTTACCCTAAACCAATCGCGAAAGGTAGTTTTTTTAACGGAGTCTATAAACTCCTCTATTGCATCTATTCTCTCTATCCTGACCATATCCTTTTGAAACTGCGCTTTTAGATTTTCCAAACCTTCCTTTAGTCTCGTCATTATCTTTGTATCCATAAAGAGCATCTGAATAAATCTATTGTCCTGATATAATTCGGCAAGCATCTGGTTAATCCCCATTCCAGGGGTGTCATAATCCAGAAGGTAATCGCCTATCAGCTGTCTTAAATGGTTTATATTGGAGAACTTGAAAAGCCCTTCTGTGAGAGACGGATCCTTTTTTATCTCATTTTTCATCATGTGGATAATACTTGCGGCATCCTGAAGCTTTTGAACCGCGTTATCATAAAATGGCTTTAATAAAGAGACTACATCGGCCTGAAGCCCGTATGGATTTAAATCGCTTAAAATAATATTTCCATGAATGGTCAAAAAACTTCTTGGTGTAAACCATTCCTCAAAAACCATTGGCGCTGCAGAGCCATAAGAGGCCGTTATTTGTCTTATTTCAGACATCACATCCTTTACAGCAGCCTTAAAAACAAAATACAGGGCAAGCCCTGCTATCTGATCCAGCCTTTCATAGCTAAGGCCTTTTATCTTTGTATTTCTTATAATGGCCTCTTTCTTCCGTATGGCGATATTTATCATAGCCATAATCGCCAGAACAGATGTCTTCTCCACGCCTTCCAAGCGCACCTCCTCAAGCACGGCCTTTCCCAATATTCCCTTGACTAGCGCATAAAATGTCTTTCCATAACCATCCGGAGAAAGCCATGCCTTTAATATCCCGCTGTCAATAAAGGACGTTGTTGTTAATATTTCGCAGGCAATATTTTTTTCTACTGAGCCGGGCAGGAAATAATCTGTCCTATAAGCCTTCTCTGTGAGGGTTGTTTTTATATCAATGGTGGAAGGAAGGCTGTCTTTGATTTCGTGTTCAGAGCCTGGTTCAAAACGTCTTCTTAAAAGTATCAGCAGCGCAAGAATGGATCTTTCTATTACAGACTCATCTTCTCCGCCGAACAGGCAGGGTATCTTTAAATCTTTTATAGATTCCCCTAAACGGAATCTCAGATGAGAAGGCTCTATCATCCACAATCTGCCTGTTTTAAGTTCAAATCCTTTTTGTAAAATATTGTCAAGGACTTTGAGCCTCTCTTTGACGAATGTATGGTAGGTATCTGTCGGCATAGAATTAGCAGGCAGCTTACAACAGATGGGTGCGCTTCGCTTCACCCATCCCACGAAACTCCTCACTGCTTACTGTCTTTTAATAATTCCCTCAAAAATCCCTCTCCCATCCTCTCCCCCAAGGATTGATTCACAAACCCTTTCAGGGTGAGGCATAGCGCCGAAGACATTTCCTTTTTCATTGATGATGGCTGCAATATTATTGACTGAGCCGTTTGGGTTGACATCCTCTGTAATTCGGCCGTCCTGAGTAGAATATCGGAGAATTATCTGGTTATTATCCTCCAGCCTTTTGATAGTGTCTTTATCCGCAAAATAATTTCCGTCAGCATGGGCAATAGGGATGTTTAATATCTGATTTTTCTGATATGTATTTGTAAACATGGTCTGGTTATTCTCTACCCTTACATAAACATTCCGGCAGATGAACTTAAGGCTCCTGTTTCTCATCAAGACCCCTGGTAAAAGTCCTGACTCTGTCAATATCTGAAAACCATTACATATGCCGATAACACGACCGCCTTTATTTGCAAAATGAATCACCTCATTCATTACCGGTGAAAACCTAGCAATAGCTCCGGTCCGTAAATAGTCTCCATATGAAAATCCGCCTGGGAGTATGATACAGTCAAATCCATTCAGGCTTGTATCCTTGTGCCAGATATATTCCGCCTCCTGGCCCATAACATGCTTTGCCGCATGATAGCAGTCGTGGTCGCAGTTTGAGCCGGGGAATACGATTATGCCAAATCTCATTCTATCTCTACCCTGTAATCTTCAACAACAGTATTTGCCAGAAGTTTTTCGCACATCTCCTTAAGCCTTTTTTCCGCATCTTGTTTAGATGAGGCAAGAAGCTCAACCTCAATAAACTTGCCTATCCTCAAACCCTTGACCTCGCTGTATCCCATAGATGCAATGGCCTCGCCTACAGCCTTTCCCTGCGGGTCAAGCACACCCTTTTTTAATGTCACAAAAACCTTTGCCTTCATAACATCTCTATCTTTCATAGACTATCTTCCCGCTCACAATGGTCTTTACAGCCTTACCTTTCATCTTCCATCCTTCAAACGGCGTATTCCTGCTTTTTGATTTTAATTCTTTGGCATCCACAATCCACTCCTTGTTCAAGTCAACAATTGCTATATCAGCATCGGCCCCGACTTTTAATGTCCCTTTGTTGTCAAGCCCAAACAGTTTTGCCGGATTTGCGGATAATTTTGCAATCAATTCCGACAATGTTAAGACATTATCGGAAACAAGCCTTAAACACAGAGGCAGGGCTGTTTCCAGACCTATAATTCCGTTTGCCGCCTTATCAAACTCAACATCCTTTTCATCAAGCGTTTGCGGCGCATGGTCGGTTGCAATCGCATCTATTGTTCCATCCTTAAGCCCTCTTTTTATTGCATCAATATCCTGCATGGTTCTAAGCGGTGGGTTCATCTTTACATTCGTATTATAGCCTATAACAGCCTCATCCGTCAGGGTAAAATGATGTGGCGCAACCTCTGCCGTAATATTTAATCCTCTTTGTTTTGCATTTCTTACAAGTGCAACAGATCCCTTTGTGCTTATATGGGCAATATGCAATCTTCCTTTTGTAAGCTCTGCCAGCGCAATATCTCTTGCCACCATAATATCTTCCGCTGCATCGGGGATGCCTTTAAGTCCGAGTTTTGTTGACACAAAACCTTCGTTCATAACACCATCCCCTGCAAGACCTGTGTCTTCGCAGTGGCTTATTATCAATAAGTTAAACTGCTTTGCATATTCCATTGCCAGTCTCATAAGCCCGCTGTTTGCAACAGGCCTTCCGTCATCAGATATTGCAACGCATCCTGAATCTTTTAATTCTCCTATCTCTGCAAGGGTTTCACCTTTCAATCCTTTGCTTATTGCGCCAATGGGAAGAACATTTATAACACCTTCTTCCATTGCCTTTTTAAGTATATACCGTGTAACCGATGCATTATCATTTACCGGGTTTGTATTTGCCATGCACGCAATTGAGGTAAATCCGCCTGCTGCCGCCGCCATTGTGCCTGTCCTGATGGTCTCCTTATATTCATAACCAGGTTCCCGCAGATGCGTATGCATATCAATAAAACCCGGGCAGACAAGTAGCCCAGAGGCATCAATACTCCCGACTTCTGCCTTCTGCCTTCTGCCTTCTATCTTTTCTATTGCAGCAATCTTACCATCAACCACATAGACATCAAACAAACCGTCAATTTGATTTGCAGGGTCTATCACCCTTCCGCCTTTGATAAAGAGCTTATTCACGGCTGCCTCCAAGCAAAAGATAAAACAGCGCCATTCTCACGGCAACGCCGTTTTTGACCTGACCTAAAATCAGTGAATACGGCCCGTCCGCAACATCAGATGAAATCTCAACACCCCTGTTTATTGGCCCCGGGTGAAGTATGACAACATCCTTTTTTGCATTTGCAAGTTTTACAGAATCAAGGCCAAACAACCTTGAATACTCCCTCACTGTCGGGAACAGTCCTGCCTTCTGCCTTTCCAGTTGAATCCTTAATATCATTATAACATCCGCATCTTTTATAGCATCTTCTATTTTGTAAAATACCCTGCACCCGGTTTTTTCAATGCCGGAAGGCATCATTGTAGGAGGCCCTGCAACCATGACCTCTGCGCCAAGTTTTATGAAGCCGTATATATTGCTTCTCGCAACCCTTGAATGAGAAATATCGCCTATTATTGCAATCTTTAAGCCCTCTATCTTTTCAAATCTTTCCCTGACAGTCAATAAATCAAGGAGCGCCTGGCTTGGGTGTTCATGGCTGCCGTCCCCTGCATTTATCACAGAGCACTTTACAAGCCTTGCAAGTATTTCAGACGCGCCGCTTGAAGGGTGTCTCAAGACTATGCAGTCCGGGTTCATTGCCTCAAGATTTTTTGTAGTGTCTTTTAATGTCTCGCCCTTTACAACACTGCTTGTTGACACAGAGATATTTATAGTGTCAGCGCTCATCCTCTTTGCGGCAATCTCAAAGGATGTCCTTGTCCTTGTAGATGCCTCATAAAAAAGATTTATGATGGTTCTGCCGCGAAGCGTCGGAACCTTTTTTATCTCCCTTTCAGAGACCTCTTTAAAGGACTGCGCAGTTGATAAGATAAGTTCTATCTCGTCTCTTGCAAGCTCTTCAATAGTTAATATATCTTTTCTCTTAAGCCTCATTCAATCTCCACAGTCACATCATCCTCGCCATCTGTCTCTTTCAAGCGCACCTTTACCTTTTCCTGTATTGAGGTGGGCGCATTCTTGCCGACATAATCCGGTCTTATGGGAAGTTCCCTGTGCCCCCTGTCTACCAGGACGGCAAACTGGATATTGGCAGGCCTTCCGAAGTCCATTATCACATTCATCGCAGCCCTGATTGTCCTTCCTGTAAAAAGCACATCATCAACAATAATAACCTTTTTATTATCAAGGGGAACGGGTATATCTGTTTCTTTTAATACAGGCTGGTCATGCTTCATCCCGATATCATCCCTGTAAAGGGTTGCGTCAACAGCGCCGACCGGCAGGTTAACATCCTCTGTTTTATTTAATATCTCCCTTAATCTTCTGGCAATATATACGCCGCGGGTCGGAATGCCAAGGATGACGATATCTTCAACACCCTTATTCTTTTCAATAATTTCGTGCGCTATCCTTGTCAGCGCCCTTTCCATGTCCTTTTCATCCATTATATGTTTTCTATGCATATCAACCTTCCCCGTAAGACGGCTCTGACGCAAAAAAATACCCCCTTATTTTTTAATAGCCTGATTAAGGAGGTATCAAAAACATTTAAGTTATATTTTATCATTTCCAATCCCTTTCTTAACCTCTCCGGGTCAAATTAAAAGGGGAGGTAGAACTACTGCTTTGCCCTTATCAGCTTAACAGCGTCTATATTAAAATAAAGCGTCCTGGTGTATCTGTCAAAAAAATTTACATCTATCTTATAGCGAAGAGAAACCTCTATGTCGGAATCCCTTCTATCCACAATAATATCCTTCTCCTCAATGGGAAGCCCAAACTCCTTAACCCTGATCATGATATATTTTACTATCTGTTCGTCAGTGTACAGATGAGCGTTATCGGCATCATTTGCAACCTCTGTCTTTATCATGTAGTAAGTAATGTATGGCGGGGCAAATTTGATACCGATATAGACCGCGGCAACTATCAAAATAACCCAAAAGAGGGTCCCAATGCTTATCTTGCCGTCTTTATTCTTCCATCTCTCCCCCATTTTAAACATTTATACACTGTTATTATTGTGAGAGTCAATGTAAATTTTCCAAATTCCCTTTAATCGGTTGACTTTTGTAAATCGGTATAGTATATAAAAACCTCAGTTTATTAGTTTGTAATCCTGAAAAAGGCAGTTATTCCCAATTCAGAATTTGTTCACTGGCGGGCGTAGTTCAATGGTAGGGTGTAGCTTCCGCTTCACAAGCGGCAAAAATCTTTTCAATCCTTCAAATCTTTTTTCTTGCGCCGGGCTTCGGCTGATTTGAGCGCCATCCGGCGTGCCTCTGCTGATGTAAGCTTGCGGCGGGATTTTTTCCCACCTTTACGCCCCATCTCAGCAGCCGCCGCCGATGTAGGAATTTCGTAGTTGCATTTTGGGCATTTCATTGTTTTGAAATTTCCTTAACCCACGCCTCGCCTGCTATGCGCATAAGCCGCGGGAGGTCTTTAGAATTTATAGATACAGGCGCTTCAATGGCGGTCAATAGCCATTGCCTGCCTGATGCGTCCCAACAGGCCCCGCCGATGTTCGGGCGGGGCTGGCCTGTATCAACTGCTACACTGATAGTTAATCCGCTTGTGTGCGTGATGGTGCGGCTGACCATGTCCACTTTAAATGATTGCATTATGTGGGATACCCCTTTCATTCGCAAAGCGCAAACACCATATCTTTGCTTCGCTCAATGCCTTATACGATCTAAAATATATCCGATGTGCTTTCGTCAATGAGTCTCCAATTGCAAAAGTAACACCGAATACGCTACTACCTTTCTTGCCGCTGGACATACCAGTCATAATCGTATCCAGCATTTCTTGGTTCTCTCCATCTTTTGCGATGTAAAGTTCATGTGCCATCTCTCTACTCCTTGCGGGTCCCCGCTCAATCTCATTGTTGAGTAGACATTAGCATAAACGCTAAAGCTTGTCAAGCTTTATTTTAATTATTTTTTCAGCGGGATTCTCTCAGTATTTTTGCCTGCGGCGGTTAAAGAGTAGAGATAGTGGATATGCAGGTTGGCGCGGTTCAGGTTCAATTTTCCGATGAAGATTTGGATAACTTTTCGCTGGTCTTGCAGGGGCAGGTCGTAGATTGATATTTGTTGGAGGGTTTGCAATTCCGCAAGGGCGAGAGGTTTGCTGGTTTTTGAGAGTTCGCTGCTGGATTGGTTGAGCGCTTCAAGGTTATTTCGGATTGCTTGCAATTCTTCGGCGGCTTCATCTAATCTTATCACATCGCCACTTATGGCCCGGATTAGGTTTCGCCTCTTGGTTTCCTCTTCTTGTATCCTTTTTGCAATCACATCTATCTCTCCGCCTTTTTTCCCACGGGCCGCGGCTTCTTTGGTATAGCTCATAATAAGGTCAAGCCTCTGTAAATGATGTTCCACGCGGAACAGGACTTTCCCATTTAATAAATCTTCGGGCCAGACTTTGGGCCTCAGCACGCATCTGCGGTTGTTGCAGCGATAGTAGCCGCGCCGGTATAGTCTCGGCTTGCTGCCGTAGATGTCCGGCCGGAATGGGGGGGGTGTGTTTGAGCCGACAGCCCTGCCGCAGGTACCGCACTTTAAAATACCCATGCCGGTCAGCAGGTATGTTGCCTTGCTGTATTCCTTGCGGTCTCGGCGCGCCTCAGTGTGCCGCATAAGCTCATCAACATCTTCTAATGTAATAATCGGCTCCCAAAGTCCCCTCACCTTCTGCCCATCTACCTCAAGATAGCCGCTATAGAAGTGTAAACGCTTCATGGATAGCATCTTCTGGAGCTTGCCTTGTCCAAGTGCGTATTTTTGAGATATGAGGCGCCTGCCCATGCTTTTGGCGTCTTTCAGGATTGCAAGCACGAGCTTCTTTTCTGCCGGGTCTATCAAGACCTTGCCGTCTTTTTTATAGTATGGCGTGGGGATGCTTCCGGCGATCCATTTGCCTTGCCTCATTTTCTCCTTCATGCCGCGCCGTGTTCGGGCAAGGATTTTTCTCTTTTCATGTTTTGCAAGGATGCCAAAAAGGTCGGACAGAAAGTCATGCTCCTCATCATGGAAGTCAAAGACCTGGGACGGCGTGATCACAGCGATGTGGTTATCCCTGAATATCTTTTTAATCAGCGCAAGCTGAGTCAGGTCTGTTGCGCGGGTGAGGCGGTCAAAGTCTATGACTGCGACTGCAGAGAATTTGCCGGCCGAGGCATCGTCAAGCAGCCGGCAGAATGCAGGCCGCCCATCTATTGATTCGCCTGATATGCCGTCATCAACATATTCTTTGTAGATTGTGAGGCCGTGCTTTTTGACTAAATCAGGAAGGAGAGATATTTGAGATGCGATTGTATGCCGCTCCCGCTGTTTATCGGTTGACACGCGGCAGTAAATGGCGCAGGTTTTGAGGGTCATTGTTTATGGGGGTAGCAGACCTCGTAGTCTCCGACCTTCAGGTCGGATGTATGACGGCCCAAAAGCGGACATAAATGTCCGCAACTACTGTAAGCCTGAACCAGTAACAAGCCTACTTGATGCGTCTATATTTAACAGTGCTATCCTGAACTTCAATAATTTCAAAAGAATAATCTTTGAAGTTAACTATTTTACTTTCAGAAAGTTTATAGTCAAAACTCTTATTAAAGCCAGCCTTTACCATCCACACATAGTTAGGGGGGCCGAAAAAATATTCATTATAGAATAAAGATAATCTGTCATTTGAGGCCGCACCAACCGTAAGGTCAAATTTAAAATTATAGGGAACCTCGTGACTAAAGAAAATATCACCGATGCCAGCTCTGGCTTCATTATTCGGCTGGATGCTTTGAATTGCGGCGCATCCGATAAGTATAAACATAATCAAAAGTAATGTTATCTTTTTCATAACCCCTCCCTTGGCGGGTTCAGGTTTACAACCTGAACCTTATAGGCGCAAGAAATATTCAGGAGCAGGTTACAAACCTGCTCCCGCAGTAGACGAAAAATTATTAAAGATTGGTTCATACTGTTGAAAATTCCCTGCCGCAATATCTGCAAACATTAGCTAATGCGGGTTCAGGTTTGCAACCTGAACCCTATTCGGCTTGAAATTCAAAAGTATAATTGATTACTTTGTCGCCTATTTGAAGAGGCATAAAAATACCAAATTGAGGCTTTGACAATTTCCTTGGCGATGGCAAGATTGACGATTCCCATCTTGATAAAGAACCGGCGCCAATAAATTTGAGCGAATTACAAGGTGTTATTACATCTGCAAGTTTTCCTTTTGGAGGTATTGTGAGTGATGCTTGCACGTTAGAACATTCACTATATTTTATTCCTTGATGCATTATTGGCCCGCTGTTACCTATATAATCTTTAAATGATATCTTGTTCCAATTTATTACGATAACTTCATCGGTCTTATTTATAAGAGTAAAAACGATACTCCTATATTGCCAATATTGAGTAAATCCATCATTTTCAACACCTGCAAACATAGAATCTTTAAGAATCATAAAAATAATATCAAGCCGATCATCAGCATATCTTATCGTATCATCTTTAACAGATTGATTATCTACAGGATTTGTCATTGTGAATTTGTTATAGCCTACAGGATTTGTCATTGTGAATTTGTTATAGCCTAATGGTAGAGAGCAACCTGATAATACAAGCGCGGTCAGATAGATAATCAATAATCTTTTCATGGCTTTACCTCTATGTTATTTTAATTCATTCTTTTCTTTTGCCGAATTTTTTGGAATTAGCTGCATATTAGAAGTCTTATCTTTACCGCCCTTTGCAAGTGGGACTGTGTGGTCAACCTGATATCCCTTTGGTGTATGGGTTAATCCCTGGGATTTAAGAAATTTCTCCCTCTCATTGCTATTTCTTTTAATCTTGCCGGATTTATCCCTTGCACAAGAAGAGCAATAAGTTTTGGAGTGAGAACTGCTGCTGCTATGATTGCTACGAGAATGCCCACCTCCACGAGCGAATACATCCACAGAGAAAAGTAGATTGATGAGAAGGATGCAAATTATCAGATATTGGTTCATATTATTTTTTAATTACATATTCGTAGCTGCATTTAGGACAAATGACCTTCCTTGCAGTAAGCCTCCAGATTGAATAAATAAGACCAGGGATTAAAAGACAGAGCCATAATATAATTTCTATTACAATTGAGCCAGGGGTATTTGTTTTACCTTCTCCTTGATATTTACAATTTGGACATTCAATTATTTTTTTCATATTCTCCTTATAACAGCCTCATCTGACACCGGCAATCCCTTAATCCCGTCTTGCATCTCAGGCAGATCACCCGGCCTTTGTTTTTTTAACGGGCTCTTTTACCTTGTCTGGATTGTCCAGAAATGCGTCTATGTTCTGCTTGATTGCCACTGTAGTTTTATCTTGCTTGGTCCTTAAAATCTTTATGAGTTTATCTATATATTCCCGCTCTTCTTTATTATAGCCATATTCGGCAAGCGGCTCATGGACTGCGAAAGAAGGCTGTTCTTTCTTGCAAAACATCTCACCTTCGCCGATAAGCAGCCAATTCAGGTTGATGTTGAGTTTGTCATGGAACTTTAAAAGATGTTCACCGCCTGGGATATTATTCTGATTAACCCAAGCATCTATATTTGAAGGATATAACTCCAACATCTTTGCAAACCTGCTTTTTGTATCATCTGCAAGAAGTTTAATGAGTATTAAAACCCTATCTTTTACAGTTTCAGTTGTCAATAGGAATTACCCCCTTAAATTAAATTTACAATACTTTGTATTTTTCTCTTGACAACATTTCAAAATTCTGTTATTTACTCTCCATCATGCGGCAAAAAGAAAAAACAAACACACAAATCACAACCGAAATCCTAAAACTTTTAGCAGGCAAGGGTCTTACCGTGAAAGAGGCGATAGATATTCTCTATACAATAAGAACCGATATTGAAATATCGGTGCATATCCCGGCTGAGGTTGATAAACGGATGCAATCACCCCTTGCCGACTTTATACGCGAGGAGCGGATCTAATATATTGCATTTCATCTTTTAACTTTTTGATTTCATCGCTGGCTTCTTCCAGCGCTTTACAAAGATAGTTAATGGCTTCTTGAGCCGCTTCATCGTGGATATTTTTGGCGGCTCGTTTTGCATAAGTAATTTGAAAAGACATAATCGGCTCCTTTTTAAGATAGTTTTTTAAAAATATTTACTCTTACATCATGCGACAAAAACTCTCATACATAGAATATCTTGAACGTCGAATATATAACGCTCAATGTTTGCTCAACGATACTGAAATCCTAAAAGAAAGAAAGCCGCTTATACAGGAGCGTCTGGATACTTTAGAAAATGCCCTGCGAATTTATAAGGAGACTCACACAAATGAAACTTAAAAATATTTTAATTGGTATTTGGATTGTCATTGTTGGCACTCTCGGTTTTTGGGCCGTTGTTCTTTATGTCGCATATCATTTCCTTAGTAAATGGTGGTGAATATGGTTTCTCCTTTGGAGGTATTGAAAATGTTTTTACGGCTTGGCATGGGAAACTTGAGGCTATCAATGCCTATCCTTCCTCACCGCATGATGAAGATTTCCCATGCCCAAGAAACACAAAGCCCCTTGGTCTTTCTTCGCGGGAAGTCTTGGGGCTTTCGTTGTTTTTATAGCATTTTTAAATTTTAGCGTCAAGTAATTCATATAAGGATTTTGCAGCAAGTTGTAGTGATTTAAAAGGCAATAAACAGGGAGGAATTACCATATATGAGCAATAGCAAGCACGATGGTTTTCGGTCTCTCTTGTATTACAAATTTATCCACTCCAAAACCCACAAGGTTGACGATATTGCCCGGAAGATGGGGATGTCGGTTTCAACTTTATACAATTACATAGAAGGTATAAATAACTTCCCGCCTGACCTCATGGCGCCGCTTTACAATGCTACACAAGATATAGACTTCCTGAATTTCATTCTCAATGACACAGACCAGATGACGGTTGACCGCAAGGCTGCGCAGGTGAAAGGCGGACTGATTGAGGAGACGCTTGATGTTGCGGCTTCCACGGGCAGGTTGGTTGCTGAGATACAAAAGGGCATGGCTGACATGCTGCTCTCCATCAATGAGAAAAGGAATATTGAGAAACGAATAAACAGCGCTGTAAAGGAACTTGAGGATTTGAGGAAGGTTTTGAAGGGGTAGTATTCTTAAGCGGGTTCAATTTTGCAAATTGAACCAGCTATTTGGTAATTACGAATCAGAAGGTTCAGGTTACAAACCTGAACCCACAAGAGTAATGAATTTAAAGGCTCTGAATAGGGTCATGCCCGAAAGCCTGTATCCGGCAGGTTTTCAGAGCCTCACTTACCGGACCATTACGGAGGTCTAAAATGGATATAGCAACCAAGGAAATCAAGCGGTCGGCATTCAACTACCGCACCATAACGGATGCGGCAAGGCTTGCGGAGCTTACGGCCTCAATCAAGTCTAAGGGCGTTTTACAGCCCATTCTTGTCCGGCCACTTAACGGCAAGAAGGGTAAAAGTAAATATGAAATTGTGGCAGGGCATAGGCGTTTTCAATCGGCGATAGCTGCCGGGTTAAAAGAGATTCCGTGCGTTGTGAGAGAACTCACAGATGAGGAATCGCTGGAGGTGCAGGTCATAGAGAACAGCCAGCGCGAAGACCCGAACCCGATGGATGAGGCCGCAGGATTTAAACGGCTGCTGGATATGGGTAAGCACACACCGGACACGCTCGCCGAGAAGCTGGCGCGGTCGGTTGATTATGTGCTTGGACGACTGAAACTTAACGACCTTGATAAGGCGGTGCAGGCAAAGGTCGCATCTGGAGAGCTCGGCCTCGGCCATGCAATCCTCTTTACCCGGCTCAGGCAGGCCACTGACCAAAAGGAACTCTTAAAGGAAGTTCTTGACGAGGATATGTCAGCGGGCCAGACAAAACAGGCAATCAGTGGATATCTTTACAGGTTATCTGACGCTGTTTTTGACATGGCAAAATGTAAGCTCTGCCCATCGCGGAGCTGCAACCAGGCGACACTATTCCCAGAACTAAAAAAGACCGATGAATGCGCGGACAGGTCATGTTTTGGGCTCAAGACTAAAGAGCATTGGACAGAATGGCTGAAAGAGAAAAAGGCTGCCGGTTTTAAAACCTATACAGATGAGAAAACTGTCGATAAGTTGATATTTAATGTAAAAGTTTCTACGGCCATATCCACAATAAAAAAAGCCGCAAGCTATAGCTGGCCATACCCGCCCAAATACATGACCGAATGTTCCGCATGCAAAGATAGCCACGCATACTACGTGGTTGAAACACGACATTACGACGGAACCAAGAAGTTTAATGCCGGTGAAATATGTTTAAACAAAGAATGCCTCAATGCGCAGCTTCGGGTTGGCAAAAAAGAAAAGGCGGAAAGCGTGGAATCTCTCTCAAGCCGAAATACGCGAGATGAGAGGATGGCTAATATGCGCCAGAACGAAGCAATGAAGTGCAGGGACAGGTTTTTGCATCGGGAAATGGCAGCCCGCGTCCCATCATCGGAAGAGGCGCAAAAGAGGCTCATAATATGGCGGTTTTTTGACAGATCGGAAGACGAACTACCCAACCCGCTATCAACCGCATTTCCAGCCGAGCGCCTTGATGAGGAGATAAAAACTGTATCAATCAACCTGATGGATAACATTGATGGTGATGAGCTGCTCAATCTGGCGCCGATAGTCGGCCTTGACGCACAGGCAGAATTCATGCTTGACCGCGAATACCTTGAGAGCTTCCACCTCAAGGCCGACATTCTGAAGTTAGCCGGGGAGCTCGGCATTGAGGCGGACGCCAAGCTCGCTAAAGAGAAGCTCATAGAGGCGATCCTTGCGCAAGACCTCAAAGGAAAGGCGCCGGCAGAGATTGCCGGGATGCTCAAGAGCGAGGAAGATGCAAATTGAACTAATGCGGGTTCAGGTTTTAAACCTGAACCCGCATAGAGGGGGTAGATTCTATGACAAAAACAGTTTTAATCCCAAATGAAGAAGATTTTAGCGAAATGACAGAAGGAGCGGATGAATTGCGGGTTCAGGTTTCAAACCTGAACCCGCGGTCGAAAGCGGTTGAGATTGCATGGCAGGAGGTTATAGCGGCGCAAAAACTGTTTGATAAAGCAAAGGAAAAATATATACGGTTGGTTAGCCAAACGAGGGATGTATGAAAATCAAAACTAAAAAATTACCATTTCTGCTAATCTCCGACGCCGAAAAAGATGAGTTGGTGGAAATATATCTGCGGGCCGCTCGGTTGAAGCTGGCCCGGGAAGCAGAGAAAAAAGGAGGCCAAAATGATCAGATGCAAATTCACATGTCAAGGTATCACCCGGTCTATGGCGGGAAAGCGCAACGAGGAAACGGGAAACTATGAACAGGTTCCGCTTGATACGGCGAATCTGTATGTGGTAACTGGCGGCAGCGCCGAGAATAAGAAGTTTTTTGCCTCTACGCCAAACGGTGAACTGAAGGTTGGGTTGCACAATCCGAACGTCTTTGAAGTCGGCAAGGAATACTACGTCGATATTTCACTGGCAGAATAGCGCATTAGTAGATGCAGGGTCAGATAGAGTTTGTGTTTTTAAAGGAAGAAGAACAAGGAGGATAATATGAGCAAGTGTAATTATTCCGGTTGTGGACATGAAGGCAAAATAGACGGCTTATGCTTATGCGCTAAACACTTTACGCTAATGGAAAAAGCGTCAGGAAAAATTGCTTCAGAGGAGCTGGAAACGGAAAAGCAAAAACCCGCAGCGGATGTATTGATGCCTTCTTACGACGAAGCGGTTGAGATTACATGGCAGGAGGTTATAGCGGCGCAAAAACTGTTTGATAAAACAAAGGAAAAATATATACGGTTGATTCTCCAAACGAGGGATGTATGAAAATCAAAACTAAAAAATTACCATTTCTGCTAATCTCCGACGCCGAAAAAGATGAGTTGGTGGAAATATTCCTGCGGGCAGCGCGGTTGAAGCTGGCCCGGGAAAGCAGAGGCCTTAAATGTGCCTGAGCAAAAAGGGAAAACTGTGTCTGGATCTGATACTCCGCCTGTCGCACGACAAGCTAACCCTTGCCGAATATAAGGACGAGGTAAGACGGCTGACGGACAGGCAGATGGAGTTTGTGTTTTTAAAAGGCCGGCAAGCGGGTTCAATTTTGCAAATTGAACCCAAATAGTTGGTAATTACGAATCAGAAGGTTCAGGTTGCAAAACTGAACCCGCCTTAGACAGGCGTCGAAGGTGGGGGCGTTATTCAAACAAGGAGAAATATATGAGCGAGTGTAATTGGTCCGGTTGCGGGCATGAGGGCAAGATAGATGGTTTATGTGCAAAACACCATGAGATGAGAGGTGAATCTTTGAGGAAGCTTGCTCAGGCAGACGAGCCGTCATGTTCAAAGTGCGGTAAGAAGAAGTCTGAAGTTAAGGTATTTATCAAAAAGAAAGGGATGTGTAAAGATTGCGCATATCCATATAAAAACAGAAAGACTACAAAGAAGCAAAAACCAGCAATGGTTCAAACTATTAAGAACACCCCTCTTGAAGAAATCAAAAAAGAATTAAAAAAGACTTTAGGAAAACAGCAGGCAAAGGCGGACTTAATCAATCATCCGCCGCATTACACCAAGGGCAAGATTGAGGTTATAGACTTTATCCTGGACCAGGAGATGGGATGCCTGGACGGAAATATAATCAGATATATTGCAAGATACCGGCACAAAGGCAGCGCCGTTGACGACCTTAAAAAAGCAAGATGGTACCTGGAAAAGTTGATTGCCCAAATAGAGGGGAGTGTGTGATGAGAGGAACTGTGGCAAAAAGATTAAGGGCAGAGACAAGAAAGATTGCTAAGCCTTCTGACATGAAAATAGTAAAAGTGAGAAAACAAGGAATCATGAGAGGTAAACTATTCTCAACATACAGCCTCATTTATAAAATAGAAGGTTACCGCAGAATATATCAGGATGCTAAAAAGAGGTATCTCCAAGGCTGAGCTATGGGAACAAAGGGGCAAAGGCAGCAACAAAAAGTTTACGCTTACAGGCAGTGTAATTACAAGCCTTGCGCAAAGGTATTTATACCCAAAAGGGTTGATATGGTTTTCTGTTCAGCGGAATGCAAAAAGGCGCATTATCAGGAAGCTTATAAAATAGGGCTGAAATGTCAGGCAGGTAAATGCCGTTTTTATCCAAAGGAGGCAACATGAATAAAATCATCATGGTTTTTCTGGTCTTTTTGTTTGGAATTATGGCCGGCTACGGCTGGCAAAATTACCACCACAAGCTGTTGGTTGGGGATTTGCGGGAGGAAATCAGTGACAATAGACAAAGGATCAATGAAATGAGAGCCAGCGTTATATCACTGCAAGAGGATATTAAAACAGAACAGATTGTGCAGAAGATAATCATCTGCGAAAGCAGTGGCAAATATAATGCGCGAGGGGACGGCGGTAAGAGTTATGGCCCTGCACAATTTAAAAATGCGACTTTTAAGTGGATGAAGGTTTTGGCCGGACGGCCAGAAATACAATGGAAGAACCCGCAGCATCAGGTATGGCTGTTAAGATGGGCAATTGGAAATGGTTATGGCGGGCATTGGACTTGTTATCAAAATGAGAACAAAAAGATATACTGGTAAGAATGGGCGCTATTTCAATTTATCTAAAATGGAGATAGCGCGACGGAAAGACCTTTTTAAAAAGGCAAAAGAAGGAAATGAGAAGGCGATATTGGAGTTAAAATTGCAATATAATTTAAGGGTTATGCCAGTAGAAAAAAGAATATGAAAAAAATCAACATAGATGTCTTTTATGGATATTTGATACTAATTATCGTTGGTGTGATTACTTCGGTTATTGGCATTTATATTGCCAGTAAAATAACTGAATGTCCAAAGTAGGGAATATGAAGATGACTTTATACATAGAACTGCATTCAAAGAATTGCGCCTGCGGCGGCACAGGATGGATCACAAAGATATTTAAAGCGGGCCATGAATGTGTGGAAATCAAGAACGCGTCTATAATCCGGTATGATCACTGGCTTGCGCTGGGGAAGCCCGCGACTCAAGAAACCTTGATACAAAAGGTTGCGAATAAATTGAATGGGCAGCAGGCAGATGATGGGTTTGTGGATGCCTTATGTGATGCGATTGAAAAATTATTGACGCAGACCGCACCCCTTCACAAAGTAATCAACACAAAGATAAACATATCGGAGGTAAACGATGATAACCATAAAACTTGAAGGAGGCAATGAAATGAAACCAATGCTCGCACAAACCTATGCTGGTCAAAATGTTAAAGGATGGCTTATGAGCGAAAAGCTTGATGGCGTGAGGGCAATATGGACAGGCTCAGAGATTATAAGCAGGAATGGTAATAAGTTTGCCGCGCCGGATTGGTTTATAGAGCAGCTGCCGCCAGGCATTGTTTTAGATGGAGAACTGTTCATAGGCCGGAGACGTTTCCAGCAGGCAGTAGGCATTATAAGAAAGAAAAAGCCGATAGATTCAGAGTGGCAGACAGTCCGTTACTGCGTATTTGATGCCCCAGAGGTAAAGGGCAGTTTCGCAGCTCGTATCATCTTTTGTTCTGAGATATTAACAGGGATAAAGATTGCGGAAGTGATAAAACATACAGCTTGCAAAAGTGATGCGCATCTGCAAGCTTTTTTCTCTGAACTGGTGGCGCAGGGTGCCGAAGGGGTTATGCTCCGCTGTCCCGGCTCCGTATACGAGCAGCGGCGATCAGGAAACCTTCTTAAATACAAGCCATTTGAATCCACCGAGGCAGAAGTCATCGGGCATCAACCCGGAGAAGGCAAACACAGCGGACGCCTTGGAGCATTGATTTGCAGGTGGCACGGCAAGATTATTAATCTCGGCACAGGTTTATCGGATGTCCTGCGCGAAGTTCCGCCTGCAATCGGAGCACAGGTCTCATTTGTGTTTCAGGGCATGACAGATGCCGGTGTGCCCAGATTCCCTGTATTTATAGCAGAGAGGAACTACGAATGATAAATACCTGCCTGCATCGCCCCGCACCCCTTTTAGGTAAGGAGCAGGACAAGGAATAATAATCATGCCGAGTTTTAGTATACAGATTACGGGGATTAAAGAAGCGCTGGCAAAGATTGACTCCAAGAAGGTGCAGCGGGCAGCGGTGAGTGCACTCAAGCGGGTTGCCGCATCGGGCAAGACAGAAGTAAGCTCTGCTATACGAGATGTTTATAATATTAAAAAAAGAGATTTGGATAAAAGAATAACCCTATCGGCAGTCGATAAAAATACTTTGTCTGCCACTCTCAGGATTACAGGCCGCGGCAAACTGATAAGCGAGGGTGAGGATAGAGGCACGGTCGGGATAAGTCTGGCATACTTCGGCGCAAAGCAAATTAAAGGCACCAAGCAAATGGTAACAGTGAAAGCCCACCAACGAACGCAAAGAGTGTTTGGTAAATCTGTTAAAACATTTACTGTGCCGCAATATCAACACCGCATTAAAAAAGGCGGCGGGGTGTCCGCGCAAATTTTTACAGGCGGAAGTAAAACATTCTTAAAGGGCGCATTCCTTGCAACAATGAAATCAGGGCATAAAGGCGTGATGCGGCGCAGGACTACACAGCGCATGAGCGCACATCCAAACAAAGCCGCTATCAGAGAGAGTGCCATGTCACTACCCACAATGTTCCACCACACAAACGCCCTTGAGCGATTGAAGGCAAGAGTATTTGAACAGTGGCCGAAGGAGTTCCAGCACAACCTTGAGCGAGAGCTTGCAAAGTAAAAGACTAAAACCTTTATACCACGCTAAAGATTTTCATGGGTCCTTCCACAGCCCTACGACCAGCGGGCAGCAAAGCTCGCAGGAAATATTTACGATTTAAAATTTTTCAGGGGTGGAAAATTGGAAGTTGGAAAAATGATTGACAAACCACATACTTACACAGGCGGCGCCACGGCGCAGGAAGTTAGCAACAAAGATATGCTTCAAGAAAATGCAAAGAGAGTTTTGCTTTTCAATCCTTATATGGCATGGCAGGCATTTTCTCTTGACTTCATAAATCTGGAACCTATTCGCGCATGGGTGTTGCAGCAAATACATCCTGGCGGCGCATTCTGTCCGTTCTGCAAAAATAAAATCACAGACAAAACAACCCTCAACAATTTTTATAATCTCAAACGAGGAGTATGCAAATCCTGCGGCAAATGGATTTCGGCAACAATGGGCACGGCTCTGCATCATGCAGGGCTTGATTTAAAAGAAATTTATCTCATTGCAGTTTTTACGGCGATGAATGTTGACCGCCCTGCAATAGCGGATATCCTGCAATGTCATCCCGACACGGTGAAGCTGTGGCAGGCGAAGTTTAGGGCGGTTGAGGAGACTCTTTGAATAAAAGTTTTACAGGCGATTGCCGTGAGGTCATGCGGCAATTTATATAGCGGAGGAGACTATGACAAGAAATGAGCATTTGCAATGGTGCAAGAATAGAGCATTGGAATATGTGGATGCTGGTGATTTGCAACAGGCGTTTGCCTCAATGGGTTCAGACCTAAATAAACATCCCGAAACAGCAGGACACAGTGGCATTAAACTTGGAATGGGGTTAATGATGATTGGTGATTTGAATACACCCGATAAAATGAGAAGGTTCATAGAAGGTTTTAATTAGTCGTGGGCGAGGTATGCGAGAGTTTAGGGCGGCAGTGGATAGGTATTGACCTTAATCCGCAATACGAGAAGTTGCAAAAACAGAGAACCGCGCAGATGGGGTTAAGGGCTAATGCCTAACATAAAATCCAAAATTCAAGACCGCATCGCTTCAGAGGTGGAAACTCTGAAAGATAAATCAAAACCAGCAGAGGATGACAAAGAAGATATCACCCCCGAATTCATCGCGCAATGCCTCTATGCAAACTATCTGGGCGATGGCAGGTTATATGCCGCGCTCCACAAAAACAAATTCGTCTTTGTTACAAGTTGGATGCAGTGGCTGGAGTGGAACGGACACAATTGGCGCATCGACAAATTAGATAAGGCGCATATCGCCATAGAGTCAGTGGCTCTTACATACCAAACCCAGGGGCGGCGGCTGAATGAAAAAATCATGGGAATACATCAAGAGATAATGGAGATACACAGCAAGCTTAAAGCCCTTAAGGCCTCAGGCGATGAAGCCGCTGCCGGCCAACTATCAATTGAAATAAGTAAAAAAGAAATTGAGGTTGCCAAATTACCCGACAAAAAAGACGCCCTCTACAAAAGGGCGCAACGTTTGCGAGGCAACGGAGCCGCACCCTGCCTTGACTGGGCACACAAAAACGACAACGCCCTGGCCATTATCGGCGATGAAATAGACAAAAAGCCCATGCTGCTGCCATGCGCCAACGGAGTAATAGATTTAAAAACAGGCAAACTGACGAATGCCAAGCCTGAAGATTACCTTATGAGGGCCATCCCTGTGGCATACAAAGACATCACCACCCCATGTCCGCTCTGGGATAAATTTATTCTGGAGATAGTCGGCAATGACGAACCCACAGCCCTCTTTTTTCAACGGATACTTGGCTATGCCCTCACAGGCTTGTCAAACGAACATTACATCATTGTCTGCACGGGTGAAGGGCGCAACGGCAAGGGAACCCTTTTTGAAATCCTCATGGATGTCATGGGCGAGCTTGCCTGGGCGATCCAACCTGAAATGATACTGGAACAAAAAACCCCGCGGTCCAGCTCAGGCCCGTCGCCGGATATCATGTCTCTTGCAGGCAAAAGGATAATCATCGCAGGCGAGACCGCAGAGAATCAAAAAATCAGCGCAGAGAAAATCAAGAAACTCACCGGCGGAGACCGGCTTACAGGCCGCGCCTCCTACGATAAATATGACATCAACTTTGAACCTACTCACACGCTTTTCTTGCAGACAAACCACGTTCCAAAAGGACTCACAAAAGATTTTGCACTATTGCAGCGGCTTCTTATTATTCATTTCTCCTATATGTTCGTTGATGACCCAGAAGAAGAAGGCCGCCGCAACCCGCAACTGGCGCACCTTTTCAGGCTCAAAGACAAAAACCTCAAAGAGAAATTAAAACAAGAAATGCCCGGCATACTGTCATGGCTTGTCCGCGGCACCCTTGATTGGCAAAAGCAAGGCCTAAAACCATCAAGCCTTGTCAAGAGCTATGTGGAAGATATCCGCGACAAAGAAGACCTCATCGGCGCATGGCTTGCTGGTAATATCGTCAAGACGGACGATAAAGAACCCATACTCTTCAAGGAACTTTACGAAAGTTTTATTAAGTGGTACCAAGAGAACGAAGACGATAAAGAAAGAAGTAAACCTTCACGGCGGCGCGTGAGTGAATGGATAGAGAAGAAGGGATTTAAAAAGGAAAACAAGAACGGTTCCATAGTTTTTTATGGTCTGCGGCTGCTTACCGACCATGAAAAAGAAGGTCCGGCCTCTCATTCTGTTTTAATTTCTTCTGACAAGTCAAACACGGGGGACGGGGGGAATCTCTTTTAAGAACAAAATGATGGCGAATTTTTAACCATCATAATAAAAACAATATTAAAATCAAATATTTACAAAGATTTATGATGAAATGACGAAAAAGCAGAAACAAATGCTAAACGGATAGGTATTTTAAAAACACAATCGTAAAATTCTTTATATAGATTTTTCATCTTTTCATCATAAAAGAATAAAAAGAATAGTAATAATAGGTATATAAAGTAAGAAGATGTTTAAAAAGTCGTTTTAAAAACTAACAAAGGCGGGTTCAGGTTGCAAACCTGAACCCGCATAGGGTTTAAAATCCAAACCCGCACCTATATGAACATCCTTGACCTGATACAAGAATGCGGCGTCCAGCCCAAGAGGGTATCCACCACAAACGGCGGTGAATATCAATCACCCTGCCCTATGTGCGGCGGTACGGACAGGTTTCATGTCTGGCCCGCACAAGGAGAATACGGCAAATGGTGGTGCCGTGGCTGCGGCAAGGGCGGGGACGCTATACAATTCCTGCGGGACGTCAAAGGTATGAAATTTCAAGAAGCATGTAAATATCTTGGCAAGGACATTCCTGATGTAGGGGCAGCCCCCCGCGGGGGAGCAGGTTTGAACCCTGCTCCCGCCTACGAACCCCGCACCTGCGCCCCGCCGCCAGAGACATGGCAGACAAAGGCAATGTCATTCACAAACTGGGCGCATGGAAATCTCCTTAAAACCGAAATCAATGAAATGCAAATAGAGTTTTTGGAGGAGCGTGGAATAAATATTGAGACAATTAAAAGATTCCGCCTCGGCTGCAACCCTGAAACACGATACAGATACCGGCAGGCATGGGGACTGTCCGAAGAAAAAAATGAAAAAGGCAGGCCTAAAAAAATATGGCTGCCGCAAGGACTGGTTATTCCATACCTTGCCGAAGGCAGGGGGATTTTGCGCATTCGCCTCCGCCGGGTCGAAGGCGAACCGCGATACATACTTATACCGGGCTCAAACACAGCGCCGATGGTAATAGCCGCTCATGCGGGTTCAGGTTTGAAACCTGAACCCGCAAAAGTATACATCATCGTTGAATCAGAACTTGACGCCATGCTTATAGCGCAAGAGGCAGGCGATATAATAGGCGCCCTTGCGCTGGGCAACAATTGCGCCCATCCCGACAAAGAAACATGGCCGCTGTTGAAAGAGGCCGCCTGCATCCTCAATGCGCTGGATTACGACCAGGGCGGCGCCTCGCAAATAAAATGGTGGCAACAACACTTTCCACAATCTAAAAGATGGCCTGTGCCGGAAGGCAAAGACCCGGGAGATTACTACAAAGCAGGCGGCAGCATTAGAGAGTGGATAGTGGCAGGGCTGCTGCAGGAGGGAATATGAAATACTGGGATAAAGCATGGCAACTCATAGACGGCTGCTCACCTGTCTCAGCAGGATGTGATAACTGCTGGAGCGCGGGTATGACGCACAGGTTCAAGCAGGGATTGACATATGATAAGGGTAAATTTACCGGCGAGATAATTACCCGAGAGGACAAGCTTTCATTGCCTCTCAATACTAAAAAAACTAAAAAAACTACAGTGTGGTCAGTGTGGAATGATTTGTTTTTAGCGTCAGAAAGTTTTATCTGGAGTGCAATAAACACAATGCGCTTGCGTCCGCAACATACCTTTTTAATTTTGACAAAGCGCATTGAAAAAGCGGCGCAAATATGTTCCTTTTTAAAATTTCCACTACCTAATCACATTTGGATCGGCGCTTCTATTGAAAACCAGCAGACCGCTGATGAACGAATACCTCACCTGCTACAAATACTGGGGAAGAAGTTTTTAAGCATTGAGCCGATGATGGGGAACATAGATTTAAAATTAAACGATGAATTCCCTGATCAGGATGGATGCTATGAGGATGCCAGACATAATATTGCCCAAGTCATCTGCGGCGGCGAGACCGGCCCCCATGCCCGCCCTTGTCATCCAGACTGGGTGCGGAGTATCCGGGACCAATGCCAAGAGGCAGGAGTGCCGTTCTTATTTAAGGGTTGGGGAGAGTGGGGTTCTTATTGTGAGAGAAAAAAGGAAAACAAAAAATGGATACTTCAAAGGCATATTCCCACGAAAGATAAAAGGTGGGGAACTTTGGATTTGCAAGGGAATTGGTTTGAGAATACCACTCCGTGGAATGGCAGACAAGAAGATGATTCTGAAACTGGTGAAGTGGTAATGGTCAGGGTCGGCCACAAGGCCGCAGGCCGTCTCCTTGATGGAGTTGAGCATAACGATTTGGCGTGGAGGAAATTATAATGCCGAATGACTGGTGTCCAATAAACGATCCACTGCCTGAAGGATGGTATGCGCCGGTAACGATATTGCCCGCTGGATATTTTAATGGGCAATTAGAATTGGAGGCTAAAGATGGCGAAGAAACCCTATAGCGGGTTCAGGTTTACAACCTGAACCCATAAGTTCGTAAAAAAATGTTTAGGAGCAGGTTACAAACCTGCTCCCGCATAAGAGACTAACAAACAAATGACCGACAACACCAGCAAAATAGATGCACTTATGGAGCAAGAAGAGAACATGCTCAATAAGGCAATTGTCCAAACCATGGGGGCATACAATCAGACTCCCACTGTTGCTAACCTGAATAACTGGAATGCCGCCAAAAACGCCCTTGCAGAATACCGTGCACAAAAAGCGGCAGAGGAAAACCCGCAGGATGCGCCGCTTAAAGGTGTCCCCGAAGTCCTTGAATATCTGAAAGCGCAAGGCTGGAAAATAAGCCAGTCCAAACTCTACGAAGACCAGGGCAAAATTGACAAACAGAAAGACGGCAGCATTCTCAAAAAAGACGCGGATAAATACGCCAAATACTTTCTCCAAAAACTTGACGGCTCGGATTATGAGACCTCTCCTCTTGAAAAACAAAAAGAAGAAACCCGTCTGACCAAAGAACGCGCCGACAAGGTTGCATTTGAAAATGAAATTATGCGCGGCAGTTATGTCTTGCGTGAAGAAGTGGAACAGCAGCAGGCAGCACGCGCCGCATATCTTAAAAACAGCATAGAGGGATTCTTCCACAGCCTCGCCCCGCGCATCATAGAACACGCAAACGGCGATATGAACAAGGTCCCGGAACTTACTGAATTTTGTTTAAAAGAGGTTGAAGACTTTTTCCATCATTATTCAAAGCCGCTGACATTTGAGGCGGTGAAAATAAAAAGAGAGGACGCCGATGAATCCTGATACACATCATATCCCTCATGCGTGTCCCAAGGCGGGTTCAGGTTTCAAACCTGAACCCGCCTTGAAACCTGAACCCGCAGGTAACCTGCTCCCGCAACAAGTCAGAGAACTCTTTCAATCCTTCCGCTTCTCATCTGCCGAGCGCAGAGTTTTTGAAAAGCGGGAGACTCTTACCGTCAGTCAGTATGCGGAAAAATATATAATTGTCACGATGGGCGCTCATCGGGGCCCGTGGCGAAACAGCATCTCCCCTCATCTTGTTAAAATCATGGATACATGGAGTCTGCCGTATGTCAGGGAAGTTATTGTCTGCAAAAGTCCGATGACAGGCGGGACAGAAGCTATGAAGTGCTGCTCTGCATATGGAACGGACATTGGCCCATCAACCATGATGTTTATTCTGCCAAATGAGGCGACTACAAAAAAAATGTCCGCAGATCGCATAATTCCCATGTTTGAGCAATCCCCGAAACTCAGGGAACTTCTTGCGTCAAATCCTGACGACACAGCAAAACTCCGCATCAAACTTAATAACGGCGCAATAATCTACATGGCACATTCAAACTCAGCCGCAGCCCTTGCCACATTCCCGATTAAATATTTATTCTTCGATGAGACAGATAAATATCCGCCATTCGTAGGCAAGGAATCAGATCCCATCACCCTCGGTGAAAAAAGGGCAAGGACATTCCGCCACACATATAAACTTTTCAAAGTCTCCACGCCCACCCGTGAAGACGGACCAATCTGGAAGGCATATCAGCAGGCAGACGTCCAATATAAATATCATGTCCCGTGCCTGCAATGCGGCGTCATAGAGACAATGAATATTGACAACCTCAAATGGCCAGCAGAACCAGAGCGGGTTCAGGTTTCAAACCTGAACCCGCAGGTAGGTTGCAAACCTGAACCCGCAACAGCAGAACCAATAACCCCCGAAACAATCCGCAGAGAGTCGCTTGCATGGTATGAATGCCCGCACTGCAAGGCGCAGTGGACAGACATAATAAAAGAAAAGGCAGTCCGTCAAGGAGAGTGGGAAAAAGAAAAAGGCAAAGATATTCAACGTCCCCGCTCAGTCGCATTCCATCTGCCGGCATGGGTAAGTCCGGACATTTCTCTTTCGGAAATCGCAGCCGCTTACATCATCGCAAAAAAAGATAAGGCAAAGCTCATAGATTTTTACAACGACTATCTTGCCGAGCCGTTTGTGGAATCCCAGCAAGGAGACAGCCTTCAGGAAGACGACCTCTATAAGCGCCGTTATCGTTTTGCGCCTGAAGGCGCGCTGTGGCAGGTCCCGATGGGCGCCTGCATCCTCTCAGCCTATGCGGATATACAGGCCAACCGCGTTGAGGTATGTGTTGTGGCGTGGGGAAAAGGATTTGAAAGTTGGCTCATAGAGCGGACAATCCTTCCCGGAGATTTTGCACAGGATCAAGTCAAAGGCGATCTGGACAGATATCTATTAAAAGAGTGGATGCACGAAAGCGGAACCAAGCTCAGGATTATAACCGCAGGCATAGACTCAGGCTATCTTGCGCCAGAGGTCTACCGCTTTGTCCGTGTCAGGCAATTAGGCCGCAGGGTCTATGCAACAAAAGGCGCCTCAACAGTCGGGAAGCCGCTTATCAGCGTTACAGACCCGCGAAAGAAAAAAGGAAAAGACAAGGGCAAGGTTACACTCATAAATATAGGCACAGAAACCGCAAAGGACACAATCTTCGCCCGCCTGCAGATAGAAGCCCCTGGGCCAGGCTATGTGCATTTTTCAGACGCGCTGGATTATGATTTCTTTAAACAACTTTGCGCCGAGCAATGTCTTACAAAATACAAAGGTGGACGGCCTTACAGAGTTTGGGAAAAGAAACGGCACGACGCAAGAAACGAAGCCCTTGATCTTGTTGTAGGGAATCTGGCGGTTATAGAATTGTTGAATCCGAATTTTGAAGCATTTAAACAGCACATATCAGCAATAGCTCGCGGGGGGCGGGTTCAGGTTTCAAACCTGAACCCGCAGAAAAACACCAGACGGGTTATCTCAAAAGGTGTGGAATGATTGTAGGGGCAGGCCCCCGTGCCTGCCCTCTAATGGTTCTATCGGGGGACTGCCCAATAGGGGAAAGAATGACAGACAATTTGCAGGATATTCTCAACAGCATACCCAACCGCCAACTGCTTCGGGTTGAAGAAGTCGCCGATTTACTGGTCGTGACAAAAATGACAATCTATCGTTGGTATGACGAAGATAAACTCAAAGGCATAAAAATAAATGGAGTCCTGCGGATTTACAGGCAATCAGTTGTAGAGACAATTCAAAACGGCAATGGCAAAAAAGCAGACCATGAAACAGTTGAAGAAGTTGAAAGAAAACTCAAAGAATCATCCGTAAAATCCCGCAGAGTAATTTCAAAAGGTGTGGAAATTTAGGGAGCAGGTTTCAAACCTGCTCCCGCCCACAGGCGGGTCAAAATGCGGGTTCAGGTTTCAAACCTGAACCCGCACCTATCCGCCCCTCAAAACTGTAAATCACCTCTAAAAAGTGTAACATCCGTAACTCTGATATACATCCGTATACAGACATCCCCCTAAAAACGATTTAAAATTCCCCATCATGGCAGGAATTACACTTGCACAGGCGCAGACACAACTCTCCAATTGGATTGCTGCATCTACAAATGTTGCAGCAGGACAGTCATATTCAATCGCAGGCCGCTCCATGACCCGCGTCGATACAGCAGAAATCCAAAAACAAATTATATATTGGGATAGACAGGTCAAGCGGCTTACCCGCGGCGGGATATCCGTGCGTTCAATAACGCCGGTTGATGATTGAGAGGAATTGGTAGTCGCCGACCTTCAGGTCGGCTTACAAAGCGGACATAAATGTCCGCAACTACATTTCATTGGACTATGGAAAATATCACACTCAACGAAAACCTCATAGACAAAGTTGTCAAATATTTCAATCCTGTCAAAGCGCAAAAACGGCTGCAGGCGCGCTCCATGATGGCTATTGCCGGCGGATATGTCGGCGCATCACGCTCAAGACGCGCCCTCAAAGGCTGGCGCACTAATACACGCAGCGATGCAGACACAGACATAATATATGATCTGCCCACACTCAGAGACCGAAGCCGCGACAGCATCAGAAACTCGCCGCTTTCTACCGGCGCAATAAATACCGTATGCACCAATGTTGTAGGCACTGGCCTCAAACTGCAATCGCAGATAGACAGAGAAGTTCTTGCGCTGGCAGAAGACGAGGCCGATGCGTGGCAGAGCAACACAGAGCGTGAGTTCAGGCTTTTTGCAGAATCCAAAGAATGTGATATTACGCGGACTCTCAATTTTGCCGGCATACAATACCTTGTTTTCCGTTCAACCCTTGAAAGCGGCGACACCTTTGTGATGCTACCAATGTTAGAAAGGCAAGGCTCGCCATATAATCTGAAACTGCAAGTTATAGAAGCCGACAGGGTTTACAACGAAAATAATGCCCCTGACGGCGGCGATATTATCGGAGGGGTTAGAAAAGATGAGAACGGCGCGCCCATGGAATACCACATTGCCAGCAAACATCCCGGCAGCATTTTCAACAGAAAAAGCAACACATGGGTCAAAGTCCCTGCATTCGGTGAAAACAGCGGCCGCAGAAATATCCTGCATCTCTTTGATGTTTTAAGACCTGGACAGACAAGAGGCGTGCCATTTCTTGCGCCTGTTATCGAGCCGCTGAAACAACTTGACCGATATACCGAGGCAGAGCTTATGGCCGCTGTAGTAAGCGGCATGTTTACAGTTTTCATTACCACTGAAAGCGGAGACGGCCCCGCAGACCTCTTACCCACAACCGAATCCGGCGGCGCATCATCAGACAGCGATTATAAGCTCGGCAATGGCGCAATCGTGGGGCTTGCCAGCGGCGAAAAAATAGAAACCGCAAATCCGCAGCGGCCAAGCACAGCCTTTGATCCTTTTATTCAAGCCATACTCCGTCAGGTTGGCGTCGCTCTTGAAATCCCTTTCGAAATTTTAATTCAACACTTTACGTCTTCTTACAGCGCAAGCCGCGCGGCACTGCTTTCCGCGTGGAAGTTTTTCAGCAGGCGCAGGGAATGGCTTGCCTCAAACTTTTGTCAGCCTGTGTATGAAGCATGGCTGGACGAAGCTGTTGCGAATGGAAGGATTTATGCGCCCGGATATTTTGACGACCCGATTATCCGCCAGGCCTATTGCACCGCAGATTGGGTAGGCCCTGCAAAAGGCATGATTGACGAGAGGGCAGAGGTAGAGGCCGCGCAAATGAGGGTTGATATGGGCATCTCGACCCTTGCGGAAGAAACCGCCCAGCTTACCGGCGGCGACTGGGATAAGAAACATCCGCAGACAGTAAAAGAATTCAAGGCAAGAAAAGAGGCGGGGTTAATCATGGAAAAACAACAGCCGCAGAAAGTGCAGTTGGCGGCACAACCTGCTATAGAAAATAAGCTCGCCCTCGAAAGTATCAAGCGGGAAATAGAAACAATGCAGACAAGAAACATGGATGCTATCAACCTTGTCATGGAAGGTCAGAGATATATCAAATCAACTATCAGCGATATAGAACGGACAATAAAATCACAGCCGGGAAAAGAACTCAAAATCAATATAGGCAACCAGCCTCAAGACATAAATCTCAATATAGAATTAAAGCAGGAAACTAAAACCATAAAAAAACAAGGGAAAACCACAAGAATGCCAGACGGCTCTTTAAGTTTTGAATTGGAAGAAAAATCGGCATAGGAGGTTCACATGGCAAACAATCTTAAATTAGCAAACCAATCAGTAAATACAGAGGCGGATGCTTTAGCGGCGCAGTTCAATAGCGGATACCTGCGGATTTATGATGGTGCGCAGCCAGCTACAGCAGATACGGCAATCGGCGCACAGGTGCTTCTCGCGGAATTAAGATTTAATGCTACTGCATTCGGTGCGGCGGTTGCGGGTGTGATAACTGCTGCTGCCATTACGGCAGATAGCGCCGCAAATGCGACTGGAACTGCGGCATGGTTTAGGGCATTAAAATCAGACGGAACTACCCCTCTTATGGATGGGTCTGTGGGAACAACTGCAAGTGATTTAAATTTAAATTCTACAGCCATTCAAATAAACGCAGAGGTATCAGTAACATCGTTTGTGCATACGGTAACAAAGTAGAATTATGGCTGAATGGAATACCAAAATAACGCCTGTAATCTCAAAGGCGGAGGAAGCTCTTATCTGGCTGCAAGGGCAATATCCAAACGAGCCTATTTCCATGTCGTCAAATGCAGATAAGATTCTTTATTTACAGATGGAACAAAAAACGGACACAGAAATGGCAGCAATAATGACACAAATACAAATCTTATTTCCTGGGGTGTTCTAAATGCTGTTACTCACAGGCACAACAGATTTAGTTCAGGTTGTTACAAATGCGGCGGTAACTGTAGATGTCCATGCCTCATGGGTGGATAATGCCGCTGGAACTATAACGCCCGGCAGGACAAATACTGCCATAGCCACAGCCGCAACAACAACTGTTGTCGGTTCTCCTGCGGCAAGCACGCAGCGTAATCTTCAATCCTTGATTATTTGCAACAAACACGCCTCATCTGCCGTCGGTGTAACAATCAACCATACTGACGGCACAACTGTTGTTCAGCTTTACAAGCTCAATCTCGGCGCAGGTGAAACACTGATATACCTTGATGGTGTGGGCTGGGCGGCTTATACGGCATTAGGTGGGTTTAAACAGGCGACAGCCAATAGCGGGGCATGGGTAGATTTGGGCGGGCTTGTTCTTGGGAGTGCAGCAGTAACAACAGGGGTTTTAACGATACCTGCATACGACCTCTTGCGGGTCTCTGTCAGAGTAACAGGATATAGCGGCTCCGATATAGCCTCTTTGCGCTTTAATGCCGATGCAGGGGCAAATTACTGGTCAAGATATTTGTCTGCGGCGGCAGGTGTGGCAACGCTTACTAACAATGTAAATGTATCACAAACTTTGGCAAGATTGTTTGCAGTAGGCATAACTTTACAAAGAAGTGGGGTTTTCCTTATAACCAATCGTGCGGCAACCTCAAAGGTTGGATGCTCAATGGGCCAGGATGGCTCAGGGGCAGCAGGCACATCTGCGGGCCTTTCTTTTGGCGGGTTTGAATGGGTAAATACTGCCGCGCAGATAACATCTATTGAAATGAGAACAGCAGGCGGGTCAATAACTCTGTCCGCAGGAAGCGGCTTTGCTGTTGAAGGAAGGAACTTACCTTAATGGCCTTAAAAGGCATATACGAGTCAATCTATAATATCTCTAATTGGTGGGACAACCTTCTAAAAATAGAAGGTTGGTTTGACCAGGAGTTAATACCAAGCGGCGGTGCGCCTCCAGCAATAACAGGAACGGCAACAACAGCACAAGCAGTTCAAGTAGTATCAGCAAGCGGCAAAGAGAGTTTCAAAGCGACAGAGGCAAGCAGTCAGGCTGTTCAGAGTTTAGCTGCATTAGGCAAAGAGAGTTTCAAAGCGACAGAGGCAAGCAGTCAGGCTGTTCAGAGTTTAGCTGCATTAGGCAAAGAGAGTTTCAAAGCGACAGAGGCAAGCAG
>ORMF010503776.1_pt1 | contig 35244 bp, 33 predicted proteins | sample 1779871 | NCBI WGS metagenome assembly ORMF01 (sample SAMEA104232316, study PRJEB22302) | groundwater metagenome | biome: forest; feature: aquifer; material: groundwater | place: USA | collected 2011-08-07 | depth 5.4 m
GGCCACGGGCATGGGCATGACCATGGCGAAAGCTGTCATCAAAAAGAAGGCACAACACGCACTCACTTAACATAGGAGAAATAAAATGAAGAAAAGATTTTTTGTGATTTCAATTTTAATATTGTTGATCGTTGCATCTTGGAAATCGGTTCTTTATGCTGAGGATGCGAAGGAGATGGGAATGATGGAGGGAATGAAGGGCGGCGAGTGGAAAGGAATGATGGGCGGAAAAATGATGGGGATGCACATGATGAAAATGATGATGGAGAAATCCGTGACCCCTACGTCCGACGGCGGAGTTGTGGTGGTTGCCGGAAATAAAATCACAAAATATGACAGAAACCTCAACTTGGTGAATGAGGCCGAAATCAAAATGGACATGGAAGCCATGGGAAAAAACATGAAAGAAATGATGGCCCAATGTCCGATGATGAAAGGCAAAGAAAAGGCCGGCGAAACACCCGCTGAAGAAAGTGCTCCTGAGTCTGATCACGAAAGCCATCATTAAAATAGCACCTTCTCCAAAGTATGAAATTACGCGAAAGTGGAATGCCCGATGAAATTTATTGGGAATCTCTTTTTGACGTAGAACTCATTCTTAGGAAGCTTGGAATTAACAGCTCGCTTCGTGGCGTAGCTGAATTGGGTTGCGGTTACGGAACCTTTACGATTCCAATCGCAAAGCGAATTTCAGGAACAATCGAAACCATCGATATTGATCCTGAGATGGTCAAACGAACCCGCGAACGGGCTCGCCAAGCAAAACTTCATAATGTTTTATGTTACGAAAGTGATATTTTATCCAGCAGTTTTAAGTGTGAGTCAGCCTCTAAAGATGCTTGTCTTCTCTTCAATATTCTTCATGGAGACGAGCCTCTTCAAATTTTGAATGAAGCAGCATGTGTTGTTCGGCCAGGAGGTTTTGTTTTCATCATTCATTGGCGTTATGATATTGCAACGCCACGAGGGCCCAGCATGGAAATTAGGCCGCGGCCTGAGCAAATCATGGATTGGGCTCATCAAACAAAACTACTTGCATTGGAAGGTTCAGTGATTCATTTACCGCCTTGGCATTACGGCCTCCGCTTAAGGCGAATTTAAAATAAAAAATTTTTGCTTGGTAACATGGCCGCTAAGAGTTATACTGAAAAATATGAATAAATTTTATAAGCAGATGGCATTGCCGATTGTCATTATGTTTACAATTCCCATACTGGCGATGCTCTGTTGCTGTATAGAATTGCCCGCGTTGAGCAAAGTCTCTTCTTTGTATCATTCCCACGATCACTCGTATGGTGAAGCCGCAGAACACCATCATAATGGAAAAGACAAGAAATCGACTCATAACCATAATGAATGTGACCATGCTGAAATTTTAGGATCTCTTGTTAATCAAACAGTTCTCACTTTTAAAGAAGTTTCTTGGCCAGTCATCAGTCAGTTAACGCTCTTTAAAAGTAAAGGTTTTCAAGAGTTTTTAACGGTTTCTCATTCTCTGCCGCTAGAAACTGGTCCTCCAGACCATTCTTTTTCTCCAGTTCCTCTTTATCTCGAAATCTCTGTCCTTCGGATTTGATTTTTTCCTCTCATCAATCCTGAGTTAGCTCTTTTTCTGTCTTAATTCAGAAAAAGATTAACTCTTCTAAGTTTTTTTCTTTTAGTTCCAAACACGAATCAAACAAAGGAATTTATGACACTAAAAAAATATTTAATTGGGCTCATCATTTTTCCAAGTCTTCTCTTATTTGCAGGGTGTGTTTCTCTTGGGAGAAATCCAGGATTTAAGGATGTCAGCAAAACCGTTCAGAATCGGCTAGACGTCCAAATAGAAAAGCCAAACCAAAAGTCACTAGAAGAAATAAAACAGATGATTCTGCCTTTGCTTAAAGAAACGCTTACGGTAGATCGAGCAGTCAAAATTGCTCTTCTTAATAATGGGCAACTTCAAGCTGAATTTCAAGAACTTGGAATTGCAAAAGCCGATCTACTTCAAGCAACGCTTGTTAAAAATCCTCATTTTGAAGGTTTTGCAAGATCCGGAGACGAAGGAACAAATACGGAATTTTCATTTAGCCAGGACGTGATAGATATTTTGCTGATGCCGCTTCGCAGAAGAATTGCTTCGGCTCAATTTGAACAAATAAAACTTCGTGTTGCTGATGCAGTATTAAGTTTGATAGCTGAAGTGAAAATCGCTTTTTATGAAACTCAAGCTGCTGAGCAAGTGAAAGCTTTCCAACAATCCGTGCTTGAAGCATCCGAAGCAGCTGTAGAGCTTGCCGATCGTCAACTTAAAGCGGGAAACCTTAAAGCACTTGATTTTGCCAATGAACAAGCTGTTTATGAGCAAGCTCAACTTGATTTTAACCGGAGCCAAGCCGCAGTTCTCACTCGAAGAGAACAGTTCAACCGTCTTTTAGGGTTATCAGGAGACGAGGCAGTTAATTGGCAGGTAGAGCCTGAACTTCCAAAACTTCCAGCTACAGATCCTGTTTTAACCAATCTTGAAGAGAAAGCCTTATCTCAACGTCTTGATCTAGCAGCCGTAAGAAAACAAATTGAAATTTTTAGACGGAGTTTAACTGCAACACGGTTTGGAATTATTCCAGAAGCCGAAGCGGGATTTAATACTGAGAGAGAAACCAATGGCGAACGTATCAGCGGACCAACGTGGAACGTAGAAGTTCCTTTGTTCAATTGGCAACAAGCAGCACGCACGCGGAATAAAGCTGAACTGAGGCAAAGCCAGTACAGAGCAGCAGGTTTTGAAGTTCAGGTGCGCTCTGAAGTGCGAGAAGCCTATAACCAGTTGTCTATGGCTCGAATGATAACGGAGCGCTACCTTGAGAAAATTATTCCTTTAAGGGAACAAATCGTTAAGTTAACTCAGCAGCAGTATAACTTCATGCTGATGGGTGTTTATGATCTCCTTCTTGCCAAACAAAACGAAATTTTAGCCAGGCGTACTTATATTGAAGCGCTCAAAGAATATTGGATTGCACGGACTAATCTCGAAAGAGCCATCGGTGGAAAATTACCAGAGCTGAAAGTTCTTTCAAAATTACAATCTCAATCATCAACTGAGTCAAAGCAAGTTCATGCCCCAATGCGGCATGAACATCAACACGGAAGCGGAGGTTAGTAAAATGAAAAAATTAGTAGCAGCGGTTTGTCTCGTATTCTTATTTGCTTCCGGTGTTGCTGTGAGCAAACCAAAGAGTTTATGGGTAAAAGAAGCTGGTGCTCAAGATTTGCCTTATACTCCTGTCATTACACCCAATGGAAGCACGCTTCCATGGATAATGGAAAAAGGAGTTAAAGTTTTTCATCTGATCGCTGAAACCTGCAAGCATGAAGTTGCTCCAGGTATGATTATTAATGCTTGGTGTTACAACGGTCAAACGCCTGGACCAACAATCGAAGCGGTTGAAGGCGACCGAGTAAAAATTTTAGTGACCAATAAATTACCTGAGGCGACAGCAGTTCATTGGCATGGAGTCATTCTTCCCAGTGGTATGGATGGGGTTCAAGGCTTAACTCAGAAGGGAATTCCGCCTGGAGATACTTTCGCTTATGAGTTCACACTTCAGCAGCACGGCACACAAATGTATCACTCTCATGGCGATGAAATGGTGCAGATGGGGATGGGAACAATGGGTTTTTTTATCATCCATCCTAAAAAAAGAGAACAAAAAATCGACCGGGATTTTGCGATTTTTCTAAACGAAATGTTTGTGGATCCAGGAAGCGCGACCCCTAACGCCAATGTGATGACGGATTTCAATCTCTTCACCTTTAACGGTCGGGCTTTTCCGGGGACAGAGCCAATGGTTGCAAAGACAGGAGAGCGTGTCCGGATTCGGATTGGCAATGTGGGACAGGAATCCCACCCAGTTCATCTTCATGGGCACAGCTTTAAAGTTGTTGCAACGGACGGTGGAGATATTCCGGAATCTGCACAGTGGCCAGAGACAACTGTTTTAGTAGCTCCCGGACAGACTCGTGATTTTGAATTTATTGCGAATGCAGGAGACTGGGCCATGCATTGTCACAGACGTCATCATCCTATGAATCCTATGGGACATGAAATTCCAAACATGATTGGCGTTAAGCACAGTGATTTAGGTCCAAAAGTTCGGAAGCTTCTTCCCAGTTATATGCCAATGGGTGAGAAAGGCATGGATGAAATGATGAATATGGGAATGCCGGGTCCTGAAAATACCCTTCCCATGATGGGTGGCGATGGACCGTTTGGGATGGTCGGCATGGGCGGCATGTTTACGATCCTTAAAGTAAGAGATGACTTTAAAAGTGTTGAGGAAGCAAAGGCAAGCTGGTATCCCAATCCACCCGGAACTGTTGCCGAGTCTATTAATAAAGGAAGTTCCAGCCAAGAAACAAAAACGGGAATGATGAATCACAAGGGTATGGAAGGAATGAATCATGAAGGCATGGCGGAAGTGGACCAAAAAGGAATGCAAGGAATGGCAGGTATGAATCACCAAGAGATGAGTAGTTCATCGGAGATGCAAACGATATATTCCTGTCCCATGCATCCCGAGGTTCGCCAGCAAGGACCTGGAAAGTGCCCCAAATGCGGAATGACTTTACAACTTGTAGCTGATACAAAAGAAAATAGAGAAATGAACAATGTAATGAGTCAGGAACACCATCATTGAGGAGAGCAGATGAAAAAAACGTTTAGCATTTTTCTACTTTTATTTTTGATGAGTAGTCCAACGTGGGCGCATAAAAGCCACGGTACTGTAACGCAGCCGATCCATGTGTCATGGGGTTTGCAGGGTGCGCAGGAGCTTTTAAATGTTCATCCGCTGGTTACCCATTTTCCCATCGCGCTATTGCTTTTAGCAGTTCTTTTTTACTTTCTAGGAATAATTTTCCGAAAAGAAAATTTCTTTATGGCCGGGAAATGGACGCTCTGGTTTGGAGCCTTAAGCGCAGCCATAACGGTTTGGACAGGACTTCAGGCCGCTGAGACAGTGGTTCACGATGAAGAAATTCATCAGATCATGATGAGACATCAATATCTTGGAATTGCCATTCTCATTTTGAGTGTCGTTTGGGGATTGTGGGTAGCAATTTCAAAGGCAAACATTCCTTCTCGTGGCCGTGTCATTTTTATGGGTGGTCTTTTATTGCTGAGCGCCATGATTCTCCAGGAGGCAGACTTTGGCGGAAGAATGGTTTTCTTAAAAGGTGTTGGGGTTGGAAGAAAAAATTTGCAGCAAACGGAACAACTATCTGCTGCCCTAGAAAAATGGAAAGCCATCGAATCTCATCAAGGACATTTAAAAATGATCATCGAATCAGGCAATCTTGAAAGTGTTCATGAGGTTGCATTTACCATCCGAGATTTGGTCAAAGCTTTACCTGATTCAAATCTGAGTTCGGATCAAAAAATAGTTTTTCAGTCTCTTCTAAAAGAAATGGAAGAAGAAGCAAATCTTTTAGATGAATATGGTGACGCTGGAAATCAAGTAAAAGCTCAGGATGAATTTGAGAAATTTAAACAAACGCTTCTTTCTATTAAGAATCTATATGGAAGAAGCTAAACAAAAGGAGAACCAACGAATGAAATCACTAAATTTAAAAATGATTGTAACTCTATCAGCCGTTATCTCTGTATTGGCAATTCCCGTCGCTATGGCTCATGAGGAGAAAGGGCCACATGATGAAATGCAGGAAGTAAAAGAAATGCAGAAATCCGGAAATGCGTCGGATATTTTAAAAGAAATAAAAGAACATGAAGAGCATTTGCGAATGCTCATCCAAAATAATCAACTGGACCAAGTTCATGAAGTCGCATTTACGATTCGGGATCTTTCAGAAGCGTTACAGGAAAAAGCCGATGGGTTTTTGCTGGCTGATACCAACAAGATCAGATCGACAGTTGATGAAATTTCCCAAGCTGTTGATCAGCTAGATGAGACTGGTGACGCAGGTGATAAAGTCAAAACAGAAGAACACTTTGCACATCTTCAGCAATTGCTTAAATCAATAGAAGATTCATTTCCAAAAGGAACTCTTGAATAGAAAAAATTCTTAAAACTAAGGATGAAAGTGGAGTAAACTAGAGTAAATGTATGGATAACATTGAGATGCATAAGACAAAGACTTCTCATGGGCGCTACGGTGCAAAAAGTAAAAATGTCGGCAGCGCTGAACAGGAATATCTTTGTCCCATGCACCCTGAAGTCATTTCAGACAAGCCCGGAGCGTGTCCAAAATGTGGAATGGCTTTGGAGCCAAAAGAAATCCAAGAAACAGAAGAAAAAAATTCTGAATTGGAACAAATGTCTCACCGGTTTTGGGTTTGTCTTTGGCTGACGCTTCCGCTTGCTGTAATGGCTATGACCGAAATGTTTCCAGTTTTCAAAAAAATTACTCACACCTCTTGGTTTCTCTGGTTTCAATTTGTTCTTGGGACGCCGGTCATCCTTTGGGGCGGTTGGGTATTTTTCGAGCGTGGATGGCATTCCGTGATTCACCGAAGTCCCAATATGTTTACCCTTATTGCAATGGGTACCGGAGCTGCTTATATTTTTAGCGTGGCCGCTGTTTTATTCCCTCACATTTTTCCGGACTCATTTCAGTCTGAAGATGGAATGGTCGGCGTTTATTTTGAAGTCGCTGCAATTATCGTGACACTGGTTTTATTGGGTCAAGTACTGGAACTCAAAGCACGAAGTCAAACTAGTTCTGCCATCAAATCGTTGCTTGGCCTTCGTCCCAAAACGGCACGCATTGTTCGAGAGAATGGAAACGAAGAAGATATTCCATTGGAACATGTTCATGTCGGCGACAAATTGCGTGTACGTCCCGGTGAAAAAGTTCCGGTGGACGGAGTGGTTTTAAAAGGAACAAGTTCCATTGATGAATCGATGATTACCGGAGAACCAATCCCTGTTGAAAAGGAAACCGGCTCCAAAGTGACAGGAGCCACGGTGAATGGAACTGGAAGTTTTATCATGCGCGCCCAACGAGTTGGAAAAGAAACCTTGCTGGCTCAAATTGTCAAAATGGTGAGTGAAGCGCAAAGAAGCCGTGCACCGATTCAGAGACTTGTAGATTTAGTCTCCGCTTATTTTGTCCCCGCAGTGATTGTCATCGCGATCATTACTTTTGTTATTTGGGCATGGATCGGACTTGAGCCCAAGCTGACGCACGCATTTGTAAATGCAATCGCAGTTCTGATCATTGCATGTCCTTGTGCGTTGGGTCTTGCAACACCCATGTCAATTATGGTTGGGACGGGCCGAGGAGCAACCGCTGGTGTCTTAATCAAAAATGCCGAAGCGCTTGAGAACTTTGAAAAAATTGATACACTCGTCGTTGACAAAACCGGAACTCTTACGGAAGGAAAGCCGAAATTAATGTCCATTGAAACATCTGGAATTTCTGAGAATGAGTTGCTGAATTTAGCAGCAAGTTTGGAACGGCAAAGCGAGCATCCATTAGCGGAGGCAATCGTTAAGGCTGCAAAAGAAAGAAACTTAGTTTTTAAAGAAGTAAAAGATTTTAAATATGAAAAGGGAAAAGGGATTGCGGGTGTTGTAGACGGTAAACAAGTTTTGATTGGTAGTACGAAGATCATGGAAGAAAAAGGAATCAACATTTCTATTTTCTCTGAGAAAGCGAATCAGTTTCGCGATGAAGGGCAAGGCGTGATGTTTGTTGCGGTCAATGGAAAAACGGTAGGTTATCTCAGCGTCGCAGATCCGATTAAAGAATCGACTTACGAAGCCATTAAATTGCTTCATGCGGAAAAAATCAGAATCGTGATGATTACCGGAGATAATCGTCAAACGGCTGAAGCGGTTGGCAAAAAAGTAGGCATCGATGAAATTCAAGCCGAGGTTTTGCCGGAAGACAAAGAAAAACAAATCAGAAAACTTCAGGAACAAGGACACACCGTAGCAATGGCTGGGGACGGAATTAATGATGCCCCCGCTTTGGCGCGTGCCCATATTGGAATTGCAATGGGCAGCGGAACAGACGTGGCCATGCAAAGCGCCGGAATTGTGCTGGTCAAAGGCGATTTGCGCGGAATTGCAAAGGCGCGGAAACTCAGCCGGGCAACGATGAGAAACATTCGTCAGAATCTTTTCTTTGCCTTTATCTATAATGCTTTTGGTATCCCAATTGCTGCTGGCATTCTTTATCCGTTTTTCGGTCTGCTCTTAAGTCCTATTATTGCAGGCGCTGCCATGACATTTAGTTCTCTTTCAGTCATTACCAACGCTCTTCGCCTTCGCTCTGTTTCTTTATAGTTAACTAATCAAGTATGATAAAGGAGAAAAATATGAATCGTTACATCGTTCTCGCAAATTTTACGGACCAGGGAATCAGAGGAGTTAAAGATACGACGAAACGCGCAAAAGCGTTTCGTGAGCTCGCGTCTAAAATGGGCGCTCAGATTGGGGATATTTATTGGACATTAGGTCAATATGATGTGGTGCTTGTGATGACAGCGTCCAATGATGAGACTGTTACTTCCATTTTGCTCAAAGCCGGTTCGCTCGGAAATTTGAAATCCCAAACGCTCAGAGCGTTTGATGAAAAAGAAATGGAATCAATTTTGAATAAGATTTAATTATCTGACAACGAACTCTGCCAATAATCCGTAGTGATCAGATGGGTAGATTAATTTTTCGTTGGTTCGATTGAAAACCACTTCGCAGCTTTTAGGTTTCAGAATTCTTGAAACGGTTTGATGTATTAAAATATAATCAATTTGCCGGTCCGGCAATTTGTCTGAGTGGCTTTGAATGAATGGATTTTGATTATCCCAAGTAATTGGTTTGGGATCATAATTTTGAATCAAATTTTCATAACCCGCTGTTTGGATTTGTTTTAAGGCCAAACTGTCTGGGACATCGTTTAAATCTCCGCAAATAATTGAGGGCGGTTCCGCTTCTTCTACAGCTTTCAACAATTCACGCGCTTGTTCGTCTCTGATGAGCCGATCTTCAACTCTCCAAGTTAAATGGGTATTGGCAATGATCAGTTCGTGGTCTTGGATTTTAATTTTTGCAAGAATGGCTCTGCGTTCGTCCACGGTTTCAAAAGAAGAATGGTGTTGGTAAATCAAAACCTGGTGCTCAAGGATGGGAAACCGAGAGATCAAAAGAAGTCCAGCTCGGTAAGCGGAAACGGTATGAGTAAAACCAAGGAGCCGTTCAAGTTTTTGAGTCAGTTCATCGTCGACCACTTCTTGAAGACATAATAAGTCAGGTTTTAATCCTTCAAGTTCCGCCAGAGAAAAATTCCAGCGTTCTCGATACGGCCCGCATTTACCCCATGTGTTGAGAGTGATTAACTTCACAGCGCTTATTTTACCAAAGGAAAGAAAGAATCAGTACTAGTTAATGGAACTAAATCATCGCGAGCCCAAGTAATTGTGTTAAGGGTATTTTTTTTATGCTACCAGGTAATTTAGGTTGAATCTGGTCCGGGTTTGAGTATGATGGCGTCACTGAATTAAATCGAAGGGGCGTTTTGGTAGCTTCGGATTTATTTTTTTGATTCCGCCCCGTTTTTCACTCACACATATTGGACCCATGCAGATTAGCTCTCAGCCGGGCAGCGTTTTCTTTGGACGCAGCCGCATTTCAGCGCTTTTAGAGAAGCGTTTAGAAGCTTTTCAAAAAGGCTATCGGCAAAACATCGGTATTATCGGTCTGCCTTTTCTTGGCAAAAGCATCCTCAGCAAGGTCTTCATCGACCGGGTTATCGGTCATCCGGAAATCATCCCAGTTCATTATGTGTGTCAGGAGTACGATTCTTTTGAGCGCTTCTCCGAACGTTGGATGGGTGAACTTTTAATCAGCATTTATCGTTTCATTCATCACACGGAACCCGACAGTTTCCAAATCCTCATTCGCTCCCTCAAAAAAATCATTCCCAACACCATTACCCGAATGAAGTCCGTTAAATCACTTACACTTCATCACCGCCATCAGGAAGCGTACCGTGAATTATTGGCATTGACGGGTGAGATTCACAAGGAACTCGGAAAAAAATTTTTAATGGTCTTGGATGAATTCCACCGTTTGGTCGATATCGGCTTAAATGATCCCTTTGGAAATTTGGGCAAGGAAATTATGATTCAGAAAGAAACCATGTTTTTAGTCACAAGTTCGCAACCAGCTCGTAGCTTATCCATCTTTCGTGAAAAGCTTTCTCTGTTGTTTGGAAATTTTGAATTGATTGAATTAGGTCCGTTCGATTTTGACGAAGCGATTCAATTTATGGATTTTCATCTTGCCAAACTCAACTTAGAAAATGAATTGAAACGTTTTCTGGTTCGCTTAACGGACGGTCACCCTTATTATTTGGATCAAATCATTTATCACCTTCAACGGGCCGAACAAAAAGAGGATTTAAGGACCAACCGGCAACGGATCACAGAAATTCTGACCCATGAGTTGTATGAGAACAGAGGAGTGTTGTATCAGCATTTTCAATCTCAGTTCTATCAAATTGCACACGGCCGGCCGTGGCCGCTTTTTGCCGATGTGTTGTTGGCCATTGCTTTGGGTCATAAAAAATTGTCTCAGATGAGCCGTTTCCTCCATCAGAAAACGAACAACCTTAAAAAAATTATCGAAAAATTACTCTTTCATGAGATAATCCAGAAACACGGATCATTTTATCAAATCCATGATCCACTCTTCCGATTTTGGCTGGCCAAAGCCTATTACCGCCAGCGCTTTATGGGGGAACGGCTTCCGCTTGCCCGGCTGGAAGGATTCAAACAGGAGCTTAATCAGGCCATTGAAGAAAGTATCCGTGAGGACAAACGGGAACTTCCCAAGCGAATTGTCGAACTGTTCCTTAATTTCCGGAACGACGTCGTGGAACTAAATCACAAAAAATTTAAATGCCCTCATTTTACCGAAATTTTATCCCGCCCCAATAACGGCCGCGTTTTTCCGGTGTTTGCCCGGAACGGAAAAACAAGATGGTTGTGCCAAGTTCTTTCCGGACAGGTGACCGAAGATGATGTTCACACCTTTCTCCAAGACAACAAACGCTTGAGAGGATCGATTCAAAAGAAATTAATGATTGGTTTGCAGGGAATAGAACTGAATGCAAAATTGCTTGCACAAGAGGCCAAAATCCAGTACCTTGATCTGCGAAGTTTGAATTCACTCCTAGATCTTTACGATAAGCCAAAGATCGTTTTGTGATCCCCCACCACTTTGTTGAGGATAATTTAGAAAGTGGTGGTGGGATGACCAGATTTCTCATTTAAATTATGGATAAACTTTGGGCACCTTGGCGCAAGGCCTATATTTTAAAAAAAACGAAAACCCGCTGTTTTATTTGTCAGATTAAAAAATCCTCCCGCCACGATCAAAAAAATTTCATTTTAAAACGGACTGCGCATAATTTAGCGGTACTTAATCTTTATCCGTACAACAACGGACATTTAATGGTGACTCCCAAACGTCACGTCAAAGATCTCACTTTTTTAAACGATGCCGAATTATTAGATTTATTTCGTTTGATGAATCAGATGTCTCGACTCCTTACAAAATCCTTAAAACCCCAAGGAATGAACATCGGAATCAATTTGGGTAAATCGGCAGGCGCCGGTTTGCTGGGACATGTTCATGTTCATCTCGTTCCAAGATGGGCCGGTGATTCTAATTTTATGCCGGTGATCGGTGGAACCAAAGTGATTTCAGAATCCCTTCAGTCCGTTTATCAAAGGCTTAAAAAAAATCTCAGATGATCCCCCACCACTTTCTAACGGAAAAATACTTTGATAAAGATTTGTGGCATTCATCATGAAATTAATTGAAAGTGGTGGGGGATGATTATGCGAAAGGCGTTAGAGCAAAAGGAGCGCCAGTGGTTGGCTTCTTATGCGCTCAAAAGCGAAGATTCAAAAGGACGAGTTCATCCGGAAAAAGAACATGAATTCAGAACCGCTTATCAGCGCGACCGCGACCGCATTGTCCATTCCACCGCATTTCGCCGCCTAGAATACAAAACCCAAGTCTTCGTCAATCACGAAGGAGATCATTACCGAACCCGCCTGACGCACACGATTGAAATGAGTCAGATTGCCAGAACCATCGGTCGAGCTTTGAGACTCAATGAGGATTTAATTGAGACCATTGCGCTGGCGCATGATTTAGGCCACGGTCCTTTCGGTCACGCGGGCCAAGATGCCTTATCAGAATTGATGCATGGCCATGGCGGTTTTGAACACAACCGGCAATGCCTCCGGATTGTTGAACAATTAGAAGAAAGCTACGCGGATTTTCCAGGACTTAATCTCACTTTTGAAGTCAGGCATGGGCTGAATAAATACGCCAAAAAACGCGTTCCTTCACTGGAAGCTGAAGTGGTGGACTACGCAGATTCGATTGCTTACAACGGCCATGATTTGGACGACGGCTTAAGAGCGGGCTTACTCGAGCCGTCACAATTAGAAGAAATTAAACTCTGGCAGGAAATTAATCCTTATATTAATCGCAAATCGGGGGCGGCCAATCCTATTATTAAAACCAAGATCGCGATTCGTCTGTTGATTAACCGAATGGTAGGCGACCTGATTACTCAAACCTCTGAAAATATTGAAAAATTAAAGATTAGGGAACCCGAAGACTACGTTTGCTCAAAGAAGAAAGTGGTTGCATTTTCAAAAGATTTAGAGAAAAAAGTTAAAGAGATTAAGTCGTTCCTGACCGATAATCTGTACCATCATCACCGCGTGGTCCGAATGACCGAAAAAGGGAAACGCTTTATTAAGGAGTTATTTAAATTGTACACAGATCGACCCGAACAACTTCCTTTGCATGTCCGAAAAAGGGCCCAACAGGGCGGACTTTACCGCGCCGTCTGCGATTATATTGCCGGAATGACCGATCGTTACACCTTAGATGAGTATAACCGGCTGTTCTCTCCCTATGAGCGGGTTTGACGGTCTCAGGAGCTCAGTGATACAATTAAATTGTCTTAAATATGTCTAAAGAAAAAGAGAAGTCGGTCCTAGAACACTATCTTTTTGAAAGTCCTTCCTGGAGCGAAGGTTATCACGAGTTTATCAATTTCTTTGGTAAGCCCCTCGGTTGGCTGTGTCTTCTTAACAATAGCACGCCTCATATGATTCGCTTGAACCATAAGGGGCATTGCTCATTTTATGCTAAGTCCAAGGATAACCAAACCAGCTGTGCTTCATTTTTGGAAAAGTATTTTGGCCAGTTGGCTGAGCGCAAGGAAGAGTTAAGTAAATTTCCTAATTTTTACCACTGTGGTTTTGGCCGCCCAGGAATTATTTTCCCACTCAAGCATTTAGGAGACCTGAAAGGGTTTTTGGTTTTGTGTGCCATCAAAAAAACAGAGCGCGAAGTAAAACCGTTTATTCCCTTATTTAAACAATTTTTGCAGTCCGAAGTGGAATTGGCTTACAAAAGTTTTGAACTTCATAATTTCTACGAAACCGTTCATCCGCGAGCGCTTGCACTTTCTACCATTCATTCCGTTCATCGGGTGATGGCCTCCTCTCTAGGTTTAGATCAATTGCTTCCGCGCATCGGCAGATTGTGTGCCCAAGTGATTAAAGCCAAGCGATGCGATATTTTTTTAATGGATGAAACCAAGAAATATTTAATTCCTAAATTTTCACTCGGTGATGACTCCAAACCTAAGCGCCGCCTAAGAGTAGGTTATGGTATGGAAGGCCGCGTGGCTGAAACCGCTGATTTTCATATCACACGTAGCTGCATCGCCGTTCCATTTATAGAAGATGATGTTGTGGGCATTGTGGCTCTTCGGGATAAATTAGGCGGCACACCATTTACCAAAACAGATGTCGAAATTTTAAAAACACTTTCTGAACAAGCTGTGATTGCCATTAAAAATGCCCAGCTATTTGAAGAAACCGAACAGCTCACTCTCGGTAGCATTAAAACCATTAATGAATTGCTGGAGCTCAGTTTTGCCGGGGACAATGTTCATCTGCCTTTATTTAGTGAAATCGCTTATCAAGTGGGCCGCGACCTCGGACTTTCCGGATTTGAGCTCACCAATTTGCACCGCGCCACATTTTTAATCGACGCCGGCCAATTGGGAACACCGGAGCATATTTTCTACAAAAAAGAAAAATTAACGAAACAGGAATACAACCAGGTCAAACTCCATCCTTCAAAAGGTGCGGCCATTCTCCAGCAAATCAGTTCCTTGCGTCCGATTACTCCCATCATTCTTCATCATCACGAACGGTTCGACGGCAAGGGCTATCCGAGCCGCCTCAAAGGAGACGAAATTCCTATTGGCGCGAGGATTGTGGCTGTGGTAGATTCATTCACAGCCATGTTATCTAAAAGGCCATACCGAAGGATGAGAAGTATTACGGAAGCGCTCGATGAAGTGAAGGCCAATTCGGGTACTCAATTTGATCCAAAAGTAGTAGACAGTTTTCTTAAAGTGATGCAACAACCCAAAATTATTGAACTCTTAAAACAAACGCCGGATCAGAACCGGAAACCGGCTTCCTTTGTTCATTTAAAGCAGGAGTTTTATGGAACGCATGGATGATTCTTTAACGCCGGCTCCGACCGTTAAGATCGAACGGCCGAAAGAATACCAAAAACTTGGGATTTTTTATATTCTTCTTTTATTTCTCTCTTTTTGTTTTATCTTCTTGACGCAATTTATTTTAATTTTAGAAGGAACCGGAAGATCATTGCCAACTTTTCTGAGATTCCCAATCGCTTAAAGAAGCGGTTTTTATTTGGGTTTGTTTGTGTTCTTGTTTTATTTCCCACATTATTGACTCATCTTCTTTTGTGGCGCCTGGAGCATCGAATTGGCGTGAAGATTCATCACAAACCGCTGTTCAATTTTAATCTTGGTTCCGTCAGCCTCAAAAATGCCGCAATGGATTTTGAAGATCATTTTCAAATCAAATCTGGAACCGCAAACGTGAGTTATCCACTCAGTATTATATTCCGAAGAACATTCCCTTTGTCGATTCACGCCCAGAATTTGGTTGTTAAACCAGGCGCTGAATTAAAATCTGTATTAGGCGATCAGCAGATTATCTTCAAAACAGTTTCTGCCAAATTCATCATTCAGTCAAAACGAGCAGTTGTCATTGAATTTTTAGATGCAGAATCTGCAACTGTTCAATTTCATTTGGGAGCAAAAGATTTGAATGAAGCGCGGTAACGGAAACGATATTTATAAGACCGCATTCTTGTTATCCGTCGCCGTTCATATTTTTTTTGTGACCGGTGCAGAAGCAGCTTTAATCCTCAGTCAGAAAATGATCTCTCAGCCGACTTTTATATACTTATCTACCGTTCCAGCTCCCGAACCTCAGTCGATCGGTCAGCCCTCACCCAAGCAAGAATTGATTTTGCCGAAACCGGCGGTTCAAACCACTCTGCCGAAACGCCGTTCTAACGTTTCCGAGCCGGTTGATGACCCCAATATTCAGAAGTTTAAAAAAGAACAAAATCAACTGAACCAAAAAATCTGTTCCATTAAAAAAGAAATCATGCAGAAACAAGTCCAGCTGCTTCAATCCGTCAGTTTAAGTGTTTATGATATGGATAAAATTCCGGTGGACATGAGGACCTCCGTATTGCCGGATTATTTAAAGCAGATGCGTTCCCAAATTTCAGCTCATTGGATTTTGTTGCTTGATTCAGTTGAATGCCAATCCTGCGCGGCAATCGTGGAGTACCGAATCAATTCACACGGAAAAATATTTGATTTAAAGCTACTTCATTCTTCTCAGAATCAACGTTTTGATCGGGCCTGTATGAAAGCGGTTGCCCAATCTAGTCTGCTTCCGGCGCTGCCGTTTCAATTTAAGGAAGAAATCAAAGCCGAATATTTAACGGTTTCGCTAACTTTTTATTACGAAACAGGCAAGCCCAACATCACATGAAAACCCTGAAAGAATTATTAAACGGGATTTCTTATTCTTGGAATGGTCAAGGCGAACTTTTAGCCAAGATTTTGGGCGTTCAGTCTGATTCGAGGAAAATCAAAGCAGGGGAATTGTTTGTCGCGGTCAGTGGATTCAGTCAAGACGGCCGTCAATTTATCGGAGAAGCTCTGAAGAAGGGCGCAAAAGCCGTTGTTTTAGAACGCGCTGATTCGTTGCTTGATTCATCATCCATTCCGCAAATTGTGGTTTCGGACGCTCGCTCTGTGCTGCCTCTGCTCGTTGCCTCCTCTTTTGATTTTCCTCAAAAGAAAATTAAATGTATTGGAGTTACGGGAACCAACGGCAAAACGACCACGACTTTTCTGATTCAATATCTCCTCAATTGCGTCTCTAAGTCAGGCCTCATCGGAACCGTTCATTATGATGATTCACAGACGAAGTATTCGGCAGACAACACGACGCCGGGCCCGGAAATTCTTTTTGGTCTCCTTGTGAAGATGGTTCAAAACGGAGCTTCTTATTGTGTGATGGAAGTTTCGTCTCATGCACTGGACCAAAACCGCGCAGCCGGCCTCGATTTTTCAAGTGCGGTTTTTACGAATCTAACTCAGGATCATTTGGATTATCATCATGATTTCGAAACTTATTTTTCGGCGAAGCGGAAATTATTTTTTGGAGCAACAAATCCTCGGCATTCCATCATCAATGGCGATGATAAGTATGGGAAAAGGTTGCTTCAAGAATTGAAGATAATCAGCGATATTTCATCTTATGGAATAGAAACCGGAGTGGATTTTAGAGCTGAGCGCATTCAAATGGGGCTCGGCGGTTTAAAATTTGATTTAGTTTATGGGTCGAATAAGGTTCCTATTCAGGCGAACCTAACTCTTAAACACAATATTTATAACATTCTGGCTGCGCTTTCGACGCTTTTCAAAGAAGGTTTTAATCTTTGCCAACTCACACCTCATCTAAGCCGGTTTCAAGGCGTTTCAGGCCGAATGGAACGAATCGATGAGGGCCAGAATTTTTTCGTGTTTGTGGATTATGCGCATACCCCTGACGGATTGTTCAATGTATTGTCGTCCCTTCAGGGCCTTGAGAAAAATAGAGTCATTTCAGTTTTTGGTTGCGGCGGAGACCGCGACCGAACCAAGCGTCCACTAATGGGAGAAATTGCAAATCAATTTTCAGATATCGTTATTCTAACCACCGACAATCCGCGCACAGAAAAACCCGAAGACATTATTTCTGAAATCAAAGCCGGAATTAAACAGACAAAAGCGAATGTCATCGTCTGCCAAGATCGGGAAGCTGCTATTATTCAGGCCATTGATATGGCTCAGCCGAAAGATTTGGTGTTCATCTTTGGCAAAGGTCATGAGAATTATCAAGTCATCGGTCAAGCTAAAATACCGTTCAGCGATCAAAACATTGCCCGGAACTATTTAAGGAAAACATGTTCACGCTTAGAGAAATCGCAGCCGTTACCGGCGGGAAATTAATTTCAGATTACGATCACATTCAAGTTACCGGCATTTCCTGTGACAGCAGATCTCTGAAGGCAGGGGATTTATTTATTCCTTTGAAAGGGGATCGGTTTGATGGCCACGTATTTTTAAAAGACGTACTTGGAAAAGGTGCGTGTGCGGCGCTTTCCGATCATTCCGTGTCTTTTCCAGATCTTCCTATTATTGTAGTTCCTAATACCTTGAAGGCCTTACAGCAGCTGGCGCAGCAATATAAGAAACGGTTTCCCATTCCGACGATTGCAGTGACCGGCAGCGCCGGAAAAACGACCACCAAAGAATGTATTGGTAGGGCGCTCTCAAATCAGTTCAAAGTAAAAGTGGGATTGGGCAACTTCAATAATCATATTGGTGTGCCGCTGAATGTCTTTCAGCTGGACGCAAGAGATGAGTGCGCGATTTTTGAATTAGGCGCTAATCATGCGGGTGAAATTAAATTGCTCGCTGAAATTGTCCAGCCTTCCATCGGTGTGATTACTGGGATTCATCCCGTTCATTTAGAAGGATTCGGTTCTCTGCAGCGAATCTATGACGCCAAGCTCGAACTTGCCGATTATGTCGAAAAGCAGCAAGGCGCGATGATTGCAAGCGGAGATGATCCGGCGCTGATCAAACGTTTAAAAAACCGCCGGTTTCAATTGATTACCTTCGGAGCTTCTAGCGGTTGTGATTATCAGATTTCAAATTTGCGCTCAGGTGAAGATCATATTGAGTTTGATGTGAATGGAAAATATCATTTCAGTCTCAAAGGATATGGTTCCTTTAATGCCGTGAACGCGCTTGCCGCTGTGGCCGTAGCCGGCCATCTGAAGATGAATCTGGAAACTCTGAGTAAATCTTGGGCAGAACTTCCTCTGATCGAGAATCGGTTCGCCATTCATCACTGGCCATCTCAGAATCTATTGGTAGTTGATGATTCTTACAACGCCAATCCCAAATCTTTTGAACAAGCCATAGAATCCTTTAAAGAAATGGCCAAGGATCGACGTAAAATAATTGTTGTTGGCGATATGCTTGAGCTAGGAGAACAAGCCCGCTCTTACCATGAAGAGCTAGGCCGGTTTTTAGCGGCTCAAAAGCTTGATATTTTGATTGCCGTAGGTTCTTTAAGCCGCTTTGTGCTGAATGAATTTAGGATCATCAATTCTCATGCTGTGACGGCCCATTTCGAGAACATGGAAGATGCCCGGTTTTACTTGGCATCCAACATGAAAGAAGGGGACGCTATTTTGATTAAGGGATCGCATGGGATGGAACTTTATAAAATTAAACCATATCTGGAAGAACGTTTTAATATTTCATCCGCATCCGTCTGAGGGAAATCTGTGTTTTATTTGTTTCTTTATCCGCTAAGAGAATACGTTTCGTTTTTTAATGTTTTTAAATATATTACGTTTCGAGCTGTTTCTGCGAGTGTCACTGCTTTTTTAATTTCGATTCTGATCGGCCCTTTAGTCATCAAATGGTTATCCAAAGCCAACATTACCAATTTAGTCAACCGCGAACATGCCGAAAAAATTCATAGTTTTTATGCCGGCAAAATTTCGGTGCCGACCATGGGCGGCGTTTTGATTGTTGGAAGTGTGCTGATTTCCAATTTGCTTTGGGGAAATTTGCAAAATCATTTTATGCTGATTTCGCTTTCCGTTTTGCTCTGGTTTGGGTTTATTGGTTTTCTGGATGATTGGCTGAAGCTGAAAATGAAAAACACACGCGGTCTTCCCAGCCGAATCAAACTGTTAGGACAATTAACACTGGGAATCGCTGTCGGTTATATGTTGTGCCACGATCTTAACTTTTCTCAATCCTTATACGTTCCTTTTTTTAAAGATGTCATGATCCCTTTGGGGATTGCCTTTATTCCCTTTATCATTCTTGTCTTAGTTGGAACCTCTAACGCCCTTAATTTAACGGATGGCTTAGACGGCCTCGCAGTCGGTTGTCTGGGATTTGCAGCCGGTGCTTTCACAATATTGGCCTATTTAGCGGGCCGGGTGGATTTTGCTGAATACTTAGGAATTCCATTTGTATTGGGTTCCGGGGAATTATCTGTTTTTTGCGCATCATTAGTTGGCGCATCGGTTGGATTTCTTTGGTATAATTCCTATCCCGCAACTGTCATGATGGGCGACACCGGATCGCTTGCGCTCGGCGGGGCGTTGGGAATTGTTGCCATTTTAATTAAAAGTGAATTGGTTTTGCTGCTGGTAGGCGGAATTTTTGTTTGGGAAGCGCTGTCTGTGATTATTCAAGTCTTCACATTTAAAGTTTTTAAGCAGCGGGTTTTTTTAATGTCGCCGTTTCATCATCATCTTCAGTTAATGGGATGGCCGGAATCAAAAGTGATCATTCGGCTTTGGATCATTGCATTTATTTTGGCGCTGGTTGGCTTAAGCACACTCAAACTCAGGTAAATAACCTACAACCTGGATGTGACTCATATGGAATTGACCGGAAAAAAAGTGACTGTCCTTGGCGGAAGAGAAACTGGGATTCAAAGCGCTCTTTTTTTAAAGAAAAAAGGAGCGCACGTTTTTTTAAGCGAACTGAAAACCGGAAAAGAATTTTTGGAAGCCAAGAAAATTTTGGAGTCCAATCAAATCGAATCCGAATTCGGTCGGCACAGCTGGGAAGAAATTGAAGATTCTGATTTAATCATTCTCTCACCAGGCATTCCGCCCACGGCCGAAATTTATCACCAGGCAGTGCGTTCTAAAATTCCAATTTGGAGTGAAATTGAACTGGCTTACCGATTTTCTCCGTCTGAACTCATTGCCATTACCGGCAGCAACGGAAAAACAACCGTGACAACCCTCATTCGAGATGTTCTGCGCGTATCCGGACGAAGGGCTGTCAGCTGTGGAAATATCGGCAATTCTTTTATCAGCGAAGTCGATAAGCTCACACCCGAAACCATCACCGTGGTTGAAGTCAGTTCGTTTCAATTGAGCCACATTGATCAATTCAAACCCAAAGTCTCCGTGCTTTTAAATCTCAGTCCCAACCATTTGGATTGGCATTCCAGTTTTGAAGACTACGTCGAAACGAAATGCCGGATTTTCAAAAATCAAACGCCAACAGATTATTCCGTTTTAAATTCATCCGACCCGCAATGTCTCAAACAAAGTGAGTGTTTAACGTCTCATGTGATTTACTTTGACGGTCAGAATCACAGCAATCCCAATTTCGCGGCCATTGAACAAGTGGCAAAGATTTATGAGATCGATCCCAAAGTAGTGGAATCGGTTTTGTCAAATTTTACAGGTCTGGAGCACCGCTTCGAAGATGCCGGCACCGTTCATGGCGTTCGTTACATTAATGATTCTAAATCTACCACGATTGCTTCACTCGGCTGGGCTCTTGAGCGCGTCGGCGGCAAAGCGATCTTAATTGCAGGCGGCCGGCACAAAGGCGGAGATTTTCGGGTCTTGCGAGATCTAATTCGAAAGAATGTTAAATTTTTAGTGCTCATCGGAGAAGCCAAGAAAGAAATTGAAACCGCTTTCAGCGATTTAGTTTCTTGTTATTTGGCTCCTACCTTAGAAGAAGCTTTGCGTGTGGCCAGAAGTGCGAGCCGAGCAGGTGATAGTATTTTATTTTCTCCGGCCTGTGCCAGCTTTGACATGTTTAAAGATTACCAAGACCGCGGCATTCAATTTAAAACCATTGTTTCTTCATGGCGGGATGAACTTGCTTCTCTACCTTCTCGGTGACCAGCGAATCTAAGGCCATCATTTTGATTATGTTCACCCTGGTTGCGATCGGGGTGGTCATGATCTACAGCGCCAGCGCCATTTACGCCGACCAAATTTTTCACAGTCCTACTTATTTTCTAAGACGGCAAATTTTTTACGTTCTTCTCGGAACCCTCATGTTTTTTGCCGGTGCTTCGATTGATCCGGATTTTCTCAGACGTCACGCCCGATTTTTAATGGGCACCGCTTTGTTTCTTTTGATTCTGGTCTTCGTTCCGATTCTGGGTAAATCCGCAGGTGGAGCAAGGCGGTGGATTCAATTTCCTTTATTTACCTTTCAGCCGGTTGAATATGCCAAGCTGGCCATGTGTATTTATTTGTCCGATTACTTATCCCGGAAACGTCAACCGATCACCAAAGGTTCGATTTCAGTTTTCTTACCGCCTTCGGTTTTATTATTTCTTTTGTTCGGACTCGTGATCGCACAGCCTGATTTGGGTTCCTGCATTTTTTTATTTCTGTTGATGGGCATTTTATTTTTCTTATCCGGAATCCGGCTTCGGTATATCTTTTTGGCTGCCGGTGTTGTCCTTTCCGGACTTATTTTTTTAATTTGGCGAGCGCCTTACCGGATGAACCGAATCACAGCCTATTTGGATCCGTGGAAAGATCCAAAAGGAACCGGCTTTCAAATCATTCAATCGTTTCTGGCGTTTGGCTTGGGTGGAATTAAAGGAGTGGGTTTAGGCCAAAGCACTCAAAAATTGTTTTACTTGCCTCAAAGTCATACCGACTTTATTTTTTCCATCATCGGCGAAGAACTGGGTTTGATTGGAGCACTGTCGGTGGTGGGCTTATTTGCTGCCTTTTTTTTCTTCGGAAACCGGTTGGCACAAAGATGTCGAGACCCTTATTTGAGACTCTTGGCCTTTTCGCTGGTCGTATTCATTACTCTTCAAGCGGTGATTAACCTCTTGGTAGTGGTGGGTTTGGTTCCAACCAAGGGTTTGCCGCTTCCATTCGTCAGTTATGGCGGAACGGCTCTTGTTTTTCACATGATTTCGGTGGGCCTTCTCATTGCCATCGATCGTCGCTCGATTCGGTCGCTCAAACGGTGAATCAGAAACCTTCTGTCCGTATTCTCATTGCCACCGGCCATACCGGCGGCCATTATTTTCCGGCCGTCACTTTTGCCCGAGGCTTTAAAAAGACGTATCCTCAGGCCGAGGTTCATCTCCTGCTTGGCCGAATGCCCACGTTTGCAAAGAATTTAGTCTCAAGCGGTGAGCTTTACCAGCACCTCATTAAAATTCCATCATTTTCTGAGTTCTTTTCTTTCAAGATCATTTTCTTTTTGCTAAAATACTGCTTCGCTTACGTTCAAACGCTGAACTATATTTGGAATTTAAAGCCGTCTTTGGTGGTGGGTTTTGGAAGTTATGCTTCAGTTCCGAGTCTCTTGTGTGCGGTAATGTTGAGAAGGCCGACTTTGCTTCATGAGCAAAATGTAATGGCTGGTCGTGCGAACCGATTGCTGTCCTATTGCGTGGATCGCTTAGCCATTAGTTTTCCCGAAACGCAGGGGATCAGCCCAAAACGTAAAATTGTCTTTACAGGATATCCCTTACGGGAAGAATTTTTGGATGTGCTTCAGTACCAAGTCAAAAACTCATTTAAAATCCTCGTTTTTGGCGGTTCCCAAGGAGCCCGGCAACTCAATCATCTATTTTTAGAAGCGCTTGGGCGACTTCAGGCTGAAGAAAAAAAAGGACTTGCCGTTAAACATATTGTTGGAGTTGAGGACCTAAATCAGATTCGGTTGTTGTATGAACAATCCGATGTTCAAGCTGAGGTTGAGGCTTTTTCAGAAAATATTGTAGAAGATTATCGATCAGCGGATTTAATTATTTCGCGGTCAGGAGCGGGTACGGTGTTCGAATTGATTGCAACAGGCCGACCGGCAGTATTGGTTCCATATCCTCATGCTTATGCACATCAAAGATTAAACGCCGATTTTTTATCCAAACGTCAGGCAGCCATTCTTATTTTGGAAGAAAATTTGTCGGCTGATGTTTTAGCCGACACCGTTTTGAATTTAAAACACAATCCAAATCAAAGAACGCAACTGGCAACTCATCTCAAACAACTGGGTCAATCAAACGCGACACAAAATTTAGTTCAACTGGCTTGGGAGTTGTTATGCAAAAAGAACTAATACGATTAATACGATTATTGGAACCCGGAAAAAAGATTTTCTTTCTTGGAATTGGCGGAGTTGGAATGAGCGGTCTGGCTCGTTTGTTTGCGGCAAGAGGCCTTGAAGTGAGCGGATCAGATGTGAAACGGACCAAAACCATTTCAAAATTGGAAAGCGAAGGAATTTCCGTTTTGATTGGGCAAGATGGTTTGTTTGAAAACCGTCCTGATTTAGGTGTGTATTCTTCAGCGATCACCAAAGACAACCTTGACTATCAGAAATTTGAATCTCTCGGAATTCCTCTTTTTCACCGCGCTGAAGTGCTTTCTTTTTTGATGAATCAGGTGATTTCACTTACGATTACAGGAGCTCATGGAAAAACAACCAGTTCTTCCATGGCGAGTTTTTTAATGACTCAAGCCGGTCTGAAGCCATCCTGTTTGGTGGGAGGCGACATTATTAATTTCGGATCCAATGTTTTAATTGGTGATCCGCACTTATTTGTGGCTGAAGTGGATGAAAGTGACCGAAGTCAATTGTGTTTTTCACCAGACTTTGCTTTGATCACCAATTTAGATACTGAGCATTTGGATGTTTACCGAGATTTAGACGACATTAAAAATTCATTCAGAACTTTTATTGATCAGGTCAAAACAACCGGCTCATTGATTTATTGTATGGATGATCCGAATTTGAAGGAATTGGCATCAGATTCTCGCCGCGGCGGAGTTTCCTACGGTTTGTCTGAAACTGCTGATTTTTATCCCAAAGATATTCATTTGGAAGGATTTCATTCCAGCTACACCTTATTTGAAAAAGGAAAACAGATCGAACAGCTTCATTTAAATATTCCAGGCTTACACAACGTGCTGAATTCGCTGGGTGTCATTGCGCTGCTTCGGACGTTTGGGTTGACCTATGATCGCTTTCTGAAATTTTTACCGGAATTTAAAGGAGCGGGAAGACGCTTGGAAGTAAAATTAAATCGGCCAGATCTGTTAATTCTCGATGACTACGCTCATCATCCCACCGAAATTAAAGCGACCATCGGGGCCCTTAAAGGTCTGGGAAGAAAAGTGACTGTTGTGTTTCAACCGCACCGATTTTCACGAACGGTTCATCTAGCTCAGGATTTTGGTCCTGTTTTTGAACAAGCGGATCGGGTTGTTTTGACGGATATTTATGCCGCAGGAGAACAAAACCCAAGTCAAGTTCAGGTGAGCGTGATTTATGACGCCGTTAAGAAAATGAATCATCCGGATGTTCATATCGTATCTCGGGACCATATTATTGATTTCCTTCAATCGCATTTAGAAGGAGAGCAGACAGTGGCATTTTTAGGAGCGGGGGATATTGGAGAGATTGCAGATGAGTTTGCAGGTAGATTCGAAAACGCATATTCGCACTAATGTTTCCTTAAAGTCATATTCCACATACAAAATCGGCGGGACTGCTCGTTATTTTGCCGAACCTCAGACCCAGGATGAACTCTTCCGGGTACTCGAATTCAGATGCTCAGAAGGCCTCCGCGTTTTAATCATCGGCAGAGGATCCAACCTGTTAATTTCAGACGACGGCTTTGATGGCTTGGCGCTATCGCTTCGCCACATGGATGCGGAAAAGTTTTCAGTAGAACATCAAACTGATCTTGTGGTTTCTGCGGGCATGAGTTTGTGTCGTGTTTCAACCCTTTCCCAGGAACAATCTTTAGGCGGCTCGGAGTTTCTGTGTCACATTCCCGGGACGGTTGGCGGCGCTATTATTATGAATGCCGGCTTTGGCCGACGGGGCGGCACTTATTGTGAAATTAAGAACATTTTGGATTCATTTACGGCCATTGATTTAAACGGCAATTTTAAAAAAATTCATCGTGACGAAATTCAATTTGATTACCGCCAAACCAATATTCCTCAAGATTTAATTATTCTCGCAGCAAAATTTCGGTTGGCGCCTAAAGATTGCAAAGAAGTTGAAGCTGAAATCAAAGCCAATTTTGCGTACCGGAATGAAGTTCAAGATCTCAGGTATCCGAGCGCCGGATCCACCTTTAAAAATCCAAAAAACAGTACATTGACCAGCGGACAATTGCTGGACCGGGTTCAGATGAAAAAAGTTCGTATTGGCGGAGCGATGGTTTCGGATCGCCATGCCAATTTTTTTCTCAATGTGGACCATGCAACTTCTCAGAATGTTTTGGATTTAATTTCTGAGGCTAAAAAAAGAGTGTTTGAAGAATTTGGCGTCCAGCTTCATCCCGAAGTCAGATACGTTTCTTAGGAACCTCATTCCATGCAGCAATTTTCCGTGAAAAGAAAAAATTTTGGCAGGATTGGTGTCTTCTTAGGCGGCAATTCCAAAGAACGTTCCATCTCTTTAAAATCAGGCCAAGCCGTATACCGGGCTTTGATCGAAGCCGGAGAAGAGGCCGTGTTAATTGATACGGCCAATGGTTTTCGTTCCAAACTAGAAGATAAATCCATTGATGTCGCTTTTTTGGCGCTTCACGGAGCAGGCGGTGAAGACGGAACCATTCAGAGAATCCTGAATCGTTACCGAATTCCTTATACGGGCGCGGGCCCGAAAGGTAGTCAGTACGCCTTTGATAAAGAACTCACCAAGCGTCGGTTGAAAGGTTGTCACATTCCAACCCCAGATTATGAAGTCATAGACAAGCGAAATTGGCGGAAAGTAATCAGCCGCTGGGCGCCTCCTTACGTGGTGAAGCCGCTTGATGAAGGTTCGAGTATCGGAATTTTTTTCGTGGAACGAAAAAATTCGGGGTTAAACAAAATTAAATTGGGGATTGCCAAGTACAAACGTCTTCTTGTTGAGCGAAAAATTGAGGGGCGTGAATTTACGGTGGGGATTTTGGGAGACAAAGCGTTGCCTGTGATTGAGCTGAAGCCCAAGCGCAGATTTTATGATTTTAAGGCCAAATATACAAAGGGGCTTACAGAATATTTAGCTCCGGCTCCGATTGCCGATCATTTAAAGAGGAAATTACAAACTTTGGCTTTAAAGACGCACAAGGCGCTCGGGCTTTGTGATCTATCGAGAGTTGATTTTAAAGTTGATTTCGATCAGAAGCCTTATGTGCTTGAAGCCAATTCAATTCCCGGTTTTACAGAAACCAGTTTGCTTCCCAAAGCCGCTCAATGCGCGGGGCTCGATTTTCAAGATCTATGTTTGTATCTAGTGGGCCAAGCCAGCCGAAGAAAGAGGAAGTTTTAAATGCCGCGAAGAAGAAATAAACTAAACTTTAAGTTTTTAAAAAGATGGACTCGCAGTTTCGTTTCTATTATTTGGAAAAGCCTGCCGTTTGGTATTGCCTCTTTTTTTATTTTATTTTTATTCTTTGGGGTCCGGCAAATGCTTCATGCCGATCCTTTTTTTCAAATTGAAAAGATTACTGTTTTTCCGGCTGGAATCTTAAATGCTTCGGAGCTGCATTTTCTTGAAGTGAAAACCAAAGGCAAAAGCTTGCTTGAGATTAATTTAAAAGAACTGTCTCAAAATCTAGAACGTAATCCAAAGGTGGAACGAGCCGAAGTGGTCCGGATATTACCCAGAGAATTGAATGTGTATCTCATTAAAAGAATCCCGATGTTGCAAGTCCAGACCAAACCTAATGGACCTTATTACTTGATTTCGAAGGACCAGGTGATTACTACGATCAACAAACAAGCCAGACCCGATATTTTGATTCTGGAAGACCACAATGCCAGTCAAAAAAAGTATTCTGTCGGAATGTTGTATCAAAATTCAAATTTTGAATCTTTGCGCAATATTTTTATTTTGATTCAAAATGAGCCATCTCTCAGAAAAGAAAATTTGATCAAGATGACCACAGATCAGATGGGAAACATCTCACTTTTTTTAAAGGACGGGCTTGAATTAAAAGTTGGGAAGGAACTCAATTTGTCTCTGGCTGCTCAAATGGTATTGGGTTCTTTGTTAAAATCAAAAGACCGAAGCGGATATTTGTACCTGGATTTAAGGTACCGGGATATCATCATTAAAAAGAAAACCGATTAAGATGAATAAAAAAGACAAACCCATTTATCTGACCTATATTGGAACGACTAAAATCGCGTTTTTAAAAGCGTATTCCCGTCCTTCTGGTCCCATCGAAGTAACGGCTTTGAGCGCTCACTTGGCCAATGGTTTTGAACGGGGAATCGTCAAAGATTTAATACAAGCGAGCCAAACCCTTTCCAATTCGGTCAGTGAAGTTTTGGGTGAAGAAAAATCAATTGTGCCAAGCCGCCTCGTCATTTCTAATGTTTATCTGAAAAGTTATACGTTTCAAAGTTCAGTTTATTTTCACGGAAATCCTCATCCGATTACCTTGAAAGATGTCCGCGCGGCGATTGCCCAAACCAGAAGCGTGGCCAATATTCCGCTTCAGGAAGTCATCATCCAGGAAGTGCCGCAAGAATTTCTCGTTAATGATTTGGCCGGCGTTCAAAATCCACTGGGCTTGGAAGCAAACCGCCTCGGAGTTACGTTGAGACTACTAACCTTAGATGGGTTGGTCTACAATAATTTACTCAGAGTTTTTGAGCGCTGTGATTTAGAACTGACTGATATTATTCCGAGTATGTTATCGGCTTCGCAAAGTGTGTTGACACTCCAAGAAAAGCAAACCGGAGTGATTTTAGTTGTGATTGGGGGAGGCGCCACTCATTTTGCATGTTATAAAAATTCCGTTTTGGTGGAAACGCGTTCTATTCCGATTGGCTCGGATTGTATTACGGAAGTGATTTCCAAACATTTGAATATTGAACATCTGGACGCACAGCGCCTTAAAGAATCGTTTGGTTCGGCGGTGACCAAAACAGAATTTAAAGATGAGCTCATTCCAATTCCGGATTCAGAAAATAGGAAGAAGCATCCGATTAGGCGTTTTGAATTTGAAACGCAAATGGCTTCAGGTTTGGATGTGTTCTTTAAAGAAATCAAAAATGAAATTCAAATCCTTCAATCCTTTTACGCTCCGCTGACTCAAATCGTATTCACGGGAGGCGGTGTTAAATTAGACGGCTTTTTAGAAACGGTACAGGAACAGATCTCTCCGGCTTCCCGAATCGGAACTGCGCAACAGGTTACCGGTCCGGAAGCCTTGACCAGTGATCCCGCTTTTTCAGCCGCCTTGGGCGGTATTTTGTATTCTTCCCGCATCAGCGAGCATGATATGATGCGCCTTGGCCATCAAAATTGGCTGTCCCGCACGGTGGAAGCTGCGCGAAACTGGATTTTTGAATATCTGTAAGTTTTCGTCATCGCGAGGAGGCCCGCAGGGCCGACGTGGCGATCTCAATACTGAGATTGCTTCGGTCGCTACGCTCCCTCGCAATGACGTATATTCCCATCTCCTTTCCAATCATTGACTTATGGATATATTTTCAGTACAATGATGACTGCATTTAGCTGATTTTATCTCCTCTAACGATTCCGGATGAAAGTTTAATCACATGAGAAAATTTTTAATCTATAGTCTCGGAATTTCTATATTTTTTTTATGGAACTGTCTGGGAATAGCCGAAGAAGTTCAGGTCAGCGTCTCGGTGGATCAAGATCACGTTCAGGTGAATGAGGAAATCCATCTGAACGTCAAAATCACAGGCATTCGAGGCTCCATCCAAGCGCCTCAATTACCATCCCTGGAAGGTTTTGATGTTTTTTATTCCGGCCGATCATCCAAATTTAGTTTCATCAACGGCCGCTCTGAGGCGATGACGGAATTCAATTACGTGCTGATCGCTAAAATGCCGGGCCAATTTGTACTGCTTCCAATTGAGATCAAAATCGGAGATAAAACTTATCAAACCAATCAGATTAAACTTACTGTAGAGGGTGCTGCTGCTGCACCATTTCCACCGCCGCAAAGGGCTCCTCAGATGCAGCGGCAATCATTTCCACAGAGACCAACTGCTATGCAAGGGATATCCCATTCCGGTTTGCAAACCGTTCCGATGCCGCCTCCTCCGGTTGCTTCCTCTTCAAATCCTGGCAAGTCAGGAAGTGAAATCGATCAAAATATTTTTTTAAAAGTCGTACCAAGCCAAATGACTATTTATACCAATCAACAACTTGTTTTGATCTATTCGCTCTACACGCGTTATGACACCCGATATGAAGGGTTTGTTGAAGAGGCGGAGACCAGCGGTTTTTGGATTGAAGAATTTCCAATGGATCCCAACATCGGAAAAGATACTGAAACGATCAATGGAAAAAAATTTGTCCGCGCAGACGTTAAAAAAGTGGCGCTTTTTCCAACGGCCCCCGGTCAATATGAGATTAGGCCGGGTGTTGTGAAAACATCAGTTCAAATTGAAGAGCCGGACAATACGATGATGGATGAATTTTTCAGAGATAGTTTTTTTAATACGTCCGGCATTTTTGGCAAACGTATCGAAAAGATGCTGGCGCCGCCGACTTTGCGTATTCAAGTGAAGCCGTTACCGGAAGCAGGGAAGCCAGACAGTTTTAAAGGAGCGGTCGGTGATTTTAGAATGTCTACGACTGTGGATAAACGTGTGGTCAATCAAAATGAAGCGGTTACGCTTCAGATTGCCTTGGAAGGCGAGGGCAATATTGAAACCTTGATGGCGCCGATCGTCCCAAAAATTAAAGACACCAAAATTTACGAAGCGGATACTCAAACTCAGCTCTTCAAAGCTCAGAATGTCATTGCCGGTAAAAAAACATTTGAAATTGTGATCATTCCGGGCGAAGCCGGTGAACTGGCAATTCCGAATGTTGAATTTAGTTTTTTTAATCCCAAACTGGAACGCTATGTGGTTTTAAAATCCGACTCTTATAAAATTAAAGTTACTCCTTCGTCCACACTACCTCCGCCGGTTCCCAAAGAATTCATGAAAGCAGAGGATAAAAAATCCATTCGGGTAGAAGCCGAAGATATTCAGTACATCAAAGAACGGTTGTTACCCAATCACGGTTCGACCTTAAAGCGTTTTATGTTGGGTTTGGCCGTGTTTGACGCCCTTTTTACTTTATTTTTTGTCGCTTTGGCTTTGATACGCAGAAGAAATGAATATCTGGATCAAAATGTTTCGCTTAAAAGAACTTTGTTTGCCAAGAAATTTGCGGCTCGCGGCCTCAGCCGTCTAAACCGGTTGGCGAAATCATCTTCTCAAGATAATCAGTCCAACGAATCTTTCTTTAATGAGAGCGCTAAAATTTTGAATCAGTATTTATCCGACAAGCTGAACTTATCCACTCATGGCCTGACTCAGAACATGATTGAACAGGGTTTGCGTGAGCGAAATGTTAGTCTGGAGATCATTCAGAAAATCCAGAATTGTTATTCATTATGTGATCAAATCCGGTTTGGGAAATGGGGAACCGCTGGAATTAACCGCGAAGAGATCATTCAGCGGATTCGGGAAATCATTTATACATTGGAGCAAAAAGGCCATGATTAAAAAAGTGCTTTTATTCAGCATTCTGTTTGCGGTACTTACCGGTAATTCCTTTGCGGCTGAGCCACTCTCATCTTTCCAAGAAGCCAATCGACTTTATGCCGATGGAAAATTCTCAGAAGCCGCTGCCATTTATGAAAAATTAGTTGAGTCCAAGCCTTCTGCTGAAATTTATTACAATTTAGGAAATGTTTATTTTAAAGATAAGCAGATTGGCAAGGCGATCCTGAATTATGAACGGGCCAAGCGATTTGCTCCGCGCGACAGTGATATTCGGTCCAATCTTTCTTACGCCAATCATTTAATCGAATATAAAATTGAGGACAAACGAAATTGGTATGTTCGTCAAACGACTTATCTGGTCGACTATTTTAAGTTTGGAGAATGCTGGTTGCTGTTTTTAGGTTCTTACTCTATATTCCTAATCGTCTTATTGATTGCATTCATCAGAAAACGTCCGTTGTTTGGAAAATTGAGCGCCGTGCTTTTCACTTTGTTGATTATTTCTTCATGTCCTCTCTTGTTGAAATTTTGGGAAACCGGAATAAAGAACGAGGCCGTGGTGACCGTCAAACAAGCGGAAGTCAGATACGGGCCTTCAACGGTAGACCGCATTGCATTTCGTTTGGTCGAAGGTTTGAAAATCACTTTGCATGATCACAAACAGGATTGGTACCGAATTCGCCTGCTGGATGGTCGAAGCGGGTGGGTTCGAGATTCGGAAATAAATATCATTTAAATGACAACCGTTAAAGAAAATAAAACTTGGAAAGGCAAACCTGATTCCAAAGGACACTTTGGGATTTTCGGCGGGAGGTTTGTTCCCGAAACGCTCGTTCATGCGCTTGATGAATTAACCGAGGCTTATCAATCGCTGAAACGAAACAAAAAATTTCAGGCGGAACTGTCCTATTATCTGTCTCACTATGTCGGCCGGCCAACGCCGCTTTGCCTGGCGCAAAATCTCAGCCGCCTTTTGGGTCGAAATCTAAAAATATTTTTGAAACGGGAAGATTTATGTCATACCGGCGCGCATAAAATTAACAACACGATCGCTCAAGGGTTGCTGGCTCGGTTCATTGGTAAAAAACGAATTGTGGCCGAAACCGGCGCCGGCCAGCATGGCGTTGCTGCGGCCACGGCTGCCAGATTGTTTAATCTTTCCTGTGATGTTTATATGGGCGTTGAAGACATCGAAAGACAGGCACCGAATGTCAGAAAGATGAATTTGTTGGGTGCCAATGTGATTCCCGTTTATTCGGGCTCAAAAACGCTTAAAGATGCCACCAACGAAGCAATCCGTGATTGGGTGACGAATGTTGATTCGACGCATTATTTGTTAGGTTCTGTGGTTGGCCCGCATCCTTATCCGATGATTGTTCGTGATTTTCAATCCGTCATCGGCCATGAAACCAAACAACAAATGAGGAAGGAAACTCGTTCATTGCCCGATGTGCTGATCGCGTGCGTGGGCGGAGGAAGCAATTCCATCGGATTTTTCCACACTTTTTTAGAAGACAAAGTTAAATTAATCGGCGTGGAAGCCGCGGGTGAGGGAATTAATACCTCCAAACATGCTGCTTCACTGAAGAAGGGAAGAATCGGCGTATTACATGGAATGAAAAGTTTTGTGCTGCAAGACCGAAACGGCCAAGTCCAACTAGCTCATTCCATTTCCGCCGGTTTGGATTATCCATCCGTCGGTCCGGAACACGCATTTTTAAAAGAAACCGGTCGCGTCCGTTACGAAAGTGCATCTGATAAAGAAGCCTTGTATGCGTTCCATATCCTGACGTTGCTGGAAGGAATTATGCCGGCCCTTGAACCCGCTCATGCCATCGGCTATTTATTGAGAGCCGCGAAAACATTTCCGCGCGGATCAAAAATTGTGATTTGTCTTTCCGGTCGAGGCGACAAAGATTTACAAGTGGTTGAACAACTCAGCGGCAAGTCGCGGCGGCGGTAGTTTTTTGAGATGAATAATCGACTCGTTCAAAAATTGAAAGAAGCAAAAAAAAAGCGCACCAAACTTTTTTGCGCTTATTTAACGTTAGGTTATCCCTCCTTGTCGAGCACAGCTCGTTTAATTCCCCAATTAGAAAAAATCGGAACTGATATTTTGGAATTGGGATTTCCGTTTTCGGATCCCTTGGCCGATGGTCCCACGATTCAATTTTCATCCTCCGAAGCGATTAGAAACGGAATCAATATGCAAAGTGCATTCCGTCTTATGAAATCTCTGCGCAGGCGGGGTCTTCGGATGCCGGTTTTATTTTTCTCTTACTTGAATCCAATCATGCATTACGGCATCAGCCGGTTTATCCGCCAGCTTCATCAAAGTGGTTTTGACGGTTTGGTAGTCCCTGATTTACCTCCCGAAGAGGGCCGAATGTGGGAGGGTTGGTTCCGCAAATTCAATATTTCCACGGTTTATTTGGCAGCTCCCACTTCATCAAAATCGCGCCTGAAAGAAATCGTCAAACATTCGAATGGATTTGTTTATTACGTTTCACTTAAAGGTGTCACGGGTGCTAGAAGTGCAATGCCGGCAGATTTAATTCAAAATGTTCGGTCGATTAAAAAACTTTCAAGCAAACCGGTTCTGGTCGGATTCGGTGTTTCTCATCCCAATCAAGCCAAAATCATTTCGCGTTATGCAGACGGCGTTATTGTTGGCAGTGCAATCGTCAATTGTTTAAAAGGCGGCAGGAGAGGTGAACAAGCGGCTTTGTCTTTGGTTTCGCGCTTGATTCATTCCATGAAACAGCGATAATGAGCATTTTGGGTTTGGATTATGGTCAGAAAAGAATCGGCGTGGCAAAAAGCGACGAACTTAACTTCATGGCCCATCCCAGTGGATTTATTCCATTTAAGAACGAGCATGATCTTATCATCGCTATTAAAGATTTGGTTGTCGAACACCAAATTAAAAAAATCGTGGTCGGGCTTCCGATTACATTAAAAGGCGAAACCGGGCCTCAAGCGCAAAAAGTGATGTTGTTTGTGGAACGGCTCAGAGAGCATGTGGAATGCCCAGTCCTGACTTGGGACGAGCGGTTGACGACAGCTCAAGCTGAGCGGGCGCTTCTGGCGCAGGATGTGAGCCGGGCCAAACGTAAGATCAAACGGGATGGGATGGCCGCTGAAATTATGCTGCAAAGTTATCTGGATTTTTCAAAACGGAAGGACTTAAACAAACATGTATGAACAATCGACGCTAGAAAATGGTCTGAAAATCGTGACCAATCGCTTGAGCGGCCGTGAATCGGTCGGCTTGGCCATTTGGGTCCGAGTGGGCGGCCGGTATGAAAAAAAGGAGCTGTCCGGAATTTCCCATTTTGTGGAACATATGTTGTTTAAAGGAACTAAGAACCGGACGACTAAAGAAATCAAAGAAAACATTGAAGGCGTCGGCGGCATGTTGAATGCGTTTACGAGCGAAGAAAGCACCTGCTATTTTGTTAAGATTCCAAGACACAAATTGGAACACGCCTACGATGTACTTCAAGATATGATTAATGATGCCACGTTAAGTGTTGTGGAATTCAAAAAGGAGCGCACGGTCATTTTGGAAGAAATTAAAATGTATCTGGATTTGCCGGCCCAACATGTCCACGAAATCATGAGCGAGCTTCTTTGGGCCAATCATCCGCTCGGCCGTCCCATTGCCGGTACGATCGAAACTGTTTCGGATATGAACCGAAGTCATTTATATGAGCACGTTCGGTCTTATTATCATCCCAAAAATATATTAATTACGGCATCCGGAGACATCGAGCACGATTACTTCAAAGGAATTACAGAAGACTATTTCGCCAAACGTCCGGTTAAGACCTTATCCCAATTTCAAGCGGCCAAACATTCACCCAGCACCACGCCGTCGCGGTTTCGTTTTATCGATAAAAAAACCGAACAAACTCATTTTGTCATTGGATTCCACGGTTTACCCAGGAATCATGAGGACCGGTATAAAGCAGGTTTATTAAATGTCATTCTCGGCGGAAATATGAGCAGCCGGCTATTTGAGCAAGTCCGGGAGCAGCGCGGCCTGGCCTACGAAATTAAATCAGGGCTGAGTTTTTTTCATGATTCTGGAGCCATTACGATTTCAGCCGGAGTTGAGCCCAAGAAAGCGCAGCTTGCGGTTAAAGTAATTATGAAAGAATTGAGCAAGATGAAACGTTCCGGCGTTTCTAAAAATGAACTTCGGCGCGCCAAAGATTATTTTCTCGGGCAATTTTTGCTTGGCTTAGAAGATACGCTCGACAATGCGTTGTGGTTCGGAGAGCGGGTTTTGTACGGCGGTCAATTGCCTGAGATTGATGAAATTCGAAAAGAAGTGGAACGAGTAACCGAAGACGACATTCAAAATTTGGCCAATCGGTTTTTTAAATCCAATGATATCCGTCTTGCTTTGATTGGTCCTATGGATTCAAAATAC
>ORMF010458383.1_pt1 | contig 35233 bp, 32 predicted proteins | sample 1779871 | NCBI WGS metagenome assembly ORMF01 (sample SAMEA104232316, study PRJEB22302) | groundwater metagenome | biome: forest; feature: aquifer; material: groundwater | place: USA | collected 2011-08-07 | depth 5.4 m
GGGCGGCAGAGGCGAGCGGCTGTACCCGCTGACCGAGCATCGGGCCAAGCCCGCCGTAGCCTTCGGCGGACGCTACCGGATCATCGACTTCGTCCTGTCCAATTTCGTCAATTCGGGGATCCTCTCGATCTACGTCCTGACACAGTTCAAAGCGCAATCCTTACTGGAACATCTCGATCGCGGCTGGCGCGCTTCCGACTTTCTGGGAGAGCATTTCATCACCTCGGTGCCCGCGCAAATGCGCATGGGCGAGGATTGGTACCAGGGCACGGCGGATTCGGTCTACCAGAATCTCTACCTCATCGAGCGCCACAATCCCAAGCTGGTGGCAGTTTTCGGGGCGGATCACATTTACCGCATGAATATCCGGCAAATGATCGACGACCACCAAAAAAAAGACGCCCACGTTACGGTGGCGGCGCTGCCGGTAAAAATCGAGGAGGCGGCCGAAAAGTTTGGGGTCATGGAAGTCGATGCCGATTGGCGCATTATTGGCTTCGAAGAGAAGCCCAGGCAACCCAAGCCGATTCCCAGCGAGCCGGATTTCGCTATGGTGTCCATGGGCAACTACCTTTTCAACACCGAGAGCTTGGTTCAGACCCTCGTCACCGATGCCCGACAGGAATCCAGCGCTCATGACTTCGGCCGCAATATCCTGCCGGCGCTCATCAGCGAACAACGGGCTTACGCCTATGACTTTCGCAAGAACCGAGTGCCCTCCATACAAAAAGGCGAGGAGCCCAGCTACTGGCGCGATCTCGGAACCATCGAAGCCTACTATGAAGCCAACATGGATCTCTGCTCCGTGAACCCCTCTTTCAACCTGTACAATCGCAGCTGGCCGCTGAGAACCGTCGGCTACGGCGACCCGCCGGCCAAATTCGTTTTTGACTGGCACGACCGCCAGGGCATGGCGCTCAATTCCATCGTCGCGGAAGGCACGATTATCAGCGGCAGCGTGGTTAAAAACTGCGTCATCGGACCGAACGTCAGGATTCATAGTTACAGCCAGATCGAAGATTCGGTGATTATGGACTGGGTAGAAGTCGGACGGGACTGCAAGATTCGCCATGCGATCATCGACAAGTCCAACGTTTTCCCCGCCGGCACGGTCATCGGTTATGATCCCGTCAAAGATAGAGAACGCTATTTTCTCTCGGATAGTGGCATCGTCGTCGTGCCGCTCGGCGCGCGCAAGACCAACTGGATTTTGACGTAGCCCCGACGATTTGCGGCTCGAGACCATGCGACGACGAAGCAGCGGCGCAAGATTCAATTGTCCCGAGCAAGTAAACCCGCACAATGATGCTCGAACCCTAGCGACGTCACGGCCCATGGAATCGGGCCATTTTTCCCCATAGCGACCATGGAACGTTACATTTGCATTCACGGCCATTTCTACCAGCCGCCGCGGGAAAATCCCTGGCTCGAAGCGATCGAGCTTCAGGACGCGGCCTACCCGTATCACGACTGGAACGAGCGTATTAACGCCGAATGCTACGCCCCCAATTCCGTATCGCGGATCCTGGACGAGTCGGACCGGATCGTAAAGCTCGTCAACAATTACGCCAAGATCAGCTTCAACTTCGGGCCGACCCTCTTGTCTTGGCTCGAAGCGAAATCACCGGACGTGTATCAAGCGATTCTGGATGCGGACAAAGAAAGTCGGAAGAAATTTTCCGGCCACGGTTCGGCCTTGGCCCAAGCTTACGTCCATATGATTTTTCCCCTCGCCAATGCGCGGGACCGCTACACGCAGGTACTATGGGGAATTCGCGATTTTGAACAGCGTTTCAAACGAACGCCTGAAGGGATGTGGCTGCCGGAAACCGCGGTGGATCTCGACACTCTCGAGATTCTTGCAGAGCTGGGGATTAAGTTTACCGTTCTCGCGCCCCACCAGGCGGGGCGAGTGCGGCGCATCGGCGACCAGGCGTGGAAGGATGTCGGCGGCGGCCGGATCGACCCGACGCGCGCCTATGAGCAGCACCTGCCCTCGGGGCGGAAAATCGCGCTGTTTTTTTACGACGGACCGGTTTCCCGCGCCATCGCCTTTGAAGGGCTGCTTTCCCGCGGCGAACACTTTGTTGAACGCCTCATGGGCGCATTCTCGGCGGAGCGAGACGAACCGCAATTGGTGCACATCGCCACGGATGGTGAGAGCTACGGCCATCATCACCGTTTCGGCGACATGGCGCTGGCCTACGCTTTAAACTGCATCGAATCGAACCGGTCGACACGCCTGACGAACTACGGCGAATTTCTCGACCGCTGTCCGCCGACGCATGAAGTCGAGGTCGTCGAAAAAACCTCCTGGAGCTGTTTTCATGGCATCGACCGCTGGTGGAGCAACTGCGGCTGCAACTCCGGCGGCCATCCCAAATGGAATCAAGAGTGGCGCACGCCTTTGCGCGACGCGCTGGACGGGCTGCGCGACGCGCTGGCGAAGCCCTTCGAAGAACGAGCCAGGGCGATACTCAAGGATCCCTGGGCCGCGCGCAATGATTATATCCGGGTCATCCACGATCGCACGGTGAAAAACGTAGAGCGTTTTCTCGCCGACCACGCCGTTCGAGCGCTCAGCCAAGACGAGCAAACCGTCGTCCTCAAACTGCTCGAGATGCAGCGCCACGCCATGCTCATGTACACGAGCTGCGGCTGGTTCTTCGACGATATCTCCGGCATCGAAACGACGCAGATCATTCAATACGCCGGGCGCGCCGTGCAACTAGCTCAGGATTTGTTCGGCGATTCCTTGGAACAACAGTTCGTCGAACGCCTGGCCGCGGCCCGCGGCAACGTCCAGGAACATGGGGATGGCCGGCAAATCTATGAAAAGTTTGTCCGGCCGGCGATGGTCGATTGGGAGCGTGTGGGCGCGCACTATGCCGTGAGCATGCTGTTCGAAGACTACCCCGCGCAAGCGAAGATTTATTGCTTTCTCGCCGAGCGGGAAGACTACCAAATCTTCGAAGCCGGCGTGGCAAAGTTGGCGGTTGGACGGGTCAAGTTGACCTCGGAAATCACCCGCGAGTCGTCGGTGTTGAGTTTCAGCGTGCTGCACATGGGCGACCACAACGTCAACGGAGGCGTGCGGAAGTTTCTCGGCGACGAGGCGTACCGGGCGCTGACCCAGGAGGCCAAAGATCCTTTCTCGCGCGCAGATTTTGCAGAAGTCATTCGGATCATGGATCGCCGTTTCGGCGAATCGAACTACTCAGTGCGCTCGCTGTTTCGCGACGAGCAGCGCAAAGTGTTGGACGCGATCTTGACATCGACCCTCCAAGAAGCGGAGGCCCTCTACCGCCAGATCTACGAACATCGCGCGCCGATGATGCGCTTTGTCACTAGCCTGCAGATGCCCCTCCCCAAGGCGTTCTACGCCGCCGCGGAATTCGTCCTGAACGGTTATCTGCGCCGGGCGCTGGAGCGCGCGGAAATCGATGCCGAACGGATAACCAGCCTGCAAGAAACCGCCAAGGTCGAGGGCGTAGCCCTCGACGGCCCTACGTTGGAATTCGCCTTCCGTCGAAACCTCGAACGGATGGCGAAACGGCTCGTGGTCCATCCCACCGAGACCGAGCTCAGGCAATTGAATACCGCCGTCGATCTGATCCAAAGGTTGCCTTTTTCGGTGGAGCTGTGGGCGATTCAAAACGCCTATTACCGGTTGATGGAAAACGTTTATCCGGACATGCGCCGCCAAAGGAATCTTGGCAGCAACACTGCGGCAGATTGGGTGGAATCCTTCGAAGCGCTGGGGCGGAAACTCGCGGTGCGAGTCGGATGAAGCTCCAGGGGCTTACGCTCGGGGATTTCTGCGTAGGTGGATAAATTCCCGTCTCATTTGTTTCAGCGCTGCTACCCTGATAATTTGTCAACTTCACCCGTGGGGAGAAGGAAGGTGCCCGGTGGTGCCGCTGGTCTTCAAAACCAGTCTGGGGGCCGTAAGGTCCCCGGAGGGTTCGACTCCCTCCCTTCTCCGCCAACTTCGAATGTCTTGGAAATTGTTGGGTCGGGGGCGTGGAGATTCCAAATATGTGAGACCGTCACATGCGGACGTGCTGCCCGCCGGAAAAAACCGCAAAGGCTCTCAGTTAAGAAAAAACGACACTCAGAAAAGGCGAGACACAATCCGGAAAGCGTGAGGCGGTTCTATTGCCAGCAAACGGCGCCATCGACAATGACGATCTCTTCCGATGAAACCAGAGAGTTCGTGCCGTCGTCCCAACGCACGTTCACCAACTGCCCGCCTTCACCTTCCAACTCGTAAATGATAGTTCCTTCCGTATCGGGGCTGATGGTTCCAGTGAGGTCAAAGATCTCCTGCGCCGCGCGGCAGCGCACTCCCTTCAGACTTACATCGATCATTTTCTGCTCCCCTAATTTTCAATAAAACACCCGCGTCCGTTCGAGAGTGGAACTTTAACCACGATTGAGCGCCGAAATCAACGGGGAAATAGCAATCCGGCTTGCGAGCAAAAAACGGGGTTCATGAGGGTGGCTGACCAAGGTCGTCGAGCCGGCCGCAAGTGTTACGGCATCCCTTCGGCACTGCCCAAAGATCGATATTGAGAGTGAATCGGTCCCGTGATCGACTAAGCGACGATCACGAGGCGAAGGTCCATGACGTTGGTAAAGGTAGGGCCGGTGACGAGCAGGTCGCCGGCCGCGCGCAGGAACGCGTACGAATCGTTTCTGCGCAGAAAATCCACCGCATCGAGGCATTGGTTCCGGCCGCGTTGGAGCGTGGTGCCGTCGACGATGGCGCCAGCGGCGTCGGTGGAGCCATCGGTGCCATCCGTTCCGCCGCTCAGAATCACGACTCGTTCGGCGCCGTCGATGCTGGCGGCTGCCGCCAAAGCAAACTCTTGGTTGCGGCCGCCCACGCCCGTACCACGTAGAGTCACGGTGGTTTCGCCGCCGGAAAGCACACAGGCTGGCCGTCGAACGGGATTGTCGGTCGCGATGATCTCCCTTGCGATGGCCGCGTGGACCGCCGCCACCACTTTGGCTTCGCCTTCCATGCAACTGGACAGGAGCAGCGCGTGGTAACCCAAATCCTCCGCTTTGAGCCGTGCGGCCTCCAACGCCATTCGGTTGTTCCCGACGATTACGTTGCGCACGTTTTTAAAGATTGGATCCCCGGCTTTCGGGGTTTCTTCGACCTCTCCTCTGGCGCCGGCGTCGAGGAAGGCTCGAACCCTCGGCGGGATTTTCTCCTCCAGTTCGTAGCCCGCGATTACGCGCAGGCAATCCGCAAACGAGCTTGCGTCCGGCACCGTCGGCCCGGACGCGATGACATCGAGGTCATCGCCGACCACATCGGACAGAATCAAAGAGACTAGAGTCGCAGGATAGGCCAAGCGGGCCAGTCTCCCGCCTTTGATTTTGGAAATATGCTTGCGCACGGCATTGACTTCGTGAATCGTCGCGCCGCAATTCAGTAGCGTTTGCGTAGTTCGAATCTTGTCGTCCAGCGTGATTGGATCGACCGGACAAGGCAGCAGAGCCGACCCACCGCCGGAGAGGGGAAAGATTACGAGATCTTCCTCCTTTGCTCGGCACAAGAGATCGATGATTCGCGTCGCCCCCGCCACTCCGGCTTCATCCGGCAAAGGATGTCCCGCTTCGATAATCTCGACGAGGCTGAGCGGCAGATTGTGGCCATACTTGACCACGACAATGCCACGGGAGATGCGCCCGCCTAAGAGTTCTTCGACGGCGCCCGCCATCTTCGCCGCCGCCTTTCCCGCTCCCACGACGTAGACATTCTTATACGAACCAAGGTCATATGGCGCGCCTGCAACAGTAAGCGTATCACCCTTGCGGGTAACGTGGCGCTTGACGGCGTCATGGGGATTTGCGGCCGTGAGACCGGCGTCAAATATCCTGCGAGCGTCTCGACGAAGCTGCGTCAGAGAGAGCATGATCCACCGTTTAGACTATGGGACGCGCAGTAAATATTTGAACCTGTCTTTGCCACCCTGGCGGACAGCCACGCCAACCGCAAATCTGTGAATTGTGTCAAAAGGAAGAAAGGATTATGTGGAAATCTAAAACAGTCTGAAGCCGCCGAAGCCGTACTCGCCAATCCATTTGCCCGTTGTGGGGTCAAAGATATCGATGAGCATGTTCTTTTCGGGGTGGCCGGCCAGAAAACGGGAGAATATTTCGATGAAGTGTTCCTTGTCGCTCGAATCGGCTCGCAAGAACGCTTCTCCTACGTACAGCCGGTGCGGCCTCTTGCTTCCATCGAGCCGCACCCAGTAGCGGGCACCGTTGGAGCCGAAGCGATCCAGCCACGCTTTGTACTCTGAAATACGCGCCTGGATCTCTTTAAAGTCGGTAATCTCGGCAGGAGTAGTAACCGGGAACAGCAGCGCGAACGCCAGGGTTGTTAGAATCAGTATCCCTTTTATTCGCATCGCTGCTCCCGGTTGGTTTCAACTAGTTGACTTTTATTTCGACCCGACGGTTCTTCGCGCGGCCCTCTTTGGTCTTGTTGTCGGCAATCGGCTTGCTCTCACCAAAACCTTGGCCCGAAATTCGGCCGGAATCCACGCCTTTCTTTACGACGTAATCTTTGACGGAATTCACCCGTCTTTCGGAGAGTTTTTCATTGTAAGCTGGCGTGCCGATGCTATCCGTATGTCCGGAGAGGGCAGCCCTTTTGTCTTTGTTCTCGTTCATGAAAGCGACCAAGCGATCCAAAATGGCCCCTGCTTCCGGCTTGATGTTGCTCTTGTCGAAGTCAAAGAGCACGTCATCCAAAATAATAGTCCGTTCCACCTTGGGTGCCGGCTTCGGCGCCGGAGGAGGCGGAGGCGGAGGCGGAGGCGGAGGAGGCGGCGGCGGCGGCGGAGGCGGAGGCGGTGTCGGCTTCGGCGCCGGAGGAGGAGGAGGAGGTGGAGGTGGTGGTGGTGTCGGCTTCGCATCTTCCGTAAGCAGATAGGCAAGCCCGCCGCAAACTAAAGCGCCCACAACTGTGCCGACAGCAATGCCTACGCCAACCTTGTTGTTATGTTCGCCTTTGCCGTCCGCTGCCGCGGTCCCACCACCAATCGCTCCGCCCATTACGCCGCAAGCCAGAGCACCAACCACCCCAGCTTGATTCTTCGTCAATACTCCTGTGCAACCGCTGAGGAAAAATCCCACCACGGCCATCACAATATATTTGTTTTTCTCCATCACTACCTCCCAATGAAATGATTATCACAAAATTTTATTCAAAATAGTATAAGCCTTGTTTGTTGTCAAGGATAAACTGGGATTTTTTGGGCAGTCCATGGCACACCAATAAGACGCCGTATTCCATTCATACAGCAAGGCCAAAAGAGGCCCAACTCATCGGCATTGCAGCGCAAAACCCCAAGAGGAAAGTTGTCGCAAGGGCTGATTTCAGGATCAAGTTTGGCCCGGGATTTTGCCGCATCCTGCTCCCGGCGGTTATTTCAGCTCGGAGGTGCAATGCGCGCAGCGCATCGCCTTTATCGGAATTGCCGATAGACAGTGCGGACAGTCTTTTGTGGTGGCCGCCGCCACCGGCGCCGGTTTTTTCATTGCGTTCATCTGGCGAATGAGCAAAAAGAGCACAAACGCAATGATCACAAAGTTTAGGATCGTGTTGAAAAAAATCCCGTAATTCATCGTGGCGGCGCCGGCTGCCTTCGCCGCCGCGACGCTGGAATAATCTTTCTCCGAGAGATTGACAAACAGATTCGCAAAATCAACGTTACCCAGCATTCTTCCGATCGGTGGCATGATGATATCGTCCACCAACGACGTAATGATCTTGCCGAACGCAGCGCCGATGATCACGCCCACCGCCAGATCGACGACCGGCCCTTTCATCGCAAAGTCTTTAAACTCTTTCAACATAAAAACGCCATCCCTTTCATTTTGTTGCTTTTTATTTCCAAGACTTAATGGATTGTACCCACTCACCGCAACTCGCGCGCGGCGAGTAATGAACACTTAGACGCTTGTTGCCGGTCACGTCTTCAACGTGTATCGTAAGAGTGTAGGAAATTGCAAGCTCGGAAATATCAACTCTAAGACGGAGGAACGGGAAATGAGACGACTAACATGTGGAGCCCCACGGGCAAGCCTGTGGCACCTTCCAGTACGCCCACGGGGCGGAACCCTGAGCAAGCGCCCCCGGCCAAGGCTGGGGCGCGAGTCGAAGGGTCGAAGAACCTGGTACCTCGGATCGATTATTTGGTTGGCCATCGCCTCGATTGCGGCCGGAGTGGCGTTCGCTCAGGCGACCAAAGGCGGCTATCTAACTACTGCCGACGTTAATCTTCGCAGCGGACCCGGCACCAAGTACGATGTCGTAACGACCCTTCCCAAAGGCATCAAAGTCAACGTGGTGGGGCGGGAAGGCAACTGGTTGAAAGTTGAATCCAAACAGGGCAACAAGCCGGGTTATATAAGTGAAAAGTACGCCCGGCCTCTGGAGACGCAACAAGTCGCCCAATCAAAGACTGCGTCCCCATCGGTCGCCGGCGCCTACCGAACCCTGCGCGACGCCGAGCTCCGAGACGGTCCGGGCACGAAATTCAAAGTGGTGGCCACCCTGCCGGCGGGTATCAAAATCAACGTTGTGCGCGCGGAGGGCGACTGGCTGCGCGTGGAATCGAAAAAGGGCGGCAAGCCCGGCTATGTCGAAGTACGAACCGTCGAGCGTTGGAAGGACAAGTAGGGGGAAATTGTTTCGGGTTTCGGGTCCCGAGTTGGTCGAAAACTCGAAACCCGCAGCTCGAGACGCGAAACTGTAATTATGCTCCCTTCCCCAACTCCAGCGATCTTTTTGTCGCGCTCAGAACCGCGTCCATCACCGTTCCCTTGAATCCTTTCTGTTCGAGCGCATGGAGTCCGGCAATGGTGGTGCCGCCCGGCGAGGTCACTTCATCCTTCAATTCCCCGAGGTGCTTCGCGCTCTCGATCGCCATACGCGCGGCGCCGTACACGGTCTGCAGCGCCAGCTTGAGCGCCACGTCACGAGACAATCCGGCTTGCACCCCGCCGTCGGCTAACGCTTCGATGAAGAGAAAGACATAGGCCGGTCCGCTGCCGCTGAGTCCGGTCACCGCGTCCAAATATTTTTCTTCCACGGGCAACCCGATCCCGAAACTGTTGAGAATCGCCCCGACCTTTTCCAGATCGGCTGCCGTCGCATGGGCGCCACCGGCGAAACCGGCGGCACCGGCGCCAACGACGCAAGGGATATTGGGCATCACGCGCACCACGCGCGCGCCACTGGCCAAATTACTTTCGATACGCGCGATCGGCACACCGGCCGCGACCGAAACCAACAATTTTGCCTTGCCGAGCATGCCAGCGATCTCACTGGCCACCGGATCGACGATCTGCGGTTTCACCGCGAGTATGACGATGTCGGCAAAGTCAGTCACTTTCCGATTGTCGTCTGTGGCTTTGACACCGAGCTCCTGAGATATGGACCGGCGCAGCGCGTCGCTCACGTCGCTCGCCATGACCTGATCCTTGGTTACGAGTTCTGCGCGAATCACTCCCCGCGCGATCGCGGCGCCGATTTTCCCCGCGCCGATAACGCCGATCTTTTCCTTCATCATGGAATCGCTCCTTTGCCGAGGTTCTTGTCCATGTCAGGATAGATGGTCGCAGCCGGAACTGCAAAGCCTTCGCATGGAGCATAAAAAAGGCCCGAGGCTCATGCCTCGGGCCTGCGCCCTCTCCCAACTTGCGCGGTGGTTAGTATCTTTTTCCCAACGCCTGCAATCCTTTCAACGCCTCGACTTCGTCCGCGCTGAAGGCTAGAACTTCACGATATTTCCGCTCCGCCTCCGTAATCTTTCCCAACTGCGCGTAAGCCTGACCGAGCGCCAACCGCCAATCGTTTCTACGCCTCTTCATGCGCAACGCTTCGCGGTAGGCTTCGGCAGCCTTGTCCCACATTGCAAGCTTGGAGTAGACCGATCCCAGCTCCGCGAAGATGGTCGCGGAATCCTCTCCCTTGGCTCTCGACTTCTCCAACAGCTCCCCGGCCTCCTTCGCGTTCCCCTTGGCCGCGAGCAAACGGCCCCACGCCATCAACACCGCGGGATGCTCCGGTTTGAGCGCCCGCACCTGCTCGAACCACTTCTCGGCTTCCTTAAGATCACTGGAGTGAAGCGCGATGTTGCCCAAACCGAGATAGGGAAGCACTTCGCGGCTGCCCATCGCGATGACCTTTGCGTAGACTTTTTTGGCATCCGGCAAATAGAACTCATCGCTCATCGCCAGGACATCGGAAATCGTATTCTTGTCACGTTCCAGGGCGGCAAACGCCGCTGTGGCTGCCTCGGAGCTCTTGTCTTGATCCAGAAGTATTTTCATCTGCAAAAGATAGAATTTCGCATTCGACGGATCCAACTTGATTGCCTGCTCCAGCTCCCTTTCCGCCCGGCCGTTGGCACCGCTCGCCGCATAGGATTGGGCCAGGTAAAAGTGGTGCATCGCTTGCGGAACGGCGAACGGCCCGGATTTCAACCAGGGCGGCGTGTCAACCAGATAAGGCGCCATGAATTTGCGGTTGAGTTCCGTGGTCGAGCGGCGCAGATTCTTCGGCGCGGAGAATTCGAGTTCGGCTCCGTCGTCGGTATTGATATTGGCGCCTTTGGAAAAAGCGTCGAATCCCTCCCGCCCCATGCGATAAAACCCCTGCACGGCATAAACATCCGTCAATCCCAGATACTCGAAATCCGATCGCAACATCGGATTCTTATCGTAGATCGCCTTGACCGCGGCATAGTCGAAGACATGCTCCTTCTTGCTGCCGATCAAGAGAAAATCGCTTTCTTTCATGTTGTAGAGCGACACGTAGGGGAAAGCCTCGCTGAAGGTGCGAAAGACCATGCGAAAATCGTCCGGCGACATCGAATAGTTGTGAAACCACTGGGCGAAGATGCCGTCGTCCTTAATTTTCGCTTTGATGACCTGATAGAATTCCCGCGTGTAAAGGTTGGCGATCCCGGCGATCCAGGGATTCGAAGGCTCGGCGGTGATCACGTCATAAAACTTCGGCGTCGCCAGAATATAGTTGCGACCGTCCGTGGGTATCACGCGCACCCGCTTGTCTTCGAGAACGCTCGAATGACGGGAATGGCGCGCCCGGCGAAACAGCGTGTCCACGGCGCCGCGATAATCGTCGTTTTCGGAGAGCTTTATCAGGCGGGATCGTTCTTCATCTTCCATCACGCCCTTATAGAAAAGCAGTTTTTTGCCCGCGTCGTACCAGACCCTGCCTTTGCCGTCGTCGCCGGGAGGAAAACCGACGCCCTGTGGCAATTTGTCAATTGTTACCGATGCCCGGTCGAAGAACTTGCTCGCTTCGATCATTGCCGGCTCGATCTCGATCACTTCGATCTCTTTTAGCGTGTCGAAGGTCGCCAGCGCTTTGGCGGACATGCCGCTGCCGAGGCCGATGGTCAGCGCTGTTTCCGCCTTCGGGTGCAGCAGCATCGCGACGTAACTCGTCATCAGTTGGCTCAGGGCATCGCCGTAGGAGCCGTCGATCTTGCCGTTGGATCTGAAATAAATATAATCGCTGCCCGGGATGCGATGCACGCTCACGGTGGTGGTCAGTCCTTCGCGGTAAAACAGCACGTCGTCGCGCCTCATTTCCTCCAAGCGCAGGGAATCGGTGGGTAGCCCTTCGTAGCGGTCGAAGTAGATGGTGACGCCGCTGGTGAGAATATGCCGGTCCCAACGGGGAATCCGAAATGGAATCAAGACGGCCAAAATCAAAACGCCCGCGCTGAGAATGAAGCGCGGCGTGGGCGCCATCCGGGGATCGGCGAAGATCAACACGCAGCCGATCAGCAAGTTCACCGCGACCGCGAAAATGATGGTATTTTGCACGCCGATGGTCGGAATTAAAATAAATCCGCCGGCGAAGGCGCCTAACACCGCCCCCACCGTGTTCGCCGCATAAGAACTGCCGACGCCGCTGCCGACTCGATAAAGGCTTTGGGTATAGAGCCGCGCGACCAATGGAAACGTCATGCCCAGCAGCACCGTCGGGATGAACATCACCATCGCGGATAAAACCACTTGGAGCGTCAAGAACGTATTGAAGGAATCGCCGAAGCCCTGGAGCAAACGTACGAAGATCAGCGGCAGTCGCTCAAACAGCGGAATCGTCGCCAAGGCCGCCAATCCGACCCAAAGCTCGATGAGCCCGAAGGTGCTCAGCCGCGCCTCGCGGCTGCCCATGAAGCGCGCGTAGATAAATCCCCCGAGGGTCAAGCCGACGAGGAAAGTCACCAGCATGGTCGTGAACGAATAAATCGAGCTGCCGATCACGAGCGTCAGCGAACGGGTCCAGGCGTTCTCATAAACCAGCGAGGCGAAGCCCGACGCGCCGAAAGTTCCCAGAAGAATCCAGTCCAACCACGAAGCTGCTCTCGCTCCGGGCACAGCCGCGCTCTCTTCCGCGACGGCTGGAGGCACGAGTTCGTTCGTCTCTCTTTCGCGCAGGCGGTCGACGACGACGATGAGCAAGCCGATGACTAAATTGATGCCGGCGGCGACGTACACCGTCATGCGCATGCCGACGCCGGGAATGAGAAAGAAGCCCGCGGCGGCGCAGCCGATCACCGCGCCCAGGGTGTTGGTCGCGTAGAGATCGCCGACGCGCCGGCCAAAGTCGGCGAAGCTGCGCACAAAAAACCGGCTGAGCACGGGCAGCGTCGCGCCCATCAGCATCGTCGGAAACACCAGCAGAACGAAGGAGAGAAAAAACAGCACCAGGTTGAAGAGAAACGGATAGGACTCGTTGAGACCGAAGATGGGACCGTAAGCCTTTTGCGCCATGCTGAAAATCCATGGCACGAGAAAACCGTAGATCCCGACTCCGACCTCCAAAATGCCGTACAACAAAAAATCATTTTTGCCCCGGTCGGCGATCTGGCCGAACAGATAACTGCCGATCGCCAATCCCGCCATAAAGGCTGACAAGACCGTGGCGATGGCGTAGGTCGTATTGCCGAAAATCTGGGTAAGCATCCGGGTCCAAACGACTTGATAAAGCAGGCCGGCCGCGCCGGAAAGGAAAAAACAAAAAAGACCGACGCCGAGAAGCCAGTCCTGTTTCGAACCCGATCGCAGAGAAGTTTCCGCCATAAATGTCCCCCGATTAGCCCCCAAGAACGAATCCTTGAAGTGATAGCAAGCCGAAGCAAGACTGTAAAGCCTTACGACCTCTTTAGACGATGATGGCGAAGATTTCGTCATCAAGGAGCGAACGATTTCCAGTGACTACCACCACAAGAGCGGCTTCGCGCCGGACCATAGCTCGTTGACTTTTGAACGTTTGTCAGATAAGCGTAATTTCCGTTCAGACAAACAGAATCTGATATTTTTCCCCCGTATTTGTGGTTCCATTGGCTTTACGAATTTTCAGATTTGTTGATTTAGGTCGGGCTTGATTTGGCAACCGCACGACATAACCTTACAAGTAACAACGATATTTTCCCGGAGGATAGCAATGGCAAAAACGGCTAAACGCGATGGCGCAGCGCCGGAAGAGATCAGAGACCTGCGCGGCGCAATCGAATGGATGAAGAAGGAAGGCGATATCATCATCACGGATAAGGAAGTCGACCCGGACTTGGAGATTACCGGCATCCAGAAGCAACTGGATGGCGGCTGCCCGATCCTGTTCAATAACGTCAAAGGCAAGCCCCAGCACCGCTGCATCACCAACCTGTTCGGCGACATGGGTGTGATCAACAAGATGTTCGGCTGGAAAGATCACGCCGACCGCACGCGAAAATTGGCCCATGCCGTTACCCATCCGATCCCGCCCATCGTCGTCGACCAAAAGGACGCGCCCGTCCAGGAAGAGGTCTACGAGAAACCGGCCGAGGCCGCCGAATTCGTAGTACCCATCCGGCACACCGACCTTGAACCGGAGCTTACCGTCGGCTCCGGGAACCGGCTTGTCTCCGGCGAATATTTCGGCGGTGGCACCGACCTCGGCTACAACCGCATGAATTTTCGCTGGGGCAACGTGGGGACTTTCCAGATTTCTCCGGGTTCCCATATGTGGCAGGTGGTCAGCAAGTATTACAAAGACAACAAGCTGGTCCCCATCACCATGAACTTTGGGCTGCCGCCGGCCGGCACGCTGTTAGCGGGCGCGGGTTTCGACTATGTGATTTTGCCGCAGGGCTGCGACGAAGTCGGGATTGCCGGCGCGGTGCAGGGCGCGCCGATGCGCTTGGTGAAATCGCGCACCGTCGACGCCTACGGTCTCGCCGATGCCGAAGTGATATTGGAAGGCTACGTCAACCCGCGCGACCGCCGTTTTGAGACGGCCGAATCGGAAAAAGCGGGCGTGCAAGGTCGCTTCCATTTCCATCCCGAATGGGCCGGCTACATGGGCAAAGCCTACAAGGCGCCGACCTTTCACGTGACCGCGGTCACGACGCGCAAGCGCGAAGGCAAGCCGATCATTTTCCCACTTGGCGTTCACACCCTCGACGATCACAACATCGACACCACCGTGCGCGAAGCGGCGATGTTCGAGCTGTGCGAGAGAATGCAGCCCGGGATCATCATGGATGTGAATATCCCCTACTGCATGACCGATTGGGGCGGCGCGATCATCCAGGTCAAGAAGCGCAACCGCATCGAAGAAGGCTGGCAGCGAAATTTCATGGCGGCGATTCTCGCGACCTCTCAAGGCTCGCGTCTGGTCATCGCCGTCAGTGAAGACTGTGACCCCTACGACATGGACGACGTCATGTGGTGTCTCACCACGCGCGTCAATCCGAAGACGGACATCATCAACCCGCTTCCCGGCGGCCGCGGCCAGACGTTCATGCCCGCCGAACGCATGACGGCCGGCGAAAAAGAATGGACCGCTTCCAACACCAGCTTCGAAGGCGGCATGGGCATCGACGCCACAGTTCCCTTCGGTTACGAGAACGATTTTATGCGGCCGGTCTATCCGGTGGAGAGAATCGATCTTAAGAAGTGGTTCAGCGACAAAGACATTCAGAATGCCAAGTCTCGCATGCATGGCTGGGTGCTCTCATTGGCGCGCACCGGCAGATAATTTTCGCGCCGACGGCGGCTGGACGGACCCGCTACAGAGGGCAGGGGATGCATCCCCTGCCCTTTTTTATTTTGCTCCGCGCCAGAACACGGCCAGTGTGACTTGAAGGCTATTGACTGGCGGCTACTGTGATTCGTTTAAACGTTGACGCGAATTTGCGGGTCACGATTCGTTGCGCATGGAGCCGATCGATCGCGCCGGTCGCACGATCAAAAAAGTTTTATTTTCTAATTTTTGCATTGACATCAATATTCCTATCTGTTAACCAGAAGCTACTGCTGCTGCGTCATTCCGTCACCGACAAAACTGCCTGAAAATTAAACAGAGGATAAAGTATGGAGAAACGTCCTAAAAAAACGCCCGCTCGAACTTTAAGTTGGAGCGCCCCCTGCGCAAAACTTTCACTGATCGGTATTTTGTTTGTGCCGGGATTTTACGTACGGAACGGGATCAAAACGCCCGAAGCCAAGCCGATTATCCATGCCATCCCGATCCATGCCACGCCGGCGCCGAAGCCGAAAGAACTCGTCGCAATTTATGACGTGATAAAAACCAACCGGCCGGATATCAGCGAGGCCGAGGCGTGGAGAGTCTCCGACGCCATCTTGGCAGAAAGCGCCAAACATAATTTAGATCCGATTTTGATTGCGGCGTTGATCGAGGGCGAGAGCGGATTTCAGTCCTTGGCCATTTCACCGATGGGAGCGCGCGGCATCATGCAGATCATGCCCGACGTCGGCAAGTGGATCGCCCATGAAATCGGCGTCGCCAAGGAGGCGCGCTCCGACGCTTTCACGCCGGAACATTTGGATGATCCGGTATTCAACATCAAACTCGGCATCTATTATCTCTACGATTTGAAAAAAAGCTTTCGCAGCTTGAACCACGCCCTGGTCGCATACAATGTCGGCCCCACGGAGATGCGCAACCGATTGGATAATGATATCGAATTTCCGGTCGAGTTCGCCAACGCCGTGCTCTCAGTGTATCGAAAATATCAGGCGCCCAAACAGCCCGCCTTCTGATAACATCCCTCCGCGCGATTTTTACTAGATACCCGCCAGCCCGAGAATTCTCGTAGCCGGGTACGGCGCTATGGGTCCGTCTCTAGATTGCCGGCTCCGACAAGGGGGTCATGACATCACGATAGATGGAAATCGAGATGCGATTCATGTTAGATGAAACCCAAAACCGGTCCGTGTAAAACAGTGATCACGACTCTATCTCTTTCGGAAACGGCGTGGAACGAAATCTCCCGGCATGCCCAGGAGACTTTTCCCGACGAATGCTGCGGCGTGGTGCTCTCGAACGGAACAACCGACCGCGCGCAACGCCTTAGGAATATTCAGAACGATCTACACGCTCTCGATCCAAAGACTTATCCGCGCACCGCAGCCATCGCTTACAACATGGATCTCAAGGTTTTAGACTCACTTTTGCTCGAAGCGGAAAAAATTGGCTACACGCTCAAGGCGTTCTATCACTCGCACCCAAATCATGATGCCTACTTTTCCCCAGAGGATCGTGATGCTGCTACCCCTTTTGGAGAACCGACGTATCCAGATACGGCTCAAATCGTCGTTTCAATTTACGACCGCGTCGTGAGAACGGTACGCGCCTTCGCTTGGTCCGACAGCAAGAAGGATTTCATCGAGGTTCCCCTTCAGAGAGGTTAGCCAGATGTCCGAGCCGCGCGAGCAGACGATCGATGTGCGAGGGCTGCCGATCCACGTCATCGAGTGGGGCGAGACCGGGCGTCGCCCCGTGCTGCTGGTGCACGGTTTTTTGGATCAGGCCAATAGTTGGCGGCCATTCGTTGGCGCGCTTCAGCGAGCGGCGAAACAACCTCTCTGGATTATCGCCCCCGACTGCCGCGGTCATGGCGACAGCGGCTGGGTCGGTGCCGGCGGCTACTACCATTTTCCCGATTATGTTTCCGATATCGACTGCGTCGTCCAAACACTGGGCATAAAGCGATTCGCGCTCATCGGCCACTCCATGGGTGGCACGATTTCATTTCTCTACGCCGGAACCTTTCCCAGCCGCGTTGCCGAGCTCGTTCTCATCGAAGGCATCGGCCCCGTCGGGATGACTTTTTCAGACGCGCCGACAAGAATGGGAAAATGGATCACCGATGTCCGCGAGCGCGGCCGGCATCACATTCGCGAATACACCGGCATCGAAGCCGGGGCCGCCCAGCTTCAACAAACTAATCCAAGACTGAACGGCGGTTTGGCCCTGGACCTCGCTCGGACTGCAATGAAACAGAACGAAAGCGGCAAATGGGTCTGGAAGTTCGATCCCCTGCATCGCACGGCCGCGCCGCAGCCGTTTTACACCGCCCAGACCCTGGAATTCCTCCGCCGCATCGACTGCCCGGTGCTCATCGTCGAAGGCAAAGAAAGCCGTCAGACCCGCCGGCCCGACAAGCAACAGCGCTACGACGCGATTGCCCGTCACGAACGAATTGTAATCGACGAAGCGGGACACATGGTCCACCAGGACAGACCGGAAGCTTTGGCCGCGGCGGTCGGAGCGTTTTTGCGGCTGTGACATTCAATCCGAAAGTCGCAGTTTTTAGGACTTGACTGTTGGGCTGAAATTCGGCGATGATAGCGGCATTAAATGTTCGAGCGCCGGCCGCGGGTGAGCGGTGCCGATAAAACTTTGCGGCGAGACAGGCGCTTGGATTCGTAGGATTGTTGTGAGGAAAAACAAGCAATCAAGGAACGGCAAGCCGGCGGGGAAAAAATCTTTTCACAGCTCCTCCAACGGCAACGGGCAAACGGCGGGAAGCTCCACGGACGCGGGCAAGCCGACGCTCTCCCGTGTTAACTTGGCGCCGGCAAGCTCCCATCGAGCGGATGACAATCCCCCGGCTCTGAGCGAACGAAAGCGCCTTTATTTGCGCATCGGCAATGAGGTCAATGACTTGCGTTACGACGAATGGGGCATCGGCGTCGTCATGGAAGTGATGACCTCATCGGTGCCCGGCGGTACCTGTCTGGCGCGGATTCGTTTTCAGGACGGCCAACTGCGCTGCTTTAACAATGATCTCGACAACGAATCCTGCTGTTATTACTTCGGCGTGCGCCGCTATTGGAATCCGTCCCACGGCGTCAACGCGATTCGCTCCAAATTTTTCCTAGGAGGATAGCTCGATGCTTAAACGGAAGACGCGCCACGCGATTGCGATGGCCCTCGCGCTCCTTCTAACCGGACTCTCTCCTTCGTTCCTAGGGGCCGAAGATGCTATTGAAACGGCAGGGATAGCCGCCGGCGTGACCGCCGGAAATATGTGGTTCATACCGGCCAAAGCGGCGTCGGTTTCTATCGGCGCGCTGACTGGAGCGCTATCGTTTCTACTGACTGGGAACGCTGACCTCACCAAGCAAATCTGGCGGGACACGACCCAGGGTCCTTACGTGATCACGGCCGATGTCGCCAAGCAAGCGGTCGGGGAAAGACCCGAGCTGCGAGAAAAAAAATAAGCGGCATGAGCTCCACCGACTGCGGTGAGGCCCATGCCGCCGTGAAAGATTCACCTCGCCCTAGAGCTACGCCAGGTTCTTCTTAAAGAAACTTACCGTCCGTCCCCAAGCGTCTTTCGCCGCATCCGGATGATAGCGATCCGCGTTCGTGTTGTTGTTGAACGCGTGCTTCGCGCCGGGATAAACTTTGCAGTCGAAGCTCTTGCCGGCCTTGGCCAACGCGGCCTTCAGCGGTTCGACGCCCGGCATGATGTTGGCATCGTCCTCGGCGTAGTTGCCCATCACCGGACAAGGGATGTTGGCGACCGAATCGAGCGGATCGGGATTGCGGCCGTAATAAACGATCGCCGCATTGAGGTCCTTGCACTTGGTGGCGAAATTCAGGGACTGGCCGCCGCCCCAGCAATAGCCCACGACCCCGACTTTCCCGTTGACGTAACTCTGCTTCTTCATGTAGCTGAGCGCCGCGCCCAAATCCTCCGCCACCATCGCGCCGGTGACTTTCTTGATTGCCTCGGTAGCCGCGTCGCTGCCATTGTACTGATCGCTGCCGCCGATGCGTCCCATGCAGTCCACTGCGATCGCCGCAAATCCGTCTTTGGCAAATCGCCGAGCGACATCTTTGATGTGTCCGACAAGCCCCCGGTTTTCGTGAATGACAATCACGGTACCCAGATTCCTGCCGTCCTTGGGCCGGGAAACATAGGCGCTCACGGTTCCCGCGGTGCCGGGAAATTGCACCATTTCCGAAGCCAGACTCGAGTCACTGGGATCCACAATATGGTCTATGGTCTGAGCCATCTGCAAATACCTCCTTCAAATTTTTTTTCGCTACCCGCCTCACTCTATAGCGAAAAACACTTTTCAAAGCTAGAGCCAAATCAACTCAGGATAAACACCCCAGAGCAGCCATAAATAACAAACAGCGGGCCCGACCCGCCGTTTCCTATTGTCAGCTTTCAGTTATCGAGTGATATCTTGAGGGCGGGAAGCAGATTCACGAAGCCGAGGTGGAACTTGATGCGGCCGAAGAAGACTTTTCGCTGCCGCTCTTGGCTCTCTCTGCCTTGGACTCCGTCTTGGACTCCGTTTTGGACTCTGCCTTCGATTCCGCCTTGGGCTCGGACGATGACTTCGAGCCATTCTCGCCTTTGACAGCGCCGCCCTCTTTGCCCTTGCGAGCGTAATCCGTGACGTACCAGCCGGTGCCTTTGAGTTGGAAAGATGTGTTGGAAATGAGCTTCTTGACCTTACCTTTGCAGGTCGGGCATTTTCCCAATGATTTGTCCGTGATTCTCCGAGTGATCTCAAAGATACCGCACTTTTGGCATTTGTATTCGTAAATTGGCATGCGCATTCCTCGGCTTAGCGTTCAGGGAATCAAGACTAATCACTCCAGGGTGAGTTGTCAATTGAACCTCCTCGCGGCCGATGGCGATTAGCCCTCGCCGCGTCTCTCAAGCTTTTTTCGGTCCTTCCCATCGGCGACAACATGCTGACCGCCGAACCCCTCAGAGCGGTTACCGAATAACACGAGCGGCTCGGCCCCCGTGTTGGTGATGTTGTCGTTGAAACGATTGCCGTTTCCTAATAACGTCGGGGCCGAGGCGGTCATCGGTGTACACTCTTGCCGAAGGAGAAAACGCATGGACAAAGTAAACTTTCCCTATCGTTCGAGCAGCCACTTGTCGTTTCTGCACGTCGTGGCGGAGTCCGGCTCCTGGGAAAAACACGGGCTGCAAGTGGACTACAATAAGTTCATCAGTTCCAAAGACTCCCATAAAAACGCCGCCAACGGCTCAGTGGAATTCGTCGGTGGCAATCACCTCTCACCTTACATCCGGCGGCCCCAGGGCGATAAATGGGTTTACCTCGGGCAATCGGTAAGCCTGCTTAATCATCGGATGGTCGTGAGACCCGACTCGGGCATCAACAAGGTTGCCGATCTGCGCGGGAAAAAAATCGCCTCCAAGGGCCAGCATCCGGGGCTCAACACCTGGCTGTTTATCAAGCAACACGGTCTGCTCGGAGAATGCGCGCTGGAACGCTTTCGCGGCGAGACGCCCCATTGGAAGGCCGTTCGCGACGGCAAGGCCGACGCGGCTTTTGTCACACCACCTGCCGATCTTCAGGCGCGCCGGGCCGGCATGAAAGTCATCGAGGTGGGCTTTCTGCCGATGGTGTGGTTCACCACGCTTTCTTCCGGCCTCCCCTACGTCGAAAAACACCCGGACATCGTCGATAGATTTCTCCGCGGCATCTGCGAAGGCATCGCCTTCTTCAAATCCCATCGCGCGGAATCGATCAAGATCATCAAGTCAAAATACCAAGAAGAAGGAGAACTGGACGACGAGGCGACGACCTACCTCTACGACGAGCTAAAAGCGGTTCTTCAAGCCAAGCCTTATGCGAATATCCAAGCCATCAGCAACGTCTATGAGATTTCCGTCGAGCAGGACAAGGCCGCCGAGAAGACCAATCCGATGGCGCTGTGGGATTTTCACTATCTACGCCGGATCGACGACAGCGGCTTCATCGATAATCTCTATCGAACCTGAGATGAGCCGTATCGAGTCCAGCGTTTCGGGTATCGAGTTCTGCCGTCCCCAACTCTGGACCCGAGACCCTAGACGTGTTGGCATCGTCACCTTCGCATGAGAAGCCGACGAGTCATGAGAAATCGAATGAGGAACAAACCATGAGCGCGGCGCCCAAGCTCGGCGTCAAGATGGGCCCGGAGGATGCCAAAACTTACGTCGACGCGATCAACTGGAAAATCGCCCAGCGCTGGCATGAACGGGGCACTAACGCCCCGTTCATGAGCAAGGTTCTCGCCGGGAGCGACGATTTCAAGAGCGAACTCGACAAGAAATATGCTGCGCTGCCCAAGGCATTTCTCGGACGGGCACGCCGAGGCCGCTCCAGCCGATCGTAAAGCCGCAAAACCCAATGGTCCTCAAGTTTTGAAACCGGCAACCGTCGCGCGCCATCCCGCTTCGTCCCGGTCTGGCACGACCGGGAAGTAATAGCTCACGCGATCCAACAGGCCGTCATATTTTTTCAAAACCAGTTTCGGCAGCTCCGCCCAACTGCCCCGTGAGGCAAACCGATCGAGCATCTCATCGGTGATCAACGAAGGAATCGGCCTCAGTGTTTCGGCCCCGGCAACGGGACCATCCTTCGACGTTCCAGTTTTTCGATATGCCTCATGAAGCGATAGAGATTTTCCACTTCGTTGTATTCAAATGACGGGAGCTGCTGCCAAGTCCTAAAGTAATCGACTCCTGCCTCCGATTTCACGCCGATCATCGATAAAGCGTGCCGGTCTCTAGCCTCCCGTAATAAGCGCCTAAAGTCATCCAAGGATGTTGCCCATGAAGCATTTTTCACTCCGGCCGCTTTCGCCATGGCCATCAAGTCGGTTCCGGCGCTGGTTGCCGTGCGCCGCAGACCCGAGGCCTCGTAAATGCCGTTGTCGAAAACCAACAACGTCAAGTTGGGCGGATTCTGCCACGCCAGCGTAGGCAAGCCGCAGGCGTTCATCAGTAAAGCGCCATCGCCGTCGAGTCCCACGACGCTGCGATTGGGCAAGGCCAAGGCCAATCCCATCGCGATCGAAGAAACCAAGCCGAGCGTCCGGCATCTTAAGTTCCCGTCGCCCGGCCGGATCGAGTTCCATTCAGCCGCCGCGCCGCCGACGGTGGAGATGACCAGAGCATCGCCGATTTCTTCGGCGGCGATCTCCAAGCAATCAAATCTCTTCATCGTCTCATCCCTAAAACGTCCTTGGTCAAGAGAACGGCCACCGGTCTTCTTGAATCGACGGTCAACGTTGCCGCGCCCTTGACCGTGGCTCCAATCTCGTCATTTTTTCGCAGTACGTAGTATCGCAAGCCGAGCCCCCGAAGAACCGGCTCGGTCACCGATCCGAGCGTGGAAAAACCTTCATCGCCGATATCGCCGGCATAGTAGATCAGGAGCAGTATGGGAATATTGAAGTTCAGCGCGGTCGTCGTCAGCGCGTTGCAACTATTCAGGAATCCCGCGTTTTGCATGACGATGGCGGGTGTGCGGCCGCCGATGTAGGCGCCCGCGCAAATCCCGATCCCCTCCTCTTCCCTGCATAACGTTACATGGGTGAGTTCGCGCTCCTCGTCAACAGCCGCCAAGAGCTTCGAAAGATTGACGTCGGGTAACGAGACAACAAAATCAACTCCCGCCTCCTTCATCGCCTCAACGATCAACTTCGGTCCGTTGTGATCAGCCACGCGCGCTCCTCTATCTACTTCAGAACTTCTTTTAATTTTGACACCACCGCCGGCGAAATCTTGAAGAGACGGGCGACCGTTTTTTCCTGTTCCTCTCCGCTCAACGGATCGATACCCAATCGGGATTTCTTCGTGTCGGCGAGAAACTCCTGATCCTTCATCGTCTGGGCGAATGCGTTGCGCAGGGTCTCAACTCGGTCTCTAGGCGTGCCGGGAGTCAGCACATAGGAGTATGTGATGTCCGAAACGTCATGAATCCCCGCCTGAATCAACTGACGGGTATCGTCGTTCTTCGCGAAGCTAATTCCTAACGGAATTTTTGGCAGCTCCGATATCGCCTGCGACACTGTTTGCAGTACCACGACGGCGTCCCCGGAATCCAACGCTTTCGTCCAGGTGGCTTTAAGCGAATCCCATGTCCAGCCGCAGACTCCCGCCAGTTCTCCACCTTCAGCCGCCAGGCGAACATCGGCAATGCCCTTGTAACCTGAGACGAGCTGGATCGGCAGCCCCAACGCTTCTTTGAGAATCAACGGAACATTGTAAGTCGCTGAACCGGGGCCGGTCGCGCCCAATTTAACCGGCGCCTTGGACGCCATCCATTTTTCCACGCTCGTGAAGCCGCTCGCCTTGGTCATGACGCAGACGGATTTATCTTTTACGGGGACGCCAACATGCTCGAATTTCGCGGCATCGAACTCGATTCCCGGCGCGCCCATGACTTGCTGCAGGAAAAGTCCGCCGTTGATGCTGCCGACGGTCAAACCGTCCGGCTTCGCGACCCTGAAAATGTGATTCGCCGCGATCAGGCTGCCGGCACCGGTCATGTTTTCGACCACCACATTCGGACCGCCGGGGAGATGCTGTCCGAGATGCCGCGAGATCGCTCGGCTATAGACGTCGAAGCCACCACCGGGGCTGAAGCCGACAATGATGCGTACGGTTTTTCCTTTGTAAAAAGGTTCCTGTGCGAAAGCCGATGCCAGTGAGATGAATCCCAGGAATACGACCATCCAAAGATTTCGGCACTTCATTAGGATTCCCCTTTCCCTTAAGGCATTCCTCTAGCAGATCGGTATGAGACCAATCAAGCAAACCGTCTCCCGGTAAGTTGATGCTTTCAAATCGTTGGCCCGATCATGCTGTCATTGACAAGTGCCATGAATGACGATCGCGTGAGGATTCCCGAAGCTTTCCGGGTTGCCGATGACGACTTGGTAGCCGCGCCGAGTTAGTTCATCCTTAACCGCCGATGCGCACTCCAGCTCCAAATCAACTTTGGCTGCCTTGATGTGGATACAGCGCGGCGCCGCGAGTCGCGGCTAAATCCTTTCGCTGCCGGATGGCCGGCTGGCTCGCCGCGCCAATTCGTTCACTTTCCTAGCGAGATTCGGCAGGTTCGATATCTGCGCGTAGGTTTTTTTGAACTCCGCCATCGGCCGGGCGGGAGTTCCCCACATGGCGCTGCCCCGGCGCACGATCTTGCCCGTCGGGATGCCGGCTTGGGCGCCAATGACCGCCTGGCTCTCGATCCTGACCTTGTCGCCGACGCCCACCTGTCCGCCGATCACCACATAGTCGCCGATCTCGACGCTCCCTGAGATTCCGGTTTGCGCCGCAATGACGCAGTGGCGCCCGACGCGCACGTTATGCGCGATCTGGACCAAGTTATCGATCTTCGTCCCTTCGCCAATTACCGTATTGCCCAGAGAGCCTCGATCAATGGTGCTGTTGCTGCCGATCTCCACGTCGTCTTCGATCACGACCTGTCCCAGCTGAGGGAATTTGTGATGGCGCCCCTCTGCAAACACGTATCCAAAGCCATCGGCGCCGATCACCGTGCCGGCGTGAATCACCACCCGATTGCCGATTCGCGCCTGCGGATAGATGCTCACCCTCGCATAGATGACGCAGTCGGCTCCGACCTCAACGCCCCGACCGAGAAAAACTCCGGCGCCGATCACCGTGCGCGCGCCGATGCTTACGCCTTCCTCGATAACGGCTTGCGCTCCCACGCTAACACCGGAGGACAATCGCGCGCCAGGAGCGACGACCGCGGTCGCGTGCACTCCGGGCTCCACCGCCGGGCGTGGCAACAGAGCCGCCGTGGCACGAATCAAAGCGAGTTTCGGATGGCGCACCGCGATCGTCGTTTGACCGGCGAGAACGACTCCCGAAGGCACCAAAATGCAACCAGCCCGGCAGCTCGCCGCACGCTTGAGGACGCGCTCTCCCTCGGCAAACGTGAGGTCGTTGAGTACAGCGTTATCCAGTCCCGCCACGCCGCGAATTTCCCGTGCCCCCTCGCCCGCCAACTGTCCGTCGAGCAATCGCGCAATATCTTCAACTTTCATTATTGTCTCCAAATCAAGTGAATTCGCGAGCGGGGGTTTGAACCCCGCTCGCGTCCAAAGGGGATGCTCGCCCCCTTTGGAAACCCCATTTAATTGTGCCCGCCTCAAGAGGCGGGGTTTACTCAGAATCAATGGCTATCAAGCCGGCGCACAAATCTTTCTTTTGCTCCGAAAGCGTTGGGAGCAACTTCCCGGCGCCGCGAATCAAGACCGGGACCCACCATACATATCCCAACCGAGGGGTCCCGAACAAATAGACACCATTCTTCTGGCTAACAAAAGCGCAGCCTAATGCCAGGAGTCATCTGAGCAATCCGCCGGCGCAGCTGCCCGCATTGGCGTTGACATAAGTCCCAGCTGTTAGTTAGATTCGAACGTCTCAAATGTTCAATAGAACGACTCCAGCAAATTTTATCGCGCCAAAATCTGTCATGAGCGAAGCCGACGGATCGCCAAGCACGCAAAAAAGACTCTTTGTCATTTCTACTCCTTCGACAAAGCTCAGGACAAGCTCCGGGAGAAATCCTTGTTTCGAGTAAAGCGAGAAATCTTCTTCTTAGATCCCTCGCGTTCGCTCGGGATAACGGCCTCGGCCCGTCACCTTGGCGGCCTTTGCGTCTTTGCGCGAGTCACAGTTTTCCGATTTTCCTGATCTGATGGGAACAAACTTTGGAATATCTTCAAATGGGGAATAGCGATGAACGAGAACGAGGTTTTCCGATTTTCGGCGGCGCAGCTAAAAAGCTTTTCAGCCGCCGTGTTCATGCACTTCGGCATTTCTAAGACCGACGCCGAACAGGCTACCGATGTTCTGGCCAGGAGCGATCTGCGCGGCATCGACTCCCACGGGGTAGCGCGGCTGCACACTTACTTTGACATGCTGGAGTTGGGGAGGATCAATCCGAAGCCGAACATAAAAATCATCCGCGAAAAAAACAGCGTCGCCAGCGTCGACGGCGACAACGGCTTGGGGCTGGTCGTCGGACCGAAAGCGAACGAGATCGCGATGGACAAGGCCGAACGGCACGGCTCGGGCTGGGTGAGCGTGTGCAACACCAATCACTTTGGCATCGCGGGCTACTATCCTCTAAAGGCACTGGAGCGCGATCTGATCGGCTGGGCCATGACCAACTCGACCAAGTTGGTCGCGCCGCTATGGGGCGCGGAAAGAATGCTCGGGACCAATCCGATCGCCATCGCCTTCCCCGGTTACAAAGAGCCGCCCGTCGTCATTGACATGGCCACTAGCGCCGTCGCCTACGGCAAGATCGAGATCGCGCTGCGAAAAAAAACCAAAGTTCCCAAAGGCTGGATTATCGACAGAGACGGCCGCGACACCACTAATCCGCAGGACATGATCGACGGCGGCGCGCAACTGCCCCTCGGCTCTGAGCGAGAAATGGGTGGGCACAAAGGCTACGGCCTCGCGTCGATGGTGGACATTCTCTGCTGTATCTTGAGCGGCGCCAACTGGGGTCCCTTCGCCCCGCCCTTCGCGCTACGCCAGGAAATTCCCGCTCGCAGCGTCGGCAAGGGCATCGGCCATTTCTTCGGCGCTCTCGAGATCGACGGTTTCATCGATAAACTTGAATTCAAGAAACAAATCGACGAGTGGATTCACGTCTTCCGCAACACGAAACCGGCACCAGGAACCAACGGCCCGCTCATTCCCGGTGACCCCGAACGCGAAGCGGAAGCGATCAGAAGCAAAGAAGGAATTCCGTTAATCAAACCGGTGGTGGATGACTTGTTGGATATCTCGAAGAAGACGGGGATAGCGTTCAAAGTGGGATAATCGTAAGAATTCGACTCGAGGCAGATGGCTTCTAATGAAACTTCCCTACAAGGCACCTGAGTTGAGATGAGAAAGATCGATCATTCTTTTCTAGCCATGAGCTTGGTCACGCTCTTGGTGGCCTTTTTGATCCTTTTTCCCTTGGCTATGCTGTTATATGGGAGCTTTTGGACCGAGCGGCCCGGGTTTCCCGGCGATTTCACCTTCGCAAATTACATCACCGCCTACGGGGACTTTGACACCTATAAGGTATTTTTGAATACCGCATTACTCATTGGCAGCAAGACCATTTTCGCTGGAATTGTTGCGTTAGCCTTGGCCTGGATAATCGCTCGGACGGATACACCATGCCGCATCATGCTGGAAGCGCTGATCATCATTCCTTTTTTTGTTCCCGGTATTATGGAAGCGATCGGCTGGATTATGCTGCTCAGCCCGAAAACGGGGACTCTCAATGTTTTTCTGCGCGAGCTTTTTGGCTTGAAAACTTCCCCGTTCAACATCTATAGCCTGTGGGGCATTATTTGGGTAATGTCCTTAGGGTCGGTTTCTTTTCTCTTTCTTTTTTTCGTGACGGCATTGCGCAACATGGATGCGTCCCTCGAAGAGGCCGCGGCCGCATCGGGCGCCGGCCCCCTGCGAACCGCGCTCACCATCACTCTGCCAATGATCGCTCCCGTCGTCCTGGGTGCAAGTTTTTTCAGCTTCATTCGCGCCATGGACGCTTTCGAAATACCGGTACTTCTCGGCTTACCGGCGGGCGTCTTCGTTTTTGGCAACCGGATCTATGCGGCCATCGAGTATGATTTCCCGGCAAACTACGGCTTAGCTACCGCTTTGGGGGCGAGCTTCTTTGTTTTGATGTTAGGTCTGCTGCGAATTCAGAACAAGCTGCTCAGAGGCAAAGAATTCTTCGTCATCACCGGCAAGGGCTATAAACCTCAGGTGGTCCGTCTGGGTCACTTCAAGTACGTTACCTTCGCTTTCTGTATCGGCTATTTCCTGTTGGCGACGGGGCTGCCATTGTCCCAGGTCGTGTTGGGATCGTTCCTGCGCGTGTTCGGCATGAATCAGTGGGACATGTTGACGCTGGGAAATTATACCACCATCGTGACCGACCCTTTGGTCTGGCGCAGCCTGACCAACACGGTAATAATCGGCGGGTCGGCGGCGATACTCACCGTGCTTCTCAGTACTCTGGTCGCGTATATTACGACGCGGACAAAGTACCCCGGACGCAACGCGCTCGATCTGATCTGTTGGCTGCCCAACGCGATTCCCGGCATCGTCGCCGGCGTGGGCATGTTGTGGGCGTACATCACGCTGCCCGTGCCCTTGTTCGGCACCCTCACACTGCTCGTCATAGTGTTTGTCACGATCGGTTTGCCGGTGGCGGTGCGCCTCATGACCGGGGTGATGGGGCAGTTAAGTCCCGAGCTCGAAGAATGTTCTATGGTCCATGGCGCGAGTTGGGGTCAAACTTTCAGAAAAATTATTCTTCCCTTGCTGAAACCGGCGCTGGCGGCGGGAATGCTGATTCTGTTTGTCAATTTTTCTCGCGCCGTGAGCACGACGATCCTTTTCTCCGTGCATGGCACGGAGCTTCTCGCCGTCACGCTTTTCAAATACAGTCAAGTCGGCACCAGATTGGGTCTGGTCTCGGCTCTCGCGGTCGTGCTGACCGTGATCAATGTAACGGCAATGTTAGCGGCCCGCCGCCTCGGCGCCTTTGGACAGCAATCGGATCAGTGAAACAAAATGAGTGTGGCCAAGATCCATCGACTCTGATATAGCTTCGCACACAAGGAGGAACCCCCATCGATGAGAATTAAAATCAACCGTAACATTGCCTTCCTGTTTCTGGTGTTGCTCCCCACGAGCCTAATGCTGCGCAGCTCCGCCGGCGCGGCGGACGCCTCCGCGCAACTCGCCGCCAAGCTCTACGAGGGAGCCAAGAAGGAAGGCAAACTGGTCATCTATGGATTGGGTGAGCCATTCCTCACTCCCATCGCTACGGCGTTCAAGAAACGGTATGCGGGAATTACGATCGAAGCGTTCGATGAGCCAGGGGCGCAGTCCCGCGAAAGGGTGATCGCGGAGCAAAAAACCGGCCGGTTGATCGGCGACATCATCATCGCCGGTCCAACCAATCACCAGATCTTGACCGATTTGAATTATCTCGAGCCGTTCCAAACCTCGCACCTGGCGCACATGATTCCAGAGCTTCTGCCGGACATCCCAAATGCGAATCCACTGCGTGCCAGCGTATTTTCCATGGCGATTAACTCGAAACTGATTCCGCCGGCGGAAGAACCCAAATATTGGACCGACTTGTTGCAGCCGAGATTCAAAGGCAAGATGGCGTCCGACGACCCGCGCGGCAGCGGCGGCGGCGCGGGAATGATCGCCAGTTTGGAAAAGGCTTTTGGCGTCGAGTACCTGCACAAATTGGCGGCGCAGGACATTTTCTTCAGCAGAGACTCAGGGACGATTTTGGCCAATTTGGTGCGCGGCGAGTATAGTCTCTTCATCACCGCATCCCATGATGAGATCATCGCGGCGCGCAAGAGTGGCGCGCCACTGAAGTTTCTCAAACCCGCCGACGGTGTGCGGGCGGCGGGGAATTATCAGTCGATCGTCAAGAACGCGCCGCATGTAAATGCCGCCAAGCTCTGGGTGGAATGGAGCACGTCAGAGGAAGGCCAGCAAGCTTTTGCCAAGACCGGCCTGGCCACCGCGCGCAGAGGAATCAAGGCCGGCGAACCCGAGTCCGACCTCACCGGAGTCAAGCTCTTACCGGTTGTCGGTGGGCGGCAGGACATGAATCTGGTGAAAGAACGAACCAAACGGTTCGAAAGTATATTTTTCAAGAAAAATTAAGCCCGAGTCGGAGACATCGCCGCCGAGACGCCAAGGACACAGAACAAAATCGAATGAGGATATCCTCCTGAACAAACCCCCTGCGAACTCCACCGTCTCTGCGGTGAATTCTGCTTTCCAGCAAACCCTAAAGCGCTATCATTGGAGGCTCCATTCATGGCGGCGAAAACCATCGACATCCACAATCACGGCTACTCCAAAAGGTTTTTCGATGCGGTGCGCCGTGGTGAAGGCGAGCGCTATGGATTGCGCATCGCTGCGACCGCCAAGGGCGAGGCCCTGTTCAAACCAGACGGCGGCTCCCACCCGCTCCAACCCAAGCGAGCCGAGTATGAGCAAAATTTGGCGCAGCTCGGCACAGCCGGTATCGACGCGATGGTTCTTTCGATGCCGCCATACGTCAATTTCGTCGGCTGCGACGAACAGACGAATGTCTGGGCATGCCGGGAAATTAACAACGGCCTGGCCGAGGTTCAGCAAGATTATGCCGGCCGAATATGGGGAATGGGCATGGTCCCGCTACCCTATGGCCGCGCCGCCGCCGCTGAGCTTGAACGCGCGGCGCGCGAGCTGAAACTCCGGGCCGTGCAGATTATCACCAATTACGCGGGCCGCGACCTGGACGACCCGGAATTTCTCCCGTTCTTTGAAAGAGCCGCGGAACTGGAAACGTTGGTGCTCATTCATCCTGATTTGCGGGCCGGTTTCAGCACCCTGAACAAATACTATTTACAGAATCTCATCGGTCTTCCGGTCGAAACATCGACCGCCGCCGCCTGTCTGATCTTTGGCGGCATCATGGAGCGTTTTCCGAGTTTGAGAATTCTTCTGGCCCATGGTGGCGGGATTTCGCCTTATCTCACTGGCCGCTGGCGTCACGGGCACGCGCACCGCGCCGAGCCCAAGACAAAGTTTACCGGGTCCGTAGAGCAGATGTTTCGCCGTTTCTACTTCGACACCATGGTCTATGATCCCAAGGTGCTTAAGTTTCTGACCGAATCCGTTGGCGTCGACCGGGTCCTTCTCGGTACAGACTACTCCGGCGACATGTCGGCGTGGCGCGACGTGCCTGAGATCGCTCGGTTTGATTTTCTCACGGAGAGTCAGAGACGACAGATCTTCAGTGGAAATGCCGCCCGCTTGCTCGGATTGGAATAGAGCTTCGTAAATTGATGTGGGCGCCGGAGGACCCGATGGCACGAGGAAATTCGAACTTCGACGCAATTTCTGCCCAAGCTGAAAGTCGGAACATGCGTCTTATCGGCCACAGCGATCTCGCTGGCCACGGAGACGGCAGCCGCATCGATAAGAAAGGCAACTTCCTCTTTGTCGCCCACATGAAGAGCGCCGCCTTCACCGTCTTGAATATCGAAAATCCAAGCGCTCCCCGCGTGGTAAACCAGATTGCGCACGCCCGGGGCGCTCATTCGCATAAATTGCAAATCGCCGGTGATCTTTTGCTGACCAATCATGAACAGCCTCCGTGGGAACAAGGAGAGTTTCAGGGAGGTCTCGGCCTATACGATATCTCGCGACCGGAATCCCCGAGAGAAATCAGCTTTTTTCCAACCGAAGGCAAGGGGGTCCATCGTTTCTGGTGCACCGACGGCCGCTATGCTCACATCCCCTGCTCAGCCGAAGGCTATTCCAATCGTATCTACCGCATCGTCGACGTGCAAAATCCGACACGCGTGCAGGAGGTCGGCAGGTGGTGGCTTCCGGGATTGTGGGCGGCGGGCGGAGAAAGTCCGAACTGGGATCCGAAAAAAAGCGTCTGGTGTCATGGCATGATCGTGGAAGGAGACAGGGCCTATGTGGCCTACGAAGACGAGGGTTTCGCGATCCTCGATATCAGTAGTCTCTCCGCGCCGCGCCTCATTAGCCGGCTGGACCTGATGCCGCCATTCCGCGGCCACACGCACACGGTGCTGCCATTGCCCAAGCGCAAGCTGCTCATCGTCGCTGAAGAATCGGTGCGCAACAACTGTCAAGATGCCTACAAGATGGTATGGGTGGTCGATGTTCGCGAAGAGAGTAAGCCAGTGCCCATCGCCGCGTTCCCCGTACCTGAAGGAGATTTTTGCTCGCGCGGCGGGCGATTCGGTCCGCATAACATCCATGAAAACCGGCCGGGTTCGATGGCGGACGACCTGCTCATCTACCTATGTTATTTTAACGCCGGTATCCGCATCGTCGACATCAGCAACCCCTTCAGACCTGAAGAGGTGGGATTTTTCATCCCGCCCGCCCCCGAAGGCCAGCCGGCGATTCAGATCAACGATATTTTCGTCGATAAGGACGGTTTGATCTACATCACGGACAGAATCGGTGGTGGGTTGTACATACTCGAATATACTGGACCACGTCCGACTGGCGCAAAGGATATCGGAAGGAATCTTAATGCTTAGCGCTTCGATATTCGATGGGTTTTTCGACTGCTGCCGCTAACGCTCTCACCCGGGTCAACTCCTTACACGCGAGCGCGATGCCAATCGACGGCTTTATCGACAAGGACGGGTTAAAAAACCAAACCCGCCCCCGGCACCAACGGTCCGCTCATTCCGGGTGACCCGGAAAGAGACGCCGAAGCGATCCGAAGCAAAGAAGGAATTCCGTTGATCAAGCCGGTGGGGGATGACTTGCTGGATATCTCGAAGAAGACGGGGATTCCGTTTGAGGTGAAGTCTTGAGTATAATTACGACGAACGCAGCCAGGACAACCGCCCTCTTCTTACACGGCTTGCCTGAAGCGGTGAACATCAACCGTCAATCGCGCTGCCGGTTTTTTTCGCGACGCCGCCAACTTTTGCATCGTTTTGTACACCTCGGATTGAAAGTACGTCTCCCCACACTGCTGACAAACTGCTGCCGGCACGTTCTCAATAATCTTGAGCTTATGTCCCCAGCGAAAGTCGACTTTAACTTTCTGCTCGCTCACCCTGCCCTTGCAAAAGTAGCAGTCCTTCATCCCGTTAGATTTTTTTCTTGCGTGTTTTCCAGTCATTTTTCCACTCCCTTGGGTCGGGTTCGTATGCGGTTACAATCAGGATCTCTTCGGCATCCAAACAACCGCACACGACGTGCAACGGCCTTCGGCCAACCATCCCCAAAATCAAACAACTCGCGCCTCTGGGATCATCCGGATAATCTTCGATGACCGCGCCTATTTTAACAGCTTCTTCTATGTCCTGCGCCCTTATTCTTCGTCGCCGCAACTTCTCCGTATGGGTAAACGCAACAAGGTATTTTCCGCTCGCAACTTTCGCCCTGATTGCGTCCATATCCACTGGCTGATTCTACGTAAACAAAGTCGATCAGCGCAAGCTCTCAGGCCAAACCGCCGAGCACAAACAAATACGACCGGCGATCCCGAGCGCGAAGCGGAGGCGATCCGAAGCAAGGAAGGGATTCCGTTAATCAAGCCGGTGGTGGATGACTTGCTGGATATCTCGCGGAAGACAGGGATTTCGTTTGAGATAAAGTGCTAGTCGCTCTTGCTGTCGGTTATTGTCGCAACTCTATCGCCCTTGCCATTTCAACGCCAATTTTGAACGCGCGGTCTAAGTCAAACTCCGTGTAGTCCTTTTCCCGCAATACCGGTCTCAATTGAGGATCGACTTGGCGACGCAGTGCTGCGAGCCTTTGCTGTGAAATATCGACCGGATCATTACCAGGTACGTTAAGTTTTTGTTTAACCAGCGACACGAGTTCATCAGCTTCAGGCATTAGACTGCCCTTTCTAACCGCATAGTCAACGTCGTAAAAGTCGCGGATCGCCGGCTCTCGGCGCGACAGTGCTGCGCGGAACTTTTCCGCGAAGGCTTCGGTCTTGTCGATGCATCGTAGCGCAATGGGCGTAACCATCGGATTATTTGTCAAGGGACTCCGCAACATCGTTTGCGCCGCGCCGTCAAACGTTGGCATCAACAAAGGCTCTCGCAAGCTCACTTCTATCTTGATCGTCTCCTGTTGTTGACTGAGCAGGGAACCGTAGGCAACAAGCGCCAAGTATTGCGTTGACTTGTTTGCCCCTTTCAAAACACCGATCACTCGAAACGCAGGAATCGCTCGTTTCAAACCAGTTAGAGCCATCTTTACGATCTCCACCCGGCTGCTCCTTTCCTTACGCTTAGCGTTTACAGAAACCGGAATTGTGAAATCCAAGTCCTCACTAAGGCGGTATAGCGCCGCATGGACCTTGGCCAAACAAGTGCCCCCTTTGAAAACCAACTCGTCGCCGGCACCTCCGGACAGATAAGCGAGCAGTACCGTGCAGAAATAGTCCTTCTCGATCAATCGAGGCGTGAATCCGCTTTCCGCCGCTGTGAAGCGCACGGCTTCGCGAAACAGCGCCACATCTTCGTGAGCGCGGACTACCGGTGCTTCAGCTTTGCTCATTGATGACCACGCCCCAACGGTGGTTTGCCGCGCCTCGTTTAGGTTTGGTAGGTATCCAGGGAATCAGGCTGGACGTCTTCGGCAGGGCCTTTTCGAGCTTCTTTAGCAAGGGGCTCGCGATCCCTTCGCGCTCCAGCAGCGCGCCCATTCGGCGAATCGTCCCGATGTCACCGTACTTCAACGTCACGGAAACCAGCCCGGCTGGCGTTACCCGCTTTGCCTTCAGCTCTTTACGTATCCATTCGTAGGCTCGCGGCAGGGTGTTGAAACGCGACCAATCATAAACGGCATCAAGCAGCGCCCTCGCGCGCGACGAATAGAGCACTCCCGATCCTTCCGTAGTTTGCTCCTCTTCCGTGTTGCCGAGACGGCGATCCGCCACTTTTATCAGCGTCAACGCCACCGAACCAATGTGACGATCACCCCACAAGCGGTTATTATAGGCATAAACGCGGGTCGGCACCTGCTCATCAAACCCGTAACGATTGAAAGCGTTCGGGCCGCAGATTTGGTAGCGGCCCTTTTGAGCCTTCATTAGCGTGGTTAACGCCAAGTCTGCGTCCGGGCTCCATATCCCGCCCAAGGGCAATCGTTCCGGGACGAGATACAGCCCGCGACGGACCTGCGCGATCATGCCTGCGCGTGACAGCCGGCTGAGTAATTCGCGCTCCTGTTTCGTGGAAATCTGAAGCGGCCCCCTAAGGTCACCGGTGCTCAGCGTCCGAAGTTTGCGGAGCTGGACGAAAGCAAATAGCTGCTGCTCCAGTCGTCCCAACCTTTTTTTCATGACTGCACCCTATTAAGCCTTAATTGCCTTACAAGCAATTAAGCTATAATAGAATACAAACACTCAGACGGCAATCTCTCCACTCATCAGCCGTGGCACAGGAAATTTCGCCCGGCGCCCTTCAGATCGACGGCTTCATCGATAAACTTGAATTCAAGAAACAAATCGACGA
>ORMF010993488.1_pt1 | contig 35108 bp, 35 predicted proteins | sample 1779871 | NCBI WGS metagenome assembly ORMF01 (sample SAMEA104232316, study PRJEB22302) | groundwater metagenome | biome: forest; feature: aquifer; material: groundwater | place: USA | collected 2011-08-07 | depth 5.4 m
ATAAAAAATATTGGAATTTTTGTTGATCCTTTGAATGAAGATGAGATAGAAGAAGCGGTTTTAAAGCTCCTAGATAAAGAGGAATATGAAAAATGGAGAGAAAAAGTCAGAAATTTTTCTTTCACTCACACATGGGAAGAAATTGCGGATGAGTTTCTAATGGTCAATAAATCAATAAAATAACATGAAAGTTTTATCTATAGGAATGGACAGGAGAATGTTTGAAGAAGGAAGCGCGGTTTCGGCGCGTCAGAAAGAATATGCCGGAAAAATGGATGAACTCCATATTATTGTTTTTTCTTTAAAAAAACATAATCTAAAATTCAAAAAAATTGGTAATTTGTATTTATACCCGGCTAATTCTAGCAACAGGATAAGTTTTCTTTTTAATGCATATAGGTTAGGAGTAAAAATAATAAAGCAGAATAACTTTTCTTCTAAAAACAGCGTCATATCTGCTACTGATCCAATGACTGTTGTTGCATATGTTTTATCAAAACGCTTTAGGATACCTTTTCAAATGGAAATTCACACGGATTTGTATGATAGGAATTTTAAAAATTCCCTGGTTACATGGAAAAGTTTCTGGTATTCAGGCTGGGTACAGGTTATGTTGAATCGATTTTTAATACCACAAGCTGACGGATTGAGGGTTGTAAGTGAGCAAATAAAGCAATCAATAACAAAAAGGTTTAAAAATCTTAAAGCAGAACCAGATATTCTACCGGTTTTTGTTGATGTGGAAAAAATCTTTAAGCAAACAGCTACATACTATACTCCCGATCGGCTGCCGGGCTCTATCATAATGGTTTCAAGGTTTACAAAAGAAAAAAGGATCGATATAGGACTTGGAGTATTCAAAAAAGTTATTGATTTGCAAAATAAAGAAGTAAGTCTGACTATTATCGGAGCAGGGCCTGAGAAGAGAAATCTAGAGTCCAAAATTAAAGAGTTAGGTATTGAAGATAAGGCACAGATTTTAGAATGGGAGAATGATGTAATCGCTGTTTATAAGAAAGCGGATATTCTTCTTGTTACTTCCGAGTATGAAGGTTATGGGATGACTTTAATTGAAGCCGGGGCGAGCGGGTTGCCTATAGTGACAACAAACGTCGGCATAGCAAAAACGGATTTATTTAAAAATGGAGAGAATTCATTTGTCTGCCCAGTTGGGGATGTTGATTGTCTTGCTAATTCTATTGTTGATTTGCTAGAAAAACCAGAGTTACGAAAGTTGTTCAAAGAGAAAATGCAAGATAGTATTAAAGAAAGAGCTATTTCAAAAGAGGAGTATGTAAATAATTACGTCAAGCTCTTGGAAAATCTGATTTCACAATGATTCAAAAATACATTAATTGGGGCCTCTCAATATTGGAAAGATATGTTGTTCTCCGGTATCTTATTGTCGGGGGAAGCGCAGGTGTGTCAGATCTCGCCGTTCTGTATGTTCTTCACGATGTGTTGGGAATTCATTATCTTATCGCCGCTATCTTTGCTTTTTTGGTGGCTTTCTTAATAAGTTTTATATTCCACAAATTTTGGACATTCAAAAGTCATCAGGAGGATACTCACTGGCAAGTTATTTTGTATTTCGGAAATTCTTTGTTCGGTTTGTGTATGAACACTCTACTAATGTATGTTTTTGTTGATCGTCTTCATGTCGGAGTGATTGTTTCCCAAATCATAGTGGGACTTATGGTCGCTTGCTTTACCTTTTTCATATCCAGAAATATTGTCTTTAAGTATAAATCTTTATGAGACTACTTATTTTTACCCAAAAAATAGATAAGAACGACTCTATTTTGGGATTTTTTCATACTTGGCTCATAGAGATTTCCAAAAAATTTGATTCTGTTTCTGTAATTTGCCTTGAGCTCTCGGAGTTTGACTTACCTAAAAATGTGACAGTTTTCTCTTTGGGAAAAGAAAAGGAAGTTTCAAAATTTGTCTATGTATGGAATCTATATAAATATCTTTTTCTTATTTCCGGGACTTACGAGGCAGTTTTCATCCACATGAACCAAGAATATGTCTTACTTGCCGGTCTGTATTGGAAAATGAAAAACACACCAATTTACTTGTGGCGCAACCATCCTCGTGGCAGTGTTTTAACGCGTATGGCGGTGGCAATGTCCACAAAAGTGTTCTGCACGTCCAATCAATCTTTTACCGCTCGTTTTAAGAAAACTGTTATAATGCCTGCTGGCATTGACACGAGGGTATTCAAACCGGTCCCGGGGGTTGTCCGGAAAAAGTATTCCGCCTGCGTGGTGGGAAGAATTGCTCCAATAAAGCATGTGGAAGTGGCTCTCGAGGCGGTGAACATTTTAGTCAAAGAGGGCACTCAGATTTCGTTGACGATTGTCGGCTCTCCGCAAAAAAAAGATTTTGAGTATTTTAATAGTTTAAAGAAATACGCAGCCGATCAGAATCTGTCTAACGTGGTCTCTTTTGTAGAAGCGGTCGCGCCGGAAAGCTTGCCAGAAATTTACAGCAGTCACGAGATTTGCTTAAATTTAACTGAATCAGGATCATTTGATAAAACGATAGTAGAGTCTGCTAGCTGTGGAGCCATCCCCTTGGTAACTAGTTCAGCCTTTGAAGGCATGTTGCCTCCTGTCTGTATAACAACTAGTAATCCGAGAGATATAGCCGACTCTCTTAAGAAGTTACTTACAGCTCACGAGCAGGTGGAAGTCCAAGACAAGTTGAAATCCTTTGTTGATTCACAAAGTCTTTCGGCCCTCATGGACAAGCTTGTGGAAGAAATAAAATAATATGTACAAGAATAAAAAAGTTAGCGTGGTTTTTGGAACATACAACGAAGCAGATTCATTAAAGCAAGTTGTTGATGATTTTTTTGCCACTGGTTTTGTTGACGAGGTTGTGGCTGTTGATAATAACGCCTTAGGAAACACCAAAGAAGAAATAGCAAAGACAAAGGCAAGACATGTAGTTGAGACTAAGCAGGGTTACGGTCATGCTTATATGCGGGCGTTAGCTGAAGCGACAGGGGATTTGATAGTAATGACAGAAGTTGATGGCACTTTTGAGCCGAATGATCTGCATAAGTTTTTGCTTTATAGCGATGATTTTCCTGTGGTTTTAGGAACCAGAACATCTAGGGCCAGCATCTGGTCCGGAGCTTTCATGCCGTTTTCTGTACGTTTTGGGAATTGGGCGGTGGCAAAAGTTTTGGAGATTTTACATAATGGTCCAACTTTGACTGATGTCGGATGCACTTACCGGCTCCTCAATAGGAAGTCTCTGGAAGACATTAAAAAATATTTTTCTTTATCGCATGGCGATGGGAAGTTTTCTCCTGAAATGATGATCTGGCTTATAAGAGGGGAGAAAAAAGTGATTGAAATACCGGTAATGTACAAGCCGCGGGTGGGAGTTTCAGGATATACAGGTAGTGTATGGAGGGCGGCCAAACTTGGCTTCAAAATGCTGCCCATGATAGTTAAATATCGGTTTAAAAAGATTTAAATTATAATAGAAAACATGGCTTTATCTCGAAAAGAAATTGTAGTTTTCATATTTACCTTTTTTTTGTTTATAATTTTGCATATTCCTGCTATTCACTTTCCTTACCACCAGGATGAATACAAATGGGTTTTATATTCTCATCCAGAAATTATTGCTCCTGGAACAGTGCCACATCCCCCACTTACAGAGTTTATCTATACTAAAATTGGGCCTGTTTTAGGAGATAATAACTTCAGATTTATTCCTTTCTGTTTCGGAGTTTTAAATTTCTTTCTTTTGTTCTATTTGGCTAAAACTATTTTTTCTCGTCGGACCGCCCTCTTTATAGTTTTCCTTTATACAATTTCCTTTTATTCTCTCCTGGCTTCTCTTATGGTTGATGTAGATGGAGCGATCATGCCAATGTTTTTTTTATTAATGACGATTGCTTACTTCAAATTAAAGAGAACAAATTTTCAATTTTCAATTTTCAATTTTCACGACTTGCTTTGGCTTATTCTATTAGTGGTGGGAGCTATCGGCGGATTTATGATAAAAGTAAGCGCTATCCTACCAATTTTTGCCATTTTTTTGGATTTTTTGATAGAAAAGGAAGTTTTCTCCGACACAAAAAAAGTCTTTAAATATGGTTTATATGCATTAGGGGGAATTCTTGTCCTAATTTGTACGCTTCTTTTAGCAAAATTTCTCTTTCCATTTTTTAACCTATCTTATGCCCTTAAGTACTGGGAGCATTTTGCTGTATTTTCTGGCAGAGGCTGGCTTCAGACATTTATTCAGGTGTTCAAAGCCATTCTTTACATTTCGCCCTTGTTAATTCTGCCAGCCTTTTTTACAGATAGGGAAACATTCAGAAAAACAAGAGTTTTTTGGTTTTTTATTTTGATGGGATTATTTTTCTATGTTATTGCTTTTGACTTTTCTATCGGTGCCCTAGATAGGTATCTCCAATTCCTCATTTTGCCATTATCTATTATTAGTGGACGAATATTTGCTCAAGTTTTTGAAAGCGAAGAGAAAATAAGAAAATCCCATATAGGATGGTTTACTGCATTACTTGCCGCATTGTTTTGTGTTCAGTTCTTCCCTCATATTGTTCCCGCTCTTCATCCCAAGAGCGAATGGCTTAGTCGGATTATCTCTCTAAAATGGGATTTTCTCTATCCTTTCTCTGGCGGGTCGGGACCTTTAGGCTTTTATATATCTTTTTTGTTTATAGCATTGTCCTGGCTTTTAACGATCACGTTAGCTTTTCTAGCGACACTTAAGTCGGGGGCGAGAAATATAGTTATAATAGTGATTTTCTTGTTTGGTTTGGCTTACAATATTACTTTCATTGAGGAATATCTGTTCGGTAAAATCAACGGCTCTGCGCCAAAAGTTCTGTATGGGGCAGTAGAGTTTATAAAAAATAATCCTGATATTAAATTTGTTACGGTCTATAACGACAATGGAGGGTATGATATTAAAAATATCGGCAAATATCGAAAAAGACTTTATACTGATCCGAAATTCGGCGTAGATGATAAAATAGCCACTCTCAATCAATATAAAGAGCATTATTTAGAGGTGAATGTCCCAAGGATTGATCCAAATAGTTTTTACCGGCGCTATCTTGATTCCTGCAAAATAATTTACGACAAAGTAGATAAAAAGATATCTGCCATAGTGTATGATTGTAGGAAGGCACCTGACGTGAAAAGTGAATGATCAATATGAATTCAAAAAAAACAGAAAAAGTAATCGCATGTTCCGTTTTTTTACTTGCTATTTTTCTAATTACTTTTCATTTCACCGATACTCCAAAAGTCTGGGTGGATGAGGGGGTCTTTACCGAGACCGCAAAGAATTTGGCTAGAAACGGCGTTATCGGTCTACAGACGGCTCCCGGAGAATTTTTCTCAATGAGGAATTTTCTCCTTTCCACCAGCTACCCAGTTATTTTTCCGGTAGCAGCTAGTTTAAAATTATTGGGTAATGGAATTTGGCAAGCCAGGTTTCCTATGATCCTCTACATGTTTGGTCTTACTTTAGTTTTTTATTTTTTTGCCAAAAAAAGATACGGATTCTACCCCGGTATTTTATCCGTTTTGCTTTTGCTTTCTTTCTCGCCTTTTTATGGTAATGGCAGGCCTGTTCAAGGAGAAGTTCCTGGTCTATTTTTTCTTTGTTTGGGGGCTTACTTTCTTTTGTTGTGGGAAGAAGGCAGGTTCCAAAAAAGAAAATGGGCTCTTTTATCAGGACTTGCTTTTGGACTTTCCGCTTCCACAAAACCAATATTTCTTTTAGGTGTTTGTCTTTCGCTTGTCATAGCTTTACTACTGCGAAGGAAAGATATTAAAAATAAAATGATGATTGCCTGGGGAATAGTGGGATTTGCTACCCCTCTTCTTCTTTGGACCTTGGTTCACTTTCCGACATGGAAGTCTGTTTTGAATTTTATTCCATCTTATCTTTATTTTGCCGGAGTCCAGGGATCAGAGACTTCCGTCCTTGTCACTATCACAAGAAATCTTCTAAAATTCTTTACTGAATCTACCCCCCTCCTTTTTGCCCTTCTTATGACTTTTGTAATTCTTTCTTTTTTATCTAGGTATAAGAAAGAAGGGAAAGAGGCAAAGATGTCTGAATATCTTATTTTGGCATTTATCATTTTGAATTGGATTGGATTTCTTTTTGGCACAGGGTGGTATCGATATTTTTTTCCGGCCCATCTTCTCCTTTACCTTCTTTTTCCTGGTGCAATTTTTTATCTAATTATGCATTTCAAGACTAAATCCATCACCTGGACACTGATTACTTTTTCTTTAGCACTTTTGATATTTCAGTCTTATCATCTTATTTTCCTGTCAGATACATCTTTTACCGTAAAACGGACAAGAAACGCAGAGTTAGAGAATGCTCTAGCGAGAGTAGACCCTTCTCAGACGATTCTTTTCTATAATAGCATTGAAGCGGCTATTTTTCTAAAAAGCACTAATTATTATCAGTACTTATCTATGGGAGATTTTCTGAAAGCCGGAGACGAAAATGCTCTCAAGGATCCTCCCCATGATTTCATTTTTACAAATAAATTATCGGAAAATGACTCCTTGAATTCTTGTTATAGTATGACCGAAGTCAGTCAGTATTTTTTACTTAAACGACAATCTGTCTGCAAGTAACGAGCCTCTATGAAAGACGTAATTATTATTCCCACATATAACGAGAAAGAAAACATTAGTATTTTAGTACCACAGATTTTTGAGATCTTGCCTGACATTTTAGTTAGAGTGGCAGATGACAATTCTCCCGACGGCACGGCTGAAGTGGTTAAGGATATGCAGAATAAATATCCAAATCTCTCTCTTATATTCAGATCAAAGAAGAATGGTTTGGGTCAGGCCTACACAAACGCATTTTTGGAGGTGTTAAAAGATAGAAATATCGGGAAGGTTATAATGATGGATGCAGATCTTTCCCATAATCCGAAATATCTCAAGGAAATGCTATCTCAAGGAAATAATTTTTCAGTTGTAGTTGGCTCGCGATATGTTGATGGCGGAAAAACCGAAGGGTGGGAATTCTGGAGAAGGGCATTAAGTTTTTTTGGAAACGCCTACTGTCGGGTTATCACAAGGCTTCCTTTAAGGGATTGTACGGGAGGGTTTAATGTCATTTCTGCAGAGCTTCTAAGAAAAGTTGACTTTTCAAGAATGGACATGTCTGGATACGCCTTTATTATAGAGATCAAGTTTTTGTTGTATAAAGCTGGCGGGACGTTTTTCGAAGTACCAATCACTTTTGTTAATCGTGCCCACGGAGAGACGAAAATATCAGGACATATTATTAGCGAAGGAATATTAGCACCATGGAAAATAAGATTCACCAGATAAACTGTCCTTTATGTGATAGCGAGAACAGCACATTTTTTGCAGAAAAGCGCGGCTTTCGACTATATAAATGTTTGAAATGTAAATTGCTTTTCATCTATCCTCATTTGACTCAATCTCCCAGTGTTTACGACAAGTCATATTTTACGGGAGCAGAAAAGGGCTTTGGTTATGTGGACTATGATACTGACAAATCAGCTATGATTCCTACGTTCCAGAAATATATGGATATAATAAATTTTTTGGGAATCTCCTCTGGACGATTACTTGATGTAGGCGCCGCCACAGGCTTTTTTATGGGGTTGGCAGAAAAAAGAGGATTTGAAACGATAGGAGTGGAAATATCTGACTTTGCCGCAAAAATCGGACGGGCTAAAGGGCATAATATTATAACTGGAAAAATTTTTGATCCGGAATTTCCGGACGGATACTTTGATGTTGTGACAATGTTTGATGTCCTGGAACATGTAATTCAGCCCAAAGCTGTACTATCGGAAGTGCATAGAATTTTAAAAAAAAAGGGCCTTCTGGTGATCAATACCCCTGATGCTGAAAGTCTATGGGCCAAAGCGTTTGGCGTTCATTGGCAACTTATAATGCCGCCGGAACATATTAATTATTTTTCCCCAAGAAATCTTTCTATGTATTTAGAGAAGAGTGGTTTTAAGGTCGAGGTAAGCACAAAAATTGGCAAAAAATTCACCTTGCAATATATAATGAAAATGCTTTATAAATGGCAGGGATTTCGGATATTTCTCCTTCCAGTATTTTCCAACTGGCCTTTCTCGAAAATTTACCTGCCAATAAATCTTCGAGATAATTTCTTTATGGTTGTGAGGAAGGAATAATACAGAGAAACAGTTTATAATCATTATATGAATTTATTTTTTAAATTACGGCAAGAAGCGAAAGATTTTTCTCCGTGGTTTAAAGCTGCGGTTGCGTTTCTAGCCCTAGTTTATCTCGGGTTTTGGTTTTTTACTATTCATCTCTCTTTTATAGAGAAGGAAAGAGGCTTTGAACCAGTCTTACCCGCTGCCTCAAAAGACAGCCATGAGTATGTTCTTTTTGCTGAGTCACTCTTAAGCGGTAATGGTCTTAGTATGAACGGTAGGATAGAGACTCTTCGAACTCCGGGTTACCCAGTGTTTGTGGCTCTTATAAAGACTGTAGGCCGATCATATTTTGCTGTTACCTTGATTCAAATTATTCTTGTTTTTGCGTCAGCCTTGATAATTCGTAGAATTGGAATTCTATTTTCATCAACAAGAGTCGGAGAAATTGCCGCAATACTTCTTTTAATCAATCCTGTTACTATTACCCTCTCTCTCCTTATTCTGACTGATACCCTTTTCCTTTTTCTCTTTGTTTTAGGTTTTTATTTAGCAGCTTCAATGGGGAGAGAAAATAAGAGCGGGAGAAATTTTCTTAGGGTTTGTGTGATTTCAGCACTTTTTATTTCGGCCATATATGTCAGGGGGATGGGACTTTTTGCCCTTCCTGTTTTTATCGCTCCGTTTTTAGCAGGAGGATTTCATTTTAAAGTCAAAATGAAATCAATAGGCATAATGCTAATCCTTATTGCAGTTTGCGTTTCCCCCTGGATGGTTAGAAATTACGTCCGGACTGGAGTAATCAGTTTCAATTCTTTTGAATCCGTCAATATGTCGTGGGTCATTCCTAAGTTTTTATCGGTGATGAATGGTACCGAGGAAGACGCAGAGGCTTTAGCTTTTCAAAGAGCTACGGGCGTTCCAGCAGAGGCTTGGCAGGATTTCGGCTGGCACGACATTCGTTACTCTAAGCAGATAAGTAGAGTGGGGAGAAAAATAATATTAGAGCATCCTTTTTCATATCTTAAATTTCATATCATAACTTCTGTCCCGTTTCTTTTTCCCTCTTCTATTCTTTTTGCCCGAGATGCTTACGATGGAGCTCTTCAAATAAATCGACCGTTTAAATATGGTTCTATAAACGCTCTCTCCCGGGGGGACTTCGGCGCTTTTTATAGAGGGATTAAGGAAGATTGGTGGAAACTAGTAGAAAGGTTGGGATGGCTTGCGGGTCTATTGCTGGGCTTACTTTCCATTTGGAAAAAGAGACGAGACCCACTTGCCTCTGTCTTTCTGTTCATTCCTGCCTATCTCATGCTTCTTTCCGGTCCCGCGGCCGGACCTCGGCTTTCTTTCCAAGCATGGCCTTTTATGTTTATTTTATTTGTATCCGGAGGTCTATATTTAGTTGAAATTTTAAAAAACTTTTTTAGGAAGAAGAAAGAAATCGCCTAGGTTTTATTTTGAGATCTGCCAGAACATTTTCGCTTAATGACTCCTTCGGGCAGAGAAGTCTCGAGAGTTGGTCTCCTGTTATCAATTTTAGATTTCCAAGTATGAAATAAAAAAGATGTAAGGCTATAGTTGGAACCGGAAAAAGAATATTTTTTTGTTTGAAATATTCCGACATTCTTTCCAACACTCTCTTCATAGTCAGATTTTCTGGTCCGGCAAGAGTGTATATTTTGCCAAGCGAAAGAGGATTATCTATGGAAGCAATTATGGCCTCTTTGACATCATCTCTATGGATAGGAGCGAGAGTAACTTTGTTGTCGTTGAGATATGTAACCAAATATCTTTTTTTCATCTGGCTTGCCAACTTTCCCAAGCCTTCCTTACTCTGAAAGTTTTCGTCATAGACTTCTCCAACACGCATAATAGTGTAGGGCACTCCACTATTTTTTATAAATTCTTCAGCTTTCTTTTTGGATTCTCCATAAGCTCCACAGTTTTCTCCTATGGCTCTAGTACTTATATATATGAATTGCTTTACTCCATATTTTTTTGCATTTTCCACAAGCAATCTTGTTCCCTCGGAATTTATTTTTTCATAAAGTTCCACGTTTGCGGCATGGGTTACGCCAGCCAGGTGGATTATGATATCCATGCCGGAAAGACTCTCTTCCCACAAAGAAATATTTTCTAAGTCGCCTTGGATTATTGAAACATCATCGTACTTTTCCAGAAGCTTTTTGTGCTCCAGGATCGTTATATTGTATTTATTTTTGAGAGAGTGTGCCAAAGATTCTCCTAAGTAGCTCGAAGCTCCTGTTATAAGTATTTTTGTCATAGGCCAAATTCCTTAAATCTCCAGACGATTATATTTTTTATGAATTCAATGTTGGCTTTAAGAGATATAAACGACTGGCGCTCTGGATTTTTGTGAAAATCGGTTTCTATGTCGCCGACTTTGATTTTAAGACGGCGGGCTTTGATCATAATTTCGGCATCAATGAACCAGTCATTTGACTCTAGCTCCAGTTTTTCCAAAACTTCTCTTGTAAAAAGTTTAGGCTTGCCATTGATATCATCGGCAATGCCAGGGAAGAGGATTCTCATAAGGCCGTTAAAAACTCCGGAAATGAGTTTTCGGTAAGGGCCGTCTCCGCGGGAAATCCGTGTAGCCTTGCATAAGTCTAACCCCTTGTCTTTTAGGCTCTTAAATAGCCTAGGGATGTCCTCTGGCGGCATCTGGCCATCTCCATCAATAACCGTAATAGCTCTTCCTCTCGAGGCTATAAGGCCGGAACGCATATCCCAGCCCATAGCTTGTCCTGGCTCGACTTTCTCTTTTATTACAGCTTTTGTCCGAGGATTTCCTACACTTATTTCCTTGACAACCTCCGGAGTAACATCTCCTGTATTCGGTCTATAATTTCCCACCAAAACTATTTCATAATCAAGGTTATTTTTCTCTAACACATCCACTACTTTTTTCCAAAAAACTTTGGCAAAATTGCCGGATTTATAGCAAAGAATGACCACTGAAATTTCAGGCGTAGACATGGAGGTTTCTTAATGTAGGAAAAATTTTATCACAAATAAGGGAGCTTTTCCATCTTTTCGCATGGTGTGATAGTATGGTCTCAAATAGATTATGACTAAAAAACCTCTCGTCCTATTCTGTATCAACAAGCTTGGAAGTGGGTCTGGTCTTGGAGGAGCGGAGCGGCTGGTAGTGGATGACATAAACGAGATGATTTCGCAAGGACACATCGTGCGACTTTTAACCTTGAAAAAGGAATCAGAATTTTCAATGTCGAAGGAGTTACGACTTCCAAAAGAAGATTGGACGGTAATTGATTTTGGAAGTCTGTTTAATGTTTCGGACTGGATCAAAGTCTACAAATATGTAAAGCGTGAAAAACCAGACATCGTTTTCACACATTTATGGTTTACCAATACTATTGTAAGAGTCGTTTGCAAAATAGCTGGCATTAAAGACATCTTTTCTTTTGAGCACAATATTTACGATACAGTAAAGACAAAGAAAATGTATTTTGTGGATAAGTTTTTGCAATCATGGTCCAGAAAGATAGTTGCTGTATCAGGAGCTGTAAAAAAATCTTTGGTAGAGCATGGTATAAAAGAAGAGAGAATTGTAGTTATAAATAATGGGATTGATATACATAAATATCAAGTTAATCCCGATCCATCTCTTAGAGAAAGTCTAGGAATTCCGAAAGGATTTTTCGTTTTTTTATCGATCGGAAGACTTATTGAACAAAAAGGTATGGACATTTTAATCGAAGCTTTTTCAAAATTATCAGAAAGCTCTTTTCTTCTAATCGCTGGTCAGGGTAAGGAAGAAAAAAAACTTAAAAAATTGGCACAAAATTTAAAAGTAAAAGAAAGGATCAATTTTCTGGCTATTCGGAAGGATATTCCCGAGCTTTTAGCCGCCTCAGACGCTTTTGTTTTGGCTTCGCGTTACGAGGGTCAGGGAATTGTGATTTTAGAAGCTATGGCCGCCTCAAGGCCTATTGTTGTCAGTGATTTCGATGCTGTCAGTGATATGATCACTTCTGGTGAAGAGGGGCTTATTGTCAAAAGAGAAAATCCAATAGAGCTTTCATTTGCAATGGATAAGCTGATGTCGGACCGAAATTTGAGAGAAAGCTTGGCTCAAAAAGCCAGAAAGAAAGTGGAGAATTTTTCTATACAAAATCACGTAAATAAGATATTATCTCTGCTACCATGATAATAATTTTAAATTTCTAATTTAAAATTTTAAAATCAATCCTAATGAGTTTTTCCATAGAACCCATCGCCAGAGAGTATGTTTATAGGCGCTTTAAACTTGCCTCAACTGCTGAAAAAGAAAAGATTATAAACGACTGGGTAAATAAAATAGAAGACTCGCAGGCTCTGGTAAAGGATTTTAAAGAAAGGGTAGGGGATCCAAATGGTAAAAAAATTCTTGATGCTGGGTCTGGTCCTGGAGGAGTCTCTATTGCTTTTGCAATGGCAGGAGCAGAAGTCAGCGGAGTGGATGTTGAAAAAGAACTATTTGAAATTTCTGAAAAACATGCAGAGGGGCATGGTGTTAAACTACACTTTTTTCTTTACGACGGAAATAAACTGCCATTTCGGGATGATACATTCGATTATGCCATATCAGTAAGTGTTTTAGAGCATACTACAGATCCTGTCCTATATTTAAGTGAGATTCTTCGGGTGATTAAACCTTCCGGAAAATGCTATCTGGCTTTTCCTAATAAGCTTTGGCCGAAAGAAACTCATACTGGAATATGGGGTCTTACATATTTGCCTGGATTTTTACGGCCTACAGTAATAAGTATATTAAAACGCAATCCTCTAGGAGAAAACAATTTGCATTTTTATACGTACTGGAATCTTTTAGGAATGCTAAAACGTATGAAAGCTCGCGGTTTCAAGTGGCGAATTGTTCCGGAAGAAGGACAAGCTCAGAAAGGTGTAAAAAAGATTATAAAAACTATTCTCGGGACTTTCGGCATTTCTTACAAAACATTTCTTTCCCATATATTGGTTATTTTGGAAAAAACAAATTTATGACAGAGGAAAATACAAAACCAAAAATAGCACTCATGACTTATGCAATGGATAATCGCACGGCAAAAGGCATAGCCAAATATACTCGCAAACTTATAGAAGGATTAGTCGAAGACAAGAATTTTGATTTTTATCTTGTCCATTATGACAAAGTAGATGACCCTTTGTACAAAAAAGGAAAAGAGATCCTTATGCAAAGTGTTCGTCTTCCCTATGGGTCCCGATTCATTTCCCAAATGCTTTTTTATTGGAAATACAAAGATAATCCTTTCGACATAGTCCACTGGTTTCATCCAAGAGTCTACCCTTTTTTCTGGCTAGTTCCTGCAAAAAAAATAATTATAACTGTTCATGGAGCTGGGGATATTACTGCTCCGACAAATTTTATTTTTTCACGATCAGTTTTCAACTTTGTCCTCCTTCATTTTCATAGGTTTATAGATTGCATAATAGTAGATTCAAATTTTGCTAAGTCCGAAGTTATAGAGCATTATAAATTTCCAAAAGAAAAAGTAGAAGTTGTATATCTTGGAGGTGGAGAAATATTTAAAACTCTGGATAAAGAAAAAGCCAAAGAAACCCTCAAAAAATATGGAATTGAAGGGGATTATATTCTGGACGTTTCCAGGCTTCAGCCACACAAGAACATAATAACTCTTATCGAAGCATATAGTATAATGAGGGAAGAAAATAAGAATAGAAGAGAGAAACTTCTGATTATTGGAGGCTCTGCTTATAATCAAAGTGATGAATATGATGCAGCTAAAAAATCATCTTTTTCGAAAGATATCATTTTCATTGATTTTGTTCAAAGTGAAGACATGAATGCAATATATTCCGGAGCAGATATTTTTGTCTTTCCGTCCCTTAATGAAGGCTTTGGGTTGCCTATATTGGAGGCTATGGCATCTGGTGTGCCCGTCATAACTTCAAATGTGACTTCTATGCCGGAAATAGGCGGGGATGCCGTAAAAACCCTTGATCCTAATAATAAAACTGCCCTTGCTTCTGCTATGGATAAATTATTGGAAGATAAAGGTCTACAGACCAGTATGATTGAAAAGGGGCTTATTCGGGCGAGGGATTTTACATGGAAGAAAATGGTAGAAGAGACTAAAAAATTATACAGATAATATGGAAATCCAAAATCTATTTAAGAAAGAGATTGATAATATTTCAGTTCACCAAGCCCAGAAGGAAGCTCTGGGAAAACTTCGTTTTAAAAAAGACTGGCCTCATTTCAATGGAAAAAACAAACAGGCTTACTTTATGGAACGGGAGGGAGTGGGTTTTGATGAAAAAAGCAATGATGCTTTTGTAAATAAGGTGAAGCTATTGCTGAAAAAAAGTCCCTGGCTCTTTTCATTTGTTTACAATCTGATGAATCCGTCTTGGAGTGGTATTTCTGCAAAGAAGGCAATACAAGGGATTTCCGCAGGCAATATTATTTTAAATCTTGGTTCTGGAGTAACAGTAGTCCGGCCGGATGTAATAAATATTGATTTTTATCCGTTTGAAAACGTTAATTTTGTAGCTGATATTAAAAGTCTTCCTTTTGAGGATAATTCTGTTGACGGAATTATTTCTGAATGTGTTCTTGAGCATGTCAGAGATCCAAAAGCAACTATAGAAGAGATGCATCGTATTCTGAAACCTGGAGGGCTGGTCTATGTGATCGTACCATTTGTATTCAGTTTCCATTCATCTCCCCATGACTTTTATAGATGGAGCAAAATGGGTCTTCGCGAAGAGTTTCGTCATTTTGAAGAAACGAGGTCAGGAATATATTTTGGGCCAGGCCATGCAGTTTCTTGGATCTTGTCGGAATATTTCGGTACGATTCTTTCGTTTGGCTTTAAAAAATTACATCAGATCCTGTTTATGGTATTTCTGATTCTCTTTACTCCACTCTGTTATCTTGATTTCATTTTAAATAAAATAAAAACAAGCGAAAATATTGCAAGCCATGTTTATTTTTTAGGACATAAAAAATAAAATGAAAATATTAGAAATATTAAGGAAACACTACGGAGCAGTATTACTCTCTGTTATCATGGGCGGGGTGGTTGTTCTTCCGACAATTCTTTCTATAGATAAAATTGGATTCTCAAATTTTAAGGGAATATATTCTCTCACTTCAGATGATGAGGATTATTATCTGACTCTTACCAGGGAAGTTTATGACGGTCATACAAACTTAAGCAATCCGTATATAAAAGAACATAAGGAGGGGTCTTATCTTTTTCCTCCTATTCCGGAAATAACTTATTCTGCTATTGCTAAAACTCTTCATATTTCTGTAGCTACAGAAGCTGTAGTAAATGATTTCTTTTTGCCGGCTATTTCCGTGCTACTTCTATATGTTTTATTTTGGCAGATGACGAAGTCAAAAAAAATTTCTCTATGGCTTACTTCATTATTTTTTCTTTTTTTTCTTTCCACATTTAGTCGGCCTGTCACTCCGCAATTCGGATTTATCTTTCTTCTTGCAGGCCTTAATCTGATATGGCTTATAGGAATGAGAAGCCATAGCCTGAAAAATATTTTGATTTATAACCTCGGGTTAGCCATTGTTTTCAGCATTTTAGTTTATTCATATCCGTTCTATTGGATGACTCTCGGGACCGTTTATGCTGTCTGGACCCTACTTCTTGCAATTTTTCACAAAGATTTTACATACTGGGTAAAAAACTGGGCTTCCTTTTTTATCCCTGCTTTTATTTTTTCTCTGCCTTTTATATTTAACACACTGGCGTTAAGGTATAATCCTCTGTTTGCTGAAACCAGTATTCGTTTTGGGTTTATTAACACCCATTTTCCGGGAGCTTTCTTTAATGTGGCTCTTATACTTTTGTGTGTTCCAGTCTGCTATGTTCTTTGGCAAATCAGCAAAGATAAAAAACAAAGTCTATTGGCAGTATCTTTAATTGCAAGCGGGGTTATTCTTAACTGGCAGAATGTTATCACAGGACAGACTTTGCAGTTTCCGCCTCATTTTTATCCAATTATAGTTTTATTTATTTTTTTGATTGCCGTTATATCTCTTTCAAATTTGGAAACTCAAGGCCCAGGAAAGTTTTCTACAAAATCAAAAATTCTGCTTGTAATTCTATTTTTAATCTTCACTTTTCTTTTGTACAAGCAAAAAAATGAAATTATTCATGCTTTCAAAACTATTTACTCGCCGGCAGATATTAGAAACCTACAAAAACTTAACGGGCCTTTAGTGTGGCTAGAGACGAATACCCCAAAGGATTCTGCTTTATATGTTTTAGGAAATTTCAATTGGGCAATACCTATTTATACAGATGACAATATCTATTTTGCAGCTTCTGCTGGATTTTCCTTGATGTCAGACGAAGAGCTTGAAAATAGATGGGCTATACAGCACTTTTTTGATAATATAAGTAGCGCAGATATTTCAGGAAACCGAGATATCTGGTCCAACAAATTCATTGATATTTATCAATACAAAGAAAGCCAGAGAAAGATTAAAGAATTTTTAACCCGAAAAAAGTATGCTCCAACAGTTTTAATGGATAAAATGTTTGTGGAAAGAGTTCTTCAGAAATATAACAAATTCAAAACGGAAGGTTTTGAAAAAGCTCTGAAGACCTATAAAGCTGATTATGTCATTTTGGATTCAAGCGATTTAAGGTATAAAAACTTACCAGAAGCACTCAAAAAATATTCTTTCCTAGTACCTGCATATAAAGATGGAGAGATATTTATATACAAAGTTAATTAACCTAAAATGATATCAGTACAAGAAAGCAACAATCGTAAATTTTCAGAGGATGTAGAAATGTATCGAAGCAATGAGCTGCGGGGAGGGGAAGAATATCTAATAAACAAATATTTCAAAGGAAAGGTTCTTGTTTTGGGCTGCGGAGCCGGCAGAGTTTTTAAGGCGCTTCTTGATAGAGGATTGGAGGTAACCGGAATAGATATTAATTTTGAAATGGTAAATGCGGCAAAAGATGCACATCCGAATGTTTCTGTATTTGTGATGGATGCATCAGAGCTTAATTTTTCCGATAATTCTTTTGATACAGTCTTTTTTCCATTTCACGGAATTGATTATGTCTATCCAGACATATATGTTGCAGTGAGAGAAGCGAAGAGGGTACTTAGGCCAGATGGGGCTTTTGTCTTCTCTTCTCATAACAGATTTTTTCTTAAGAGTCTCTATAGGTTTTTTGAAGGAAAGTATTCAAATTATCACGGGCTAGTGACATACCGCACTACTTTCGTAGATTTTTTCAGACTAAAAAGATATTTCAAAAATGTAAAAATGATCCAGATGATTTCTGTTTCTCAGGCCAGAAACTGGAAAGATAAGATTTATAAAATTTTTCCTTTTTTCAATAAATCTACTTATTTTGTCTGCCAAAATAAACGATAGAAAAATCAAGCCTTCGTGCTATTATAGCTTTATATGACCCGGTAGTAGAAAATGACATTGGAGAAGATGTCAATCATTAAATATTATGAAAAAGTCGAATTTTTACAAATATACACCTGATAAATGCCACTATGCTCCGGCGGAGCGATGTCATTTTTCACTACCAGGATGAAGCCGTGGGACGCCTTCTTTAAGGAAAAAATGACAAAAATGCTCTCTGAAAAGAGGAGGATTATTGATATTGGCGGAGGACTGCGAATTTCCAAAAAGAAGGGCAATAGATTTGATCCTAAAAGAGCCTGGATCATACCTCTTATCGAAAAAGTAGAATATTTGATTATGGATCCTGTTCCAGACTATGAGCCTGATATTGTTGGAGATATACACAAAATGCCAATGGTCGACAATTCTGAAGAGGCTATCATTTGCTCCGCGGTTCTTGAACATGTAGAAAATCCGTGGAAGGCGAGTGAAGAAATGCACCGAGTTTTAAAACCAGGAGGATATTGTTTTGTTTACGTGCCCTTTCTTTATTATTACCATGCGGAAAAAACTTATTACAAAGATTTTTGGCGATATACAAAGGATTCTTTCCCAGTTTTATTCAAAGATTTTTCACATATGGAGCTCATGCCAGTTAGAGGAGCTATTGGGACATTAGTGAGGATTTCACCCTTAGGAAGATTCAAATTGATGGAAAATTTAGCCTTTTTTCTAGACAAGGTGACTGGAAAACTTAAAACAAACCAAGTCAGCGGATACTATATCTTTCTTATAAAATAGATGAAATTGATCTATATCTACAATAGCAGGATGCCAATTGCTCATGCTCACGGATTTCAAGTAATGCAGATGGCAGAGGCTTTTGTTCAAAATGATTGTGAGGTAGAAATTGTAGCTCCCATGAGAGTAAATCCGGAGAAACGAGATGCTTTCTCTTACTACAATATTAAAAAAACTTTTTCTATAAAAAAACTGCCATGTTTGGATCTCATTTTTTTAAATGACAGTAATATATTTTTCTGGATACAAACGGTAACCTTTCTTATATTCTCTTGGTTTTTTCTACAGAGTAAAAGATATGATATTTTGTATACACGGGAACAAGCGACTGGACTCTTTTTTAAAGATTTCGTTCTTGAAATTCATTCTCTGCCAAAAAAAATAAAGCCTTTTCACAAAAAAATTTGGAAGAAAGCTCGCGCTCTTGTGGTTTTGACTCCTTTCATAAAAGAGCGCATTGTCTCATGGGGCCTCCCTCCTGACAAGATACTTGTATCTGGGGACGGGGTAAATCTTGAAAAGTTCAATATTAATTTATCGCATGAGGAAGCTAGAGAAAAACTGAATCTGCCTAAAGGCAAAAAACTAATTGGATATGTCGGAGCCTTCCGGACATTGGGTATGGAAAAGGGATTGAATATCGCAATAGAAGCCATGAAAATCCTCCCTACAGATAACAGTGTCTTAGTTCTGGTTGGAGGACACCCGGCGGATATTGAGTATTATAAAAAAATGGTGGAGAATCTTAAAATAGAAAATAGAGTTATTTTCATCGGTCGTGTAAGCTATGATCTTGTGCCTGCATACCTTGCTGCTTTTGACACTCTCATCGCTCCTTTCCCAGAAAATGAGCACTATAGTTTCTACATGTCTCCCATGAAGATTTTTGAATACATGGCTGCAAAAAAGCCTATTGTTTCTACAGATCTTCCTTCACTTCGCGGTATAATTGGAGAAGGCGAAGCTCTTTTGGTTAAGCCGGGGAGGGTTGGAGAATTAGCGGAAGGGTTGGAAAAGGTGTTAAATGATCATAGGCTAGCAGAGGAGATGTCAGAGAAGGCCTTTAATCGAGTAAGGGAGCTGACATGGCAAAAGAGGGCTGAATCTATCCTAAATTTCATAAAGAATGAGAAAAATATTTAAAAAAATCATAGTTCTGTTTCTTCATTACTCTGGCCTAAACTGGCTCCTTAGATATTTTCTTTCAAAAAGAGTTTTTTGCATCGGCTACCATAGCGTGTGGAGTGAGAAGAGTAAAGAGGAATTTTCACAAAAACTATATTGGAATATTTCGGTAAGTAGCGGAGATTTTGAAAAACAAATAATTTTTCTCAAAAATAATGGACATTCATTCATCCATTTTTCAGATTTAAAAAATTCAAATGTTAGAAATAAAAGGAAACCAACAGTAATATTCTTTGACGATGGATTTAGAGACGTTATAGAAAATGTTTTGCCGATCTTAAAGAAATACAATATTCCAGCAACTATTTTTATTACTACGGGATTAATAGATAGGACACATTTTTTGTGGACAATAGCCGTAAGATATTTTTTGTATAAGCAGGGAACAGGGCCTTCAGAGATTGAGAGTAAAATAAAAGAGCTCAAAAAACTGGCAATATCGGAAAGAGAAGAAAAAATCTCCAAAATGTTTAAGGGGGGCAATTTTGTCTCAAATCCTGGCGATTTCAATGTCTTTCTTAGTTGGCCAGAGATAAAAATGCTATCCGAAAATAATTTTGAGATAGGCTCTCATGCAACGAGTCACCAAAAACTGACAGAACTTTCAGAAGAAGAGCTTAAGACCGAACTTTGGGATTCCAAAAAAACTCTAAAAGAAAAGACAGGAAAATCTATAGAAATAATCTCTTATCCTTATGGAAGACATAATACTAAGGTAATTGAGGAGGCCCAGAAAGCGGGGTATACTTTAGGCCTCTCTACTTTAGCTGGGAGCAATAGTTTTGATTATATTGCTAAAAATCCATTCAAAATAAAAAGAATAAATCCTGAAGAGGATAAGGCCCTGATGGATTTTAAAGTTCGTCTCTATACAGGAATATGACCCGGTAGTGAAATTTTAGTTAGATTATGTTCTACACTTACGTATTAAGAAGCAAATATAATAGTGAATTGTACATAGGATATACCGACGATCTTAAGCGTAGGTTCATAGAACATAATCAAGGGTTAAATCTTTCGACCAAAAGATACAAGCCGTGGATAATTATTTATTATGAATGTTGTTTGGATAAAGATGATGCGAAGAGAAGAGAAAAATATTTTAAAACTAACCAAGGCCGCCGATTGTTAAAGAGGAGATTAAAAGAGTATTATTATAAAATTAGATCGAAAGATTTAACAAACTAAAATTCTACTACCGGGATGATACTAGAGACCAAAAAATTATTTTTTAAGACTGCTTTTATAGTTTTCGAAGATGATAAAATTAAAGAAGCAGTACAAAACCGTAGGTATTCTTCATTTGTTGGCATTACTCGAAATGATTTGAATTTACCGGGGGTAATTCGTGGCGTTAAAAAAACCTCAGTAATTGATTTAATTCAGTCGGAAGAGGGGATTTTCTCTGCGTTCAATGACACCACTAGAAATGAAATACGAAGGACGGATAAAATCTCTGAACTTCGAATAGCTCCGGACGATAATAACCTTCTTTTGTCGTACGAGCTTTATAAAAAATTTGAATATTCCCAAGGAAGAGTCCCTTTTCCTATAACCAATATGAAAGATTGCTTTGTTTTCTCTGCTTATTTGGGAAACAGAGTTATTTCTGGTGTATACGTTGATTCTGGGGGAAAAAACTTGCGAATAAGATATATTTTTTCTGAGAGATTAAAAACAGAAGATCAAGAATTGTATAAGACCGTTGGATATGCAAGTAAGCGTCTGATTTGGGAGATTTGTCGATGGGGGAAAACCGGAGGATTTAGTTCTTTAGATATGGCCGCGGTGAATTTTACTGATAAAAAGAAAGAGGGAATTACAAAGTTCAAGATGTCTTTCGGTGGAATGCTGGCTGATGAATACACTTATCTTTATAAATCAAAATTATTTAGCTATTTTGAAAAACTAGCCCTGCTAAAAAACTATATAAAGAGATTGGTTCATTAGACTTATTTTTTCTCAAACCAAAATATCGTATACGAGTAATTTTTTGGGTATATCATGTTGCCAAAAATTTTAGCTAAATTTTGACGCCATCTCGGTATATTAAAAGAAGGAGTAATCTCTACGCCCCGGTTTTTTTCAAGAAGGTCTTTTTTTGAAGTAAATTTTTCAACTTTTAATACTTTTCTTTCAAAAGTCGGTACCCCAACTTTGGCTAAAGAAATTCTAAATAGTCTGTAAACTATTTTATGTCCTGATTTTACAGGGTCTAATTCCAGGAGATCTGAATCTATTCTACAGTCATAATCTTTCTCTCCTTTTGCCAATTTTTTGTAAGTTTCTACTTGTAGGGGTTTAGAACGCAAAACATGGACTGTTCCATCATAAATAGGATATTTTTGCATGAATCTGGTGAAGTCATCCAGTTTTTGCTTAAAAATATCTTTGTATTCCGGATTTTGCTCGAGCCATTTTGATATATCAGTATATGTGAGTCCATGAAAGCCAAACTCTCCATTCCAAACAACTGAACGCTGATTGCCTTCCTTGCTAAAACGAGAAGCTAATTCCAGAGGAGCAAATTTTATTCCTTCCTTTTCCAAAAAATCTCTAGCATATTCACAAATCCAATTGTCTTCGGGATGCATTACCCCGCCGATTTTCTGCCAATTTTTTCCAATGAGGTCAAATAGTCGTTTACTGCGAATACTTAATCCGCCATTACCAACATGTATATTGCCCATGTGATACCACGGCGCTCCAATGTGATCATATTTTAAAAATTCATCATCCCAGGCGGCTGGATTCAATATAAAACCATCATGCTGAAAGAAAAGGACATGCTCTGTGTCAATATACTTCCACATTTCTTTTATGGCGAAATAGGAAAAATCTTCAGTTGATTTAATCATCGGCGGTATTGGAACCACACGAGGATCATCATCTGGGATCGAAGAGAGGAGTTTAACGGCCCCAAAAGAAAAATGCTTTTGGCAGATATCCATGGCTATTTTTGAACGTTCCAAATTATAACAGTCAACACCGAGGAGAGTAACTGTAGGCAAATCTTTTTTCATAACTAAAAATTATATCATATCAACACAGCTTTTTTTGAAGATTTTTCATACAGGACCATGCTCATAACACTCCATATAAGTTTAGTTATCACTTGAGCAAGTACTAGGCCCAAAATTCCTCCCTTAATAACACCAAAAGCTAAAATAGCAATCTGGATGAGAGAACCGACTATATTAAGGGTGTACTGTTCTTTTATTTTTTTCTTGGCTAGCAGGTAGGAGTCGGCCGGAATAGCCACTATCCACAAAAGCGATAGAGAAAATATTTGTGAATAGAAAATCGAATCTTCATATTTTGGGAAAAAAATATGGAAAATGTAAGGAGCGGCAAGAGTATAAGCTCCTATGGCCAATAAACTACCGATAAATAAGAGTATCATCTTATTTTTCATTCCACTTCTTATTTCTCTGTCACTCCGCTCAACAAATTTGGGGAAAATGAGCCCTGCCAGGCCTTTCAGAGGACCTTTTATCTGGCTAGGGATGGCAATCGCGAAATTATAAATTGCCAGTTGCGCTGCGCCTATATAATGGAACACAAAGATCTGATCGATATTGTCGGCAATGACAGAGAGAATATCCATAAAACTCAAATGCTTGCTATAACTCAAAGCCTCAGGGTCGATTTTTTTATTCGGCCTGTAGATTTTTAGGGTCTCCAAATAGAGAATTACTCCGATCACAGTATTAGAAGCAAAATATACCGTTACCAACCAGAGAGGGTTATCAGTTAAAAATAAAGTCACAAGTAGGGAGATCGCTGGAAAAAGATTTCCAATGATGCTGAAATAAATAGAACTGCGTCGGAAATCCTTTTTTGATACCAGGTACGCATTGTATAAGTTTGTGCTTTTGAGAAAAGGGGAGAATGATCCGACAACAAGAAGCCCCGATCCTAAAAGAAGGTTGCCATTAACAAAATAATAAACAGATATTCCCAAAGCTAAAAGGAAAAACAAAATACTCCATCTTATATTTTCCCAGAAAGCATAGTTCAACGTTCCCTCAAATCCCCGGCTAGAAGATTGAAGGACCGCAGTATTTAGTCCGCTCAAAGTAAAAGCACTGATAATGCTTCCAATAGATAGTATGTATTTATATTCCCCATAGGTTTCTTTGGATATAAAATGGGCAAAAGCTATAGCTAGAAAAAATGTAGAGAGGGAGGCTACTATCTGGCTTAAAATGGCCCAAAAGCCGCCTCTGGCTAGGTAAACCATATCTGTCTTGGTGTATCGCTCAAGCCAGCGCAGGAGATTGTGGCTCTTATTTTTCAAGCTGCCCATATTGCTATCTGCGTTGATATCCATATCGGCCCATATTACTTTATTTTCTATTGTATTGCTAGCATGAAAAAATCTGATTTGTTATACTTTACGACATGCAAATAACAAAAAACATTCTTAAATACTGTGTGCTCGGCGGTTTATTCGCTACGCCCTTTATAGCCTTTATTGTTCCTTCGGCCATGTTCTTTCCTTTTATTGTTGGTAAGGGTTTTGCTTTTAGAATACTAACCGAGCTCATTTTTGGTCTATATCTCATTTTAGCTTTTCTCTCTCCAGAGTATCGGCCGAAGATGTCTTGGATAACAAAATCAGTTTTGATATTTGCCTTAGCTATTCTGGTGGCTGATCTTCTCGGAGTAAATATTTACAAAAGTCTTTGGAGTAACTACGAAAGAATGGAAGGCTTCGTTCTTATTTTTCATCTTGTCCTATACTACATGGTGGCTTCTTCTGTATTTCGAACGACTTCAAGATGGAATCAATTTTTCAATACTTCAATCCTGGCCAGTCTAATAATGTCTCTTTACGGAGTTTTCCAGCTTATGGGCAAGATTGCTATAAATCAGGGAGGAGTCAGAGTCGATGCTACCTTCGGCAATTCCTCCTACTTGGCGATTTACCTTGTCCTGCATATTTTCCTTTGTCTATATATGATGGCAAGTGGCGTAAAGCAAAAATGGCTACTTTGGGCCTATGGCGGAGTGGCTATTCTGGAGACAGGCGTCTTATATTTTACCGCAACTCGCGGAGCCATACTCGGCCTTATCGGCGGATTATTCATTACTGGCTTACTTTTAGCTTGGAAAGAAAAGGAAAATAAAAAATTAAAAAAGGCAGCCTACTGGACTCTGGGCCTGGTTATCTTACTAGTGATCGGATTTGTATCTATCCGAAACGCTTCTTTCGTCAAGAAAAGTCCTGTCTTGTCCAGATTTTCTACTTTGGGAATTTCCGAGTTTAAAAATCAGGGCAGGTATTTTGTCTGGCCTATGGCTTTAAAAGGGGTCGCTGACAATCCAATTTTTGGCTGGGGACAGGAGAACTTTAATTTTGTCTTTAATAAATATTATGATCCGGGGATGTTCGGCCAGGAAGAATGGTTTGATCGTACTCACAATGTCGTTTTGGACTGGCTCATTGCCGGCGGAATTGTCGGGTTCCTCTCTTATGTTGGAATGTATGTGGCCATGTTCTACTACCTCTGGAGAAAAAACAGCCCACTCTCTGCCTTGCAGAAAAGTATTTTCACGGGAATGATTATCGCATATATCTTCCATAATATATTCGTCTTCGACAACTTAATCAGTTATACAATATTTTTCTTCCTTCTCGCTTACATACATTCTGAAAGTGTCAAAAACAAAGAGGGGTTTGGAAAGTTTTACACAAAAACTTTTTCTCCTTCCGTTACGAGTTACGTTGTGGGGCCAATTATTCTTATCCTAACGATTGCCGGTGTGTACTTCATAAACATTCCAGCCATACTGGCCAACCGAACTCTGATACAGGCTGTTACTCCGCAAAAAGAGGGGGTAGAGAAAAACTTTGCCTTATTTAAGAAAATTTTTGCCTATAATTCTTTTGGGTCAGGAGAGGCCGTAGAACAGCTAATACAGATAACTTCACAAATCGCTTCGCCACAAGTCCAAGTCAGTGAGTCAGTTAAAAAAGAATTCTATGATTTGGCCAAGTTAAAAATAGAAGAGAAGATAGCCGAGAATCCTCATGACGCCCGATACCTAGTATTTGCCGGCAGTTTCTTCAATCGTTTCGGTCAGTATGACGAAGCAATAAAATATCTAGAGAAAGCTTTGGTAGAGTCTCCAAAAAAGCAATCCATCTATTTTGAGCTTGGTAGTTCTTACCTAGGCAAAAGAGATTTGACTAAGATGTTTGAATTATTCAAAAAAGCCTACGAGCTCAAGCCGACAGCAATGGAATCAAAAGTCGTTTACACTATTGGTGCCATATATGCCAAAAACACAGAAGCTTTAAAAGAAATGTCTCCTTTCATAGACCAGAAGACTATCGTTTCGGACAACCGTTTTCTGAAAGCCTATGCTGACATCGGGGATTTCAACAGTGTCATTGCTATATTGAATGTCAGAATTCAAAACGATCCGACAAATGTCCAGTACAAATTATCTTTGGCCTCTGCCTACGCTACAATAGGTCAAAAACAGAAAGCTATAGATATACTTAACGCAATAATAAGGGATAATCCTAGCTTTAAAGACCAAGGAGAGATATTCATAAAGCAGATACAGAGCAGTTAATATTAAAAACACCTCTCACTCGAGAGGTGTTTTTAATAAAAAATAATTAAGAGAATATTTTTAGGAATTTTATTTACCATAAATTGCAATGAACAAAATTCGGAGTTATCCACACTTTTTTCAATAATAAATTTTATTTCATTTTTAATGTACTATAATTATCATAGGTCGGAACAACAGAATAGTTCTCATGCAAACGAGGACTTTAAAAAATAATTTCAATTAGTGCTTCTAACAAAGTAACTAAAAAAATACTATGGCAGCAAAAAAGAAAGGAAAGAAGAAAGCAGCAAAGAAGCGATCTTCTAAGAAGAGAGCATAATCTCTTTCTCAAAAATCTATAAAGATTTCAAAAGCTCATTAATTATGAGTTTTTGTTTTTTATGTTATAATCCTCCTTACCATGTCTATTTTAGAAAGCCTTTTTGGCAGTGAATCATCCAAAACTCTAAAAGAAATAGAGCCTTTGGTCGCGAAAATAAATTCTTTTGAAGAGGCTATTTCTGCTTTGCCAGATGAAGGACTGAAGGCTAAAACAGAAGAATTTAAAAAGAGATTAGTAGAAGGCGAGACTCTTGACTCCATTTTGCCCGAGGCATTTGCCGTTGTTCGCGAGGCTTCAAAAAGATGCCACAATGAGCGTCACTTTGATGTTCAGCTTATGGGAGGAATCATTCTCCATCGCGGAGCTATTGCCGAAATGAGGACGGGGGAAGGAAAAACTCTTGTCGCTACATTGCCTGCCTATCTTAACGCTTTAGAGGGGATTGGGGTTCACATTGTTACTGTAAATGATTATTTATCTCGAAGAGATGGTGTCTGGATGGGTGAGATATATTCTTTTCTAGGTCTTTCTGTTGGTGTAATAAATCACGACGAGTCGTTTCTCTATGATCCAAGTCATACCCAAGATTATTTACAGCTCGATAAAAAAAGAGACGAGATCGGCTCTTTCAAAGTAGTCAATGAATTTTTGCGTCCCGTTTCCAGACGAGAAGCTTATCATGCTGATATTACATATGGAACAAACAACGAGTTCGGTTTTGACTATCTACGCGACAATATTGAATACGAAGAAAAAAATCTTCGCCAAAGAGAACCGAATTATGCAATAGTGGACGAAGTAGACTCTATTCTTATCGATGAGGCTCGTACCCCTCTTATTATTTCTGCTCCGACAACTGACTCCGACGAGCTTTATACCAAATTTGCCCAGATTTCTACTAAGCTAGAGAAAGGTGAGCATTATACGGTGGATGAAAAATTCAGAACTATCGCTTTAACGGACTCTGGCATAACCAGGGCTGAAGAGCTTTTGGGAGTAGAGAATATTTATACAGAAAAAGGAATTAAATACGTTCATCATTTGGAAACTGCTGTCAGAGCTGTTGCACTTTTTAATAAAGACAAAGACTATGTGGTCAAAGAGGGAGAAATAATTATTGTGGACGAGTTTACAGGCAGGCTTCAGCCCGGTCGCCGATGGTCAGAGGGACTGCATCAAGCCATCGAGGCTAAAGAGCACGTATCAATCCAAAAGGAGTCAAAGACATTTGCCTCTGTTACTTTCCAGAATTATTTTCGTCTCTATAAAAAACTTTCCGGTATGACAGGTACAGCCGCTACGTCTTCCGAAGAATTCTACAAAGTCTACGGTCTTCATGTTATCTCTGTTCCGACAAATAAACCTACTGCAAGGAAAGATCACAACGATCTTATTTTCCAAACTGAAACAGGAAAGTTCAAGGCTATAAGTACAGAAATAAAAGGCCGTCATGCGCAGGGTCAACCAGTTCTTGTTGGTACAGTTTCAATTGAGAAAAATGAAATGCTTTCAGAGTATTTGAAAGCCGATGGTATTCCTCATGAAATTTTGAATGCCAAAAATCACGGAAGAGAGGGAGAAATTATCGCCCAAGCTGGTAGGCCCGGAGCAGTTACTATTGCTACCAACATGGCAGGCCGTGGGGTGGATGTTAAACTCGGCGGAAATCCAGGGACGCCTGCTGCATACGAGGAGGTGAAATCAAAAGGAGGGCTTTTTGTTTTGGGTACAGAGCGCCATGATGCCAGAAGAATAGACAATCAGCTACGAGGGCGTTCAGGTAGGCAGGGAGATCCGGGGGAGACGCAGTTTTTTGTTTCTCTGGATGACCACTTAATGCGGGTTTTCGGCGGAGACGGAATAAAAAGCATGATGGGTAAGCTCGGTATAAAAGAAGACGAGCCGATAGAGAACCGCCTCATTACGCGCTCTTTGGAAAGTGCCCAGGAAAAAATAGAAGGTTTTAACTTTGACGCTCGAAAACACGTTTTGGAATTTGATGATGTTTTGAATTTCCAGAGAAAAATTATGTACGGAAGGCGTCGGGGGATTCTATTAGGTGATATTGATAAAGTAAAATCTTACATAGAGGAAATATTGGTAAACTCTGATGAGGCGGAAAGAAAAGTCATTGAAGAAAAAATTTCAAACACCGATCCGGGTTTTATTGATGCCTTGCGCAAAGTTATTTTGCAGGCTATGGATATGTACTGGGTGGAGCATTTGGAAGTGATGGATTATATGAGGGCTTCTGTGAATTTGCGGGCATACGGACAGAGAGATCCTCTTGTGGAGTACAAACGTGAAGGTCTCCAGCTATTTAAAGAGATGGAAATTGCCATTGGCCAGGAGATATTGAAGCTTATTCCTCAAATACAGCCAAATCAGATTTTCTTTAATGAACCTATTAAGATTGTAGAAGGAAGAGAAGAAGGGCAAAATCTTCCAAAGGAAAGTCCAAAATCACAGGAGTCTTCCCGTACACCAAATGGAGAAAAAATCGGCCGAAACGATCCATGTCTCTGCGGCTCTGGTAAAAAATATAAAAAATGCGGAGAGCTCAACACGGAGGAACACCAGAAATTGATATCAAAATTAACTTAATGCCTTAATTGACAATATTGTAAATTTACAATATTGTTTAATTAGAAAGTTGGAGGGGGGTGAAAATTGAGCGGACTTTCGGCTAGCAGAGAAAATATGGTCTCGCGAGGTAGGGATTTTGAAATCCTAGTACTTGGCAACTACTACGATTGGAGGAACAAGGAACCATATTACGGTAAACCGACCAGACTAGGACTTCCCGGAAGTCTTAGTGTCGCTATTGAGAGAAATTGGACTGACTATGCAGAGGCTGTAACCAAAGGGGAGGAGTACTGCCACAATCCTACGAAACCAAAAATGGGTAGAACCCATGATATATGGGCGGCAGTCAAAAACTGGTTGCCAAGTACCGTTGAAGGAGACTCATATATTCCTCTAAATCTCTACGTTTCCCTGGGTAAGACTTCGCTAGATCTTTATTACGGAGTAGACTTTTTCTTTTGGTGGCGAGGGGGATATGCTACGGTAGATATTTCTAGGCGCAGAAAGGACAGACTCGGGACATTGAAAGCTGATTTTCTATTTGGCCCGGATCAACTCAAAGTAAGTCACATGCTTTATTTTGGCAAGCAGGTTGCTGAACTGCTTGTCGAAAGAAGCCTGAGATATAAAGAAGAAAACTGGCACAATCACCTACCTCTTCAAGAAGTACGAAGGAGGGTACTAATTAGCGGATGAAGGCTTACGTCTTCATCCGCTTTTGCATATAGAAAATTTACCTGGAGTATGCTATCTTATCTTTATTCCTAATTCTTTAAATAAATGAAAAAATTTCTTTATATTCTAATTGGACTCGGGGTTGTCGCCGGGGTTGTCTGGCTGATTGTCACTCCTGGAAAGGTTGGTAAATATGATGCTTTTGCTAGTTGTATAAAAGATAGCGGGGCAAAGTTCTACGGCGCCTTTTGGTGTCCTCACTGCCAAGCCCAAAAGGCTCGCTTTGGTAAGTCAGCCAAAAACCTTCCATATATAGAATGCTCCACTCCAGACGGTCAGGGCCAGCTCAAGGTCTGTACAGATGTGGGGGTTACTTCCTATCCGACTTGGTTTTTCCCGAACCTTGCTTCCTCCACTCCAGAGAAAATGACTGGAGAAATCGAATTGGTTGATTTAGCTTCTAAAACTTCCTGCGTTTTGCCTGGATAAAATCCTATGGTTTCATTTCTACAGACAAACATTACTCCTTTTTTTGGTTTTCTAACTCTTCTTTCACATATTGTTTTTGTCGTCGCGCTCTTGCTTTTATTTGCCAGTCGAAACTTTCGTGATTTTACCTACGGATTTGTCTATAGAAATATTTCAGCTCTTTTATTCACGGCATCCACGATCGCTTTGATAGGTAGTTTGTCTTATTCGGAAATTATAGGCTTCCCTCCATGCGAGCTATGCTGGATTCAGAGAATTTTCATGTATCCACAGGCTCTGCTCTCTTTCATCGCTTTCATAAAAAAGGATAAAGGAATTATTCCTTATCTTTTAGGACTTTCTGTTTTCGGTTTGGCAGTTTCATTTTTCCACTCTCTCATTCATTGGGGCTGGAACTCCTCGCTTCTCAAATGCAGTAGTGTTGGAGCTCCATGTGCCAAAGTTTATGTTCTAGAGCACGGCTACATCACTATCCCATTTATGTCCTTTACTATTTTTGCCTATCTCATTACATTGATTGTCATTTATTACAGAGCACGAAGACAACATGGCCGATAAAAGAAAGGTTACGATAGTTACTCATAGTTCTGGTTTTCACACCGATGATATTTTTGCTGTGGCAACACTTTTATTGTTGTTACAAAGTGATTATGACGTTACAGTAATTCGTTCTAGAGATATGACAATTGCAGAAAAAGCAGATTATCTTGTTGACTTCGGAAGTGTATATGATCCAGGTACAAAACGATTCGATCATCATCAAAAAGGGGGAGCGGGTATTCGTGATAACGGAATCCCATATGCCTCATTTGGGCTCGTATGGAAAGAGTTTGGTGAAAAATTGACCGGAAGTCTTGAAGTCGCCGATCGTATTGATAAGTCGGTTGTTCAGCCTGTTGATGCAAATGATAATGGGGTTTCTTTTATTGAGTCAAAATTAATTGGGTTGCGTCCATTAGATGTAGGTTTTATGACATCTCTATTTTACCCAACCTGGAAAGAAGAAATAGGGGATATAGATGATATTTTTCTTAAGCTTGTCTCATATGCAAAGTTTTTTCTAGGTAGAGTCATTATCTCATCCAAAGATAAGTTTGAGGCAGAAGAATTAGTTTTAAAAAACTATAATGAAGCAGAAGATAAAAGATTAATCATATTAGATAGTGGAAGATATCCCTGGGAAGAAGTTTTTTCTAAAATGCCAGAGCCTTTATATGTAGTTTACACAAACATGACAGATAATACTTGGTCTATAAAAGGTGTCAGAGATGACCTTTTCAAATATAAGACAAGAAAAAAATTACCAGAAGCTTGGGGTGGTAAGAGTGGAAAAGAATTAGAACAAGTGACAGGAGTTACCGGGGCTGTTTTTGCTCACAGAGCGGGATTTATGGCAGTAGCTAAAACTAAAGAAGCGATAATGAAACTCGCTGAAATAGCTCTCAATTCTTAAGAGAGAATTCCTGGAATATACATAATAATCATACTGATTATTATTAGTATGCAGATTGCACTCCAAATTATTTTAAAGGCTTTTTTGTTCTTTTTCTGGAAAAGCATGGTAGAATAGTCAAAAGTCTATAAATCATAAAGTCCGTAAAGTGAAATGCATTTGTATTTTCTTTATGGACTTTGGACTTTGGACTTTATGGACTTAACTATGCTTGATTTTCACCAAAAACGCAAGGTTCGTAGTGTGATTTACAACCGGACCACTCTTGTTGTTCTCGGTATCCTGGTCCTAATAGTCATTCACTCTACTTGGGTAGTTTATAAAAAGAAAAAAGAGAGTGAGTCTTTGAAAACAATATCTCTAAATAACGTAGAAGAGTTGAGAAAGAGAGACAAAGAGTTGGAGGCTAGGATTGAGAGGCTTTCTACCACTCCGGGTATCGAGGAGGAGATAAGATCTAAATTTAGTGTGGCCAAACAGAATGAAAATGTGGTCATAATTGTCTCAGAAGAGGCTAAAAAAGCCTCTTCTACATCAAAAAACGACAGTTTTTGGCAAAAAATAAAGGATTTCTTTACGAAATAATCCAGTACTTGTGGCTGTAGTAATTTTCAGATATACTATTGAAACAATTTATACATTTACCGTAAAAAAATGAAAAAAGTAACGATATACTCAACTCCGACATGCCACTTCTGTAACATGGCCAAAGAATATTTCAAAGCTAACAATGTCGCTTACGAGGCTTTTGACGTATCTGTTGATCCGGAGAAAAGAAGGGAAATGATGGACAAATCCGGTCAGCTCGGCGTGCCGGTCATACTTATTGATGACAATGTTGTCATTGGTTTCAACAAGCCTAAACTTGCCAAGCTTTTGGATTTAGTTCCTACCACTCCATCTCCAGTTGCTTAATCTCCAAGTGTCTAGATCTTGCCCTTACTTGATTTTTTCTAGATTTTTTGGTTAAATAAAAATATGAAAATCAATTTAAATAAACAATTGGCTTTTAACGTTGTTTTTAGGCCGGAACCTGAAGGTGGTTTTACTGCAGTTGTCCCGTCATTACCTGGGTGTATTTCGTTTGGGAAAACACTTCCTATTGCCAAAAAGATGGTATTGGATGCTATATCTGGTTATATAACATCTATGAAAAAAAGAGGGGAAAAACTACCAGAAGGGGACAGGGAAACATTTGTTTCTGTTGTTGATTTTACAGCTTCGCCAAAACATGCCTAGAATTACATCTTGGACACCAAAAAAATTAATTGCTCTGTTAAGTAAGCATGGGTTTATTGTAGATGATGCGGTTGTTATCGGTTTCAATAGGCCCAAGCTGACCCCACCTTTTAGGTATTAAATAGAACTTACTGGTGTTTCATTTCGGTGGTTTGTTATATCTATTTTTGTGTTATCATATTATAATGAAAGTACATGGTGATGATAAAATTAGAGAATTAAAGTCCTTAAGACAAAATGGCTATAGCATCAATGAAATAGTATCCAGGTTACATATTCCAAAAACAACCGTTTGGCATCATATCAAAAAAGTTGATGTTTCTTCAAAGTATCTTCCATTACTGAAATCGAAGAGGGGTGGCAGTAAAATTCGCAAGGAATCAAGACTTATTGAAGCTAGAAATCTTTCTGTAGACTTACTCAATAGTAAAGATAGGGAATTAGTGCTTATGTTTGCTATGTTATATTGGGCTGAAGGAGCTAAAAAAAGATTCCAGTTTATCAATTCTGATGGAAGGATGATAATCTTGTGGTTGAGTGTGCTTCGCAGGGTATTGAGAGTATCAGACAAAAATATAGTGCCAGTTATGAGAATATACACAGGCATGAATCAAAGAAAATCCCTTAATTATTGGTCTAAAATTACAGGATTTCCTAAATCAAAGTTTATAGTGCGTCTCAATGATGGTGGTACGAGCGGTAGGACAAAATATGGTATGTGCAGGATTGAAGTAAAAAAGTCTGGAAATTTATTGAAATTAGTCTTAGCAGTAATTAACCAAGTCTGTGAGGAGAGAAATACAAATTGACATAATTGCCCTCGTAGTTAAATGGATATAACGGGTCAGTCCTAATGATCTGTTCCAGGTCCGATTCCTGGCGAGGGCACCAAATCGGTACAAATCAGTTTTTCTGGAGAACCCAAGCGGAACGCCCAAAGGGCGTGCCAAGGATTTTCTGGCGTGAATGCAGGGAAATTTTGAAAAGTCGGCGCGCTTGCGCGCAAGGTTTTGTTTTGGAGGAGGAGGTTCGAGCCAAAGACTTTTTTGGCAGCAACCTTTTTATTCAAAAGGTTGCTATCTAATGCAATTTTTTCCATATCCTGGGCTTCGTTTATCCATTTTTGCATCGGTTCGAGCCAATGTTTCTGCTTTTGCCCATTGCGAGATATTTCCTCCTCCAGCGACTTTTTTTCAGAAAGTAGTTTAGCTTTTTCAGTACGATAAACTTCTTTTTCCACATCTTGGTCTAAATATCCATCTAAAAGTCGCTGGAGCTTCACTGTGATATCTTGTATCCTTTTTTCGTTCTTTTCAACAAAAACAGAAACAGATTGGGCGGATTCCTTTCTGTCGTCTTCCAGACGACTGTTAAAATATTCCGCCCAATCTTGTGGCATAGAAACTTTTTGAAGAAGTGATGAGATTTGTTCGTCCAAGACTTCCTGGCGAATACCAGATTCAGGACATTTCATATCTCTACGTTTTTTAGAACAATGATAGTAGGTATAAAAATGTTGTTTTCCACTAATTTGCGTCTTCACCTTGTATTCGCCAGTGATCATCATCCCGCAAGTACCACAACTTAATAATCCACAAAACACTTGTGGTTCATTTTTCATTTTGTGTCTTGGACGCCCTCTTTCTTTCATCACTTCTTGGACTCTATCAAAAAGTTTCTTTGACACTATTGGCTCGAACTTTCCTTCATAGATTTCGCCAGAATATCGGAAGTGTCCATAGTAAAAAGGATTGGAAAGAATAAATGTCGCTCGTGTTCTGTGGATTTTCTTTCCGTGTTTCGTCAAAAGTTGGTTTTCCGCCAAAAACATACCGATAGTGTCGAGCGTTTGATTACCCTCGGCATACATTTCAAATGCTTTCCGAACGACAGGCGCGGATTTTTTATCCACCACAATAGTTTTAGTACGAGAATCATTTATGTAACCAACAGGAGAAAGTCCCGGATATTCTCCGCGCCGAACTTTTTGGCGAAGTCCTCTTTTGGTATTTTCGGAAAGAGAATCCACATAGTATTTGCTTTGCCCGAATGCCATATTGAGCATAAATTTTCCTTGTGATGTAGAATCACACCAATCCCATGTAAAAAAGATAAAATATAGTTGGTCGATAAATTATTAAAAAAATAA
>ORMF012491887.1_pt1 | contig 35077 bp, 26 predicted proteins | sample 1779871 | NCBI WGS metagenome assembly ORMF01 (sample SAMEA104232316, study PRJEB22302) | groundwater metagenome | biome: forest; feature: aquifer; material: groundwater | place: USA | collected 2011-08-07 | depth 5.4 m
CGGGTGTCTGCTATGAGCGGATCGCCAAGATTCGCGGGAGCGGCCACCGGTGCAGCGGCGCCCGCCGGAGCCGCGGGCGTCCCCAGCTTCGGAATGCGAATGTCTCCCCGCACAAAGACCGCCAGCAATGCGTTGACTGCCGTTGGATCCAAACGTTTGCCGGAAAGATTCTCAATGATGCGCACCGCTTCGAACGGATCATGCGCCTGTTGGTAGGGGCGATTGGTGGTCAGCGCGTCGAAGGTGTCGGCTACTGCGATCACGCGCGGCAGGAGGGGAATTTCGTCATCCTTGAGTCCATAAGGATAGCCGCGTCCATTGAGCGCTTCGTGATGCAGTTCGATGCCCGGCAGCATCTCACGCAACTGCGGAACGGGACGGAGAATATTGGCGCCCTTGGTGGTATGAGTCTTCATGATCTCGAACTCTTCCGGAGTCAAGGCGCCGGGCTTTTTCAGGATGCGGTCTTCGATGCCGATCTTGCCCACGTCGTGCAGCTGCGCCGAGATGCGGAGAATCTCCAGAAATCCTGGATCCAGTCCCATTTCGGTGGCGATCATGAGCGAGTATTTCGTGACTCGGTCGGAGTGGCCGCGAGTGTAGGGATCCTTTTCGTCAACCGCGCCGGCCAGCATCTGGATGGACCCCATGAACAGCGCCTTGTTTTCGTCGGCGGCGCGCTTCAGGTCCTCGACGAACTGCTCCAGTTCCTCCGACATGGTGTTGAAGGTCGACGCCAGTTCGCCGATTTCGGTCCGGGTCTTCAAATGGACGCGCTGGGTGAAGTCTCCCTTGGCAATCGCGCGGCTCGATTCCGCCAGGACTTGCAGGGGGTGGGTGATCCGCCGCGCCGAAAAGATACTCAGGCCTACGCTCACGAAGACCGCCAGCAAAGCCAGCAGGCGCCCGGTCCGTTGCATCTCGTAGACGCTACGGTAGGCCTCGTCGCGCGGCTTCTGCACCACCACCGCCCAGTCGAGTGCGGAAACGGGACTATACGTCCCCAGCATTTCGGTTTTGCCCTTGCCATCGCGCACGGCAAATTCGCGCGTGGCCGCGAGTTGCGCCTTGGATCCCTCGTCCACAAAGCCGCGCACAATATCGAAGCTGGTCATGTCCTGCCCGGTGGCAAACTCGGGGCCGGCGGCTGCCACCAGCCGCCCCTGGCTGTCCACGACATAAGGCATGAGGCCGGCACGGTTCACTTCCTGCAAGCGCCGGATGAGGAATTGCAGGTCCACCACCGAGCCGATCATCCCCAGGAAGCGATCGCCGTACAGGATGGGCGTGCTGACCAGCAGCACCGTCCGGGCGGACTTCCCACTGCCCACCACCAGCGGCTGACCACTGTAACCTCGTTTCTCATGGGCGGCGGCGTAGGCGCGCTCCAGTTCTCGCTGCAGGAAAGCGTCGGGCTCCATGCGCCCCGCCGAAATGCCCTTGGCATCGGCATTCAGCACCGTGGCATAGGCAATGTCGTTCGAGGACGAAACGAAGTGTTCCAGCAATGCCCGCAATTCCGGGGCCTCGATATTCTGGGCGCCGATGTCGTTCCCGGTCGTCACCTGGATCGACGCCGCCAGATTGGCCAGCATCATGCGCAGCGTTTCCTGGTGCTGGGAGATGTCGTCGGCCAGCGATCGCGTGACCGTATTCTGCAACAGCATTTCGTTGGTCTTGAGCCGCTCCCGGTTCAGCATTTCAATCTGCGTCGAGTAGAAGTACATCGGGACGACACTGAGCGCCAGCAACACGCCCAGGATGACGTAGAGCAGAGGCACGCGCGTGGGTATGGGCAGCTTCAGTGGCAAAAGACAGTCCTGTGGCCCGAGCGCGGGGGCAGGCTCGTTCCGGCTTGCGTCCATTCTAAGATCGGTGAGGGTCGCAGACTTAGGTGCTGCTGGTACAACTGACCGTTACGGAAGTACTCAATTCGCGATCACCCCGGTCTTGCAAGCCGGCCAAGCTGGAGGGCCGGGTTCACTGTTGTGATTCCTCGGTCCATGCCGGGACCGTTCCATCCGCTGAAATCTCGTTGGGCGCGTGATACAAACTTGGCATGCCTGGAAAGTCCGCCCCGCCCGTGGGACCCACCATTACCGCATACGCTCCCTGTCGCGCCGACCTGGCCGGAGGCACAATTGACCTCTGGCCGTTGTATCTGTTTCATCCAGGCGCGTTGACGTTGAACTTCGCTCTTGAAATCCTGACCACCTGCCGCGTCACGCCACTCAAGGGACAACGCATCGAGCTATGCTCGATCGATACCCACCGCGAGGAAACGTTCGCCAACCTCGACGAGTTGATCGCCCGCCGGAGCCATCGGCATGTTCTGGCTGCCTATCTCGTACGTTTCTTTGCGCCCGAGCGGGGGCTGCGCGTTGAAACCGACTCCCAGTCGCCGGCGGGAGCCGGAATCTCCGGGTCGTCGGCGCTGATGATCGCGACCACGGCCGCTCTGGCCCGGTTCACGGGGCGCGATCTGGATCCGGAGACCATGCGCGTGATCGCGCAGAATGTTGAGGCCCAGGTCATCCGCGTGCCCACCGGTTGCCAGGATTACTATCCCGCCCTCTACGGCGGCGTGAGTGCCATCCATCTGGATCCTGGCGGAATTCGCCGCGCGGCCGTGCCGATTGCTCCCGAGGAGATCGAGTTGCGCTTCGTGCTGGCGTACACGGGCGCGCCGCGCCAATCCGGCATCAACAACTGGGAAGTCTTCAAGGCGCATGTCAACGGCGACAAGCGCGTTTTCCGCAACTTCGAAAAGATCGCCGCCATCGCGCGCGACATGCACCAGGCTCTGCTTCGTCACGACTGGGAGGACGTCGCGCGCCTGCTCCGCGAGGAGTGGAAGTTGCGCCGCACGAACGCTCCCGGCATTACCACCCCACTCATCGACAAGCTGATTGCGGCCGGTCGCAAGAACGGCGGGCGCGCCGCCAAGGTGTGCGGCGCGGGCGGGGGTGGATGCGTCCTGATCATGGTCGAAGAAGGCGCGAAGGAAGCGGTGACTCGGGCCGTCGCTCAGGCCGGAGGCCGCATTTTGCCGCTAAGAGTGGCTCGGGATGGCCTGCGGGTGGAGACTCAGGCGTAGTGGCGGGGAGCTATTGAAGAAAATCCTGCGTGCTCGATTGCGAGCCTCAGTGACTATCGGGCGAAGAGTAGTTGGTGAAATCGCCTGATTTCGTCAATCAGCCCATTACAGGTGATAATGCCGTTTGAGGCAGCGGCGATGCACGCCGCCTTCTCCGCCGGAGATGAACAAATGTCATTGATCTACTCGATGCTCATGTCCGTGGACGGTTACATGGAAGACGAGCACGGGCGCTTCGACTTTGCCGCTCCCGACGAAGAGGTGAATCTCTACATCAACCAGCTCACCTCGTCAGTCGGCACCTACCTCTACGGGCGAAGGATGTACGAGTCGATGGTCTATTGGGAGACTGCGCATACGGTTCCCAACCTGCCGCAGTTTTTGCGCGACTGGACGCGGCAATGGCAGGCGGCCGAGAAGATCGTATACTCCAGAACCCTCGCCGAGCCGCGCAGCGTGCGAACGCGGATCGAGCGCGAGTTCGATCCCGATGTAGTGCGGCGGCTCAAGGGCGACGCCCGCCACGACATCACCGTTAATGGGCCCGGGCTCGCCGCGCACGCGTTAAGGGCTGGTCTTGTTGACGAGCTTCAAATGTTCGTCTGCCCTGCGGTCGTCGGCGCCGGAAAACGGTTCTTCCCGGATCGTGTGCGGTTGAAGCTGGAATTGGTTGACGAGCACCGGTTCCGCAACGGCGTGGTCGTTCTGCGGTACGCTGTCCGTGGCTGATACGCTCGCCGTTAACGCGACATCAAGGAGCGGGCACTCGGAAGGACCGCTCTGATCCAGTGGGCGGCTTGTCGGCAATTCGGAAGCTATTGTCAGTTGGTGAAAAATCGCGATTACACCAACAACCGCAGACGGCGAGAGGTGAAGCCGCGTCAAATTTCAGGGCATACGGCGCCGCTGAAGCCGCACCGCTTCAAGACAAAGTCAAACCCCTTGTTCGTTTTCCGCAGCCGGCTAGTCGAATTTGCGAGGTGCTATCCGCTCGGCGCAATGCTGACGATGATGGACTTCGAGGCGGGCGTCATGCTGCCGCGCGCCCGCTGACCGAGCGGGACAAGGGGGTTTGACTCCGGAAAATAAGCCGCTGCGTTGCCGCGCGGCAAATCGTACGGAATCGCGCGAAACGCTCGCACCGTGCGCTGCTCGCCACGGTAGTGGCTGGTCAGATCCACCAGTTGTTGCGCTGCCAGCCCGCGCTCCCGCATGTCTTCGGGGTTCAGGAAGACAACTCGTCGGCCGTTACGGATCCCACGATAGCGGTCGTCATTGCCATAGATGGTGGTATTGAACTGATCATGGGCGCGGATACTGGTCAGCACAAGTTGCCCGGGCTCCACCGGCAAGGGCTGGATCTGACAGATCGCGAATTCGGCTTTGCCGCTGGCGGTACGAAACTCGCGCTGCTTGGCCGGCACCGGTGCGTAGAAGCCGCCCTGATCCAGGCGTTCATTAAAATTCTCAAAGCCAGGCACGACGCGCGCAATTTTCTCGCGCAGGCAGCGGTAGTCGTTCGCATACTCGCGAGTCCAGGCGCTGCCGAAGAGGGCGTCGGCGATACCCGCGACAATGGTGGCTTCGCTGCGCAGCTCCGGCGAAATGGGCGGGAAGATGCCGCGCGTCGGCGAGACCCACGACACCGTGTTCTCCACGGAGCCCGCCTGATCGAGTTCTGTGCGCGAGAGGCACGGCAGAATAAGCGCGGCCTCGCCGGTCACCAGGTGGGAGCGGTTGAGTCGCGTGGCGATGGATGCGCTCAGGCGAGTTTGTCGCAAGCCGCGAGCGACGGCATGGGTGTCAGGCGTGGTGGAAAGGAAGTTGCCTCCAAGGCTTAAGAAGACGCGCACGCGCCCGGCCAGCATCGCCTCGATCGCTTCCACGGTGTTGTAGCCGCGTGTTCGCGGGCAGGAAAATACGAACTCGCGCTCCAGCGCCGCGTAGAAGCTCTCGGGCATATGTTCGGCGATGCCCATGGTGCGGTCACCCTGCACGTTGGAGTGGCCGCGCACGCAGAACAGCCCCGCGTTAGGCCGGCCGACGTGGCCTCCAATCAGCAGCAGGTTCGTCAACTCGCGGACATTGTCCACGGCATTCTCATGTTGCGTGAGTCCCATGGCCCAGCAGGCCACGGTGCCGCGGCTTTGGGCGAGGAGTGCGGCAGCTTCTACGATCTGCGCTCGCGCTATCCCTGACTCGCGGACGATGAGATCCCACTCGACGGCTTCGATATGGCGCCGATATTCTGGGAAGCCGCTGGTATGAGCGGCGAGAAAATCGTTGTCGATGGCGCTTTGCGCCAGCAGACACTTCGCCAGGCCTTGCAACAGCGCGACGTCACCATTGATCCGGACTTGCAGGTAGAGATCGGCGAGCGCAATGCCGTTGCGCAGAATGGACATCGGGTCCTGCGGGTTCACGAAGCGCGTGAGGCCGACTTCCTTGAGCGGATTGACGGCGATGATGCGCGCGCCGCGCTTCTTCGCCTTCTCCAGCGAGGACAGCATGCGCGGGTGATTGGTTCCGGGATTCTGTCCTAGGATGAGGATGACATCGGCGCCCTCGAGATCTTCGAGGGTCACAGTGGCCTTGCCTGCGCCCAGAGCTGCACTTAAAGCAACGCCTGAAGATTCATGGCACATGTTGGAGCAATCGGGCAGGTTGTTGGTGCCAAAGCGCCGAGCCAGCAACTGAAATAAGAATGCGGACTCGTTGATGGCTTTGCCGCTGGTATAGAAAACCGCCTGGTCGGGCGTGGAGCACGACCGCAATTCCTCGGCTACGAGTTGGAATGCCTTGGGCCAGGCGATCGGCCGGTAATGATCCTCGGAGTGAGGGAGAAACATCGGCTGCGCGATACGTCCCCGGGCGTTGAGCCAGAGGTCGCTTTGCTGCGCGAGCTCGGCAACAGAATACTGGGCGAAGAAGTCGGGCTCACACAGACGGGTGGAGGCGTCGTCGGCAAACGCCTTGGCGCCGTTCTCACAGAATTCGAGGGTGTGGCGCTTGCCGTCGGGGTCGGCCCAGGCGCAGCCCGGGCAATCGAAGCCGTCGGTCTGGTTGACCCTCCGCCAGGTGTCGTAGGTTCGTCCCAGCCCTAACTGGCGCAAGGAAACGCGCAGCGAATTGACGGCCGCCGGAAGTCCGGTAGACGCCTCGGGCCGATCCTCAACACGGGGAGTTTCGGCTTCGAGAGGCGGCTCGGGAGAGAAGTCCCGCATCGGGGCAGTATAGCGGGTCACTTTGCGATCTTTGCGAATTCTTGGCGAACTTTGGTAGTGGCGCCGTTCGAGGCAGATAATGAGAGTTCTTTGTTCTCGTTTCTTGTGAGTCGATATGATTCTGACGGACTCCGAGGTGGCATCGCTGAAATCGGCACTAGATTGTTGGGAATGGTTTGAATATATTTCCACGGCAATTGTGGGCATTGGTTGCGTGGGGGAATTTGTAGCGGAATTTACGTCTCTTCCCAAGAGCAAAGAGGTTGAGAAAAAGCTGGCCAGGCTATCGCTGATGGTGCTCATATTTGGGATAGCCGGAGAGCTGCTAGGTACTGTTCGAACGTCGCAACTATCCGAACAGCTAATTGCAAATCTTGAGGAGCGCACAGGGCATGCCGAACAAAGGGCAGGAGAAGCCGATAAAGAGGCAGCACGACTAACAAAATTAGCCGAGGATGAGCGCCTTGCGCGCGTACAAATAGAAGAAGCACTTGCACCGAGAAGGCTCACCGAAGGCCAAGAACTAGCCATCGGAAAGTCTCTCGGACACTTTAAGGGACAAACAGCGCAGGTGGTGTATGACGGGGGAAACAGTGAAGCGCAAGCATTCTCAATAGACATTTGGAGGGCATTAAAACATGCAGAGTGGCATGTGTACTTTCCTGCCACAATGTGGTCCGGCATAAAGTTTGGACGTGAAGAATCGCTTGGTGTTGTAGGGAGAGAGTTGGTATATGAGGGGGTTGAAATCTTCCCAAGCGAAACCAGCGGCAAAGCCGCACGAGAACTAGCCATTGAACTCAATAAACTAGGGTTCGGTGCCGTGGTTGGAAGGCAGTCCGCGCCCCGCAGAGATGCAGATGGAATGCAGGTCACCGTGCTGACGCGACCGCTAGGCCCGCAGGGGGCGGCAACGCTACGAGCGGAGGCGACAAAGAAGCAGTAGGTCAGCAGGAGCGTCCAAATTGCCAACCTGCGGACGCGAAACGGCACTACTACCCTAACTTCGCGGTTAAAAAGCTTTTACCGCGAAGGTCGCCAAGGATCCGCAAAGGGCGCAAAGAAAATCCCCAACCGGGTCTATAATGGGGCCATTGGTTCGGGGTGTTCCGTGCCGTTCCGCCGTTTCCCGCTCCTGGTGACTGTTCTGCTTGGCTCCGCCCTGGCCGGGGCCGACAACACTCCGCCTCCCCGCATGACCAAGCAGACTCGGCAGGAGATTGTCCGTGTGTTCAACGCCGAGCTGGTCTATGTCCGCACTAATTTCCCGATGGGGAAGACCGGGCTGAAACTCAAGAACGGAGTGCTCACGCCCCACGGCGACGATCTTAGGCACCTGATGTCACTGTGGGGGCCGGCTGCCAAACCGGGAGACCAGGCGCGTATTACTGACATTGTCATTAAGGGGGATTACATCCACTTTGAATTCAACGGTGGTCCGGTTCGGAAGCAAAAGTGGTATCAGCGTATTCAAATTTCGGGAGCCGGTGGATCAACGCCAGTCGCGCCTTCTGACTCGAACGCCAACGCTCGCGGGTCTTTCGTGGACGTCTATTTCGACAAGTACGTGCCCGAAATGACCGGTCCCGAATTGAAGCGCCTGCTCCGTCCGGTGTTCGATTTCGACGCGAAGTCGCCGCTCGAAGCCTACCTGGAGACCGTTCCGCCGAAAATCAAAGAGGCGATTAAGAACCACCACGTGCTGGTGGGCATGAACCGCGAGATGGTGATGTACGCCAAGGGGCGTCCGCCGAAAAAGTTGCGCGAGCGTGCCGAGGAGGTCGAATACGAAGAGTGGATCTACGGCGAGCCGCCGCACGATGTGGACTTTGTCCGTTTCGTTGGCGACGAGGTGGCGCGCGTCGAGACCATGAAAGTAAGTGGTGAGAAAGTTATCCGCACCGAGCGGGAAGTCGATCTGCCCACGGCCGTCGTCACCGAGAAACCGCCAGAGCGGCCCGTCAATGCGCCCACTCTCAGGCGTCCTGGTGAAGACATGCCGGAAGGCCGGCCCGCGGGTGGGGTCAACGGAACGCCGCCCGTCTCCGGACCGCAACAGACCGACCCCAGTGGGAAGCCGGTTCCGAACTGATTCTCACCCCGCCATCATCTATTCTTTGGGAAGGGCAGCCCAGAGTTAACAGCCAACAGCGACCGAACAACGACGACCGAACAACGACCGATTGGCGTCTCCACCCGCTCTCCCTCTAAACTATTACTGTGAAGATTGCCCTGGGCCAGATCAACCCCACCGTCGGGGACTTCCCTGGCAACGCCGCCAAGATCATCCAATTTGCTCAGCAAGCCCGCAGCGCCGGCGCGGGCCTGATTCTGTTTCCCGAACTGTCCGTCTGCGGATATCCGCCTCGCGACTTGGTTGAGCGTCCGTCGTTCGTCGCGCGCAATCGCGAGAGTATCGAGAAGATCGCTACTGAGACGCAGGGAATCGCGGTGATCTGCGGCGTCGTTACACCGGCGAAGGCGGAGACCGGCAAGTCGGTGATGAACTCGGCCGCTTTGCTGCGCGACGGCCGCGTCGAATTCATCCAGTCGAAGATGCTGCTTCCCACCTACGACGTCTTCGACGAGATGCGCAATTTCGCTCCCGCCAAAAGCCAGCAACTGTTCAGTTTCTGCGGCAAGCGGATTGCCCTCACCATCTGCGAAGACGCGTGGAACGACAAGCATTTCTGGAACCGGCGGCTTTACGGAGTGGACCCGGTCGAGGAACTGGCCCGCGCGGGAGGCGATCTAGTGCTGAACATCTCCGCGTCGCCGTTCTGGCTGGGCAAGCGCGAACTCCGCCGCGACATACTCGCGGCCCTGGCGAAGAATCACAACGTGCCGGTGGCGATGGTCAATCAGGTGGGCGGCAACGACAGCCTGGTTTTCGACGGATCGAGTCTGGTGATCGCGCCCGATGGCCGCGTGATCGCGCAAGGCAAGTCGTTCGCAGAAGATCTGGTTTACTTCGACTCCCAGAGCCTGACCGGCGAGATGCATGAACAGATCGAGGGCGAAGAAGCCAGCGCCTACGAGGCACTGGTGCTCGGTACCCGCGACTATGTTCGCAAGTGCGGATTCCAGCGGGTGATCATCGGCCTGAGCGGCGGCATCGATTCCGCGCTCACCGCGGCCATCGCCGTCGATGCGGTCGGGGCGGAAAATGTCACGGGCGTCGGCATGCCGGGACCGTATTCTTCGCAAGGCTCGATCGATGACGCGCGTCAGCTGGCGAAGAATCTGGGCATTCGTTTCGAGTTGCTAACTATCAACGAAATCTACGAAGCCTGCCGCAAGACGCTTGCGCCGGTATTCGCGGGCTTGCCGCAGGACGCCACGGAAGAGAATATCCAGTCACGCAGCCGGGGCATGGTGCTGATGTCTTTATCGAACAAATTCGGCGCACTGGTGCTTTCTACCGGCAACAAGAGCGAACTGGCGGTCGGATACTGCACCCTGTACGGCGACATGGTGGGCGGGCTGGCGGGCATCTCCGACGTCCCCAAGACCCTGGTGTATGGGTTGAGCGCTTACGTGAACTCGCGGCGGCCGGTGATTCCCCAGGCCACGATCGACAAGCCTCCCTCGGCGGAATTGCGTCCCGATCAGAAGGACTCCGATTCGCTGCCGCCCTACGACGTGCTGGACGCGATCCTCGAAGACTACGTGGAGGAAGCGCGGTCGGCGGAACAGATCGCTGTCGCCCACGATTTCGAGCTGGAACTGGTGAAGCGTGTCATCCATATGGTCGAGCGTAGCGAGTACAAGCGCCAGCAGGCCGCGCCGGGAATCAAGATCTCAACCAAGGCCTTCGGATATGGCCGCCGATTTCCCATCGCCGCCAAGCCGGAGTTGTAGGAAGTCTGGTCCGCCGGACACGCGGCAAAATGCTTTAAGATGCTTAATAAGGAGGATTCTATCCATGCGATTTGTCATAACTCTCCTCAGCGTTCTTCTTGTGGGCGCAAGCGCGGCTTGGTGTGATGAAGGCCACCACCACGAACTCACCGAGCAGGAGGTGGGATCGGTGCATTTTGCGACTTCGTGCGCGAAGGCAGTGCAGACGGACTTTCAACGGGCCGTCGCGCTGCTGCATTCGTTCCAGTACGAGCAAGCCAGAGGCGCCTTCCAGGAAATCGCGAAACAGGACCCAACGTGCGCCATCGCGCAGTGGGGAATCGCGATGTCGCATTACCACGGACTGTGGGAGAACGGCGACACGGCCGCCGGACGCGAAGCCATTAGAAAGGCCCAGCAGATCGCACACGCTGCTTCCGTCACGGCCCGCGAGCGCGCCTATATCGACGCGTTGTCGGAAATCTACCGGGAGGACGGAAAGAACGCGTACGAGCACGGACAGGCGTTGGAGGGGAAAATGGCGGAGCTCCAGTCTTCTTATCCGGACGACAACGAAGCTGCTATCTTTCACGCTCTGACGCTCGACATCATCGCGCCCAAGACGGACAAAACTTTTGCCAACCAGCGCAAGTGCGTAGAGATCCTGGTACCCATTTTTGCCAAGCAGCCGAGCCACCCCGGCATCGCACACTACATCATCCATTGCAGTGATAACCCGGTTCTGGCCGAGGCGGCGTTGCCGGCCGCGCGCAAATACGCGTCGATCGCGCCCGCGTCTGCCCATGCCAATCACATGCCGTCGCACATCTTCACGCGCGTGGGTTCCTGGGACGAGTCCATCAAGTCGAACCTGCGGTCCGCCGAACTCGCCAAGCAAGCGGAAGCGACCTCAACCAACGGAGAAGCGCGCGACCAACGTCTGCACGCCATGGACTACCTTGAATATGCCTATCTGCAACAAGGCCGCGTCAAGGATGCCCAGGCGATCCTGGAGGAACTGAAATCGCTGCCGCCGGTTTCCGGATTGACGCTGACCGGAGGCTACGCACTTGCGGCCGTTCCCGCGCGCTACTCGCTCGAACTGGGCAAGTGGGAAGCGGCGAGCCGTCTTCAACCCAGTGCCGAAGGCGTTCCCTGGGCCCAAGCAATAACTTGGATGGCAGTTGGTCTGGGCGCGTCTCACTCGAAGGATCTTGCTCGCGCCGCCGAGGCGGAGAAGAATCTCGCCCGGCTGCGGGACGCGGCTGCGCAGCAAAAGAATACGTACTGGTCGAACCAGATCGAGGTCCAACGCCAGGAGGTGGCGGCGTGGATCATGCAGGCGTCGGGAAAGCCTGCGGAGGCAGCGGCGGCGATGCGGTCCGCTGCCGAACTCGAAGAAAGCATGGACAAGAGCCCGGTCACTCCCGGAGCGGTGATTCCTGCGCGTGAACTGCTGGCCCAGTTGCTGCAAGCGCAAGTGCGGCAGCAGGAAGCTATCACGGAGTACGAGGCCGTTCTGAAGACCGCGCCGAACCGCTTCAACGCGCTCTGGGGCGCGGCCTCGAGTGCGGAAGCAGCGGGCAACGCAGCCGCGGCTTCGAAGTACTTCCGAAAGCTGGCTGACGTCGGCGTCGGAAACGAGCGGCCAGAACTGGAGACCGCGCGCAAGAAGGCGGGAGCCGTGGCGCGGAACTAAGAGCTTTTGGAGCCGGCAAGCCTTTCCTGAAAGGAGCTTATGCTCAAGAACGCAGTGGTATTCCTCTGTCTGGTTGCGGTCGCCGCCACTCAGACCAAACCCGCACCAGCGGCGAAGCCTGCCGCCAAACCAGCCGTTGCAGCTCCGGCGGCCGTTGTCAGCAATAGTCTGCCTTCCGAAGAGACCGTCAACGCCTTTATGCAGCAGATGGTCGGTTACAACCCGGCGGTGACGTGGCGGGTTGAGGAGATTCGCCCCACGCCGGTGGCCGGCCTCACTGAAGTCTTGGTTGTCATCACCGGCCCGCAGGGTTCCAACACCAACAAGTTCTACGTCACCTCTGACGGTAAACACGCCGTCACGGGCGACATCATCCCGTTCGGCGCGAAGCCGTTTGAGCAAGACCGCGTCAAGCTCGAAAAAGGCGTAAACGGACCGGCCAAGGGCCCGGCAAAAGCGCCCGTGACCATCGTCGAATTCAGCGATATGCAGTGTCCGCATTGCAAAGAGGTCGCTCCCATGATTGAGCAACTCCTTGCGCAAGCGCCCGGCGCTCACTTCGTCTTCCAGAATTTTCCACTCCCCAATCACAACTGGGCCGAAAAGGCCGCCGGCTATGTGGATTGTGTTGGTCGCGCATCGAATGATGCGGTGTGGAAGTTCATCCAGAAGACTTTTGAGCAGCAGGAAAGCATCACCGAGGCGAACGCGGACGAGAAGCTGAAAGCCATCGCCACCGAGTCCGGCGCTAATGCCGATCAGACCGCCGCCTGCGCCGCCAAACCCGATACGAAAGCCAGAATCGAGGCCTCGCTGGCGTTGGGTAAGTCGGTCGGCGTGAACGGTACTCCGGCAATCTTCATCAACGGTCGCATGCTGGTCGGCGGCGCGCCGGTGGAAGTGCTGAAGCAAATCGTGGATTTCCAGGCCGCCCAGGCACACGAAAAGCAGGACACGGCGAAGCAGTAGGAGTGATGGAACCGCTATGCGTTTGGGTAAACGCGCTATTTTCCCAGCCAGATCTCCGGCGTCTCTTTGCCGTCCGGGCGGCGAACCACGTACGGGGTGATCACGATCAGCAGCTCGTCGTCTTCTTCCTGCTTGGAACTTTCGGAGGCCAGCGTTTTAAGCCCCGGGATTCGCGAAAAGCCGGGCAGTCCGCTCAGACTCTTCTGCTCGGTCCTCGTGACCATTCCTGCTACCACCGCAGGTTCGCCTTCCTTCAGCGCAATGCCAGCCTTGTATTCGCGATTGGAAATCACCGGGACGCCGTTCAGACTCACTCCTCCCAGAGCGCGGAACAGAATCTCCAGCTGCATACTGACATCGGAGGTTCCGTGGACCGAAGGCTTGACCTTAATCGTCAGTCCTAAATCCTCATAGCTGAAGGACGGGAAGGGCGCCGTGAACGAGTTGTTCCCGATTACCTGCGCAATCGCGGCGTTGTTGAAGATGGGCGCAAAACTGGCGTTGATGATGGGAAACCGGGAGCCCAGCTTGAAAGTGGCCTCTTTCTCATGGGCGGCGCGCAACGTCATGTGCTCGAGGGTCCGCACGGAACTCTCATTCAGCGAAAGACCCGCCCGCAACTGATCGAAGCTGAGTCCCATCAGCGTAATTCCGCCGCCGAACGTGGCCACCGGCTGGCTGAAAATCGAATTTTGCTGGCTTTGCAGCTGCGCCAGCAGCGCCTGGATCGCCTCGTTGCCGGCCTGGTTGATGCCGCCCGAGGAAATTAGCTGGTTGATCAGGTCTTGAATGTTCTGGCCGCCCAAGGCCGTCAGCGCCGCAAGCGGAATACTGAAAAGACGAAAGTCGTTGGGAATATGCACGCCGATACTGCGCGCGAAGCGGTGATCAATCTCATACACCTTCACGTCGAGCATGACTTCGGGACGGGTGGAATCGAGCGTGTCGAGAAACTGCGTAGCCGCTTCCAGAGTTGCCTGCGGGCCCCGCACCGTGATCGTGCTGGACGCGGCGTTCAGGCTTACGAAGCGCAACTCAAACAGCGACCGCAACGAGTTCAACAAGTCGTTGAGTTCCTGGGGAGTATTGCCGCCGGGAATGAAGAACGAGCGCAGGCCCATGCGGTCGTACAGGCGATGGTTCTCTGGCGTGTCCAGGGTTGCGAAGAGAACCTTCTCTTCGAGCGCGACGCAAAAGCTCTTGGTCACCGCCTGCGCCGCTTGCATGGCGGTCGCGAACTCCACGTCTTCCACGTCGAAGCGCACGCGGCGGCTGGGGAAGGCTTCGTCGAAGATTACTGTTAGTCCATAACTGGAGGCGATGGCGGTGATCAACCCGCGTGAATCTCCGCGGTAGTGGAAGTCGTGATGCTCTTCCTGGGGCTTCGCCGCGACCGCATCAACACTGGCCACCAGTTGGGGCGTGCCAATCGTGCGGACGGGCATCGGTCCCACCGCGTCCCGCAGTCTCTGCTGCGCGAATTCATTCTGGGGATCGAGGTGCAGCGCGAGCCGGAACTCGGCCAGCGCTTCCACCTGCCTTCCGTTCTGCAAGTTGTCGTTGCCCCGCTCCAGGTGGAACGCCACCAGTTGTTGCCGCACCATCTCCCGCACGGTGAGGTATTCCACGTTTTGAGGGATCAAGCGGGACGCTTCCTCGAATTCCGAGAAAGCTTCGTCGAGGTTCTTGGCGTGCTGAAGCTTCAGGCCGCGGGAAAAAGCCTGGCGGGCGGCCTTGAGATCTTTCGAGGCAGCTTTGCAGGCAGGCGCGCCGGCGGCGTCTGAGCACGCTGAGGGCGCAGCCGTGGGAACGCCGTCTGCGGCTAGGCAGACCGCGGTGCCCAACAACACAATTCCCGTAAACAGCGATCGCATGACTGTTCCTACTATAGAATGCGCCGCCGCTGGTGTCTTGCAAGCGAAATCAGGGCAAGGGAACTACCGTCGTAACGGGGAGGAATAGGGGAGGAATAGAGGAATAGAGGTTTCACTTCAGCATCAGCCGTTCCATCCGCGTGGCCCGGCCGGTCTGGTCCTCACACTCGACCACCACTGCGCACAGACGGACATCCCCCGTGGCCGCCTCGAAGCGCGCCGGCATCCCACTCAGGAACTTGTCCACCACCAGCTCTTTCCGTACGCCGATCACGCTGTCATAAGGGCCGGTCATTCCGACATCCGTGATGTAGGCCGTGCCCTTGGGTAACACGATTTCGTCCGCGGTGGGTATGTGCGTGTGCGTGCCCACCACCGCGGTCACGCGTCCGTCGAGATACCAGCCGAAAGCGACTTTCTCAGAAGTGGCCTCGGCATGAAAGTCCACAAAGATGACTTTGGCCTTGATCTTTTCCAGAATCTTGTCCGCGAACCGGAAAGGGTCGTCGCTGGCGCCCATGAACACGCGCCCCTGGAGGTTGATGACGGCGTAGCTGGTACCGTTCTTCTGGCCCTCGTACACCCCCCAGCCCGGCATGCTCGCGGGAAAATTTGCCGGACGCAACAGCCGCCGCGCCGGACTATGCGGGTTACCCTCCGCCATCTGGAGGTATTCGATAATTTCGCGCTTGTCCCAGACGTGATTGCCGGTCGTCATGACGTCGATACCCAGCTCGAAGAGTTCGTCCGCAAGTGGTGGAGTGATGCCAAACCCGGCGGCGGCATTTTCGCCGTTGGCAATCACCAGATCCACGGAATGCTGCTTCACGAGCTCCGGCAACCGTTCCTTGACGATGGTCCGCCCGGGCCGGCCAAAAATGTCACCGATGAAGAGAATGTTCAAGGAGCAGTTCCCAGTTGCCAGTAGTCAGTTGCCAGTAATGTGCGACAATGCGCGACTACCTGCTACATTTCAAGCAGGACACAGCTTTTGCGTTTCCCGCTGACGAACTTTCGATGGTATCACGCGAAATCGAGCGCAGTTTTGAACTGGCAACTGACTACTGCATTTCAGCAATCTTCAGAAAATTGTAATTTCCCGACGGATTCAGCGTGATGCCGCGTACGCGCTTCGAATGCACGAGTACATTGTCGAAGTACCACAGGTTCACGTAGGGCACATCCTGCGCCAACACTTCCTGGAGTTCGGCATAGAGTCGCTTGCGGATATTCTGGTCGCTCTCGCGGCGAGCCTGGTCGATCAGGACATCCACGCGCGGGTTGGAATAGAAACCGCGGTTTGCTCCGCGTGGGGGAAATTTCGCGGAGTGGAAGGCATACTCAAAGATGTCGGGGTCTTCGTTTCCCCCAATCCAACGCAGGGAGTAGAACTGGAAGGGGCCGCTGGGGAAATCGGCGAAGAAGGTCGCAAACTCAAACGTTCGGATGTCGAGCGCGATGCCTACATCCCGTAATTGCTGCTGCAGCACGGCCGCCAGCAGACGCGTGGACTCCTCAGTCGAAGTCTTCATGGTCAGATGAAAGCGGATGCTATCAACCGGGCGGTATCCGGCCGCATCCAGAATCTGGCGCGCCTTTTCAGGGTCATGCGGATAAGCCGCTACGCCCGCGTCGTACGCCCAGCTTTGCGGCGGAAGCACGCTGGCAGCCGGCTGCGCAAACCCGCGCCAGATGTACTCAATCAGCGGTTGGCGATCGACGGCATACGCAATCGCCTGGCGCACCCGCGCATCGCGGAGGATCGGGGCGCGCAGGTTGAAGGCCATGTATGAGAGCACGGTCCCGCGGGCCCGCTCGACCTGCAACCGGGGCTCGCGCTCGAGCGCCAGCACCATGTCAGACGTAAGCGCGTTGATGGCGACGTCGGCGCTCCCTTTGCGCAACTCCAGCGCCCGCGTCGTGGTGTCGGGAACGACCGTGAAGCGGACCCGCGCCAGTCGCGTCTTCGCTCCCCAGTAATGGTCGTTGCGCTCGAGGATTACTTCCTTGTCCTGCTCGGCGCTGACGAACTTGAAGGGCCCCGAACCGACCGGCTGGCGCGTGATCTCGTCGAGCGAGCCGTAGGGCACGATTCCAATCGCCCCCTCCGAGAGATTCCACAGCAAGGTCGCGAACGGCTCCTTCAGGTGGAAGATGACGGTGAAGTCGTCGGGTGCTTCGATGCGATCCACGAAACGGTAGGCGGCCGACTTCGTGCTGCGAATCTTGCCTTCGAGCAGGGAATCGAACGTCCACTTCACGTCGCGCGAAGTCAGTGGACGGCCATCGTGAAAAGTCACTCCGTGATGCAGGTGGAAGACGTAGGTCAGCAAATTGGGAGTCTCCCAGCGTTCCGCCAGGCCCGGCTGAACGTTCAAGTGCTCGTCGCGGGTCAGCAGCGCGTCGAAGATCAGCTCGCCGATCCGCTCCGATTGCGCGTCAATACCGACCCGTGGGTCGAGATTCGTCGGACTGCTCTCGATGATCATGACCAGCGTGTTGGGATCGGGAGAAGAGGAGCAAGAGGAGATCGTCAGCAGCAGAAGTGCCGCGACCCCTCCCGCAAGAGCTCTCGCAAGGATCGTCCCCCCAAAGATTGTCATCCTGAGCGCAGCGAAGGACCTGCTTTCGCTGCGCGGCCCCGCATCCGCCTTACGCATACGAGATCTTCCCCAAAATCGCCGGCCGCTTCGCCCCCGTCGCCGAAGGCACATTCGACGGCCTTCGATGCCACGTCTCATATGCCAGCACTGCGAACGCGACGGCCTCTTTCGCTTCGGAGGGCACTCCGAATTCGTCGGAAAAGCGCAGCGCGATCCCGAGCGGCGCTATTTCATTACGCAGCATAGCCATCAGCGTCGGGTTATTCGACCCACCGCCGGAAACAATCATTTCCCGATAGCGCCCCCGCTTTCGAAGCACGAAGCGCTGGACCGCATCGGCGATTGACCGAGCCGTCAGGGCCGTCGCCGTCGCAACTACGTCGCGCCTATCAGTTCGTCCGCAGCGGCGGAGAAATTCGTTCGCATATGCTCGGCCAAATTGTTCGCGGCCAGCCGTTTTGGGCGGCTGGTGGCGGAAGAATGAAGCCTGCATTGACTGCGCAACCACACCATCGAGTACGCGCCCTGAAGCCGCAATCCGTCCATCGCGGTCGTAGCGTTTCCCGAAATGTTTTTCTGTGACCGCGTCCATCACCATGTTGCCCGGGCCGGTGTCGAAGGCGATGACCTGACTCGGCTTTGCATTGGCGGGGATCGCGGTGAGGTTGGCAATTCCTCCGATGTTCTGCGCGATGCGCCCGACTTGCGGGTCGCGATAAAGCACGTAATCGAGAAACGGCACCAGGGGCGCGCCCTTGCCGCCCGCTGCCATGTCAGCGGGACGAAAATCCGACACGACCGGCACGCCCAGCCGCGCCGCGATCACGGCGCCTTCTCCGGTCTGCCAGGTGACGGCGAGCTTTCGTCCGAGAAACGGCGCCGCGGTCCCCTGGTGATAGAGCGTCTGGCCGTGGCAGCCGACTAGGTCGAGCTTGATGCGATGCTGGCGCGCAGTCTTGACGACCGCATCGGCGTAGAGTTCTCCGAGCAGGAAATTGAGTCTAGCGAGGTCGGCAACGCGGGCCGATTCCGCGTTCATCATGTTCAGAATCGCGCGGCGAACCGGGGCCGGGAATGGATATTCGGCGTTGGCAAGGAGCGTGTGGCGCGGACCTGCCCTGAGCGGCAGCCGAAGGGGCCCCCGCCCGCGTTCCGTAATTCGCACCAGCGCGACATTGATCCCATCCGCCGAAGTTCCGCTCATCACGCCCGCGACGATCATGCGGATCGCTCCTGGCGGTCGAGTGTGGCCAGCCGGATCTCTTCACCGAACTCCCAGAGCCGGCGCGAGAGCTTCTCGGTCTTTGCGGCGGTAGGAACCGGAGCCCGCCTCTGCGTCCATTTCTTCTTAAAGGCGAGCACCCGCCGCGAGGACTCTTGCACACGCCGCGCAAACCTGCGATCGCGTTCGGTCTCACGCACCATCGCCTCGTACGCGCGCACAATGAAATCTTCCTGATGACAAATCAAACCGAGATCGCCGCCGCCGCGGATATGTCCGCTCGCCGCCTGCTCAATCGGAGCCGCCGCCAGCACGCCGCCCATTTCGAGATCATCGGAGCAGATCAGGCCGCGATAGCCAATCTTCTTGCGCAGGATGTCGGTGATCCACTTCTTCGAAAGCGACGCCGGTGTACAGTCTTTGGTGACGGCGGGAAAGGCTGCGTGCGAAACCATCACGAAAGGAAGCTCGCGCCGCAGCGTGCGGTAGGGAACCAGATCCTCGTTCCAGAGCTTCTTCAGCGGCTTCTCCACGCTAGGGAGTTCGTAATGCGTGTCAAGGTTAGCCTCGCCGAGGCCGGGGAAATGCTTGCCGCAGCCCAGGACGCCGGCATCGCCCAGCCCACGCAGAAATTCGCGGGCGTAGGCAACTACCTGCTTCGGATCAGCCGAGACGGCTCGCGAACTCATCACCGATCGCGAGGCCTCAAATGCCAGGTCGAGCACAGGAGCGAAGTCCACGTTGAAACCGAGGGCGCGGCAGTTCGCGCCGATGATGCGTCCGTGCTTGCGGAAGAGCTGGCGGTGGCCGGTAGCAAAGACCTGCGCCGGTGACGGCGCGGGCCCGAGCACATTGCCGAAACGATCCACTGTTCCGCCTTCGAGGTCCACACACGTGAACAGCGGCGTGGTGACCTGTTTCTGGCAGTCGCGCAGGAGCCGATGCGTCTGCTCGCCGCCCGTGATGTTGCGTGCAAACAGGATCACGCCAGCCGGCTGGATGCGCGAGAGCAGGGAAGCGAGACGCGGAGACATCTCGGTGCCGTCGAAGCCGATGATCAGGAGTTGGCCGATGCCCAGTTTTAAGTCGCGCATCATCTTGTCAGACCCATCTCAAGTGGGATAGTCGGTCAACGCGTAGTACAACGAAGTGATTGCTTAACGCTTCACTTTCTTATTCGAATGGTAGGCTTCTATTACAGCTAATTTCGCTACACTAGCTGCCTTATCCTGTAGCTTTTCAGGATGAGCGTCGATGTAGCGTTGAACAACGCCCATTAACTCAAGCCACCCTACGTTGTTCGGCACAAAACCGGGGTTGTCACTGTTCCAGGCATCGGCCATCCCCACCACGTAACTGCTCGTATTTTCTATCACTGATCTCACGGTGTCCGAGATCGGATGACCCCGGTCTACGTCTTTGGTCCCAGAAATTGAGGTCTCAATATGATTCCGCAACTCCTGTGCTTTCGTCATTCCTTGGCTGAAGGCAGGCACTGCACAGAACAGGTACAGCGCAAGAATGAGCAATCTGTTTTTCATGATTCAAGTCTCCAGGTCCTCCTTCGGTGTTACCACTGGTTTGTGGATTCGCACTCAGCGCGACTCCGGTAACCCTACTTCCGCGCCGAAGCCCGCCCCTCTCTGTAAATAATGAGGCCAATTACAAAGATTGCAAGCGCGATCAGGTTCAGCGTCGTAGATGTAGGCACAGGCCAGCCGAAAAGACCAGAAAGCAGGCCGAACCCCATTGCGAGAACCATCTCAACAACAACCATTGCGGCAATCCCCAAGGCAATTGCCAACAGCACTTTGCCAATTACTAGAAGCAGTCTGCGGAGTGCTCTCATCTCGCAATCATTTTTTCCGTTGCTTGCACCTTAAGGTGGTCTGCTTACTTTTCTCTTCGTACTCACAGTCTCAGCGGTTAGATTTCTTTCTTCAACTCCGCCAGCAGATTCAGCGCCTCCAGCGGCGTGAGCCTGTTCAAATCCACTTCTCGCAACTTCTCCAGCACTGGCTGCGACAGCGGAGTGAAGATCGTCAATTGCGCCGGACGTTCGGGCTGGGAGCCGGGCGTCAAGTGTTCCGACAGACGATGCTCAGCCGACTCATGTTCGGCCAGCACTTCGCGCGCCCGCACGACCACCTCATTCGGCAGTCCCGCCAGTTTGGCAACTTCGATACCATAACTGCGGTCGGCCGCTCCAGGTTCAACCTTGCGCAGGAAGACCACGCCTCCGCCGGTTTCTTTTACCGACACATGGTAGTTCTTCACGCCGCTGAGTTGCTCGGCCAATTCGGTGAGCTCGAAATAATGAGTGGCGAACAGAGTCTTGGCATGCACCCGCGCATGTAGATATTCGATCGCAGCCCAGGCAATGGCCAGCCCATCATACGTTGAGGTGCCGCGTCCGACCTCGTCGAGCAAAATAAGTGACCGGGCCGTGGCCGTGTGCAGGATCGCGGCGGTCTCGGTCATCTCGACCATAAAAGTGGATCGTCCGCGGGCCAGGTTGTCGCTGGCGCCGATGCGGGTAAAAACGCGGTCCACAATGCCGAGCCGTGCGGCGCGCGCCGGAACGAACGATCCCATCTGCGCCAGAATAACGATCAGCGCCGCCTGCCGCAGATAAGTGCTCTTGCCGCCCATGTTCGGGCCGGTCAACACTACGATGTTGTGGGTTGAGGAATTCAGAAACAGATCGTTGGGGACGAAGCGCTCGGTGCCCGCCGCCAATTCCTGCTGCTCGATGACGGGATGGCGGCCTTCGACAATTTCCAGGTCTCCGGAATCTTCGGGCTTCTCGGCAAACTTCGGCCGGCAGTAATTGCGCAGCGCCGCCACGTGCGCCAGGCACGCCAGTACGTCCACTTCAGCGAGCGCTAGTGCGGTCTGCCGGATGCGCTTGGCCTCGGCCGCAATCGCAGATCGCAACTCGGCAAACAGGCGCCGCTCGATCTCGACAATCTTCTCCTGGGCATCCAGAATCTTCGACTCGTACTCTTTCAGTTCCGGAGTCGTGTAGCGCTCGGCATTGACCAGCGTCTGCTTGCGCTCGTAGTCGGTGGGCGCGAGGTGCTGGTTGGCTTTCGAAATCTCGATGTAGTAGCCGAAGACCGAGTTGAACTTCACCTTGAGCGAACCGATTCCCGTCCGCTCCCGCTCCCGCTGTTCCACCTGCGCAAGATACTGCTTCGAGTTGCGGCTCAGGTCGCGAAGGTCGTCGAGGTCTTTGTCCACCCCCACCGCGATCACGCCGCCATCGCTCAGTGTGAGCGGTGGTTCCTCGACAATCGTGTGCTCGATTTTTTCCCGCAGATCGGCGAGCTCATCGATCAGTCCATGCAACGAGGCGAGTCGAGACGCGGCAAAGCCTGCCAGCCCGCTGCGAACTTTCGGAATCCGTCCGATCGACGCCGCCAGCGCCAGCACGTCCCGGGGATTCGCCGTTTCGAGTGTGACCCGGCTCAGCAGCCGCTCCAGGTCGAGAATGCCGTCCAGCGCGCGCCGCAACTCTTCCCGCCGGACGAGGTCTTTAACCTGCGCCTCGACCGCGTCCAGCCGCCCTTCGATCTCGGAACGATCTAAAGACGGCCGCAGCATCCAGGCGCGCAGCAGCCGCTTGCCCATCGGCGTGACGGTTGCATCCAGACCTCGAAATAGAGTCACACCGGCATCAGTCCCGGCGAACAGCGGCTCGATCAGTTCCAGGTTGCGCACCGTGACCGCGTCCAGCACGAGGCAGTTCTGGCGTTCGTAGAAGCCGATGCGATCCACGTGCTGGAGCGTGCCGCGCTGCGTCGAACGGATGTAGTAAAGAATCGCCCCCGCCGCCGAAGCTGCCGCCGGTTTGCCCGCCAGTCCAAAGCCCTCGAGCGAGAGCACGCCGAAATGATTCTCCAGCAGCGGCACGGCGTGGTCGGGAGCAAAGATCCAGTCGTCGAGGGGCGTCTCGGCGGTGCGGTTGGATGAAATATTCGCCAGCGTGCGTGCGGCGGTCGAAGCTTGTCCGGGGCTCGTCAGAACGCCCGCGCTCGCGTTCTTTCTGGGCTCGAACAGAGGCGCCGAAGATGCGTAGAGAACTTCTCTTGGCCGTAACTGTTCAAGTTCTTCTTGAATGCGCCGGGCAGCCGATTCCCCCGTAAACTCCGTTGCCCGAAACTCGCCGGTCGACAGATCCAAGGCCGCGAATCCAACCCGCTCGCCGACCGACGCCACTGCCGCCAGAAAATTGTTTTCCTCCGAGCCCAGCGAAGAATCCGCCGCCGTCCCCGGCGTGACCACCCGCGTCACTTCCCGCCGCACCAGCTTTGTGGCGAAACGCGGGTCTTCCATCTGCTCGCAGATGGCAACCTTGAATCCCCGCCGGATGAGCTTCGAGATGTAGCCTTCGGCGGCGTGGTAAGGCACGCCGCACATCGGGATGGCCACGCCCTTTTCCTTGTTCCGCGAAGTCAGCGTGATCTGCAATTCGCGGGCCGCCACCACCGCGTCCTCAAAGAAGAGCTCGTAGAAATCCCCCAGCCGGAACAACAGCAGAGCGGTGGGATGCTCTTTCTTGATGGCGGCGTATTGCCGCATCAGCGGCGTGGAGGGCTCAGGCATGGGGCAAGTAATTTGTAATTTGTAATCTGGTAATTTGCAATCTACGTAGGTATCGGATTCCGCCTTTCCGCCAAGAAAACACGGTGACGCGCGAGCTCGAAGGAGTCCTCGGCCTGCCACGCCAGAGCTTCAAATTACCAATTACAAATTACCAAATTACAAATCCAATTTGACTCGCCTGTCCGGTTTTGTTCTCCTACCTACATGGAACTCCGCAAAGATCCCATCACGCGCTCCTGGGTGATCACGGGAGACGATGTCCCCGAGCCTACTCCCCGCGCCGGACCGTGCTCCTTCTGCGGCGAGGCGGCGCAGCAGCTCCAGGTGATCGCAACCCTGCCCGGCCTGGATGGCAGCTCGTGGTCGGCGCGCGCCGTCGTTCACCCCGCACCGATCTACCAGATTGAAGGCGAGCCGGCTCGCCGCGGCGACGGTTTGTATGACCGCATGGGATCGGTCGGCGCGCACGAGCTTCTGCTCGAAAACCCCCATCACGACCGCCATCTCTGGAATGCCAGCGACGCCGAAGTAGAGCAGTTCCTGCGCCTGATGGCACAGCGTATCCAGGATTTGAAGCGCGACAGCCGTTTCAAATACGTGAGCATTTTCAAGAATCACGGCGCCAGCGCGGGACAAGAATTCGAGCATCCCACGTCGCAACTGACGGCCACTACGTTTGTGCCGCGGCGGGTTCTTTACGAGCTGCGCGCCGCGCGCGACTACTTCGATAACAAAGAGCGTTGCGTGTTCTGCGACATCCTGGCGCAGGAGGAGCGCCAGGGCGTGCGCATTCTGGAGATCCGCGGCGATTACGCCGCCTTCTGTCCCTATGCTCCTCGCGTTCCGTACGAGACCTGGATCATGCCGCGCAGCCACGAGGCTTCGTTCGAACGCAGCGGCTCTTCCCGGGTGGGAAGCCTGACCGATCTGGCGGCTCTTTTACGGCGTACTTTGAAACGAATCCGCAGCATCACCGAGTCCTTCCACCTCGTGCTGCATACTTCTCCCAATAGTCATCATCAATCGGGAACCCTGGGCTACTGGAAGACGCTCGACGACGACTACCACTGGCACATCGAGATTCTGCCCGTGCTCGAAGCCAAGGCGAAGTCGTATACCTTCAAAGAGGTCTATTATTCTCCCGTCGCCTCCGAGACTGCTGTCAAGCGCTTGCGAGAGGCGAAGATCTGAGTCTAACGACCGTGAGAGCGAACATCGCCGCTGTCGTCCTGGTGCTTGTTTGTCTGCTGGCGAGCGGAGTCGCAACCGCTCAGAGCGCCGCCCAGTCTCCTCAGGACAAGCAACAAGCTCTCTGGCAGAAGCTCGAAAATTCGGTGGGCGAGGTGGACCGCAATCTCGACGGGGCGATGGGCGTCGCCATTCTCGACCTTACCGACGATCACAAGTATCTTTTGCACGCGAACGACGTTTTCGCCCAAGCCAGCTCGATCAAGATTTGCGTGCTGGCCGAGCTTTACCGTCAGGCGCAGCAGGGCAAGCTGAGGCTGACGGACCTCTACACAGTGAACGCCGCCGACCTCGTCCCGGACAGCGACATCATGGGCGGCTTGACCCCCGGTGTCACGAAAATCACCCTGCGCGACCTCGCTACCATGATGGTCGCGGTCAGCGACAACTCCGCCACCAACGTCCTGATTGACCGCGTCGGCATGGAGAACGTCAACGCATTTCTGGATTCGCTCGGCCTCACGCACACGCGCCTGCGCCGCAAGATGATGGACCTGAAAGCCGCCACCGAGGGCAGGGAAAACGTCTCCACCCCGGCCGAGATGATGGCGCTGCTGGAAGCGCTCTATCGCGGCAAGGTGCTGAACAAAGAAATGACCGACGACTTCTTCAGAGTGCTTAGCACGCACAAAGACAGTTGGATCCCGCGCGACCTCCCGGACGATTTGAAGGTCGCCAACAAGCCCGGGGCCCTCGAAGGCGTGCGCAACGATTCGGGCGTGGTCTTCGTCGAGAAGAGGCCTTACATTCTCTGCGTGATGACGACCTACCTGCGCCGTGAGCGCGACGGAGAAGAAGCCATCAGCAAGATTTCGGTCGCCGCCTGGCGCATGTTCAATCGCATTGCGCGCGCCAGTGAGTACGGGAGAGTGATCTCGCCGGGAAATTCGAGTCGTTAGTCGGTGGTCGCTAGTCGCTGGCTAAAATATCGACTGCTTGACGAACGACCACTAGCGACCAACGACTGCTATGACCGTTCGCCGCCTGAAGACCTACACCGGCTCGCAAGGTTATGTGTATCAGTACTACTTCGTCGGCCAGCGTCCCGCGGGCCGATCAGAAAGTCCCGCCACGGAGTACATCTTCGACGTCACCTCCGACCGCAAGACTACTTACGCGGTCAGCGTCTTCCTTCCGCAGCAGGTTGTAGCCGCCTGGAACCAGGCTCACGGCCGTGCCCTGAAGGACGCTGAGCAATACGCCGCCGTTAAACTGCGTCTCTTTCGCGCCTTCGATGAACTGGAAGGCATGCAGGCACGGGGTCGTCATTTGCAGATCGACTTGCCATTTCTGGAAGAGTCGCTGGCGGTTTTGGGCGTGGAATGAACTCGGTTGATGCTTCACAATCGGCTGTGCGACGCAGTTGGTGAAATCGCTTGTTTACAACAACGATCAATCTCCTAGTCCTCCGAAAAGGCCGTTACTCAACGAATCGCTTCCGAGTAGGCCGTCACTCGGGAACGATCGCCAAGGTGTCAGGGATAGCGACATCTACATAGGCCGAAGCCGAATCCGGGTTGTCGCTTAGCGTCGCTAGAGCATGGAAGTGCCGGGAACCAAGGGTTTAGGTGTATGCTTGTCGGCACTCAGGATGGCGAAATAGAAACCCGGTTGAGCGGTAAAATGCAAAACTCCACTTGAGCTTGTCCAGCGGAAGGCTGCTGGATTGCTGAGTGGCCCAATATTGTCAAAGCCGATCCAAGGCCGCAGACACATCTGAGCACTGAGGCATGGCGGCTCCATCGGTCTTCGCTTGGAGATTACGCTATGAGGCAGACCTTCGCTATCGGTATCGGAGGGGCCGCCGGTCAAGGTGTCGCCACCCCGGGCGACATTTTCGCGAAGATCTTCAGTCGCCGGGGGCTGCACCTGAATGCCTACAACGCCTATCAATCGATTATTCGCGGCGGCCACACCTTCCTAACCATTCGTACCGGTCCTGAAAAAGTCACCAATATGGGTGACCGTATCGATTTGCTGATTCCGCTGAACCAGGACACCGTGAATCGCCACTTGGGTTTGCTCACCGCCGGCGCTGCATGTATTTACAATTCTGACACGATTAAGCCGGGCCCCGCCGGGGGCGGCGTGCAGTTTTGCCCGCTTCCGGTTGCAAAGCTGGCTGACATCACCAAGAACAAGGTAGCCCAGAACACGTTGGCGATCGGCGCCGGCCTCAGCATGATGGGCATCGGCTTCCAGGCGTTAGAGAGCGTTCTCTCCGAGCAGTTCCAGAAGAAGGGCGAGGCCGTGGTGGCCGAAAACGTCGCTCTGGCGCGGGTGGCCTATGAGTACGCCACCCTGAACTTCAAGCCTTTTGCAAACCCGCTTTCCATGACTGAGAAGCGCTACGCGGTGCTCAGCGGCAACATCGCGATGGCCATGGGCGGTGCCGCAGCCGGCGTGAAATTCTACTGCGCTTACCCCATGAGCCCAGCGACCGGCATTCTGCATTGGATGGCGGCACACGCACGGAAGGCCGGCATCATGGTTCGGCAGGTGGAAGATGAGATCGGGGTGGTCAATATGGCGATCGGTGCCGCGCACGCCGGCGTTCGCGCGATGTGTGCCACCTCCGGCGGCGGCTTTGCCCTGATGAGCGAGGGCCTTGGCATGTCGGCCATGATGGAAACCCCGGTGGTGGTGATTGACTGTCAACGGGCCGGCCCATCGACGGGAGTTCCCACCAAGACCGAGCAAGGCGACCTCTGGCAGATGCTCGGCGCGGCCTTCGGCGACTACCCCCGGGTCATTGCCGCCCCGCTCGACATCGGGGATTGCTTCAAGCTCATCCCCGAAATATTCAACATCGTCGACCGCTTCCAGTGCCCCGGTATGGTGCTTTGCGATCTGTTGCTGTCGGAAGGCAGGCTAAGCGTCGACCCAGAAGATCTGGACTTCAGTCCCATCGTCGATCGCGGCGAGCTAATCACCACGGCCAACGGGGCACGCTCCGGGCCCGGGACCGACGGGGCTTACAAGCGCTACCACATCACGGAGAGCGGTATTTCACCGCGTGCCATTCCGGGCCTGCCCGGCCACATCCACACGGTTTCGACCGACGAACACGATGAGGACGGCGTGCTGATCAGCGACGAGTTCACCAACACGGTCAAGCGCCGAGCCATGATGGAAAAGCGCATGCGCAAGGTACCTGGCATCAAGGGCGCGATTCCGCCGCCCACGCTGCGGGGCCCCCGTGATGCCGATGTCACCTTAATCGGCTGGGGCTCGACCAAAGGGGTGATCGAGGAGGCCTGCGAAATTCTGAGTGAGCAAGGAATCTCTGCCAGTCAGCTTCAGATCCGCTGGCTCGTCCCGCTGCACGACGAAGCGATTCTCGACGCTCTGAAAGGCTCGCGACACACGATCATCGTGGAGAACAACTACAGCGGCCAGTTCGCCCGCTACCTGCGCAGCGAAACCAGCTACGTACCGAACGGATACATCCGAAAGTACGATGGAGAACCCTTCATGCCGCACCACATTGCGGAGGCAGTGAAGGAACAGCTGGCCGGGAAGACCAAACTTTCGGTTCCGACCCACGAAGTCATGGTTTGAGGAGAACAAAAAATGGCGACCGGCTTAGCGGCTCCCAAGCAATTGGCGATGGCCGATTTGAAAGGCAAAGTCGAGCCCGACTGGTGCCCGGGCTGCGGCGATTTCGGCGTGCTCGCGGCGGTCCAGAAAGCCCTGGTCGAGCTCCAGATCCCGAACCATGACGTGGTCATCATCAGTGGCATCGGCTGTTCGTCAAATTTCCCCGGTTACATCAATGCCTATGGCATGCACACTCTGCACGGCCGGGCACTGGCCGTCGCTACCGGTGTGAAGCTCGCTAATCACGAGCTCACCGTATTGGTGACTGGCGGCGACGGTGATGGCTTCGGGATCGGCGGCAACCATTTCGTCCACACGATGCGCCGCAACGTCGATCTGCTCTACATTGTCATGGACAATCAGATCTACGGCCTCACTACTGGCCAGACCTCACCGACCAGCCGCATCGGCATGAAGACGAAAAGCATGCCCTTCGGCAACATCGAAGCGCCGGTCAACCCCATTTCGCTGGCTCTGGCCGCCGGGGCCACCTTCATCGCTCGCGGCTACAGCGCCGAGCAGAAGCACCTCACACAGCTGATCAAGCAAGGCATTGAGCACAAGGGGTTCTCGTTCCTGGATGTTTTCAGCCCTTGCGTTACATATAATTACGATAATACTTACCAGTGGTTCCGTCCGCGCGTGAAAAAGCTCGAGAACGACCATGCTTATGACCCCACCAACTGGATGGCCGCGATGGAAAAATCGCTGCTCTGGGGTGATGAGATCCCCATCGGGAGATTCTTTGAGCGCACCGACGTTCCGACCTTGCACGGTGCCGAGCCGGTGCTGAACGACGGCCCGCTGGTGTACAGTGACACGCGGATGCCTTCCGACGTGGCCCGCTCGTTTATTGAGGAGTTGATGTAGCCCACGGGGCGGCGGTCCCCCCGCCCCGGTGACGCCCGTCACATGCACTGGTGACCGCGCCCGTTTCCCCGCGCCACCCTCGCCGTGCACACTATAATCACTTCATCCGGGTGGAGATGAATCCTTCAACCCGGGGGAACACGTAAGAGACATATGACCTTGATGTGGCTGCGAGTCGCGCTGATCTGTTACGCCGTGGGCTTGCTGTACGCCCTGGTCGCGCTTACCCGCACCTCGGAAATCCTGAGCAAGTTGGCGCTGCATGCCGCCTACCTGGGGATGGTGTTCCACTTCGTTTCGCTGGTGGAAGCGGTGGTCGAGACTGGCCAACTGACCCTGGCCTCGGTTCACAATTCCGAGTCGCTCCTCGCCTTCCTCATCATGGTCGTCTTCATGCTCGCGTACGCGGTTTACAAGACGACCTCTCCCGGCATAGTGGTTTTTCCTCTGGTCTTCCTGCTCACGTTCGTCGCGGCCACCGGCCAGCAGCCTTTGGTGTTGACTTCGGTGGCAGTGAAGAAGGGCTGGCTGGCAGCGCATATCCTGATGATCTTTACCGGATATGCAGCATTGTTCCTGAGTTTCGGGGCCAGCCTGTTATATCTGCTGCAAGAGCGGGCGCTGAAGTCGAAAGGCTCGGCCGGAATGTTTTCGCGGTTGCCGGCGCTCCAGGTCATTGACGACATCGGCTACCGTTCGCTCATGCTCGGCTTCCCCTTTATGACTCTGGGACTCGTGCTGGGCTCGGTGGTTGCCCAATCCATGTATGGGCGGGTCGATTTCCTCGATCCCAAGATTCTGCTTTCGGTCCTGATGTGGGCGGTGTACCTGGTCATGGTGTACATGCGGCTGAGCGCCGGATGGCGCGGCCGCCGGGCAGCGGTGCTGGCCAGCGTGGCCTTCGTCGCCGCTATTGTGGCCTGGATGGCGAACTACTTCAGCGGGATGCACAGGTTTATTGCCTCATGAGTTTCCAGCTCATCGGCGTGAATCACAAGACCGCGCCGGTCGAAGTGCGCGAGCGGCTGGCCATCCCGGAGTCGCGCCTGCCCGAGGCCTGTAAGAAGCTGGCCGAACATCCCGGCGTCGCCGAGGGCATGATCGTTTCCACCTGTAACCGGGTGGAGTTCCTCGCCAACATGAAGAATGGCGCCGGCGACCTGCGCGAATTCCTGCGCGACTATTTCCAGGTCGATCCCAGCCAGTTTGAGAGTCATCTCTACGAGTTCCGCGAGGACGAGGCGATTCGCCACATCTTCCGTGTGGCCTCCAGTCTCGACTCGATGATTGTCGGCGAACCGCAGATTCTGGGGCAGATCAAAGAGGCTTACGCGACCGCCCGTGCGGTCGGCGCCGTGCGCCTGCAACTGGACCAGTTGCTTACCCGCGCCTTTGCCGTCGCCAAGCGCGTGCGCACCGAGACCGCCGTCGGATCGTCTTCTGTGTCCGTGGCCTCGGTCGCGGTCGAACTGGCCAAGAAGATCTTCGGCAGCCTGAAAGGCAAGAGCGTGTACCTGGTGGGCGCGGGCAAGATGAGCGAACTGGCGGCGCGCCACCTGCTCGCCCACGGCGCCGAGTCCATCTTTGTCGCCAATCGCACCTATGACCGCGCCATCGGGCTGGCGCACAAATTCAACGGGCAGGCGATCGAGTTCAGCCGGCTCTATGACACATGCGAGCGCGCCGACATCGTTATTACCTCAACCGGCTCGCCCCATTTCATCTTCCGGCGTGAGCACGGCGAACAGTTTCTGGCTCGCCGCCGGAACCGGCCCATGTTCTTCATCGACATCGCCGTGCCCCGCGATGTTGACCCCGAACTGAACCGGCTCGACGGCATTTTCGTCTATGACATCGACGACTTGCAGCAGGCGGTCGCGACGCACGTGGCCGATCGCAAGAAGGAAGCCGAAAAAGCCGAAGCCATCGTCAATGGCGAAGTCAAAAAGTTTCAGGCCCGCCTCCAGACCCTCGACGTCGTCCCCACCATCGTGTCCTTGCACGACCACCTCGAAACCATCCGGCAGGCGGAGATTGATCGGGTACGCGGACGTCTGGGCCCGATGTCTCCGGAACAGGAACTGGCGGTCGAAGCGCTCACGCGCGGCATCATTAACAAGATCATGCACACGCCCATCAGCACCCTGAAAACGGCCGCCCGCGACCCGGAATCCACCACCGTCGTGGAACTGGTGCGCCGCCTGTTCAACCTCCAGGACGAGGAGAAGCGCGCGGCAGCTTCCAAGTCGGGCGGGGACCCGGGAGCGTCCGACTGATGGGTCGCCTCCGGATTGGCTCCCGCGGCTCCCAACTGGCGCTCTGGCAAGCCAACCACATTGCCGATCTGCTGCGCGGCCGGGGCCACTCGGTCGAGTTGGAAATCATCAAGACTACCGGCGACAAGATCACAGATGTAGCGCTCGCCAAGGTTGGAACCAAGGGCATGTTCACCAAGGAAATCGAAGAGGCCCTGGTTGAAAATCGCGTCGATCTGGCGGTCCACAGCTTGAAAGATCTGCCGACCGAGCTCGCCGGCGATTTTGAAATTGCCGCCATAACCCAGCGCGAAAATGCTCTCGACGTTTTCTGTTCCGTGAAGTTCGCCAGTATCGAGGACTTGCCGCAAGGGGCCAATGTCGGCACCAGCAGTCTGCGCCGGCAGGCCCAACTGAAGGCCATCCGTCCGGATTTGCAGATTCATCCGCTACGCGGCAACGTGGACACGCGTCTGCGTAAGCTGGAGTCCGGGGACTACGACGCGATCATCCTGGCGGCCGCCGGGTTGAATCGTTTGGGCAAGACGCAGCTCGTCCGGCAGGTGATCCCCGTGGACGTGATGACTCCGGCAGCCGGCCAGGGAGCGCTTGGAATTGAGATTCGCCGCGGCGATGCCGCCACGCGCAGCCAGATCGCCTTTCTGGATGATGCCGCGGCGCGCGCCACCACCACTTGCGAACGCGCCCTGCTCAACAAACTGGGAGGCGGTTGCCAGGTTCCCATCGGCGCTTTCGCCGAAGTGCATAGCGGCCGCATTCGTCTGAACGCGCTGGTCGCACGCCCGGACGGAACGAAGGTTCTGCGGGAAACCCGCGAAGGCGACGATCCCGTGCGGCTGGGGAATGAAGTTGGCGAAAATCTCCTGCGCCGCGGCGGAGACGCGATACTCGAAGAGGTTTACGGAGCCGGTTTCGCTCTGCCCCAGCAGCCGTGAAGACAGGTCTCAGGTGTAAGGTGTCAGGAAAACCGGGTGCCCGGGATGGGACAAAAGACGCGGCAAGCCGCGTCTCTACACAATTGCGTTGACATTGCATCCGGTCGGGCTTTGCATTTTCTGAGAACTGAGAACTGAGAACTGAGAACTGCTTCATGCGTAAGCCCAACGAAATCCATCCTCTCGCCGGCACACGAATTCTGGTCGGCCGCGCTCGGCACCAGGCGAACAGCCTGTCCGCCGGCCTGCGCAGCCTGGGCGCGAGTGTCGTCGAGATCCCCTTCATCGAGATTCGCAAGCCGCAGTCGTTCAAGCCGCTCGACGAGGCGCTGAAGAATTTGAAGAGCTACGACTGGCTCATCCTCACCAGTGTCAATGGCGTCGAAGCAATGTGGGAGCGCCGCCGGAAACTCCGCCTCACGCGGCGCCACTTTGAGCACCTTCAGATCGCCGCCATTGGTCCTGCTACGAAACGCGCGCTCGTCAAGAACGGCCTGAAGGTCAAGATGGTCCCTGAAGAATACGTGGCCGAGTCGGTCGTACAAGGTCTGCGCGACAAGGTCAACGGGAAGCGCGTGTTGCTGGTGCGCGCCAAGGTGGCCCGCGACGTAATCCCCGAAGAGTTGCGCGCGGCCGGCGCCGCGGTGGACGTCGTCGAGGCCTATGAGACGGTGATTCCGAAAAAATCGCGGGAACGCCTGCGCGCTTTGATGAAGGACTCGACTCGCCGTCCGCACCTGGTAACGTTTACCAGTTCTTCGACCGCGCGAAACTTTCCTGAGCTGCTGGGCCCGGCCCGGAAACGCTCACTCAAGGATGTCGAGTTTGCCTCGATTGGGCCGGTGACCTCAGCCACGCTGCGTGAATTGCAGCTGCCGGTGGCGATCGAAGCCCGCGAATTCACCATGGGCGGCCTGATTCGCGCGATTGTGTTGGCGCGCTACGCTGCCCGTTCCAGCTGAAAATCCCAGGCCGATTCTTCTACTCCGGCTTGGGCGCCGAAACTCCCATCTGCGGGTTGATGCCGTCCAGGTACGCTTGCAGATGCTGTTTGCCTTCGAGGGGCATACCGGTAAACTCGATCCCATTGCCCACGCCTGGATCGCAAGTCCGCACCACGCCCGTGATAGTGATGTGCTCGTTTTGCAGGTAGAAATCCACGCGCAGCACCGTTCCGACGGGCAGGGGCAGGATGCTTTCCACGTAGCAGCCATTTCCGCTCACATCCGTGGCGTTGATGCGCATCGGCGTTTTAACCCGCTCGTCGCGCAGCTCAATTGGAAATGAGATCTTGTGGCGAGGCCAGCGCCGCCGGTTGCTGGGAAGGATGGCCGCGCTCGTGCCCTGGATCGGCAGATAGGTTTTCCACGGGCATTCCTGATCGGCGAGCAGTTTTACTCCGACCTGGTTTTTCTTGATCGGCCCGGTGTTCATCACCCAGATCACAGTACAGCGGGTCTTTTTGTCTTCGCACTGCACTCCAATGACGTCGCTCACCTTCAGTTCGCTTTCGATTCCCGAGAGCAGCGCGCCCTCGGAACTGATGTTCTGCGCGCGCGCGTGCTGAGAAAACGGGCGCCCGTCGGCGCTCATTCCCCACACCCGCACGGGCAGGTCTACGGTAACGCGTGGTTCGGATTGCTGGCTAGCCATGACTTACCCTCGCGACCGGATCATGCCGAGCATACCGCCGACCGTTCCACCACGATATTACAAAGTGGATCGCTGTGCAGTGACCTACGGCCAGATGCCGGTGACGGACTGGAATCCCCCTCATAGCAACGCGCGCCGGATCATCTCCAGCGCTTGCTGCGCCGCAAACCAGCGGATGCGCTTGCGGTCGCCGGGAAAGTTGCGTTCCACGACCTGCGTCCCCTCTTCGCCGGCGAGCGCCACGTACACCAGGCCCACGGGTTTTTGCTCGGTTCCGCCCGTCGGGCCCGCTACTCCCGTGATTCCAATTCCGAAACTCGAGACACAGCGCTGCCGGATGCCTTCGGCTAGTGCCTGGGCTACTTCGCGGCTTACCGCACCGTGGGTATTGATCAACGTCTTGGGAACATTGGCGAACTGCGTTTTCAGCTCGTTGGAATAGACGATGGCGCCGCCCAGAAAATAACGCGAACTTCCGCTCCGGGCAGTGATGCGCTGTGCCAGCAGGCCGCCGGTACAGGATTCGGCCACGGCCAAGGTCATGCCCCGCATCTGTAGCAGATAGCTCACAATCTGTTCCAGGCTTTCCCCTTTGCGCGAGAAAATGGCGTCGCCCATTTCATCGTCGATCTTCTCCACCAATTCCTCGACGCGCGCTTCCGCTTCCGCCTGCGATTCCTTCCGGCAGCGTAAATGCAGTTGAATCTCGCCCGCGCCGGCCAGGATCGTGGTCTGCACATCGGAGAAAGTTTTGTAGATGGGAGCGAGGCGGGCGTCCACCTGGGACTCCGGCATGAGGGCGACCTTCAGTTCGCGGATGGCGATGTGCTGGAGCGGGATCTTCGTCCGCAGCCGCGGAATGCATTCGCCCTCAAAGAGTCCCTTGAGTTCATGTGGTGGTCCAGGGAGTAGGATCAGGATGCGTTCCTGGCCGTCGTACTTCCCGCTGATCCACTGTCCGGGGGCGGATCCGTTCGGGTTGGGCAGCACGGTCGCGCCGGTCAGGACATCCGCCTGCTTGGCGTTGTTGGCGGACATCTTCATTCCGCGCTTGGCAAAACGCCCTTCCAGTTTGACGAGAATCTCCGGATCGCGCTGAAGCTTCAGGCCCAGCGCCTCGGCCACAGCCTCGCGCGTCAGGTCGTCCTCGGTGGGACCGAGCCCGCCGATGATGATGATGATGTCGGAACGCCGCATGGCGAGTTTCGCCGCGGCGGTCAGGTCGTCGCTGTGGTCGCCCACCACGCTCTTGAAGCGCACCTCGACTCCCAACTCGTTCAGCTTCTCGGTGAGGTAGAGCGAGTTAGTGTCCTGCCGGTGGGGCGTGAGCATCTCCGAGCCCACGGCGATGGTTTCGGC
>ORMF010904958.1_pt1 | contig 35059 bp, 42 predicted proteins | sample 1779871 | NCBI WGS metagenome assembly ORMF01 (sample SAMEA104232316, study PRJEB22302) | groundwater metagenome | biome: forest; feature: aquifer; material: groundwater | place: USA | collected 2011-08-07 | depth 5.4 m
ATCACCGGCGCACCAGGTTCTGCAACTCGGCGTCGCCACTCGGACGCCCGGTCACCGGCGCCCTCTGCAAACCGTGCCACGTCGATCGAGGCCGGGATCACACAGATTCGATCCGGCGACAGGCTAGCGGCGATCAATTCCCTACGGAGGCTATCGGATATGGCGACGATGCGAGGAAAGCGACGCAGGACGAACAGATCGATACGACGGTAAAGGTGCATCCTCAACAACGAAAGGTCGTAGCCCCACGCTACGGAAAGACAGGGGATCTTCGAGCGCCGCGCGGCGAGATATCCCAGCAGGTTCGTCTTGTGGTCGTGTGTTACGAGGAGATCGTACTCCCCGCGTCTCAGCTCGTCCGCCAAGCGGCAGACCGTCCGCCACGAAAACTTGGAATGGTCATCCCACTGCTCGACGTCGAGCGGCTCGCGTCGTCCCTGTTCGACCAGCCTGTGGATGGCTGGCTCAGGCCACCGCCGTCGGTAATAGGCGATGATCTTTGCGTCAACGCCCAGCTCCTGTAGCGGCGCGCCCAGCGTGAGCAGGCCCCTTTCGGGGCCGGCGAAGGTGGCCGTGGAACGAAAGTGAAGAACGCGAAGAGGTGCGCGTGAGACGCGGGCGACCGGATCCAAGGCCGCGCCTATGGTACTCGAACCCGTGCAGCGCGCCGCCAAATCGCGCTCCAGGCTTTCTTGGGCCCATGCAGGAGCCGCCGCCACAGGTTGCCGGCGACAGCCATGACGAACGGGAGCGGGTCACGCCAGGCAAAATACGGGAAGACGCGCGCGGTCAGCACGCTCCGGGCCCACTCGAGCGGCCCGAGTTCGCCCCGCCGGTAGTAGTCCAGGAAGGCCCGGAAGTCCTTCCCCACGACGAGGAACCGGACGCCTTCGCGGTAGTGGGTCACCGGCGCGGGCTTCTGGCCCGTGAGGTCCAGGTAGGCGATCAGGGGGAAGTTGACACCGCACCGAGTGCCGTGGATGTTCTTCAGGCCCAGACGCGGGTTCACCTCTATCAGGGTGAGCTCGCCGGTGCGGGCGTCCCGCTTGAATTCGATGCAGGCCATCCCGCGGTAGTGCAGTCGCTCCAGGAGCCTTACTCCCAGTGCCTCGGCGTCCGGGGCGCGAACGCTCTCGAGCAGCGCCCCGAGCCCGAAGTCCGTGGGGTACTGCCGGATCTTGCGCTGGGTGAACAGCGCCAGCGGCCGGTTCGAGTCATCGAAGTGCGCCGAGACAATATAGTGATTTGTGTTCGGTCCCGGGACGATGGACTGGACAATGACGTCCAGGCCGGACGGCGCGATCTCGGCCAGGCGCCGCTCCAGGTCCGTCGGCCCATCGATCCGGAACCCCTTGACCCCGAAGACGGGAGCCCACAGGTGCGAGGCGCAAGGCTTGAGAAAGGCCGGGTAGTCGATCTGATCCTTGATGCGTTCGACCTCGGCCACGCTGCCAGGATGGAACGTCCGAGGGCACGGAATGCCGGCTCGCACGGCCATCTGGTGCTGCAGCCACTTGTCCACGAGCCCCTCCAACACGGAGGGCGCCGGCAGCGCGAAGAGGAACCATCGCCGCAACTCGGCGCGGTGACGTGACATGAAGCGGACAAAGGCGTCACTCGTTGGAAGCAGGACAGCCGGGCGCTCCAGCCTCGCCCCCTCGGCAAGCAAGAGTTCCAGTACCCGCTCCGGCTCGGCGTCGGGGCTCAGGCATACCAGCCGCTCGCAGTACCGCGAGAAGAACTCGGGCGCCCAACGGGCAACCTCCACCCCCGTGACCCGGACCCCGGCCTCACCCAGGCCCCGCGCGACCCCGAGACCGTTCACCCCCATCCCGAGGACGAAGACGCGTGCTTGCGTGTTCATTGGCAGGCCCCCGTCTCGGCGCCGGCGAAGGTGGCCGTGGAGCGAAAGTGAAGAACGCGCATACGTGCTCGTGAGGCGCGGGCGGCCGGATCCATGGCCGCGCCTATGGTACTCGAACCCTTGCGGCGCGGCGCCGAATCGCTTGCCAGGCTTTCTTGGGCCCATGCACGAGCCGCCGCCAGAGTCCGCGCCCGGCGGCCATGACGAACGGGAGCGGGTCACGCCAGTCGAAGTACGGGAAGACGCGCGCGGTCATCACGCTCCGGACCCACTCGACCGGCCCGAGCTCCCCCCGCCGGTAGTAGTCCAGGAAGGCCCGGAAGTCCTTCCCCACGACGAGGAACCGGACGCCTTCGCGGTAGTGGGTCACCGGCGCCGGTTTCTGCCCCGTGAGGTCCAGGTAGGCGATCAGCGGCAAATTGGCGCCACAGCGGGTGGCGAGGAAATTGGACGAATTGAGGCGGGGATTCACCTCGATCAAGTTGAGCTCCCCGGTGCGCGCGTCTCGCTTGAACTCGATGTTGGCAAGCCCACGGTACTGAAGCCGCTCCAGGAGCCTTGCTCCCAGCTCCGCGGCATCGGGGACGCGAACGCTCTCCATCAACGCCCCGTTCCCGAAGTCCGTGGGGTACTGCCGGATCCTGCGCTGGACGTACAGCGCCAGCGGCCGGTTCGAGTCATCGATGTAGGCGGAGACCGGATAGTGGTTCGGGTTCGGGCCCGGAACGATGGCCTGGACGATGACGTCCAGTCCGGACGGCGCGATCTCGGCCAGGCGGCGCTCCAGGTCAGCCGGGCCATCGACCCGGAATCCCTTCGTTCCGAAGACGGGGGCCCAGAGGTGCGAGACGCAGGGCTTGAGAAAAGCCGGGTAGTCGATCTCGTGCTTGATCCGTGCGACGTCGGCCATGCTCCCCGGGTGGAACGTCCGGGGACACGGAATGCCGGCTTGCACGGCCATCTGGTGCTGCAGCCACTTGTCCACGAGCGCTTCTGACACGGACGGCGGCGGCAGCGCGAAGAGGAACCATCGCCCCAGCTCGACGCGGTAGCGTGACATGAAGAGCGCGAAGGCGTCACCGGCCGGGAGGAGGACGGCGGGGCGGTCCAGCCTCTCTCCCTCGGCGAGCAAGAGCTCCAGTACCCGCTCCGGCTCGCTGACGGGGCTCGGGCATATCAACACATCGCAGTACCGCGAGAAGAACTCGGGTGCCCAGCCGGTGACGTCCACCCCCGTGACCCGGATCCCGGCCTCGCCCAGGCTCCGCGTCACCCCGAGACCGTTCACCCCCATCCCGAGGACGAAGACGCGTGCTTGCGTGTTCATCGGCGCACAGGTCCGGCCGCGTGGCCACTCACCGCGCCAGGCGGCGGAGCGCCGGGCCGGTGAGCCGCGTCAGCACCCACTCCTTGTGGAGGCGGGCGCCCAGACCCTTGTAGAAACGGATGGACGGCGTGTTCCAGTCGAGCACCGTCCACTCCATCCTGCCGCAGCCGCGCGCGACCGCGGTCTTCGCCAGCGCCCTCAGCAGCGCTTTCCCCGCTCCCCGGCCCCGCTCCTCGGGCAGCACGAAGAGGTCTTCGAGATAGAGACTCGGGCGGCCGAGAAAGGTCGAGTACGTGTAGAAGTAGAGCGCGAAGCCCACGGGCGTGCTCCCGCGCCGGCAAATGAGGGTCTCGAAGTACGGCCGCCGTCCGAAGCCGTGGCGCTTGAGTCTTCCGGGCGTCGCCTCCATCTGGTGTACCAAGTGCTCGTACTCGGCGAGGCCGCGGATCAGGGCGAGGATGGTCGGCAGGTCTCGCGCCGTCCCGCGGCGGATCGCGAGCCGCGCGCGGACCATCAGGCCGCGGCCATGTCCAGGAGCATCTCCGTATAGCAGCGCACGCCGGCCGTCAGGTTCTCCACGGAGATGCGCTCGTCGTTGCCGTGGATCCGCCGCCACTCGCCCTCGTCGAGCACGAACGGTCCGAAGCCGTAGGCGTGGAGCCCACAGCGCCTGAACACCCAGTTGTCGGTGAAGCCGACCCGGAGGTAGCGCCGCAGCAGCTCGACCGTCTCGTCGCCGATCTTCGTCCAGTCCTTCAGTTCCACGGCGGTCATCCTAGCAGATGGCGGCGCAGGAATTCGACGGCGCGGGCCTCGGCCCACGAGCGCGCGCCCGATGGGCCATCGAGGAAGCCCGCGTGCCCGCCCTCAGGCACGAAGGCGGCCTCGAGCCAGCGCGACTGGGTGATGGCGGCGCGCGGCAGAGCCGAGGCCGGGATGAACGGATCATTGACGGCGTTGATCAGGAGGGTCGGGCGGCGAATCTGCGGCAGCAGCGGGCCGCTGCTCGATCGCGCCCAGTAGTCCCGCTCGCTGGCGAAGCCGCCGAGCGGCGCCGTCACCAGCCGGTCGTACTGAGCGAAGGTCTTCGCCTTCCGCGCGGCCGACAGGTTGATCACGCCCTCGTAGAGCGCCGCCTTCTTGTCGAGCTTGATCTTCATGGTCGAGAGGAAATTCGCCGTGTACAGCGCCCGGTTGAGCCCGCGGTCGAGCGCGGCGGCGCAGGCGGCCAGGTCGAAGGGCGTGGAGATGGCCACCGCGCCCGCCACCTGAGCCGGAGCCTGGTCGCCGTGCTCGGCGAGCCACTTGAGCGCGACGTTGCCGCCGAGCGACACGCCCACGAGCCCGAGGCGCAGCTTGGGCTCGCCCGCGGTCAGGCGGCTGAGCACGAAGTCGAGGTCCCCCGTCTCGCCTGAGTGGTACATGCGGCGGGAGCGGTTGACCTCGCCGCTGCACGAGCGAAAATTGACGACGAGACTCCGCCAGCCGACCTGCTCGAGCTCGCGCAGCAGCCCCGACACATAGTGCGAGCGAGAAGACCCTTCGAGGCCGTGGAGAATGACAACCAGCGGGACGTCGCGGTCGCGACCCGCCAGCCAGTCGAGGTCGAGAAAGTCACCGTCGGGCGTCTCGACTCGCTCGCGGCGCAGCGCCGGCCGCCGGCCGCGCCGGAGCAGCGGGCCCCAGAGCGTCTGGAGATGCCGGCCTCGATACCACCAGGGCGGGCGGTAGCCGGGGCCGGCAGTCACGCTCGAGACACCCGGGTCGCGGTTATTCCTGGCCCTGGAGGAGCAGCTTGACGATCTCCGGCGCGATCTCGCGCGCCCGCTGGTCCAGCTGGGCCTCGCTGAGGTTGGCGATCGGGTGCGGCAGCGAGAGGAACTTGTAGTCCGGCAGGCCCCAGGACTGGGCCATCGCATGTCCCGTGCCCTCGAAGACGTCGGTCACGATGGACGCGGCGGGGATGCCGACCTTCTCGAACAGGATTCCGTCGAGCACACTGCCCGACGAGCAGGACCCTCAGTCGCCGACGCCGGCGACGACGCAGTCGACGCCGCGCTTCGCCTCGTCGATGATCTCGTCGTGCGCCGGGACGCTCGAGTTGTGCTTGCGCCACATCTTGTACTCGGCGGCGCCGTACTCCGCCTTGAGAATCTCGCCGACCTTCGCCAGCAGCTTGTCGGAGTTGAACTTGGTGTTCTCGACGAGCCCGATCCGCTTGCCCTTGAGCGAGCCGGGCCTCGGGACGTACGTCAGCGCCTGCTTGCGCGGCTCGACCGTCGGGTCGAGGATTTCGAAGCCTGCCATCATGCCCTCCTGTCCTGGATGAGTTTCGAGACGCTCTGACTCGATTTCTTGCCGCCGGCCCACGCGGGGATATAGCAGGAAAACGCCCCTGCCCGGCCGCCCGCCGCGATCACGAGCACATCCCCCGCGCTCGGCACGATCGGCCGCATCGTGGTCTCGTCTTCGGGCGTCACGGCCCCCGCCAGCCGCTCGACGCGCTTGATGTGCGCCAGCGAGTTCTGCGTGTTCTCGAAGACGAACCTCTGGATGTCGGCCTTCGACCAGCCGTCCCTGGCGATGGTGCGCATGTGCTCGCCCGCGAGCACGACGACGTACTGCGGCTGGCCATTGGTGCTGCCGTGGTGCTTCATGTCGTCGCAGAGCGAGGTCAGCACGCCCTTGGCGGTGCTCGAGAGCTGGTTGTAGAACTGGTGCGGTCCCTCCGCCGCCATGACGGTCACCACACTCTGCTCTGCCTTGAAGCCGCGCTCGACGTGGAACGGCGTCCACGGGGTGTCGGCCTCGTTCTCGGCGATGACGTAGCTGTACTTGCCGGGATGCCCGACCGTCCCCCGGTCGAGCGCGCCCGGCAGCGTGCCGATGACGTTGCGCATCACCAGGCGGACGGCGCGGCCCGTCGTGGCGTTGGCCCGCCAGCCGGGTCCGAAGAGGTTGTCGCCCGAGTTGAAGCCGAGCTTTGCGGAGACGGGTCCGTTGACGATCATGAGGACGGCGGCGCCGCCCGTGGAGGTAGCGGGGCCGTGATACCCCCACGTCGGCTCCGCGAGCGCCTCGACCGCGGCCACGACGATGGGCATGTACTCCGGCAGGCACCCCGCCATGACGGCGTTGACGGCGACCTTCTCGGCGGTGACGGCGACCTGGCGGTTGGTGATGAAGGCGACCTGCTTGTCGGGCTCGAGGCCGGCCGCGTCCAGCATGGCGCGGACAGCGCGCTCAGTCGGGGGGACGACGGGAAGGCCGTCGGTCCAGCCCTGCTGGTAACAGAACTCGATCGCGTGATTCAGGTCCTCGACGGCGTAACGCTTGGAGGCGAGTTGGGTCGTCATAGCGGGGATTATACTCCAGCCCGGCGCCTTCGCGAGGCTCGCGCCGAGGCGGGCTTTGCCGTATGCTTTCGCCTGTGACGCCGCTCGTCGCCTACTTCTCGATGGAGTACGGGCTCCACGAGGAGTTCCACTCCTACGCCGGCGGCCTCGGCATCCTCGCCGGTGACTTCATGAAGTCCGCCGGCGACCTCGGCCTGCCCGTCGTGGGCATCGGCCTCCGCTGGGCGCAGGGCTACACCGTCCAGCGGATCGGGCCCGACGGGTATCCGTACGACGAGTGGCGCGACTACCCGCCCGACGCGCTCACCGACACGGGAATGCGGGTGCGCGTGCGCGTGGCCGCGCGCGAGGTCGAGTGCTGCGTCTGGCGCGTCGGCCGCTACGCCATCGCGCCGCTCTTCCTGCTCGAGCCCGTGAACGAGCGCGACCGCTGGATCACGCGCCGCCTCTACGACCCCGCGCCTGACTGCCGCATCGCTCAGGAGATGCTGCTCGGCATCGGCGGCGTGCGGGCACTCCGCGCGCTCCACCTTCCGGTTGACCTCTACCACTTCAACGAGGGGCACGCGGTCTTCGCCGGCATCGAGCTGATTACCGACCGGATGGAGGCCGGGACGGACTTTCACGCGGCGTGGCGGGAGGTGCGCGAGAAGGTCGTCTTCACCACCCATACGCCCGTGCCGGCCGGCAACGAGGTCCACGCCATCGGGGCGCTGCGGCGCCTCGGCGCCGGCTGCGAGCTCGTGGAGGCCGAGCTGCGGGAGATCGGCGGCGATCCGTTCAACATGACCGTGGCCGGGTTGAGACTCGCCCGCCGCGCCAACGCCGTGGCGCAGCTGCACGGCGAGACAGCGCGCGCCATGTGGGCGCACGTGGACGGCGCGGCGCCCATCATCGCCGTCACCAACGGCGTGCACCGCGGCACGTGGCAGGACCCGCGGATCGCCGCGGCGGCTTCGGCTCACGACGACGCGCTCCGATCCGCGCGCCGGCAGATGAAGGACGAGCTGCTCATCGAGGTCGAAGCCCGCACACGAGTCAGGCTCGACAGCGACGCGCTCATCATCGGCTTCGCGCGCCGCGCGGCAACCTACAAGCGCCCCGATCTCCTCCTGCGCGACCCCGACAGGCTGGCGCCGCTCCTCAAGGACCGGCGCGTCCAGCTGGTCTTCTCGGGCAAGGCGCACCCGGCCGATCAGGCCGGCAAGTCCGTCATCGCGCTCCTCGTCGAGACGATCCGGCAGTGGCCCGAGTCCATCGTCTTCCTCGAGGACTACGACATGGCGCTGGGCAGGCTCATGACCCGGGGTTGCGACGTGTGGCTGAATACACCCCGCCGCCCAATGGAGGCCTCCGGGACCTCGGGGATGAAGGCCGCCATGAACGGCACGCTCAACCTCTCCATCCTCGACGGCTGGTGGCCGGAGGGGTGCGAGCACGGCGTCACCGGCTGGGCGATCGGCGACGAGCGCGTCGGGCCCGACCAGGACGCGCGCGACCTCGATGCCCTCTACGCGACCCTCGATCGGGACGTGCTCCCCGCCTGGGCCGACTCCGGGCGCTGGGCGCCCATGATGCGCGCCTCGATCGCGATGGCCGTCGAGCGCTTCTCCTCGGACCGCATGGTGGGCGAGTACTTCACCCGTCTCTACACGGCGCCGTAGCCTGCCGCGGCGCCATCCCCCCGTTGTGGCGCCATCCCCCCCGTTGTGGCGCCATCCCCCCCGTTGTGGCGCCATCCCCAAAGGAGGCTCGCGCCGAGGCAGGCCTACTTGCCCTTCCTGATCGCCTCCGCCAGCTCGCCGGCCCGGGCCGCGTCGAGGGGCTTGAGGCGCTCCAGGATCTTGCGGGCGTCGTCCACGCGGCCCAGCTTGACGTAGGCTTCGCCGAGATACTCGAGCGCCTCTGGAAAGTTGGGCTTCAGGCGGAGCGCCTCGTCGTAGGCCTAGAGCGAGTCCGCGTACCTGCCCCGGTTGCGGAGGGCGTAGCCCAGCTCGTTCCAGGCTTCCGGATACGCGGGGCGGAGGTCAACCGCCTTGCGAAATGCTCCGGCGGCAGCCGGCCAGTCCTTGGCGTTGGGCGCGGCGATGCCGCGGCCGTACTCCTGCTCGGCCGAGGGTGCGGCCGCGGGGCGGGCCGGCGGCGGGTCGCGGTCCGTGCTGTCCGCCCCGGCCGGGCCCGCTGCCAGGGCGCAGGCTGTGAGTACCAACATCGCCCGGCGGATCGCTGTCTCCATGGGACGAACCTCCCCGTTCAGTCTGCGACGCGTCGGGTGACCGACCGCGTGCTGCCGAAGGTCGGGATGAACACCGAGTGCTTGCCGGCGCCGCCCGCCACGATGACCATGACGTCCCGCCAGTCGCGCGCGATGGGCGCCGGCGTCTCCGGCGGCTTGTCCCTGAAGCCCTCCGGGTAGATGGTCGCGAAGCGCTCGATGTTCTCCGGCGCCAAGCGCGCGAGCGGCACGCGCGCCCTGTCCCACACCGCGCGCTTGAAATCTTCCTTGCTCCAGCCCGAGGACGCGGCGGTCGCAGCGTGCTCGGGCCCCAGGACGATCAGCGGCTCGCCGCCCAGGTAGATGTTGTTGGAGCCGGCGATCGCCGCCGTCCCCGCCACGGTCGTCACGATACCCTCGGGGGCGGTCGAGCCGTGGTCGTTGATGTTGTGCGGCCCCTCCGAGCCGCAGACGGTCACCGTGCTGTCCCCTTCGGTGAAGCCACGCTCGACCGATAGCGGTTCCCAGGGCGATGCGGCCTCGTTCTCGGCGATGCAGTAGGCGTACTTGCCGGGCTGGCCGTGGGTAGCGCGGTCCTCCCTGCCGGGTCGCGCGCCGCCCACGTTCTGGAGCGTCAGCCTGAGCGCCCGTCCAATGGCAGCGTTGGCGCGCGTCCCCTGCCCGAAGACATTGCCAGCGGCATTCATGCCGAGACGCACCGCGATCGGCCCATTGACGATGACCAGCGGCGAGCAGGGGTGGGTCGTCGTCTGCACGGCCTGGAGATTAAAGGATGGGTCCGCCACGGCCTCGACGGCGGCCAGCACCACGGGCAGGTGCTCGGGAAGGGCCCCCGCCATCACAGCATTGGCGGCTATGGTCTCGACTGTCGCCCTGCCGAGCCTCGGCACGAGGAGGGCGGCGACCTCGTCGGGCCTCCTGCGAGCGCCCGCGAGCATCGCCGCGACGCGCTCGCGCGTGGGCGGGATGGCGGGCAGGCCGTCGCCCCAGCCCCGCTCCATCAGCCATGCCTGGAAGTGGTCGAGATCGTCGGGCGCCTCAACGTCGCCCGCGGGCGCGCTCGCCGCCTGCGAAGCGACGGTAGGGTCGGATGTGAGCGCGCGCAGCACGCTCTCGATGATCGGCCCGGCCTTGGCGGCCGCGGCCCCGGCCGGGATGCCGCCGATCGGATGAGGCACGGTGACGATGGGAAGCCAGGGCATGCCCTGCGCGGCGACCTGGGCGCGCGCCAGCGGAATGAACTCGTCGGTTCCCAGCACCACGCAGGCGACTCCTCTCGCCTCGAGCTCTGCGGCGTCGTGGACACTCCACGACGTACAGGAGCCTCAGTCGGCCGAGGCGGTCAGCGCGACGCGCGCGGCGGCGGCGATCTCCTCGATGACGGCCGGCGCGGCGCCCGTCGAGGCGCCGGGCTTGCTCCATGCCCGCACCGCGCGGGCGCCACCGCGGGCGGCCAGGAGCGCGCCCACGCGCTCGAGCAGGACGCCGGCGTTCGGCTTGGAGTTGTCGAGCAGCGCGATGGTCACGCCCTCGAGCGAGCGCGGCCGGGCCGCCAGGGACTTGGCGGAGACAGCGCTGCTCCCGATCGGATCGACAATGCGCATGGTCAGGTCACCATGACGGGGCGCCTGTGCATCCCCGTCTCACGGGTGAAGACGGCGCTCGCGAGCGCCAGGGCCTCGAAGGCCGCGCACGCCGTGAAGGCCGCCGGGAAGCTGCCGCTGACGTCGAGTATCTTGCCGACGAGCACGGGAATGAGCAAGCTTCCCGCGAAGCAGAAGGTGTTGACGACTCCCGAGGCCGTGCCGATGAGGGCCGAGGGAAAGAGCTCGACCACCATGACGAAGGGCGTCACGAGCCCGCCCAGCATGAGTCCGGTGAAGAGCGCCACGAGGGCGGCGCCGGCCCACCCCGTGCCCGGGACAAGCAGGGCGAAGGCCAGGCACGAGAGCACGCACATGCCCTGGCTGAAGAGGTAGATGACCTTGCGCCGGCCCATCCAGTCCGAGATGAAGCCGGCCAGCGGCCAGGAGACCACGGTACCCGCCGTGATGAGGCCGGTGACAAGTCCGGACCGACCCGGCGTCAGCCCCTCGTGTCTCAGGAGGAAGGCCGGCAGGAAGGTGACAAGAGCGATGAAGGCTCCGTAGGAGAAGAGCACCGCCACGTTGATCGGCCACAGGGCGGCGACGCTCAGTACATCCTTTAATATGGCCGTGGTGCCGCGGGAGGCCGCGGCCGGGGAGCGCCGCTCGGCGAGCGGGCCTGGGCGGACGAGGAGATAGATCAGCGCGAGCGCGGTCAGGAGCGGGACCAGGGTCATGACGTAGCCCCACCGCCAGCCGAGGTGCGCTGCCAGCACCGGCATCAGCACCAGCGCCGCGGTGCCGCCGATGCCGCCACCCGCCGAGAAGAGCCCCGTCGCCCGACCGCGCTCCTGGGGTGGAAACCACTCGTGGATGAGCCGGAGTCCGGGCAGCCAGACCCCCGCCGCGCCGAGCCCGATGAGGCTGCGCGCGACAAGGCTCTGCGTATAGTCGCGGCTCAGCGGGAAGGCGATCACGCCGACAACGAGGATCCCGAGGAAGGTCAGCATCATGCGCCGCGGCCCGAGCCGGTCGGCGAGGACGCCCACGGGCACCTGCACCAGCGCATACGTCCAGAAGTAGGCGGTCATGATGGTGGCGGCCGCGGCGTACGTGATGCCGAGATCTCCCATGAAGGTCGGGATGAGCGGAGCGAAACCGACGCGGTGGATGTGGACCTGCATAAATCCGAGGAGACAGACGCCGAGGATGACCCACCGGTAGCGGCTCATGCCGAGTGACTTGTAGCACGCGGTCCCCGCTCGCGTCCAGGCAGGAGCGCCGCGAGCGCGGCGAGCGCGCAGACAGCGGCCGCCACGGCAAAGGTGAAACGGAAGGCCGGCAGGAAGCCCAGGATCTGCGCGCGGTCCTGGAAGAGCCAGGCCGCGGTCTGGACGCCGACAACGATGCCCGCCGTGCGCGAGAGGAAGGCGAACCCGCCGGCCGCGCCCTGCTGTCGCGGCGGAAAGGCGGCCATGGTCTGGGCGAGGTTCGGCACCTGGAAGACGCCGAGGCCCAGCCCGACCAGGGCGAGCGCGGCGCCGACGAGCGCCATCGGCGTCGAGCCGCCGCAGCGGGCGACGAGCAGAAGCCCCGCGGCCTCCGCCGCGAGCCCGGCGGCCATGGGCCCGCGCGATCGCCAGCGGTCGGTCGCGCGGCCCGCGACGGGCGCCGCGATGGCCATCGCCAGCGGCGTGAGCATGAAGAGGAAGCCGCCCGCAGCGGCCGAGAGACCACGTTCGCTGACGAGGTAGAAGGGCGCCAGGAGCCAGACCGCGAACTGGGCGTAGTTGGCGAGGAAGGCGAGAACCCCGGCCTGGAGGACCGGCCAGCGGAAGATGTCGGCGGGCGCAACCATTCGCCACGCGCCGCCGCCATCGCGACGCGCCTCGCGCGTCCAGGCGGCCAGGACGATGATCGCGGCGGCGACCGGTACGCGGTAGAGGAACGCGGCCTGCCAGCCGAAGACGCCCACGAGCGCGCCGCCGATCATCGGACTCACGCTCAAGCCAATACCGAGGCCCATGCTCGCCCAGCCGAGCCCCCAGGCGTGGCGAGAGGCCGGCAGCGAGAGGGTCACGAGCGCGGGCACAGCTCCGTAGATCAGCCCCGCGCTCACGCCCTGCAGCGCGCGGAGGAGCAGGAAGATCTCGAAGGAGGACACCAGCGCGTAGGCCGCGAAGCAGATGAGCGAGAGGACAAGACCCGCGCGCACCACGCGGCCCGGGCCGAACCTGTCGGCGAGCACGCCCGCGGCAAAGGCCGTCAGCGCATACGTCCCGACGTAGTAGATGATGACCCAGCGCATGGCCGTGGGACCGACCCGGAAGGCCGCGGACATGGCGGGGAACGCGATGTTGACGGAGCCGTCGAGCCCGACGAGCAGGGAACCCGCTGCCGCCAGGAGGACGGGCATGGCGTCGAGTATACTAGCGCGTCATGCACGGCACGGCCGCTTGGCTGATCCTGGGCGCGGCAGCCATCGTCGGCTCCACGATCGGCGGCGTCGCGGGCTTCGGCACCGGCGTCATCATGATCCCGGCCATCGCCTGGAGCGTGGGTGTCAAGGCGACGGTTCCCGTGCTGACCGTCTGCATGCTGGTCGGCAACAGCGCGCGCGTCTGGTTCAGCCGCCGCGAGATCGAGTGGCGCGTGGGCGCGGCCTTCCTCGTGGGCGCCGTGCCCACGACCATCGTCGGCGCGACGCTCTACACGCGCATCGACAGCGAGTGGCTCTCCCGCATCCTGGGCGCGTTCATGATCCTCGCCGTCCCGCTCCGGCGCTGGCTGGCTAACAGCGGCGTCAACGTGCGGCTCCGCCATTTCCCGCTGATCGGGGCCGGCTTCGGCTTCCTCTCGGCCATCGTCGGGGCCGTCGGCCCCCTCATGACGCCTTTCTTCCTGAGCCATGGTCTCCGCAAGGGGCGCTACCTGGCCACCGACGCTCTCTGCACTGTCGGCGCCTATATCACCCGCGGGATCATGTTCCGCCGCGCCGACCTCCTGACCGGCCCGCTCATCCTGACCGGCCTCTACATCGGCGTGGTGATGATCGGCGGCGCGTGGATAGGCCGCCGGCTGATCGACCGCATGAGCGAGACGACCTTCCTCCGCATCCTGGAGATCCTGCTCGTGATCTTCGGCCTGCAGTTCCTCCTCTGGCCCTCCCGCTAGATCCCGAAGGTGGTTGACCGCGCGGCCTCAATCGGGTAGAAGAGAGGGCGTCATGCCGATCGAGGTCGGGCTCACCGCGGAAGTAGAGGAAATCGTCACCCAGCAACTGACGGCCGACGCGCTCGGCAACAAGGGCGTCCAGGTCTATGCGACGCCCTACGTCGTCTGCCTCATGGAGATCGCAGCCCAGGCGGCCATCGTCTCCCACCTGCCGCCCGGTGTCGGCACCGTGGGCACCGCGGTGGAGATGAAGCACCTGGCGGCGACGCCGCTCGGCATGACGGTGCGGGCCAAGGCGACGCTCGTCGAGACCGACGGCAAGCGGCTCCTCTTCCAGGTGGACGTCTTCGACGAGGTGGAGAAGATCGCCGAGGGCCGTCACGAGCGCTTCATCGTGCCCAACATCGAGAAGTTCCTCGCGCGCGCGATGAGCAAGACCAAGCCCTGATGCCGATCCAGATCAACACGGCCGTCAAAGGCAAGGAGTACCCGCCCTATCCGGTCACCGTCGAGCGGGGCAAGATCAAGGAGTTCGCCCGGGCCATTGGCGACCTGTCTCCCTTGTATCTCGACGACGAGGTCGCCAAGGCGGGGCCGTGGGGGGATATCATCGCGCCGCCCACCTTCCCCATCACCTTCCGCGACGAGCAGGCCGACACGGGCGCGCTCCTGCGTGATCTCGGCGTGGAGATCGGCCGGCTGCTGCACGGCGAACAGGAGTTCGAGCACTTCAAGCCCATCAGGCCCGGCCGGACCTATCTCTGCCGCAGGCGCATCACGGACATCTACGAGAAGGCGGGCAAGTCCGGCCCCATGGCGTTCGTCGTCCAAGAGGCCACGGTAACCGACTCGGACAACGACATCGTCGCCGTCATGCGCCAGATCACGGTAGTCCGACTCTAGCCATGAAGTACGCCAAGGTCTACGCGGAGGACGTGCAGGTCGGGAGCGAGATGCCGCCGCTGGCGAAGCCGCCCATCCAGCAGATCCAGCTGACGCGTTACGCCGGCGCCTCGGGCGACTTCAACCCCATCCACCAGGACGCGGCCTTCGCCAAGGCAGCCGGCATGGGCGACGTCTTCGCCCACGGCATGCTCTCCATGGGCTTCGTCGCACAGTCGGTGACCGACTGGCTCGGAGTGGGCAGCGTGAGGAAGATCGGCGTCCGCTTCGCCGCGATCGTTCGCCTGGGCGACGTCGTCACCTGCCGTGGCAAGGTCGTCGCCAAGCGTCCGCCCAAGGACGGAGACGGCCCCTACCTGGTCGACCTCGAGCTCTGGGCCGAGAACCAGAAGGGCGAGAAGGTCATCACCGGCAAGGCGGTCGCCGTCCTTCCATCCCGCGCCTAGCCGCCCGCACGCTGCCGATGAGCGGTGCCCGTCAAGGGCGGCCGCTTGATCGCCTGGTTAGAGCCCTCGACAGAGACGCGGCCTCTTTGTACGCCCTCAGGACCGAATTGATCCGGGTTTGCCACCCCGGGCCTTGGGCCCGAAACCATCCGAGTACCTCAGGATCTACGCGTAGGGAGATCGATTCCTTGGCAGCTGGCGGCTTGAGTCCACGCCTGACGATGCCCCGAACGATGTGTGCAGGGTCGGCCTCGGGGTGACCGCGTTCGATCTTGATGGCGCGGTCTCGCTGGGCAGTGACCCGCTGCCAGTCAGTTCGCGATGCTTTCGAAGTAGATCTCGCGCTCACGCTTCGTCCCCTTTCGCATGGAGCTTCAGTCCCTTGCCTTCGGAACGACTGCAAGCATCGGCGCCTCATTGACGATCAACTGAAAGACGTCTGGTCGGCTATAGTGGCCGGCGACATCGAAATCGAATTTTCCCCGACCAATGTCGTCGAGGTCGAGCGTCGCGCTCAGGATGGTCTCGCCTCCGAAATGGGGCCCGGCCAACACCTTGCCCAGCGGGCTGATGATTGCGCTGCCGCCGCGCATCAGCACAGCATCCGGCGAGTCGCCAAGCGACACGCGCACGGTGTCCGGGAAATTCTTCTTGCGAAGAAACTGGCACGCCGTCAGAACGAAACAGCGCCCTTCGAGCGCGATATGCTGCATCGTGGTCAACCACGTGTCGCGGTCATCGGCGGTTGGTGCACAGTAGAGCGCAACATTCTTTGAGTACATCGCCATCCGCAGCATCGGCATGTAGTTTTCCCAGCAGATGACGGAGCCGATCCGGCCGTAGGGACTATCCACCGCCGTCAGCGTCGAACCGTCACCGAAACCCCAGATCATCCGTTCCATGGCAGTCGGCATGAGCTTGCGGTGCTTACCGAGCAGCCGGCCGTCCGGGGCGAAGAACAACACCGTGCAGTAACAGGTGCCGAGCTCGCGCTCGACCACGCCGATCACGACATAACTGCCGTGTGCCGCCGCGGCTTCGCCGAGCCGCTGCGTGTGCGGACCGGGTACGTCGATCGCCGCGTCGAAGTAGAGTCGGAATTCTTCGCGCCCGGCCGCATCGCGGGCGCCGACCACAAGGCCGTAGTTGAGTCCCTTCGGATATCCGGGGATGAACGCCTCGGGGAAGAGGATCACTTTCGCGCCGAGGGCGGCGGCTTCGCCGATCAAGCGAACCGCCTTGTCAACGCAGGCTTCGGTATCGAACGGCACCGCCCCGGCCTGCACGACAGCGGCGCGCAGCGTTGTCTCTTTCGCGATTGCAGTCATTGCGCACTCCCATTTCGCCAGTCGACCGGCGCCCACTCATGGGCGCCCGCGTTCGCCGCCCAACGCGCGCATTCACCTGCGGACGGGCGAGCGAACGCGAGCCCGGCCGTCAGGTGGAATGCGTTGTTGGGCGGCAGATCGGTCACCTCACTAGTCATGACTTCTGGCGATCATTTCGATGATCGCCCGGACGTCCAATCCGAACCGTTGCCGGTTCTCTGGGTACCGGTCGATCATGAACATTTTGTCCCAGATGTTCTGGAGCACTGTCCATGAAGGGAGTCCGGGCACATGCGCCAGTCGCTCTTCCACCTCTGGCGCGGATAGGGTAGTCGCCTGGAGGATCCGGCGGCGCAGCCGCTCTACGCGCCGATCACGTTCGGAGGGACGGACTGATGTAATGAGTTCCTCGACGAAGGCTTCGTAGAAGAGGGCTGCGAAGGGCTCTAGTTCAAGGGTGACTGTACCGGCTGCGCGCGATGCACTCAGGGTGACGTCTTTGAACCTTGGTCGCTTATCGGTCCAGCGTCGATAGAACTCTTCAGTTGCCGACAGGAGACCGCTCGGTTCGACATCGTTGTCGGGACCGACTAGCGCGACTGCCGGTGCCTGCGAACCGCGCAGAAGCGCCTGAACGCCAGCGAAGCCGACGCAAGCCGCTACGAAGATGACCAGATTGCAGCCAGTGGCCAGGTTGAGCTCTTGGAGAGGAGCTGTGAGCTCATCCCACGTGAGCAATTCCTGAGACCCAGTATGATCAGGTCCCCCGAGGCCGGAAGTGCCGCCGTGAGTCTCAAGGTGAAGCACAGGGATCATGCTCGCCTGTTGCGCCCGTTGGGTTGCGCGCCGGATACTGTCGAGCACGTCAGCCTTGCTTTGGCACGGTTCGTAGATAGACCAACCCGGACGTCGGACATTCAGGGTCTCATGAAGAAAGCGGCCAGTAGGAGGGTCGGCCGGGAACAACCACTCAATGATCCAGACGTTTGTCGTCCGGATCTCTGCCGTCTCAGGTGGTCCCGGTAGGCCCTCGAGGATTTGGCGCTCCCGGTCCGTCAGAGAGGCGGCCATCAAGCTGTCCTCATGAGAGCTGTAGTTGCTGCGCGTTTGGAGCATTCACGGTTGTCCTGCCACCCAACGGTCACGTTGACCGGCCGCGGCGAGCGAATGCGAGCCAGCGGCCCGGTCGAATGTGACGTTAGACGGCTTAGTGCTCAAGCCGCAGGTACACTTCAAATCGTTTCTCCAGGGAGTCCAAAGTGGCGTTGAACCACTGGAGCACCTCGCCTTGCTTGTCGAGGTTGTTTCCGACCGCATCCCCTGCCAGCACCTTCTGCTTCGCCTGAAGGACTTGAAGGAGAATCGCCTGTCTGTAGATGTCTGCAACAAGCTGCTTTATCGTCTCGTCACAACCGAAGGCGAAGTATGCTCGCTTCGTCTGGTGTAGAAACTCTCGCACGGCGCCGGAGTCGACAGCTCCATCCCGGACCACGCCAGCCACGAAGCCCGCGAGCTGTTCGAAGATGGTGTACCGACGGTCGAACAGCTCGTGACGTAGCCGAGCACGATTAGTGATCCACTGCCTCCACGTGATCAGCGCGATCAGAGCGGCGATGATCGTCGTGATGACGGCTGTCGCAACGGAGGCGGTCGTGGCTATGTTCATTGCGTCCGTCTAACGTTGCGCATGAGCCGCCGAGCAGGCGGGCGAAGCCCGCTTGCGAAGGTCGGCCTCGATGCGCTTGTTAGGCGTCGGCGGAAACGGCGTCGCTCTTTCCAAGATTGCAGCGTTCGCAAAGAGTTTGGAGATTTTCATCAAGCGTTTGGCCGCCCTTGCTCCAGGGGATGATATGGTCGACGTGCAGAACGACACCTTGCTCCACCGCAGGGCTTCGGCCACAAGATCGGCAACGAAACGAATCACGAGTAAGTACACGCCATCGCATCCTCAAGTCAGGGTACCGCGGGGACGCACCGGATGCGGGGCGCGATCGTACAGGAAGGTTAGGTGTGGAATCGCTGTTTGCGTATGCCACGAACTTCTCCAGCGCCCTGCGCCAGCCGCCGAATCTTCCCTCATAAGTGCTTTCGAGAAGGTGGAGAAGGGCTTCTTCATTTCCCCTCTCCGCGGCTGTCGTCCGAGGGCCGTCCAGACTCGCTCCATGTTCTCGAATAGCTCCTCTTCAGAGATATCCTGCCGGTGGCTGACTTCGAGTCCGGCGGCGCGCAAAGCCGCGTTCCATGACCCGAAGCGGGTTTCGAAGATACGAGACGCACAACGCCCGTGGTCGGGATACTCTTCATACCGCACTGTCGCCTTTCCGAGCAGATCCGCGACTCGGCGCAGGTCGGCGAGGAGATCTGGATCGGAGATTCCGCGATTCCACGGCTTGAGCTTAAAGTCATTCATGGCTGCGGATGGCGACGCCTAACGGGAATCGGACGGAACCATCCAGAAACGGTGACGCAGCGCGCTCTGCTGCATAGCAGGGCCGCGAGACTCCCCTGCTATGGGAGCAGATGGGGTGGAAATTCGATACATTACGCACCAAGGCAGCGCCAAGCCCGTCCGTGCTCTGCGGAACCGTCCGGTCCGGCCGGTCCATGACCTGCTCCGGCCGAGCATGATGCGGGCGACCATATCGGCGCCTCCTTCCGTACCGCGCCCGAATATAGCGTGGAGGGGTCGCGGCGGGCAAGGCGACCAGCGCGCGCCCCGAGCGGGGCAGACGCCGACTAGAGATCCCGGCCGGAGAAGAAATCCCGCAGCGCTGCCTTCGTGGACGGGAAGGCCAGCTCCTCCCACGGGATCGCGGCCGGCACGACCCACTCGACGCGGTCGTTCTCGCTGCACGTCCTGACCTCGCCTTCGATTACGTGCGCCCGGTAGACGACGATCACGATCGGCGTGCCGGGGTAGGAATAGACGTTCAGGAGGCCCGAAAGATCCCCCTTGAGCCCTGTCTCCTCCCAGGTCTCCCGCACCGCCGCGTCCTCGACGGGCTCGCCCCAGTCCACGAAGCCGCCGGGGAAGGTCCACTTCCCGCGCGCGGGCTGGATGGTCCGGCGTGTGAGCAGGACGCGCCCCTCATCCTCGGGGATGGTCGCGGCCACGACCTTGTGGTTCAGGTAGAAGATGAAGGAGCAGCCGGCGCAGACCATCTCGTGCTTGCCCTCCGGCGTCACGGCGTGACGCTCGAGCGCGCCGCCGCAGAGGGGGAAGAAGCGGATGCTCTGGGGCGACAGCTGGTGGTGCAGGTGCGAATCGCTCATGGCGCCTTCAGTTTATCATCGGCCGTTGACACGCGGGCGCAGGGCCTTGCCGATCGGGCCCGCGTGCTGGACAATAGCCGTGCCTCTGACTCTGACTCTGACCCCGGAGGGGCCATGCGCATCAACCGCAAGCGGCTCGAGGAGAGCATGGAGGCGCTCGGGCGAGTCGGCGCGACCGCCAAGGGCGGGCTCAACCGCGTGGCGCTGACCGACGACGACCGCCGCGGCCGCGATCTCCTCGTGGAATGGATGCGCCAGGCCGGCCTCGCCGTCACGGTGGACCAGATGGGCAACATCTTCGGCCGGCGCGCCGGCTCGGACGGCGCGGCGCCCGTCATGATGGGCTCGCACGCCGACTCGGTGCCGACGGGCGGGAAGTACGACGGCCAGCTGGGCGTCCTCTGCGCGCTCGAGGTCATCCGGACCCTGAACGACCGCAAGGCCGCGACGCGCCACCCGGTCGCGATGGCCATCTTCACCAACGAGGAGGGCGCGCGCTTCCAGCCCGCCATGATCGGCTCGGGCGTCATGTCGGGGAAAATCCCACTCGAAGACGCCTACAACGCGCGCGACAGGGACGGCGTCCGGCTGGGTGACGAGCTCGAGCGGATCGGCTATCTCGGCTCGGAGCCCTGCATCCCCCGCCCGCTTCGCGCCTACCTCGAGCTCCACATCGAGCAGGGGCCCATACTCGAGGAGCAGCACCTCTCGGTGGGCGTGGTCGAGGGCATCGTCGCGATCTCCTGGTCGCGGCTCACGCTCACGGGCGTCCAGGACCACGCGGGCCCGACCCCCATGCGCGTCCGCCACGACGCGCTGGTCGCGGCCGCCGAGGTCATCCGCGGCGTACGCGAGATCCCGCGCAAGATCGGCGGCGACATGGTCTCGACCGTCGGCCGTCTCGACGTGACGCCCAATATTCCCAACGCGATCCCGGGGCGCGTCAGCCTGTCCGTCGACCTGCGCGCGCCCGAGGAGCATCACGTCACCCGCGCCCTGGGCTTCCTCGACCGCCTGGTCAAGGAAGCCGCCCGCGTCGAAGGGGTGACGTACGAGCTCGATCACTACTGGCGCGTGCCGCGGACCCACTTCGACGTGGAGGTCGTGGACACGATCGAGGAAGCGGCCAAGGGTTTAGGCTACGGCTACCGGCGCATCCTCTCGGGCGCCGGACACGACGCCCAGTACATGGCGACCATCTGCCCCACGGGGATGATCTTCGTCCCATCCCGCGACGGGCGCAGCCACTGCGAGGAGGAGTTCACGCCGATGGATGACATCGAGAAGGGCGCCAACACCCTCCTGCTGGCGGCCTCCAAGCTCGCCGGCGCGGCCTAGCTCCGCGGCAGTCATGCCGACTCCGCTCCACGACGCGCACCCTATCGTCGCGGCGGTGCGCCGGTTCGTGGACAAGGAGGTCGTCCCCGCAGCCTCCGCCCTCGAGCACGCCGACGCCTATCCCCACGATCTGGTCGCGCGCATGCGGGAGATGGGCCTCTTCGGCGCGCTCGTGCCGGCCGACTACGGCGGTCTCGGTCTCGATGTCCAAACCTACGCGCGCGTCATCGAGGAGGTCTGCCGCGGCTTCATGTCGCTGGCGGGCGTGATCAACAGCCATACCATGGCGGCGCTCATCGTCCTCCATCACGGCACCGAGGAGCAGAAGCGACGGCTCCTGCCGCGCTTTGCCGGCGGGCTGGCGCGCGGCGGCCTCTGCCTGACGGAACCGCACGCGGGCTCCGACGTCCAGGCCATCCGCACCGTCGCCAGGCGCGAGGGCGACCGCTATCTCATCTCCGGCTCCAAGATGTTCGTGACCAACGGGCGCGAGGGCACGACCTTCGCGCTCCTCGCCCTGACCGACCCCAAGGCGCAGCCTCGCCACAAGGGCATGTCCTGCTTCATCGTCGAGAAGGGAGCGCCCGGGCTCCAGGTCGTGAAGTCCATCGCCAAGCTCGGCTACAAGGGCGTGGACACCGCGGAGCTCCTCTTCGACGACTTCCCCTGCCCCGCGGCCAATCTCGTAGGCGGCGTCGAGGGGCGAGGCTTCAAGCACGTCATGTCGAGGCTCGAGACCGGCCGCATCAATATCGCCGCGCGCGCGGTCGGCGTGGCTCAGGCGGCGCTCGAGGACGCCGCGCGCCGGACCCTCGGCACGGACGAGCCGCCTGCCGCCCTGGCCTCGATCGCCATCCGCGTGGACGGCGCGCGGCTCCTCACCTACTGGGCGGCGGGGATGAAGGACCGCGCCGAGCGCTGCGACCTCGAAGCGGGCATGGCCAAGCTCTACGCCTCCGAAAGCGCCCAGGAGGCCGCGGCCGACGCCGTGCGCGTCCTCGGCGGTCCGGGCCAGGCGACCGCCGGCATCGTCGAGCGCCTCTACCGCGACACGCCCCTCATGATGATCGGCGAAGGCACCAACGAGATCCAGCGGACGATCATCGCCAAGAACCTCCTCCAGCGCCACGGGGAACGCGTGGGCGCCCTCAAGTCGCTCGAGAGCGAACCCGAGGAGCACAGGCAGATGGCGCTGGCCGTCCGCCAGCTGGTCGAGCGCGAGATCGCCCCTGCGGCCGTCACGGACGACCGCGCGGGGCGCTTCCCCTCCGCATCCCTCGATACGCTCCGCGAGCTCGGACTCTTCGGCGCGACGATCCCGCAGCGAACGGGCGGCCTGGGCCTCGACGGTGGCGCGTATGCTCTCATCGCCGAAGAGATCGGGCGCGGCTCCGCGACGGTCGCGTCCGTGCTCTCGAGTCACCTCGACGCCGCCGAGCTGATCTGCCGCCTGGGCACCGCCGAGCAGTGCGAGCGCCTGCTGCCCGCTCTTGCCTCGGGCAAGCTCCGCGGCGGGATGCTCAGGCGCCTGCGTGAGCCGGCGGCCCGGGAACTGAACGCGCTCAGGCACGGTGACGGCTTCATCCTCACCGGCAACGGCCTGATCGCCGCGCCTGGGCGCCGCGCGGATCTGCTCGTTCTTCTGGCGCCCGTCGATGAGCGCGTGCGGGCCTTCGTCCTCGAAGCGGGGCAGCCAGGCCTCCTCCTCACCGAGCCCTTCGACACGGTCGGGCGCCGCGGCGCCGATCTCTGGCACGCGGATCTCCAGGGCTGCGTGGTCCCGCCCCGGAACGCGCTCGGCGGCACGGCGGCGCCCGCCGCCGCATCCATCGCCGCGGCAGATGCGGCGGCGCGGGTGCGCGAGGCGGCGGCGGCCGTCGGCCTGGCGCAGGCCGCCTTCGAGGCCGCGCTCCGCTACTCCCAGCAGCGCTCGGCCTTCGGCGTGCCCATCTGCCAGCACCAGGCGATCCAGCTCAAGCTGGCGGACATGGCGACGGCCATCGCCGTCTCCCGCCTTCTCACCGGGCGCGCCGCCGCCGAGAACGGCGCGGGCGACGCGGCGCCGGCGCACGCGGCGATGGCCCATCTTCACGCGGCCGAGACCGCGTACATGGTGACGCTCGATGCCATGCGCATCCACGGCGGGTACGGCTACACCGCCGAGTTCCCCGTCGAGCGCTACTATCGGGACGCGGCGTCGCTCCTGGCGGGCGAGGCCGGCGACGAGACGCTGCGCCGCGCCATCGCGCGCCACGCCACCGCCAGCAATTATCTGAACGGCGGGCCGGCATGAGCTACGGCAGGTACTTCGAGGAGTTCGCGGTCGGGCAGGTCTTCAAGCACTGGCCGGGGCGCACCATCACCGAGGCCGACTGCACCTGGTTCGCGCTCCTGACAATGAACCAGCACCCGCTGCACTCGGACGCGCACTACGCGGAAACGTATACCCAGCACAAGCAGCGCGTGGTCTTGGGGCCGCTCGTCTACAGCGTCGTCATCGGCATGAGCGTCGCCGACGTCTCAGGGCGGGCCATCGCCAACCTCGAGGTGGACGCGCTCAAGCACGAGAAGCCCACCTTCATCGGCGACACGCTGTACGCGCAGAGCCGCGTCCTGGAGCTTCGCGAGTCGAGACAAGGGGATCGCGGCATCGTCACGGTCGAGACCACAGGAACCAACCAGCGCGGAGACCAGGTCTGCTCGTACACCAGAAAGGTCCTCGTGCCCAAGAAGACCCACCCCACGCTGGGAGAAGGGAAACTTCCCTTCTGACATGACACGATCGCCGCTCGAAGGCACGCGCATCCTCTCCGTCTCGCAGTTCGGGGCCGGCCCGTTCGGCACGCAGGTGCTGGCGGATCTCGGCGCCGAGATCATCAAGATCGAGGACCCGGGCGTGGGCGGCGACAGCTCGCGGTACGTGCCGCCGTACCAGCACGAGCAGGACTCGCTCTATTTCCAGTCGTTCAACCGCGGCAAGAAGTCGCTGACGCTCAACCTCCAGCATCCGGCGGGCCGGGCCGTGCTCCACGACCTCGTCAAGGTCTCCGACGCGGTCTTCAACAACCTCCGCGGCGACCTTCCCGCCAAGCTCGGGCTGACCTACGGCGCCCTCAAGGACGTCAATCCGAGGGTCGTCTGCTGCTCGCTCACAGGGTTCGGGACGACAGGGCCGAGGGCCGCCGAGCCGGCCTTCGACTACCTCATCCAGGGTTACGCGGGCTACATGACCGTCACCGGCGAGCCCGACGGCCCTCCGGGAAAATGCGGCGTGTCCGTCATCGACTTCGCGGGAGGCTACGCCGGCATGGTCGGCCTCATGGTCGGCCTCTACGACGCCCAGCGCACGGGGATCGGCCGCAACGTGGACATCTCGCTCCTGGACACGGCGGTGAGCATGCTCTCGTACTTCGCGATCTGGGCGCTCAACCGGGAGTGGGAGCCTCAGCGCGTGGCGCACTCCGGCCACCAGACCCTCGTGCCGGCGCAGAACTTCCCGACCAGGGACGGCTGGATCGTGGTCTTCTGCAACAAGGACAAGTTCTGGCAGGAGCTGATCGAGCGGATGGGACTGCCCGGGCTCGGACAGGACCCGCGCTTCACCGGTTTCACGGAGCGCTTCGCCCACAAGGCAGAGCTGGTCTCCATCCTGGAGGCGCGGTTCATGGAGAAGACCACGGCCGAGTGGCTGGCCCTCCTGCGCGGCCATGTGCCGTGCGCGCCCGTGAACACCGTGGCGCAGGCGCTCGAAGACGAGCAGGTGCGCGCGCGCGAGATGATCGTCGAGGTGGACCACCCGCAGTTCGGCCGCATCCGCGAGGTGGCGAGCCCCATCAGGACCGAGGGCGAGATCCGGCAGCCGGCGCCCGCCCCCGCTCTCGGTCAGCACACCGAAGCGATCCTGACCGAGATCCTCGGCTACGGCAGCCAGACCATCGCCCGGCTCCGGGCGGAAGGAGTCATCGGAAAATGAGCGACGAGGGATTCAAGGCGATCAGCATGGACGACATCAGCATGCCCGGCGGCTGGTCGGTCAACGACGGGCAGACCTTTCTCTACACGACGGCCGAGCGCGAGATCATGCGGCAGAGCCGCGCCTTCATCCAGCGTGAGATCCTCCCACGCGCGGCAAGCGCCCACAGCGAGGTCAAGGAGATCAAGGCGCGCCACGAAGGCACGGCGCGCCGCGAGAAGCTCCGCGCCATGGCTCGCGCCTACCTCAAGCAGCTGGGCGAGGCGGGCCTCACGGGTGCGCTCTTCCCCGAGGAGTACGGCGGCAACGGGCGCGGCGTGGTCGCCGAGTGCATCATCGACGAGGAGCTGGGGGCGGCCGGGCACCCTGGCGACATCATCCGCTCGGTCTCGCTGACACTCGGGACCATTTCCATCCTCCGCTACGGCACGCCCGAGCAGAAGAAGCGCCACATCCCCCCGCGCCTCCGGGGAGACGAATTGGCCGCGCTCGCCATCACCGAGCCCCAGGTCGGCTCCGACACCTCACGGATGCAGACCAAGGCTGTTCTCCGGGGAGACCGCTGGGTTATCAACGGCCAGAAGCGCTTCATCACCGGCGGCGGGCTTGCCGACTACATGACGCTCTTCGCCATCACCGAAGAAGGCGCGCACCCGCACAAGGGCATGTCCACCTTCATCGTGCCCATGGACCACCCGGGGGTAACCATCCAGCGCCAGCTCGACGAAGTCATCATGGCGGACTGGATGGACAACGTCTGGATCGACTTCAAGGACGTGGACATCCCGAAGGAGAACCTGCTGGGGCCGCTCAACGGCGGCTACCACGTGCTGATGGACGAGCTCGACACCGAGCGCGTCACCTACTGCATGGCGGCTCTGGGCTCGGCCCGGCGGGCACTAGAGATCGCAGCGGAATATTCCACCAAGCGGATCCAGTTCAAGCAGCCGATCGCCATGTTCGAAGGCGTGTCCTTCAAGCTGGCCGAGATGTACACGGCGCTGGACGCCGCCCGCCAGCTCATCTATCGCACCGCCAAGATGGTCGAGGCGGGCATCCCCGCCCAGCGCGAGTCGGCGGTAACCAAGCTCTTCGTGGCCGAGTCCGTGTGGAAGATCGTGGACCACGCCATGCAGGTGCTGGGCGGGATCGGCTACACGACCGACTTCCCCATCCAGGCCATCTTCCGCAACGCGCGCCTGATGAGGATCGGGGCGGGCTCGGACGAGATCATGAAGTTCTTGATCGCCCGCGAGATCCTCAAGGAAATAAAGGGGTGAGTGAGCTACTGGCCCCGTACGCCACCGCCGGCGTGGGGACGGCCCCCGAGGTCGAGGCGGAGCATGGCGAAGAGGTCGCGCTGGCGCCGCCCTGGATCACCATCCTCCACAACTGCGACTGCCATACCTTCGAGGACGTGGTGAAGCAGCTGATCAAGGCCATCGGCTGCTCTGAGGACCGAGCATGGGAACTCGCCTGGGAGATCCACAACACCGGCAAGGCCGTCGTCAAGGTCGGCCCCGAGACCGAGTGCGTCCGCGTCGGCAATATCCTGGCCGCCATCGGCCTGGTGGTCACCGTCACCCAGTCCTAAGGGGGGCGGCTGCTAGGACTGCTGGGCTGGGGGCCCGCTGACCAAGGTCCAGTCATCCACGCCGGGTACCTTGGGAGCCTCGACTGAGGAGGTCGTGAGGGTACGTCCCTTGCTGGGCGAGAACCACACCCACTCCACCGCGCCCTGACCGAGCGCCTCGGCAGCCTCGCCCATCTCCGGGCCCGACTCGCCGGTCTCCTTCCGCTCGGCCTTGCGCGCCTTCTTGGCCTCCTGCTTGGCCTTGCGCGCGTCTTCCTTCCGGCGCCGGTCGCCGCGGTACATCCCAGGACGTCCCGCCATCCGCTCCCCCTTAAGCTGCCTACATCTTCAGGATCAGGTCCGCCACCTACCGCCGATCATGATAACCGGGGCTTTGGTCTTGTCGCCAACATTTCTGGGCGCCACTCACTTCCTTTCCATGTAGTCGCCTCACTGTCGCCGTGGTCGCCTCGCCTGCGGCTGCGGCTCCCCCTGCCACTACATGACTGGCCCGATGATCCAGGGGGCGAACTCCTCCTCGCCGACGCCGGAGAGCTCGCTCTTGGAGCGCTTGCCGGAGGCGACCGCGACGATCTCCTCGAAGATCTGACGCCCGACTTCCGGGAGCGGCGTGCCCTCGAGGATGACGCCGCAGTTGATGTCCATGTCCTCCTGCATGTGGCGGTACATGAGCGAGTTGGTCGCGAGCTTGATGGACGGCACGGGCTTGCAGCCGAAGACCGAGCCACGGCCCGTGGTGAAGCAAATCAGGTTACAGCCGCCCGCCACGAGCCCCGTGATGGACACCGGATCGTGACCCGGCGTGTCCATGAAGACGAAGCCGCGCGTGGTGATGGGCTCGCCGTAGAGGAAGACGTCCATCATGGGACTGGTCCCGCCCTTGGTGACGCCGCCCAGGCTCTTCTCGAAGACCGTGGTGATGCCGCCCGCCTTGTTGCCGGGGGCGGGATTGTTATCCATGCGCTCGATGCCGCGGCAGTACCACTCCCACCACTTGTAGCGGTCGATGAGCTTCTTGGCGACGCCTTCGCTCACGGCGCGCCGGATGAGCAAATGCTCGGCGCCGTAGATCTCGGGCGTCTCCGCCAGCACTCCCGTGCCGCCGTAGCGCACCAGCTCGTCCACCGCCCAGCCGAGCGCAGGGTTGGCCGTGATCCCGGAATTGCTGTCGGAGCCGCCGCAATTGGTCGCCAGCGTGATCTCGGAGACCGGCTGTTTCGATCGCTTGGAGTTGTTCGCCATGGGCAGGAGCTTGGCCACCTCGGCCGCGGCCTTCTCGACGGTCTTCTTGATGCCACCCGCCTCCTGGATGTTGATGACCATGGGCTTGCGCTCCGGATGTCCGGGCGCCGCCATCCGCTGCTTGTCCACCATGACGGCGGCCTGGTTGACCTCGCATCCGAGGCCGATCAGGATGTAGGCGGCGACGTTGGGGTGCTTGGCGTAGCCCGCCAGGACGCGCTGGAGCGCCATGTGGTCCTCGCCGAAGAGCTCGGTGCCGCAGCCCGACTTGTGCGTGATGGCGAGGACGCCGTCGATGTTCGGATAGTCCTTGGATACGTCGCGGAACTTGTCTTTGACGAACTGGCTCACGCTGGCCGAGCAGTTGACGCCGGAGATGATGGCCACGTAGTTGCGCGTGCCGACACGCCCATCCTCACGCTTGTAGCCGTCGAAGTAGCGCATCTTGTCGGGTGGGTAGAAGTCCACGGGCCGCACGTCGGTGCCGATCTCGTACTCGCGGTGAAGATCGCCCACGGCCAGGTTCTGGGTGTGGACGTGGTCGCCCACGGCGATGTCGGCCGTGGCGAAACCGATCACCTGCCCGTAGCGGCGCACCTCTTCCCCCGTGCGCCGCGCGCGCCGCGCCACCTTGTGCCCCGGGCGGATGTCCTGGCGGACCTCGATGCGCCCGTCCGCGTCCTCGAGCACGGTGCCGGCGGGGAGCTCCTTTTTCGCGATAGCGACATCGTCCCCGGGGTTGAGCACGATGGCGACATCAGTGATCGCGTGTGTTGCCATGGACGCCTCCTGTGGGCCTGCGGTATGCGGGAGAATCTACAGGCCGGGCGCGGGTTTTGCAAGGATCGGAGAGCAATAGTCCACTTGCCATCGGCGCGCTTGCCGTGACACGCTGGAGACGGCAACCCAACCGAAAGGAGACATCATGAAGAAGAAGATCTCGAGCCCGCACGTGCCCGATCCGCCTCCTCAGACCTGGTCCAACTGCCTCGTCGTCGGCAACCAGGTTTTCATCGCGGGGATGGTCGCCCGGGGGCCGGCGGGCCTCGTGGGCGGCGAGAGCATGTACGCCCAGGCGCAGGCCATCTTCACCAAGATCAAGCACCTGATGGAGGCGGCCGGCGGGGCCATGGACGACATCGTCAAGGTGGTGATCTTCGTGACCGACATCAAGCGGCGCGAGGAGGTATGGAAGGCGCGCCGCGAGGCCTTTACCGGCGACTTCCCCGTCTCAACGCTCGTCGAGGTCCGCGCCCTCGCCGCCCCCGAGTTCCTAGTCGAGGTCGAAGCCGTGGCAATACTCGGCGCTGGCAAGTCCTGATGTGAGTCCTCTGGCGCGCAGGGCGGCGAGAAGGGTCCATATGCGAGGCGGCGCCCGAAGGTCGCACGCGAGGCGTACTCCTGTACGTTGAGCGTGCGACCGAGGGCGCCAACGAAGCAGATGGGCCCTTATCGCCGTCCTGCTAACGGAAGCGGAGCTTGCGCGCCGCCTCCGCGCGCATCTGCTGCATCGCGCGCGTCTCCTGGTCGGAGTAGCGCTCGTCGTTCCAGGGGTCGGCGTGCATGTGGTAGCCGTTGACCTCCCAGAAGCCGGGCGGGTTGACGTCGAGGAACTCGAAGCCGCGGAGCCACTTGGCGCTCTTCCAGAAGTAGAGCTTGGGCACGACGAGCCGCAGCGGCCCGCCGTGGTCGGGCTCGAGGTCCTTGCCGTCGTGCGTGAGCGCCAGCAGCACGTCGTCGTCCACGAGGTCGCTGAGCGGCAGGTTCGTCGTGTAGTCGGGGTCGGCGTGGATCATGACGAACTTGGCCTCGGGCTTGAGGCCCACGCGCTTCATGATCTCGCGGATGTGGACGCCCTCGAAGCGGTTGTCGAGCCGCGACCAGCGCGTCACGCAGTGGATGTCGCAGTGGACCTCCGTGCGCGGGAGTACCAAGAACTCGTCCCACGTCCACGCCACCTCCTCATCCACCAACCCGAAGCAGCGGAAGGTCCAGGTCTTCGGGTTGAACTTGGGTGTCAGCCCATAGGTCAGCACCGGCCACTTGGTGGTCAACGACTGGCCCGGGGGAGTTCGCTTCGCCAAATCGCCTGAGTTCGCGATCATGCGACTAGCATCCCACACCTAGCCCGCGAAGCGGTAGCCCTGGCCGTGGACGGTCAGGATGTAGGCGGGGCGCTCGGGGGCGGCCTCGAACTTCTGCCTGAGCCGGAGAATGTGCGTGTCCACGGTCCGTGTCGTCGGGAACTGCTCGTACCCCCAGACCTCGTCGAGCAGCCTGTCGCGCGTAATGACCTCGTCGCGATGCTCGACCAGGTAGCGCAGCAGGTCGAACTCCTTGCGCGTAAGCCGCACCTCCTTACCCGCCCGAAAGACCTGCCGGCCTCGCAGCCGGATCCGCACGTCCCCGAACGCGAACTCCTCGAACTTCTGCCTCGGCCCGGGACGCCTCAGCACCGCGCGAATGCGCGCCATGAGCTCGCGGAGACCGAAGGGCTTGGTGACGTAGTCATCGGCGCCCAGCTCGAGCCCCTGCACGCGGTCGGCCTCCTCACCCCGGGCCGTGAGCATGATTACCGGGATGTCGAGACCCTTCGCGCGGAGCTCGCGGCAGACATCCCAGCCGCTCATGCCGGGCATCATGATGTCGAGGAGGACCAGGTCGGGCGCCTCGGACAACGCCAGGGCGAGCCCGCGCCGGCCGTCCGTCGCCGACAGCGTCTGGTAGCCCTCGAAGCGCAGGTTGTCCTCGATCCCCCGCACCATCTCCGGCTCGTCGTCCACGATCAGGATCCGCGGCACCGTTAGTCCTCTTGGGCGACGGGCAAGTAGAGGGTGAAGCGGCTGCCCTCGCCCGGGCGGCTCTCGACGCTCACGCGGCCCCCGTGGGCCTCCGCGATGTGCTTGACCAGCGCCAGACCCACCCCGCTGCCCCGGCTGCCCTGCGTCTCACTCCGTCCGATGCGATAGAACTTCTCGAAGATTCGCTCCACCTCGACCGCCGGGATGCCGATGCCCTCGTCGCCGACCTCGATGGCCACCCGGTCGCCCTCGGCCCGGGCGGAGACGGCGAGCCGCCGGCGCTCGCCCGAGTACTTGATGGCGTTGTCCACGAGGTTGCCCAGCGCCTGCTTGACGGCCGCTGGATCCATGGGCACGTCGGGCAGGTCGGGCGCCACCACCACATCGACTTCGAAGCCCCGCTGGGCCAGCGGGTAGCGGAACGCCTCCATCACGTCGTGGACCAGGGGCTCGACGGGGTGCGGGGCGATGTCGTAGCGCTGGCGCCCGCCCTCGATGCGCGAGAAGTCCAGCACGTTGTCGATGAGCCGCGTCAGCCTCTCGCTCTCCCGCGTGATGACGGCGTAGTACTCGCGCCGGGTCGCCTCGTCGGGGGCGCGCCCCAGCTCGAGCGTTTCGCCGAACATGCGGATCAGCGACAGCGGCGTCTTGAGATCGTGCGAGACGTTGGCGACGAAGTCGGACTTGAGCCGCGCCATCTCGGACTCGCGCCTGACCACGCGGTAGGTCGCGCCGAGGCCCAGCGCGATCACCACCAGGAGCAGCGCGAAGGCCGCCGTGAAGAGCATCGCCTGCCGCCTGACGCCGCGGATCGGCGAGACGCCGTCGGGCTGGTAGAGGGCCACGCGCCACGTGGGCAGCGCCTCGCCGAACGCCACGGTGAGGACGCGCTGCGCCCCTTCGACGGGGCGCGACGGGTACACCTGGTTGTCGGCGCGGTCCAGCACGACGAGCACGCTCGGCCCCTCGAGCCCGCCCAGGGTCTTGGCCAGGACCTCGCGCTTGACCGCCTCCTCGCTGCGTCCCAGGGCGGCGAGCACGGGAGCGCCGGAGGGCCCTGGCATGACGGCGGCCAGCACGACCTGGTCGCCCACGAGGAGGTGGCGGCGCCCGCCGCGCTCCCAGAGCCCCTGCGGGATTTCGAGCAGGAGGCCGGGGTAGGCATCGGCGCCGCCCGGCGGGTAGAGCACGCGGCCCCGGCGGTCCATCAGGCTGACGCGGTCGAAGAGGGGGTTCTTGCGGCTCCAGGCATCGAGGGATTCGGCGCGGAGGGCCGGGTCCATCAGGATAACCTGCAGGCTCGAAAGGCACTCCTCCTCGGTCTTGAGGATGGCCATCTCGACCTTCTCGGCGGCCATGGTGGCCATGTCGCGCGCCTGCTCGCGAAAGAGGAGCTCCGCCGAGGCCTGCCACTGGCGCAGCGAGACATAGCCGAGCACCGCCAGGACGGCGGTGGCGGCGATGACCGCCCCGAAGATAAGGAGGCGGGCCCGATTCACTTCTCCGCGAGCAGCTTCCTGATCAGCGCCTCGCTCTCCTCGTAGTTGCCTTCGCCGACATGGGTGTAGCGGACGACACCCTTCCTGTCCACCACCACCAGGGCCGGCCAGTAGTGGTTGCCGAAGCGCTTCCAGATGGTGAACTCGTTGTCCTGGACCACCGGGTAGGCGACCTTGAGATCCTTGGTCGCCTTGACCACCTTGTCGTACGGCCGCTCCCAGGTGAACTCGGGGGCGTGCACGCCGACGATGGTCAGGCCGTCCTTCTCGTACTTCCCGTGCCAGTCCCGCAACTGCGGGATCACGTTCTTGCAGTTGATTCAGCCGAATGTCCAGAACTCCACGGCCACCACGCGCCCGCGCAGCTTCTCGATGCTGAGGGGTTCGCTGTTGATCCACGGCCCGCCCGTGATCTCGGGCGCGGGCCGCCCGACCCGCGCCGTGAAGGCCTCAGGTCCGGGCGGCATGGCCAAGAACGCGAGCGCCGATACGAGCCCCGCCGCCGCCATCCGCGTCCCCACCGCTGTCCGCGTCCAAGGTCTCTTCATGGCCATGAGCCTACCGCCTCCAGGCGCTCGGGTGTCACGCCCCTGTCAATTCTACCCTCCGGGGCCCCGCCGGCGCCCCGGCTTAGAGGTTGGATAGCTCCGGGTAACCCCCTATACTGATAGATGGCGAGAGGGTGGGCACGGGCCCTCCCGGAACCACTGGCGCCATTGAGCAACACCCGAACAGGAAAGGTATTGGATGAGCGATGACAGGAAGTTGGCGATGTTCATGGATTTCGAGAACATCGTCCGAGGAGTGAAGGAAGCGCAGTACAAGCAGTTCGAGATCAAGCTGGTCCTCGAGAGGCTCGTCGAGAAGGGCAAGATCATGGTCAAGCGGGCGTACGCGGACTGGAACCGCTACGCCGAGTACAAGCGCCCCTTCCACGAGCACGCCATCGAGCTGATCGACGTCCCCCAGAGCCGCTACAGCGGCAAGAACTCGGCGGACATCCGCATGGTCGTGGACGCCATGGATCTGGCGTACGCCAAGCAGCACGTGGACAGCTTCGCGCTGGTTTCGGGCGACTCGGACTTCTCGCCGCTGGTCTCCAAGTTGCGGGAGAACGACCGCTACGTGATCGGGCTCGGGGTCAAGTCGTCCTCGTCGGAGCTGCTCGTCGGCAACTGCGACGAGTTCATCTTCTACGAGGACCTGATCCGCGACTCGAAGAAGACTACGGCGCTCCGCGGGATGCCGGAGAAGAAGATGGAGGCGATGGCGCAGCTGATCGAGGCCATCCAGGCGCTCCAGCGCGAGAACAAGGATACGCTCTGGGGCTCCATGGTCAAGCAGACCATGCAGCGGAAGAACCCCGCCTTCAACGAGTCCTACTACGGCTACTCGACCTTCTCGAAGCTCTTGGAAGAGGCGGCGAAGCAGAAGATCGTGACGCTGGAGAAGGACTCGAAGAGCGGGACCTACATCATCACCTCGGTCGAGGAAGGCAGAGCCGCGTAGCGCGCAACACGGCCGGCCGGGCTGAGCCGGGGCGCCGTCCCGTTTTCAGCCCGGCGGTCGATTGGTGATGACGACGACCTTGCCGCTGTCGCTGATGAGCGCCGTGACGATCCAGCTCACGGCGCTGACCGCGAGCGCGCCCAGCATGGCCGAGCCGAAGCCCGCCACGTGGAAGCCCTTGACCAGCGAGGCCACCAGCCAGAAGCAGAGCCCGTTGAGCACCAGCAGGAAGAGTCCGAGCGTCACGAGCGTGATCGGCAGCGTCAGGATGAGCAGGACGGGTCGGACGAAGGCGTTAACGAGGCCGAGGAGCACGGCCGCGGCCAGCGCCGGGACGATCCCGTCAACGCCGATACCCGGCAGGATGGACGCGGCGAGCATGATCGCGAGCGCGTTGACCGCGACCCGCACCAGGAATCCCATCTGCGCCTCCGTTCGGTGAACCGGCGAATCCGGAGCGTCTCGGCGTATACTGGTCGAACCGTGCGTCGATTCCATTATAGACCATTGCTCGTGGCGTCCCTGTGCGCGCCGCTCTTCTGGGGCGCGGCCTGCGCGGCCGAGACCCGCAGCGTGACCATCGACCCCGCGCTCGCACGCGGGGCCGCCGATGCGCCCGTCACCATCGTGGAGTTTTCCGACTACCAGTGACCCTACTGCAAGCGCGTCCAGCAGGTGCTGGACCAGGTGCTGCAGGAGTTCAAGGGCAAGGTGCGGGTCGTCCACAAGGACTTCCCGCTGCCCTCCCACGCAGGCGCGCTGCCCGCCGCCGAGGCGGCACGCTGCGCCGGGGCGCAGGGCGTCTTCTGGGAGTACCACGATCTCCTGTATCTCAGCGTGCCGGACTTCTCGCGCGACGACCTCATCCGCTACGCCGGCCGCCTCAACCTCGACCGCGACGCCTTCACCACCTGCATCGACACCCGCAGGCTCCGCAAGCAGGTGGAAGCCGACGTCGCAGAGGGCCACGCGATCGGTGTCCGGGCCACGCCCACCTTCGTGGTCAACGGCACGCCGCTCGTCGGCGCCCAGCCCATCGAAGCCTTTCGCGAGGCGGTTCGCGCGGCGCTGAAGGAAACCGGCGCCAAATAGCCGGCCCGAGGAGAATCCGCATGACGACGCCCCCCGTCAGCTTCTTTGCCGCCAGCGACAAGGTTCCGTGGGTCGAGCGGCGGCCCGGAGTCTTCTGGAAAACCCTCTGGGAGGACGCCGACGGCCGCCACAAGGCCGTCCTCATTCGCTACACGCCCGGCTCCGTCATCGCGCGTCACCGCCACATCGGCGACGAGCAGATCTGGGTGCTCGAAGGCGAGGTCGCGGACGACACGGGCGTCTGCACCGCGGGGAACTACGCTCGACGTCCGCCGGGCTGCGTGCACACGGTCACGAGTCGGGGCGGTGCGCTGGTGTTCGCGGTGATCTCAGGACCTACAGAACCCGCCTAGGTCGTCGCTGCCCGGGGTATCACGCCTCCTCTACGCGCCCCAGGTCGAGCGCATCGGTCAGTGTCTTGAGCAGGCAGAAGAGGCTCGCGCGCACGGTCTCGTCGTAGTCGCCGGCCGCCGTCCCGCCCTCGTAGAACACGGAGAGGATGTAGGCCGGCAGGCTCG
>ORMF010486011.1_pt1 | contig 35019 bp, 27 predicted proteins | sample 1779871 | NCBI WGS metagenome assembly ORMF01 (sample SAMEA104232316, study PRJEB22302) | groundwater metagenome | biome: forest; feature: aquifer; material: groundwater | place: USA | collected 2011-08-07 | depth 5.4 m
GGCGCTGTTTCTTCGAATCGCGCGCCGCCTGGGTGGGGGGGCCCGCCACGACAAGGTCCTGGGCCGAGGCGAACTCAGCCATGATTCCGTAAGTGGGAACGCGCTTCATTCGGCCTTCACCTCCGCCTCCGGCAGGAGTGTGCGCATTTCGAAGATGGAGATCATCGGCAGGATCCGAACGAAGAGGAACATTGCGGCCAGGAACATGCCGATGGTGCCGAAGTAGGTCATCCAGTCCCAACGCGTTGGGTAGTACATCCCCCACGACGACGTAAGGAAGTCGCGCGACAGGCTGAGCACGATGATGACGAATCGCTCCAGCCACATGCCCACCAGGATGACGAACGAGATCAGGAAGAGCCACACCGGGCTCGTGCGCATCTTGCGAACCCACAGCAACTGCGGGATGAAAATGTTGCAGACCAGCAACATCCAGTACAAGACAGCGTACGGGCCGTGCAGACGATTCCAAAGCAGAGTCTGGTCGTAGCGGTTGGCGCCGTACCAGCCCGTGAAGGCTTCGATCACATAGCCGTAGGCCACGATCCAGCCGGTGGCGAGCATGACCTTGGCGGAATTCTGGAGGTGGCGGTCGGTGATGAAGTCCTCAAGGCTGTAGATCTTGCGTATTGGGATCGCTAGCATCAACACCATGGCGAAGCCGGAGTAAATGGCGCCCGCGACGAAGTAGGGCGGGAAGATGGTCGTGTGCCAGCCGGGGACGATGCTGGTGGCGAAATCGAGGCTGACGACGGTGTGCACCGACAGCACCAGGGGTGTTGCCAATCCCGCTAGCAGCAGGTAGGCCGTCTCATAGCGATGCCAGTGGCGGGCGGAGCCGCGCCATCCCATGGCGAGCAGGCCGTAGCTCATCCGCGCGTATTTGTTTTCGGCGCGGTCGCGCAGCGTGGCCAAATCCGGGATGAGTCCAATGAACCAGAACAGGAGCGAGATCGTGAAATAAGTCGAGACCGCAAACACGTCCCACAGCAGCGGGCTGCGGAACTGCGGCCAGTAGTTCATGGTGTTCGGGTAGGGGAACATCCAGTAGGCGAGCCACGGACGACCGGTGTGCACCAGCGGAAAGATGCCCGCGCAAGCCACAGCAAACAGCGTCATGGCCTCGGCGAACCGGTTGATGGAGTTGCGCCAGGACTGCCGCAGCAACAGAAGGATGGCGGAGATGAGCGTGCCCGCATGCCCGATACCGATCCACCACACGAAGTTGACGATCGCGAAGCCCCAGCCGATGGGGATGTTGATTCCCCAAATGCCAGTGCCTTTAATAAACAAGAAGCCGAGCGCGAACAGCAACATCATCGTCACCAGGAAGCCGGCTCCGAAGCCGACGACCCACGCGAGCGAGGTCGGCCGCGTCAGTACGATGGAGCTGATCTTGTCGGTAATCGTGGCGAACGTATGCCCGGGCTCGATGACGGGCGCCCGCTTGTTCGCAACTTTGACTTCGTCCAGATGGTCTGCCATCTCTTGACCTGCGCTCCGCTTACGCTTCCAGTTCAGGGTTGGGGTTGCGAATCTCCGCCAAGTAGGTGGTGCGGGGTCTGGTATTCAGGTCGGCCAGCAACCCGTAGTTACGGTCGTGCGCCTTGAGCTTCGCCACCCGGCTGTTTGGATCGTTGATGTTGCCGAAGACGATCGCGTCCGCCGGACAGGACTGCTGGCAGGCAGTCTGCAACGAGCCGTCTTCGATTTTGAACTCGCGATTCTCGCGAACAGCTGCCGTTTCAGCGTCAATGCGGTGCCGGGTGATGCGCTGCACGCAGTAGGTGCATTTTTCCATGACGCCGCGGCTGCGCACGCTGACATCGGGATTGCGCATCATCTTGTACTGCGGAGTCTCCCAATCCTGGTAGAGCAGGAAGTTGAAGCGCCGCACCTTGTACGGACAGTTGTTCGAGCAATAGCGCGTCCCGATGCAGCGGTTGTAGACCATATCGTTCAGGCCTTCGCTGCTGTGGACGGTCGCGCCCACTGGACACACTAACTCGCAGGGCGCATTCTCGCACTGCATGCAGGGCACAGGCTGGAAATGGGCTTTGGGAGCGTCGCGGTCGCCCTGATAGTAGGCGTCGACCCGAATCCAGTGCATGTGGCGGCCGAGCGCCACTTGTTCTTTGCCGACCACGGCGATATTGTTCTCCGACTGGCAGGCAACGATGCAGTTGTTGCATCCCACGCAGGCGTTGAGATCAATGGTCATTCCCCAGGCGTCCGGTGACTTCTTATAGTCATAACCCGGATAGAGCGTGAGAGTTGCCGGCGGCTCGTCCTCCTTGGCGAACTTGGGTTCCTTGCGGTATTCCTCGAGCGTCGCTTCTCTGACCAGCGGACGAGTCGCGCCGTCGCCCGTATCCATGGTCTGGTAGCCCTGGGTGGAAGCAAGCTGATAGTGGTCTTCCGTCTTGATGAGCTTGCCGCCGGTCGCGAACCAGAGCGCGTTCGTCGTGCGCAGCGCGTAGGCGTCGAATCCGGCGCCGGTGCCGACGCGTCCCGCTTTGCGACGGCCGTAGCCGAGGTGCACGGTGACAGAATGATCGGGATGGCCAGCTTGGATCCAGACAGGGCCGGTGATCTTCCGTCCGCCCAACTCGAGCGTGACCACGTCCATGGTCTTAATGCCTTCGCGGTCGGCCATCCTCGGGCCAATCAGGACTGCGTTGTCCCAGGTCAGTTTCGACATGGGCTTCGGCAACTCCTGGAGCCATCCGTTGTTGGCGAATTGGCCATCGTAAACGGAGGGATCGCGGCGCAGATTGACCTCGAGACTGTTCGCGTCGGCGGCAGCTGCGGCGGGGAGTGAGAGGAGCTTCAGCGAAACCGCCTTCGGCGTGTAGGCCGAGCCCTCGATGAATCCATCATTTAGTGTTTTGCGCCACCATGCCTCGAACTCCGGACCAGCGTGCTGCTTCTGCCAGTGGCCGCGAACGATATCGTAGCCCGAGGCATCGGACACGCCGATCAGAGCCGACAGCATTTCGTGAGCGCTCTTGCCGGCATAGAGCGGCGCGATCAGCGGCTGAACGAGACTCAGCGTACCGTCATAGGCGCGGCCATCGCTCCAGGCTTCGAGATAGTGCGCCTCGTTGACGTTCCAGTGGCAGAGTTCCGCCGTCTCGTTCTCGTAGAGACCGTGGTAAATGCGTAGGGCGACCTTGGAATTTTTCAGGCAGTCGCCAAAGCCAAGATCTGCGGGCGCATCGTAAACAGGGTTGCCGCCCATGATGACGAGCAGATCCACATTGCCAGCGCGCATGTCGGAGACCAGGTCGCGGAGAGATTCCGTTTGGTTGACAGGGTTGGCGTCCACCGGGTCGGTGTAGACGACCGTTTTGCCGACATTGCCTAGCGCCACGTTCATGGCGTGGGCCAAGGCGTGCACGGCCGGTGGCTGATGGTCGCCGGCGATGATGACGCTCGCGCCCTTATGTTTCTGGAGTTCCTCAACGACGCTACCCACAAACTTCGCCTGCTCTCCGGAGGAAGCGGCTCCGCCGGCATTCACACCCAGCGCGGACGCAAGCGCTCTGGTGAAGCCTTCGATCTCCACCGCACGCAGCGGCAGGCGGTGATCGGCTTTCGCTCCGGCCGAGGATGGATTGCTCTCGACCACATACAGCCGGCTCATTTCCGAGTCGGGATTGCGCTTCTTGGCGAAATCGCGGACGTAGCGCACATTCCCCGGAAAGCCCGTGTAGAGAAAGTCGGCGTCGAGGGAAACAATCACAGCCGCGTTCTCGAGCCGGTATTGCGTCTCCAGCGCCTCGCCAAACGCCAGCTTTGCGCCCTCAAGGGCATTGTCGCGGTTCACCGGTTCGTAAACATGCCACTTCGCCTGGGGATACATCGCCAGGAAGGCGTGCGTCTGGTCTTTCAGTGTGGGCGAAGAGATGGTCTGCGTGAGAATGCGAATGCCCGCGCCACCTAATGCCTTCTGCACGGCGAGAGGGCCTCTGATCTCCTTCACGAACGCTGGCCAGGACTCCACATCACCGAGGTGAGTAATGGCCTGGGAGCGGTCGGGATCATACATCCCCAGGATCGAGGCCTGCGCGAATACGTCGGTGCCGCCCAGGCTCGCCGGATGCAGGCTGTTGCCTTCAATCTTGGTGGGACGGCCTAGATGGCTTTCGACCAGCAGCGGATTCGCATATCCGCTGAGCGTGAACGCGGTGGCGTAGTACATCGGGACGCCCGGAATGACCTGCTCTGGCTCGCGGACGTAAGGGACGATTTCCTGCAGGGGCAGCTTGGTGCACCCGGTCATGCCCGCCATGGCGAGAGAAGCGCCCATCAACTGGAGGAACCCGCGGCGGGAGACCGAATCGAGCCACTCCGAGGCGCCCTTGGGAAATTCGCGGTGCAGCATGTCCTGGAATTCGGGCGACCCCGCGAGTTCTTCCAGGCTGCGCCAGTACTCTGGCCCCTTCGTCTCCTTTAGCTGCCGCTGGACAGCGGCCCGGTCGATTTTCTTGCCGGGACAGACGTCTTCGCGTTTTGATTTACCGTTTTCCATTTCAGCGATGACAAGTGTTACAGCTGGTGATGTCCTGCACGGTACGCAGCCGGTATTTCTTCACCAGTGCTGAACCGAGCGAATCCTGGTCGGTATAACTAGTGCCGTCGACCTGTACCGGCAACGATGTGGTGGGCTGTTGGTAGCGCATGTTGAATACCTGCTCGCGCGGACGCAGAAATTTTTCCGGCGCACGGTGGCAGTTGAGGCACCACTCCATCTGCAGCGATGCCTCCTGGTACGTGAGCGGCATCTGGTCCACAGCCCCGTGGCAGTCATTGCAGCCAACGCCCTTGGCGACGTGAATGCTGTGGTTGAAATAAACGAAGTCCGGCAGTTGGTTGACGCGCGCCCACTGGAGGGACTCGCCGGTTCGGTAGCTGGCGCGAACGGGCTCAAGCATCGGAGCGTTCGTCCAAATCTGCGAGTGGCAGTTCATACAGGTCTTGGTGGGCGGAATGCCCGCGAAACTCGACTGCTCCACCGAAGTGTGGCAGTAGCGGCAGTCGATGCCCAGCCCAGTCACGTGGTGCTGGTGGCTGAAAGGCACGGGCTGCGACTTCCTCACGCCGGCGTAGGTGATGTAGGGCGAGCGCTGCAGCTGCGCCAGAATCCAGAATAGGGCGACCGCGACGAAGACCGGGCCGAACAGTGAGGCCCGGGAGATTGCATTGCTGCTGCGTGGAAAAATCTGCATGTATATCGCGTCTTCCGCTTGGCGGGATCGGTCGCGCCGCTCTCGGCTCTCCGCGTTGCTATGAATGCGTCACACTCGCGTGTGACCCTGGTTACTAAAACGGGTGATTATAGCAGTTGAATGGCTTTGGAATACCTTGCTTTTCAGTTTTTCTTTTTTCAATTTGGGAATCTGAATTCGAAGGGGGGAACCGCCGGTGTTCTTCGATACTCAAGAATCAAGACGGAGCGGGGGTTTTGCTGTCTTCGGCAAATTTCCCGATTTCGAACTCTTTAGCGCAGGTTCATGACCAAAAGTTTCGGTTCGGTCATCTCCTGGATCGCGTCGCGCAGGCCTTCGCGTCCCAAACCGGAGTCTTTGACGCCGCCATAAGGCATGTGCTCGACACGGAAGGTCGGCACATCGCCCGCGATGAGTCCTCCCACTTCCAGTTCCTCGTACGCCTGGAAAATGAGCTTGGCGTCCCGCGTGAAGAGCCCCGCCTGAAGGCCGTAGGGAGAATTGTTGGCCTCTTTCAGGGCCGAGGCGAAATCGTTGTAGGGCTCGACTGTCACGACGGGCGCAAAGATTTCCTGACAATTCACTTTCATATCCGGCCGCGTGCCGGTGAGCACGGTGGGTTCGAGCATTGAGCCCTTCCGCTTGCCGCCGCAAAGCAAGCGCGCGCCACCGCGAACCGCCTCCTGAATCCAATCGACAGCGCGGATGGCATCGCTTTCGCGAATCATCGGGCCGAGGTCGCTCGATTCATCCAGCGGGTCGCCCGCCTTCAGCTTGCTCACTCCCGCCAGCAGCAGGTCGGTGAACTTGCCATAAACGGAGTTCTCCACCAGGATGCGCTGCACCGAAATGCACGACTGTCCCGCGTAGGCAAACCCTCCGGTGACGCAGCGCTCGGCGGCATAGTTCAGATCGCAGTCGCTATGCACGATCACCGCGGAATTCCCGCCGAGCTCAAGAACAACCTTCTTCTTCCCGGTCTTATTCTTGATTGCCCATCCCACGGCAGCGCTTCCGGTAAAGCTGATGAGCTTGATGCGTTCATCGGTGACGAGCAATTCCGAATCTTCGTTCGAAAGCAGCAGCACGTTGAGTCCGCCATCGGGCCAGCCCGCCTGCTGCACTACTTCGGCCAGCAGCAAAGCGCTCAGCGGAGTCTGGGGCGCAGGTTTCAGCACCATCGAACATCCGGCGGCGATCGCCGGCGCGACCTTGTGCGCCACCAGATTCAACGGAAAATTAAACGGCGAGATCCCGGCAATGGGCCCGAGCGGAAAACGCCTGACGATACCCCACCGTCCGGCCGTGGACTGCTGCCAGTCGAGCGGCAAGTATTCGCCGTAGCCGCGAACCGTTTCCTCGGCAGCGATGTTGAATGTGAAGATGGTCCGCTCAACCTCAGTGCGGGCGGTCTTGATGGGCTTGCCCGCTTCCTGAGCCAGAGTACGGCTGAATTCTTCTTTGCGTTCCTGAACGCCGGTGGCGATCTGGCGAAGAACGCGCTGCCGCTCGAAAGCAGGCAACCGGCGGGTGGTTCCAAAAGCCTTGACCGCAGCCGCGATGGCGGCGTCGGCGTGCTCGCGGCGTCCCCGATAGACGCGGCCGACCACGGCGCCGTCGTAGGGCGCGCGAACCTCGACGATGTCGCCCTCTTCCAGCCACTTCCCATCCAGAAAAAATCCGTAGGTCGCGACTGGAGTGATCGTCATCTCGGCCATGGCTGTCCTCCCCGGAGCAATGGACGATTATAGAGCTTCGGGGCGGGCGGGCCCGCCGACGCTACTTTCCAGTCTGCGGCTTGAACCGTTCGTCCACCTCAACCTGGTACCCGGCCACCAGACGATTCGTCTCATTGGCCATGCCGACCACCGACATCAGTTCCTTGAACTGCGCGTCGGTCAGCCCCTTGTTGCGGGCCGAGGCCGTGTGCGAAGCGATGCAGTACTCGCACTGGTTCGTCACCGAGACGGCGACATAGATCATCTCTTTCGTGAGCGGATCGAGCGCTCCGGGCGCCATGATCTGCTTGATGTCTTCCCACGTCCGCTTGAGCAAGACGGGGTCGTGGGCAATGGCCTTCCAGAAATTGTTGATCCAGTCGGTCTTGCGCGTGGCCATGATGTCGTCATAGATGGCGCGGACTTCGGGGCTGGCATGATCGTATTCAATGAGTCCAAACAGTGACATGAAACTCCTCCCAATTTCTGAAGCATTTGAAAGTAGCGCCGCCGCCCCGGCGGCGCTACAACCTACGAAATCCAGTCGAGAACCTTGTAGTATGCCCCCGCGAACGGCAGGAACCACGGCTTGCCGTTGTAGAGTCCAAGCGGCGCTCCAGGAAACGGGATCTCGGCAAACGGATTGTCGGTCTTCCCTTCCGCGATCCACTGCGCCATCCTCTGTCCCTGCCAGGTGGCCATGGCCACGCCGTGCCCCGCGTATCCGAGGGCAAAGTAGATTCCATCCATCTGTCCGGCATGCGGCATGATGTCGAAACAGAAATCGAGCGTCCCGCCCCAAACATATTCAACCTTGGTATCGCGCAACTGCGGATAGACCGAGATCATCCCGCGCCGCAGAATCTCGGCGCTCTGCCGGATAGTCCGATCGGTTTCCGGGAAAAACGCGGCACGGCCCCCGAACAGCATCCGGTTATCGGGCGTGAGGCGGAAGTAGTAAAGATAGTTCTTGGAATCGTAGATTTGCCGGTTACAAGGGCTGAGCTCGCGGGCCAGAGCGTCGGGCAAAACTTCGGTCGTGATGATAAATGAACCGATGGGGATGATCTTCTTCCGCAGCGCGGGAGTCGCGGCCCCCGTGTAGCCGCTCGTCCCGACGAGCACGTTGCGCGCCCGGAAGCTGCCGCACGAGGTAGTAAGCCGGAACCCTGGCGTACCATTCTGCGAATCGCGCTCGATGTTTTGCAGCTTCGTATGTTCGAAGATCGACGCTCCGGCGCGCATCGCGGCCGCGCCGAGTCCCGCAACGTAGCGTGCAGGGTTGAGGCCCGCGCTGATTTCGTCCACCATCCCGCCGTAATAGATGTCGGAACCGATCTCGCAGCGCAGTTGATCGCGCGGCACGATCCGCAATGGATGATTGAACTCGCGGGCGATGACCTCCACCTGCCGGGCATAGTCGTCGAAGTGGCTCTGCTTGCAGGCGACTTCCAGATGCCCGGTGCGGGCAAAGTCGCAGGCAATGCTTTCTTCTTTGACGATGCACTCCACGCAGTCGATCGTGTCGAGCGAAGCCGCGTACATCCGGCGCGTGAGGTCGCGGCCATACTTTGAGATCAACTGGTTGACGCCCAGCTTCAGGCCAGTGAGCACCATGCCGCCATTGCGCGAACTTGCGCCCCATCCGATCGTTTCGGATTCCAGCACAACGACTTTCACGCCCCGTTTGGCAAGGGCGAGAGCGGCCGAGAGCCCGGTGAATCCGGCGCCAATGACGGCGACGTCGGCACTCTCCGGCAGTGGCTGCGGCGGAGGAGTGGGCATCTGGACGGTGGTCAGCCAGTAGTTGAGTTCCTGGGGCATGCTGTCGAAAAACCTTGAACCACAGGGGTCACGGAGGAACACGGGGGGAGACTCCGTGACCTCCGTGCTCCCCGTGGTTAGCTCCTTATTTCGCACCCGCAGACAATCCTCCCGAATTGCTCAAGGCATGTTGAGCGCTACAGCACTGCTGTCTCGTGAATCATCCGTCTTTCCGCGAAGCGCGAGAAATTCAAGAGAGACGCATCGATAAGGTCGGTCTTCCCGTTCAGAATCAAATCGCTCAAGATTTTCCCCGTTGCCGGCGCGTGCATCACGCCGTGCCCGCTGAAGCCGTTGGCAAAGAAAAAGCCCGGCACCTCCGGCGATTCCCCCAGAATCGGATGATGGTCCGGCGTCATTTCATACAACCCCGCCCACGCGCGCTTCGGATTCACCGCAACATTCTCGAACACCGGCACGCGGTTGGCCGCTCGCGTCAATATCTTCTCAATGAACGTAGGCTCGAAGTCGGTCTTATCACCCGGAGTCTCTTCCGGATCGTTCCACGCCAGCAGAAACCCGCGGCTTTCCGGGCGAAAGTGAAAGCCGTTCGACATATCAATGATCATCGGCGCGCTGTGCGGGAACTGGTCGAAAGGCTCGGTCGGCACCAGCATGCGGCGCAACGGTTCGACCGGCAAATCAATCCCAACCATCTTCGCGATCCCAGCGGACCAAGCCCCGGCGCAGTTGACGACCGTCCGCGCTGAAACTGTATCCCGGGTGGTCGCGACTTCGAAACTGCCGTTGCGGCGGGAAATTCCGGTCACCGTCGCGTTCTTCCACAGAGTGGCACCATGGTCCGAAGCCCAGGTCATGAAGCCGATCATGGCGCTGTAGGGATCGACGAAACCGTCAGTCGAACAAAAGCTGCCGCCGACAATGTCATCGGCGCGCAGTTGCGGAAACAGGTTGCGGATCTCGTCGCCCGACACAAGCCTCACATTCTTCAGCCCCATGGCAACCTGCTTTTCGTAGTTCGCCCGCAGGTAGGCCCTGTGCTTTTCGCTGGTGGCGCAGAAAAGATATCCCTGGGGACGGTAGTCGCACGGGTAGCCCAGCCGCTCCTCGAAACTCGCGTAGAACGGGATCGAGTAGAGCGACATCTGAATGTTGACCGGCGTCGAGAACTGCGCCCGCACGCCGCCCATACTCTTGCCGGTAGATCCCTTGCCCTGCGCGGTCTCGCGCTCGATCACGAGCACGTTCTTACAACCGGCAGCGACCATGCGATAGGCGATGCTCGACCCGACAATGCCTCCGCCGATGATGGCGACGTCTGCGGTGTGCATGATGCGGGAGCAACCCGGGTCTGCTTTTCCTAGGAGAACAGCGCACCCATACCTGCTCCAACCAGGGACAAAATCAGCCACCAGCCGAAGACGATGACCAATGCCGTGCCCCGCTTCACCTTGCTCACACAAGTGAAACCAATGGCTGTGAGGACCAGAGTCCAGATCAGGAAGACGTCAAACGACGAGGCTAAACCGTAGAGAAACGGCGAATCCGCCGGATTCAAAAAATACCCGGGATTGGTCGCGACGGGGTTCTGAAATGTAAACGAGTCCGGACTGGCGCCCGTAATCAGCGACAAGATCGCCAGCGAAACACGTAACAGACCTGGCAAGCCGGCATACATCACAATCGCGAGCGCCACTTTGAAGGAGATGTCGGCACCAGCAGCAAACTTGAAAGTGCCAAACAGCAGCGCCGCAATGATGAGGAGGATGATCAAATTAATCACGGGAAACCCGTAGGCAATCACCTTGGTGACCTTCTCTCCTTGCTGCATTTGTTGCTCGCGCTGGTCAGCGGGCAAGCTCTCCAGTCGCGCCTGCTGCTTGGGTTGCGCCCGCATCTGGTTTTCCATGGCCTTGCGGAACCCGACTTTCTGCCCACCTACGTAAGCGAACGCGACCGAGAAAACCACCATCAGCAAAAACGGTCCCCACCAGCTGGCATTCCTTCGCAGGTCGGTAAACGTCTTGCTGGGCGCAAAGAAAGTGTTCAGGACACGCGCTGGTTCCGATAACTGTGCGGTTTCGGCAGCCGGGGCAGGCGCCGGTGGTACGGGCATAGCAGCCATTTGAAATCACCTCCGAGATCTTTTCGGGGATGGATTGTAGTCTGTGAGCGAATGCTAGGCAAGCGTTCGCTTCGGACTGAAGTGGTCAATTTGAGTAGTTGGATCGGGCAGAAATAATCAGCCCCGGGTACGTCTTTGCGATCTTTGCGCCTTTCCTTTGCGACCTTTGCGGTCAAAAGCTCTTAACCGCCAAGGCCGCGAAGCTTTCGCAAAGTTCGCAAAGGGACCCACTATCCCCGCTTGGACCATTGGCTCGGTCACAAGTTCGCAGCAATCTCCGGTGTCGCCGCCAGCAGACTGCTGGTATACGCGTGCTGGGGGCGCCCGGTGATCTGCGCTGTCGATCCGACCTCGACGATCTTCCCCCGATACATCACCGCAATCCTGGTCGAGAGATAGCGCACCACCGGCATGGAATGGGAAATAAATAGATAGGTCAGTCCGAAGTCGCGCTGCAACTGGCGGAGCAGGTTCACAATCTGGGCGCCCACGCTGACGTCGAGCGCCGAAACCGGCTCGTCGGCCACAATGAACTTCGGACGCAGCGCGAGGGCGCGGGCGATCCCGATGCGCTGCCGCTGGCCTCCGGAAAATTCGTGCGGGTAGCGCCGCACGGCGGATTCGTCGAGGCCAACCGCACGCAGCAACTCGCTCACTCGCTGGCGACGGGCTGCGGAGCCCATCTTCTCGTGGATGATCAGCGGCTCAGCGATCACGTCTTCCACGCGGAAGCGCGGGTCGAGCGAACCGAACGGATCCTGAAAGATGATCTGCATGTCGCGGCGAAGGCGGCGCAAATCCGAACCGCTCGCCCTCAGCAAGTCCCTGCCGTCAAAGAGAATCGCACCGCTGGTAGGCTCGATGAGACGCAGAATCAGCCGCCCCAGCGTGCTTTTGCCCGAGCCCGATTCCCCCACCAAACCAAGCGTCTCGCCCTCCTGAATAGCAAGCGAAACATCGTCCACCGCGCGCACCTCGCCCGCCCGCCGGCCGCCGAAAGCAGACTCGCTCAGATCGAATATCTTGGTCAGGTTGCGGACTTCGAGCAGGGGCACCGATCACCTCTTCAAGGCTATCTGCTGAATACGATCCACTACGATGCGAATGCGCTGTTGGCTGACCGCGTCGGGCAACAAGTGCCCCGGGAGAGCTTCTCTGAAATCGCGATCTGCCAGCAACGCCGAAAACTCATCGCTCAGATACTGCCGCAGCAGAAGGTCTGCCTGCCACACTTCACTGACGATTTCTGGCCTGCCATCGATCACCGTGACAATATCCTCGAGATCATGGCTCATCCGGTAATCATGGCGTCCGCGGCCGCGAAAAGCTTCCAGCTTGGTGGCCAGGCAGTAAGGAGCGGTGATGAGACGGATTTCGAAATCGCTAATCCGCGCAGTTTGGGCACTTTCAAGAGCCGGACGGTACCAGCGATTGCTAAAGCCGAGGATCGAGGGGTCGATCGGCATCAGGTCGAGAACCAGATCTTGGTGAATCCACCGGCAAATGGGCGCCCCTTCCGCGTGCGACGGCTGAAAGCCCAGATGCCGCAAGCGCTCCTCCAGAACAGCCAACTCCGCATGCGAAGCGATGTCCGCGATAGCATCGACGTCGACGGTGGGACGGATGGGCGCTGCTCCGGGATCGGTGATCAGCAACCCGGCGGCGCAACCACCCACGAATACGATTTGATCGAGCAAAGGAGCGAGTTTCCCCACGGCCGTCAGAAGCAACGCCGCATTCGGATTTTGCGGTGGGTTCAATGGGAGTCGATCCTGGAGGTCAACTCGCGAATCGCAATCTCGCGCTCGCGCGCTCTTCCATCGCGAATGGCGTCCACGAGAGCCAGCAACTCGTAGAGTTTGGGGTCGCGCTGAGCTGCCGCAGGCACGTTCTTATAGAGAGGGGAAAACTCCGTTCCACGAACAGAACCCTCGGCGTAAGGCCAGACCGGAGGAGGATCGAAGGACTGTGCAAGGTGCTCGTTCAGGGGAGGAGCCGCGTGGGCCGTGGGCTTTCCGCGCACCAGTCCCCCGCGGTGAACGGGAAACGCATACTTTACGCCATGCACCAGGAATTCTTTCAGATTGGCCCGGTTCGGTGCGAAAGGTTGGACGTAGTCCCCCGAAGGTGGCGGCATGGGAGACCTCTCCAGCAGGTGCGCGACCTCGGCTCGATCAACGGATCGGAATACCTGAGATGGACTCATCGACAGTTCCTGAGCCAGCTCCGCGTAGGTCCAGCTCTTCGGTGGGGAAGCCAGGAACTTCAGCACTACTACCACGTCTTGGGGGCGCAAATCCATGATCGTATTCTATATTCTGGAATATGGAATGTAAATATCATCCTTATGTTAACATGTGTATTAATAAGATATTCCATATTCCGGAATATGGAATGAAGCGCTTATTGATCAGCCCGCCACCAGCGGCACCGCCGCCAGCGCCGCCAGCATTCCCACCGTCTTGCTGCGGCTGAAGTGCTCATGCAGGAAGAACCGCGCCAGCAGCACGGTAATCGCAGGGTAAAGAGAGCTGAGCACCACCGCCGCATCCAGGCGTCCGGTTTGAGCAGCGCGAATGAAGAGGGCGCTGCCGGTGATATCGAAGCACCCCGTAACTACCGCGATGACGACAATTTGCCTGTCCATCGCGCGCAGATGTTTTCCCACCACAACGAACAGGCCCGTCATCAGGAAGGAAGCAACCCTGGAACAGAACGCGATCCACAAAGTAGAGGCGTCCCCCGCCTGCTTGATGCACAGGTAGAACCCGGCAAAGCCTACACCGGCGAGCACTGCCAGGCCCAATCCTTCGGGACGGCCCCCGCCATCTTCCTCGCGCGAGATCAGCCAGACGCCGATCCCGGCTACAACAAACCCGAAGACATGGCGATTCCCGGGGAAGCCTTCCACGAAAGCCGTCACGACAGTCGGGATGCCCGCCCCGAGCACAGCCGCCACCGGCGCAGTCAATCCCATTTTCCCGCTTGCCAGCGCGCGATAGAACAGGGCAAGCGAGACGCCTCCGACCGACCCGGCGGCGATGCACCAAAGCACACTTGTTCGGCCTGGAAATGGCGCATGAATCAGCAGCGCCAGTGAACCCATCAAGACGACGCCGCTGAGATGCACCACCGCAGTAAAAAGAAATGCGTTGGCCCGGCGCGCGCCCACGCCACCGAGAAAGTCGCTGGCTCCCCAGATCCCCATCGCCGTCAGGCTGTAAGCGGCAGGAAGATATGCGACGGGTATGGGCATGGGGATTTGAGATTAGCACGGAAGATATTTACGAAGGGCCGCGTCCATTCGCTGGAGGTAGAGACGCGGCTTGCCGCGTCTCACCCTTTAAGCGGTGACCATCTGCGGCTGAGCTTTCCCTGTGAGCAGTTGCCGCAAGACGTACTGCAGAATGCCGCCGTTAGCGTAGTAGAGCGCTTCCTGCGGAGTGTCAATGCGAACGGTGGCCTTGAACTCGGCGGTCTTCCCACCCTTCACGCGCACCGCAATCTGACTACCGGCGGCAAATTTTTCGACGACCTCCTGGATGCCCGCGATCTGGAACACCTCTTCGCCGGTCAACTTCAACGATTCGGCATTCTCTCCGGGCAGGAACTGCAACGGCAGAATGCCCATGCCCACCAGGTTGGAGCGATGAATCCGCTCGTAGCTTTCCGCGATCACCGCGCGCACGCCCAGCAGCCGCGGCCCCTTCGCCGCCCAGTCTCGCGACGACCCGGAGCCGTATTCCTTGCCCGCCAGAATAACGAGCGGAACCTTCTCAGCGCGATACTTTTCAGAAGCCTCGAAGATCGTCATTTCGGCGCCGTCCGGTAAGTGGCGCGTGAACCCGCCTTCGGTCGCCACCATCTTGTTGCGCAGGCGGACATTGGCGAAAGTTCCCCGAACCATGACTTCGTGATTGCCGCGGCGCGACCCGTAGGAATTGAAATCGGCCGGCTGCACGCCGTGCGCGATCAGGTACTTGCCCGCGGGGCCGTCTTTCTTGATCGATCCGGCAGGCGAGATGTGATCGGTCGTCACGCTGTCGCCGAGTACGGCCAGCACGCGCGCGTTCTTGATGTCCTCAACCGCCGCCGGCTTCAGCGTCATGCCATCGAAGTAAGGCGCCTGGCGTATGTAGGTGGAATCCTTCTCCCAGGCGTAGGTTTCGCCTTTGGGGACCGGCAGAGAACGCCAGCGCTCGTCGCCGGCGTAAACCTCCGCATAACTCTTGCGAAACATGTCCGACGAAATCGAACTCGCCATCGTCTGCTCAACTTCCAGTTGCGAGGGCCAGAGGTCGGCAAGATAAACGGGTTGCCCCTCTTTGTCCTTTCCGACCGGATCTTTGCGAAGATCGACATCGATCCGTCCCGCCAAAGCAAACGCCACGACCAGCGGCGGCGACATCAGGTAGTTGGCGCGAACTTCGGAGTTGATACGCCCCTCAAAATTGCGGTTCCCCGAAAGCACCGAAGCGACGACCAGTTCCTTTTCTTCGATGGCTTGCGAAACTTCCGCGGGCAGCGGACCCGAGTTTCCAATGCAGGTCGTGCAGCCGTAGCCCACGAGATGAAACTTCAGCTTCTCGAGATAAGGCGTCAGGCCAGCTTTGTCGAGGTAGTCGCGTACCACTTTCGACCCGGGTGCGAGCGAAGTCTTGACCCAGGGCGGAGTAGCCAGCCCCTTCTCGACCGCCTTCTTCGCCAGCAGCCCCGCCGCGATCATCACGGATGGATTCGAAGTATTGGTGCAACTGGTAATCGCTGCGATCACAACGCTGCCATGTTTCAGCGCCGACTTCACATCCGTCGGAACGTGCTCGTGGACGTTCGGGTCTTCGACACCCACTGCGGCGGGATTCCCGCCTTCCTGCTCCCAATTGTTGGGGGCGACGCCGGGCGACACCGCGGCCGCCCCCTTCGCCTTCGGCTTGATCAACGAAGGTAGCGCCTGCGCGAACGACTCTCCGGCCTTCGAAAGCGCAACCCGGTCCTGCGGACGCTTCGGCCCCGCGAGACTGGGCTCAACAGTGGCCAGGTCGAGGCTCAACAACTCAGAGTATTCCGCTTCGGGAGTACGCGCATCGTGGAACAGTCCTTGCTCGCGGGCATAGGCCTCCACCAGCGCAATCTGCTCGTCGCTGCGTCCGGTGAGCTTCAGGTAGCGCAGGCTCTCCTTGTCGATCGGGAAGATTCCGCAGGTAGCGCCATATTCCGGCGACATGTTCGCTATGGTCGCGCGATCGGCGAGCGGCAGATCCTGCAATCCCGGGCCGAAATATTCGACAAACTTGCCGACCACACCGTGCTTGCGCAGCACTTCGGTGATGGTGAGGACGAGATCGGTTGCCGTGGCGCCCTCGCGCAGCCGCCCCGTGAGCTTCACGCCCACGACGAGTGGAATAAGCATCGAGACTGGCTGCCCCAGCATGGCAGCTTCGGCTTCGATCCCGCCCACGCCCCAACCGAGCACGCCGAGCCCGTTCACCATCGTCGTATGCGAATCCGTTCCAACCAGCGTGTCGGGATACGCCGTGCGCTTGCCGCCCTCTTCGTGCACGAACACCACGCGCGCCAGATATTCGAGATTGACCTGGTGAACGATCCCCGTATCCGGCGGCACGATGGCAAGATTGCGGAAGCCGGTCTGCCCCCAGCGCAGAAAGGCGTAGCGTTCTTTGTTGCGCTGGAATTCGAGCAGGGCATTCATGTCAAAAGCATTGGGCGTGCCGAATTCGTCCACTTGCACGGAGTGGTCAATCACCAGTTCCGCGGGCTGGAGCGGATTGATGAGCTTCGCGTCTCCGCCGAGGCGCTTCATGGCGTCGCGCATCGCAGCCAGATCCACGACGGCCGGCACTCCGGTAAAGTCCTGTAGCAGAACGCGGCTCGGGGTAAACGCAATCTCTTTTTCTGGCTTCGAGTTCTTGTTCCACGCCGCGAGCGCGTGGATTTCTTCCTTGGTCACATTGCGTCCATCTTCGGTCCGGAGCAGGTTTTCCAGCAGAATCCGCAGCGAGAACGGCAGGGGCTTCGTCGAGATGCCCTGCTGGTCGAGGGCGTCGATCCGGTAAAGGTCGTATTCCTTGTCGCCGACCTTGAAGGTGGCGTGGGCGCCAAAGCTGTTGAGTGACATGAAGCCTTCCTGCTATATGGATGCGAGACCGCGAATCCCGGCCTCAGAATGCTGCTCTGATCAAACTTGAATACCTTAGTTTATTCCTTAGAGAGCGGATTGTGTATGCGGCCGGGAGGCGGGCACCGCCCATTCGCGCGAACAGGAATGCCCGGATTGCCGGTCATGTTCTCATTTCGCCCGGAGGAGCAGCACCGGCGCGCTGATACTGTGCTGGACCCGACTGGCCGTCGTGCCGAGAAAGACATCGGCCAGGAAGCGATGTCCGTGTGTGCTCATGGCCACCAGGTCGCAACCCTTCTGCTTGACCCACTTGATGATCTCATTCGCCGGTTCGCCGTAAGCCAGTTCGGCCTGTGCAGGAATGCCAATGGATTGGAACTCGGCCCGCACTTTTTCCAAATAGGCAGTGTCTTGGGTGATCTCCGGACTGACCGCGTCCGGGCCATAGGTTCTGGCGGCCCATCCATCGGCCACGTGCAGCAGTACCAAACGGCTGTGCGCGAGCTTCGCGAGCTGTTTGACGTGTTCAATAATCGCCCGGTCAGTCGGCGTGCCGTCCAATGTTACGAGAATGGTGTGGTACATGATTGCGTCGCTTCTGTGATTCCGGACTCACCCGCCGACAATGACCTGCCACGCAGCTTTGAGCGAGTCCGGCAGGCCGTAGAGGTCCATTGTGGTGATCAGAATAGCACTGGCCCAACCACCAGCGAGCAGGAACCAACCGTTCTTCCACGTCCCCATGCGCTTGCGGGAGCTCGTAAAGTGCAGGAGCGGAAACATGGCGAATGGAAGCTGAAGGGCCAACACCACTTGGCTCAAAGTCAGCAGATCGGTAACGCTACCCTCGCCCCGCAAGCCGATGATGAACACCGCCGGCAGGATGGCTAGCGTGCGGGTGATCAGCCGCCGCACCCAAGGTTTGATTCGCCAGTGCATGAAGCCTTCCATCACAACTTGCCCGGCCAGCGTGCCCGTGATGGTGCTGCTCTGGCCGCTTGCCAGGAGCGCCACCGCAAAGAGCGTGCTCGCAGCAGCCGTCCCCAACAATGGCGCCAACGTCAGATAGGCGACCCGAATCCAATCGCTGTCGGCGCTGAACTTGACCACCTGCCCGCCCGAGACGGTCACGCTTTCCTTCCCAAAGAAGACCATCGCTGCGAGCACCAGAATCGCCGCGTTGACGAAGAAGGCGACGGTCAGAGCGACGATTGAGTCAATGGTGTTGAAGCGGATCGCGCTCCGAATGGACGGTTCGTCCTTCTGTAGCTTGCGGCTCTGCACCAGGGCCGAGTGCAGATACAGGTTGTGGGGCATCACGGTCGCGCCAATGATACCGATGGCGATGTATAAAACCCCGGCTTGACGAAAGTGCGGCGAAACTAGTGCTCGCCCCATTTCCAGAAAACTGGGTTGGGTCTGCGGGAGGACGAAAATCTCGATGAAGTAGCACCCGCCGATGGTCGCGATCAGCAGCAGGACTACGGCCTCGATGGTGCGCATCCCAAACCGCTGCAAGGCCAAGAGTAGTAGCACGTCCAAGCCCGTGATGATGACCGCCCATAGCAAGGGAATGTGGAACATCAAGTTGAGGGCTACCGCACTCCCGAGCACCTCCGCCAAGTCGCAGGCGCCAATGGCCACTTCGCTCATCAGCCAGTTGGGCCAACGGGTCCAGTTGGGATACCAGTCGCGGCAGCATTGGGCGAGATCCTTGCCGGTGACCACGCCCAATCGGGCGGAAATTACCTGCATGAAGATCGCCATCAGGCTGGCGAGGCCCACTACCCACAAGAGCCCGTACTTGAAGTTTGCGCCGCCTTGCAGGTCGGTTCCCCAGTTGCCAGGGTCCATGTAGCCGACGCTGACGAGGATCGCCGGCCCCACGAATGCCCGCCACTGCTCCCAAAATCCCGCCTGGTGGTGCGGCACCTCGACGGAACTGTGCACGCCTTCCAAGGACACGTAGCCGCTACCTTGAGCGCCGGAGGGCGACAAGCCCGACCCGGCCGGTGCGTTCCTGTCCGTTGGTCCTTCTGCCTTGCTCATCCTCTGTGCTTCCGAGAGAACCCCGAGTCAACTGGAGTATACACTATTATGTTAACGATAGTTAATTATAAAGGACGAGAGGGCAGTGGAGAAACCCACACTTTGTCGGCTGCGGGCCGGCCTAGAACCATCGTGCGCTCGGCAGTCCGGATAGAGAGCGTCTTGTCGTAGTTACGCTCGATCAAGCTGAGCTTTGCTCCGGGCCGGATGCCGCGGGCCTCCAGAAACTCCAACAGGTGCCGGTCGCGTTCGTAGATGCCACTTACGGCGTAACGCTTTCCGGCTTCCGCTTCTGAGAGCAGCACCAGCCCGCGCTGTCGCCGGCTGGCGGGACTCTCCACCTCGCTCAGATTCCCATGCGGACAGGCGCCCCCGCGTCCTAAGCGAGCCAGCAGCTTGGCTTCAAAGTCGGGGGACACCGCATGTTCCAGGCGCTCGGCCTCGTCGTGCACTTTCCACCATTCCATGCCGAACATTTCGGCCAGCATGCGCTCAATCAGATGATGCCGGAGCGTGAGCTTGCGGGCGATGCGCCGTCCGACGGCAGAGAGAGCGACCCGGCCGTCGGTCTGCACCCGCACCAGCCCATCTTTCTTGAGGCGCCGCAGAGCCATCGTCACCGCCGGCGGCGACACCTTGAGCCAGTGCGCCAGCGTTGCCGAAATGACCGACTCGCCCTCGCTCTCGGCCTCGTGGATGGCCTTGAGGTAGTCCTCTTTGGAAACGGTGATCACGTGGGCAGTATAAACGCTGGGGTTAAGCATAGTTAACGGAAAGATTGCAGAGGTCAGAGGTTAGATTGCAGAGGTAAAGACCTCCCAATCTCCTCCTCGTGCCTGCATCAGCTTTACTTCTGCAATCTAACTTCTGACTTCTGCAATCGGCTTTTTACCTCTGCAATCTGACCTCTGACCTCTGCAATCCACTATCTTCCTTCCGTTTGACATCATCACGCCACGCCCCTACCCTTGATTGTCCCGAACTATGAAGGTCCTCGTCATCGGCGGTGGAGGGCGCGAACACGCGCTGGTATGGAAGCTCCGGCAATCGCCGCGGGTCGCGAAGATTTACTGCGCGCCCGGAAACGGTGGCATTGCCGAAGAAGCCGAGTGCATCGCGGCCGACATTAAGAGCCTGGACTCGCTGCTGGAGGTCGCTAACCGCATTCAGCCCGATCTCACGGTGGTCGGCCCCGAACTGCCCCTGATGCTCGGCGTGGTGGACGAGTTCACGCGTCGCGGCTGGCGCACCTTCGGCCCCACGAAAGCGGCGGCGCAACTGGAAACCAGCAAGGGCTTCGCCAAGGAGTTCCTGCAGCGGCATCGCATCCCCACCGCGCACTACGCGATCTGCAATTCCATGGACGAAGTGCGTGCGAACCTGCACCACTTTCATCCGCCGGTGGTGGTGAAGGCCGATGGGCTAGCCGCCGGGAAGGGCGTAGTCATCGCCAAAAGCAAAGACGAAGCCTCCGCCGTAGCCGGCGAGATGCTCAGCGGCAAAATGCTGGGCGAGGCCGGCGCCCGCGTGGTGCTGGAAGAATTCCTGCAAGGCGACGAACTGTCTTTCCTGGTGGTGAGCGACGGCGAACGCGTCGCGCCGCTGGTGGCCGCGCAGGATCACAAACGTGTCGGCGACGGCGACACCGGGCCGAATACCGGCGGCATGGGCGCATACACCACTCCTACGATCATCGACGACCAGATGCGCGATTGGCTCGTGAACCACGTGGCGCGCCCGGTCGTGGCCGGCATGAAAGCCGAAGGCGCGGAATACAAGGGTGTGCTGTACTGCGGTCTGATGATGACTGCGCGCGGCCCGATGGTGCTCGAGTTCAACTGCCGTTTCGGAGATCCAGAGACGCAACCGATCCTGATGCGGATGGAAAGCGATCTGATCGAGGCCATCGAGGCCTCCATTGACGGCCGCACCAGCGATGGCGACTTCAAGTGGTCCGCGGATTCCGCTGTGTGTGTCGTAGTGGCCTCCGGTGGATATCCCGGGACGTACGAGGCTGGCAAGAAAATCATCGGCCTGGAAGAAGTTGCGAAAATCGAGGGTGTAAAAGTGTTCCACGCCGGGACATCGCGACGCGATGGGGGCTTTTATTCTTCCGGCGGAAGGGTATTGGGCGTGACGGCGCGGGCCCTGGAACTCCCGGCGGCGGTCCAGGCCGCGTACCAGGCCGTATCCACCATCGGATTTGAGGGCGCTCATTATCGCAAAGACATCGCGGCAAGAGCGCCAAAACGGTAAGCTACTCCTGCGAGGTGCAACGAAATGAAGAAACGCCTGTTTTTTCTTCCGCTGTTCGCTTCCGCCCTGGCTTTCTCTGCGTTCTTGCGCACGACCGGCGCGGATGATGTCAGGACGGTACAGATGCTAGCGCTGATTGCAACCGGCATGGGGCTGGGGGTGGCTCTGGCGCATCTGAAGGTCATGCTGGGTGCGAGATCGCAAAAGTAAGGACCACTGGAGACGATTCGTCAAACATGAGTAAACCACTGGTTTCGATCGTCATGGGCAGCGACTCCGATCTGGAGATCATGCGCGAGGCCGGCAAGGCTCTGGATGAATTCGGCATTGCGTACGAGATCGACGTGGCCTCGGCACACCGCTCCCCCGACCGCACGGCGGACTACGCGCGGAAGGCCGCCGGACGCGGCATTCGCGTGATCATCGCCGGAGCGGGCGGCGCCGCGCACCTGGCGGGAGTCATTGCAGCTCATACCACGTTGCCCGTCATTGGCGTCCCGATTCCATCCACTTCTCTGCAAGGCTTGGATTCACTGTTGGCTACGGTCCAAATGCCGGCGGGCATTCCCGTGGCGACGGTCGCCATCGGCAAGCCGGGTGCGACGAATGCCGGAATCCTGGCGGCGCAGATGCTTGCGCTCGCCGACTCTTCAATCGCGAAAAAGTTGAACGCTCACAAAGAGAACTTGGCGCGCGGCGTGGAAGAAAAATCCAGGAAGTTGAAAGCGGCGGTGAGCAGCTAGGCCCGTTGTCCGCCAGATCGGCTAGAGCTTCAAACCCTTCAGGTACTCCCGGAACTGCCCACCGAGATCGTCCCGCTTCAAGGCAAATTCAACGGTCGCCTTGAGGAACCCCAATTTGTCCCCGGTATCGTGGCGGCGGCCTTCATAGACGTAGGCGTACATCTTTTCCCGTTTCAGAAGTCCGCGCAGCCCGTCGGTAAGCTGCAACTCGCCGCCCGCGCCGGGCTTGATGTTAGAGAGCGTTTCGAACACCGTCGGGGTCAGAACATAGCGCCCGATCACAGCCAGGTTCGAGGGCGCGTCTGCGAGCTTTGGCTTTTCCACCAGGTCGAGAACCTCGTAGAGCCTGCCGCCGGAGCCCGCAACTTCCTTCGCCTTCAGCACGCCATACGACGAAATAGCCGGCCCCTCGATGACCTGCGTCGCAAGCACCGAACAGTGCTTCTCGTCGAACACATCCATCAACTGCTTAAGGCACGGGACCTTCGAATCGATAACGTCATCGGCGAGCAGGACAGCGAAAGGTTCGTTGCCTACCAGTTCGCGCGCGGTGAGCACGGCGTGTCCCAGGCCCAGCGCTTCCTTCTGGCGCACATAGGCCACGTGGATCATGTCCGAGATCTGGCGCACGATCTTGAGCAGATCGGTCTTGCCTTTTTCCTCGAGCATTTTTTCCAGCTCGTAGCTGACGTCGAAATGGTCTTCGATGGCGCTCTTGCCGCGTCCCGTGATGATGATGATCTGGTCGCATCCCGCGGCCAGCGCCTCTTCCACGCCGTACTGGATGATGGGCTTGTCCACCAGCGGCAGCATCTCTTTGGGCTGAGCCTTGGTGGCGGGAAGAAAGCGAGTGCCCAATCCGGCGGCGGGAAAGATCGCTTTGCGGACTTTCATGGTCATTGGGCGGTCTTTTTCGCGGCGAGAATGCGTTCGATTTGTTGCAGGTGGTTCACGTCGTGGCCGGCAATCATACGCACGATCTTCTCGACCGTTTCCTGGCCGCGCTCCGAGTGCATGCCGTAGTGCTTCCACTGTTCCGGAGAGAGCGACTGGTACAGCGCGAGATTCGCTTCGCGCGCGGCGCGCAATTGCGCGAGGCTTGCACGCGGGTTGCGTTTGGCATAATGCCCCGCCTCGACCCATGCGTCTTGATCGAAAGCCTGGATGGCCGTGCCCGGAGCGCCGAGAATCGATCGCACTCTCCAGCCGACGACGATTTCCACGTCCGCCAGGTGCGCCAGGATTTCGGCCACAGACCATTTGTCCGGCGCGGGCCGTTTCCGCAGTTTCGCCGAAGACGCGCCTGCCACCAGGCGCTCGAGTTTCTTGGGCGTAGCCGCCTGCACCTTCAGCGGCTCCTGCCCTGCTACGTTCCCCAGCACCCGCGCAGTGTATTGTTGCGGCGTTTCCTGCATGGCGCTATCTCCCCTCTCCGCTGGATTCGACGAGAAGGATTGTAATTGACTGAGCGAAGTCTAAAAAGTGCGGCGCCTACGTGGCCGCTGCCGGAGCCTCGCGCGCGCCTAGTTCTTCCAGCAGGTCCCGCAGCGTTTGCAGAATCGCTTCGGCGCTCGCGGCCTTGATGGAAAACTTCAGCGTCCCATCCGGCGTGAACTGTGATCCGCGCTGCGCCGCCACAAAGCGCGCCAGCTTGCCCGGATCGATCGCCGCATTCTGGCGGAACTTGATGTTCACCAGGTCGCGCTTGCGCTCGATGACGGTAGCTCCCGCCTGCATCGCCGACAGCTTCAGCGTGGCGTACTCCAGCAGATTCCGCACCGCCGCTGGTGGCTTGCCGTAGCGGTCCGTCAGTTCCATCCGCACGTCCCGCAATTGCGACTCTGTCTCCACCCCGGCGACCCGCTTGTACATTCGCAGGCGCTGGTTCTCCTCGGAGATGTATTCGGACGGGATACGGATGTTCAGGCCGAGATTAAGTTGGATCCCCGCTTCATCCGGTCCGGCCTCGCCTTTCATCTCGCGGACGGCGCGTTCCAGCATCTGTGTGTAAAGCTCAAAGCCGATCGCTTCGATGTGGCCACTCTGTTCGCCGCCCAGCATATTGCCCGCGCCGCGCAGTTCGAGATCGAGCGCCGCGATCTTGAAGCCCGCTCCGAGATCGGAAAACTCTTTCAACGCCGCTAAACGACGTCGGGCGATCGGGGTCAATTCGATCTCAGCCGGCAGAAACAGATAAGCATATGCCCGGCGATTCGAACGGCCGACGCGGCCGCGCAGCTGATAAAGCTCCGACAGGCCCAAGCGGTCGGCACGATTGATCAGGATCGTATTGCACAGCGGAATATCCAGTCCGTTCTCGATGATTGTGGTCGAAACTAAAATGTCAGCCTCGTGATGCATGAACTTCAGCATCACTTTCTCCAGTTCTCCCTCGCCCATCTGGCCGTGGCCCACGGCAATGCGGGCGCGCGGAACAAGTTCCTGGATCTTGGCAGCGATCTCCCAGATCGTCTCCACCCGATTGTGGACGAAATAGACTTGCCCCTCGCGATCAAGTTCCTGCTCGATCGCCGACTGGATCAGTTTGTAGTCCCAGTTCGCAACCACGGTCTGGATCGCCATGCGATCTTTCGGCGGCGTCTCAATCACGCTCATGTCGCGCAGCCCGACCAGCGACATGTGCAACGTTCGTGGAATGGGCGTCGCCGACATCGTGAGTACGTCCACCTGCGTGCGCATCTGCTTGATACGTTCTTTGTGGCGCACACCGAAGCGCTGTTCTTCGTCCACCACCAGCAGCCCGAGGTCGGCAAACCTCACGTCTTTCGAGAGCAGGCGGTGAGTACCGATCAGGATGTCCACCTTCCCGGCTTCGACGCGCTGCAAGATCTCTTTGATCTGCTTCGCCGAGCGGAAGCGACTGATCATCTCGACCGTCACCGGAAACGTATTGAATCGCTGCTTGAAAGTCTCGCAGTGCTGGAAAGCGAGCACGGTCGTCGGCGCCAGCATCGCGACCTGCTTGTTATCGCTGATGGCCTTGAACGCCGCGCGCATCGCGACTTCCGTCTTGCCATAGCCAACGTCGCCGCACAGCAGCCGGTCCATCGGAAGCTGCGATTCCATGTCGCGCTTCACGTCAATGATGGCCTCGGCCTGGTCTTCGGTTTCGCTATATTCGAAGGCGTCTTCGAATTCTTTCATCCATTCCGTGTCCGCCGGGAAGGCATGGCCCTGCGCCGTCTGACGCTGCGCATAGAGCTTCAGCAATTCGTCCGTCATGTCCTTCATCGCCTTGCGAACGCGGGCCTTGGTTTTGGCCCAGGCGGCGGTGCCGAGATGATTCAGGACCGGCTTTACGCCTTCGGAGGAGCGATATTTCTGGACAAGATCGAGCCGCGTAAGCGGCACGTAGAGTCGCGCCGCCTCGGCATATTCGAGCAACATGAATTCGGCGGTGCCGTCGCCCTGATTGATTTCCTTCAGCCCCTGGTATTGCCCGATGCCGTGCTCGACGTGGACCACGTAGTCTCCAACCTGGAGGTCGCGGAAGTCGGAAAGAAACGCGGACACTTTCGATTTCTGCCGCTGCGGCCGCGACGCGACCAGGTCCGACTCGTCGAACAGATCGCGCGCTCCAAACACAGCGAGATGCGCTTCCGGCAGGACAAATCCGTCAGGCAAGTAAGCCTTCAGTAGCGTCGCGGTGAGCACTTCGCCGGAGAAATAGGAAGTTTCATCGGCATAGCTTTCACCGCCGCGGGTGCGGCTCCCAAGGCGGTACGAAGCGTTGTACTCGGTAAACATGTCGGCAAGGCGTTCGACCTCGCCGGTATTCGGGGCAGCGAGGATCACCTGCGTGCCGCCGCCAATCAATTTCTGAACTTCCTCGATCATGGCGGGCACGGCGCCGTGGAAACGAGTTGCCGGCTGCGAAAGAAACGCGGCTTCGGGTAATTCGTCGCGGGCAATGCCCAGATATTCGAAATCGGCGCCGGCGATGGCGGAGGTCTTTCCCGCCCAGGCTGCCGGGGCGAGATACAAATCCGTAGGCCGCACCAGGTCGCCCACGCCGCTGCGTTCGTGCGCTTCCTCGATTCGCGCCCAGATCTTGTCGAGCTCCTGCTTAAGGATCTCGGGCTCATCCAAAAACACGCGCGCTTCGGGCAACAGGTCAAACACGGTGCGGTCGGCCCCCGCCACCGGAGCATAAAACTCCCATCCCGGAAACACGCCCGCGCCCGAATCGCGCACCGCTTGTTCGACAACTTCCTGCGCGCCCGCAATGCGTTTGCCCGAAAGCCGAGCATTGATCGAGCCCAGTAGTTCCTCCGTCACCGGAGTCTCAGTCAGCGGCAACAACACAACCTCGTCCACCGGATTCGACGAGCGCTGGCTGGCGGGATCGAACTTGCGCATGGACTCGACTTCATCGCCAAAGAACTCAACCCGCACCGGCCGGTCTGCTTCGGGAGAATAGACATCGAGAATGCCGCCGCGAACCGCGTACTGCCCCGGCATTTCAACCACGTCGGCCGATGTATACCCGACCGTGTTCATGTGCTGGAGCAAGCGCTCCAGATCAAAGCTTTCGCCTCGCCGCAGAACCCGCGCCAGATCGGCGTAGTAATCGGCCGAACGCAAGAGGATCGTCGTGGCCGCCACCGGCGAAATCACGATCGAGGCGCGCCCCGTGGCAATCTTCCACAAGGCGGTCGCCCGCTCTTCCTGAATCTCCGGATGGGGAGACAGATTCTGAAAGGGCAGCACATCCCGGGCGGGCAGGCTTACGACAGAATCCGCATCGGCCGCCTGCGTCAATTCGCAGAAGGCCCGCAGCACCGGCAGAAGCTCTTCAGCAGCGCGGTTGTCCGCCACCACCAGCACGAACGGGCGTTCAGTAGCCCGGCGCAGCAGAACTGTGATCAGCGTCTTGGCAGCAGGGGACAGCCCAGTGACACGAATCCGCCCCGCGCTCTCCCGGAGATGGGAGGCCGCACGCGTGAAAGCAGGAAGTTGTTCCACATCCGCAAAAAGGTCGCGGACGAAGGGCAGCAGCATGCGGAAATATTCTAGCAGTTGGAGCGTCAGACGCAGGAGCAAACTGGAGAAGTCTCGAGCGCTTTGGAGATTTCAAACAGGGAAAGTCACGGCTTCCGAGCTTGCGCGGTAATAGCACATTTCTCCAGGGACGCACGGCGCAACCCCCTCGCGAAGGGCCCGCGCATAGGACGGAATGGCTTCTTCAGAAAGCCCGGCCCGTGTCTTCTCCACGACCGCCCGGACCAGCTTCAGACTCGCCAGTTTGCGCAAAGAGGAAGCCTCGCGGCCGACAATCTTCAAGGAGGAAATGCCCATGCGGTGGAAGGCAGGGATGGCGCAAAGGCCGCACGGCGCCAGCGCTAAGGCGGTCTGGGGCGGGGCCGAGCAGGCGTGATTGGTAAGCCCGTCAATGCGGTGATGAAAATCCTGGAGGAGGGCGTTTACATCCTCCTCTTCTCCCGGAACCCAGGGCGCGCCGGAAAGCTTGAATGACTGCGAGTCCATCCGCGCCAGTCCCACGCAAAAGGCGCCCACGGAGCGGTGGTGGGTGGTGAGGCAGAGCCCTTCCTCGAAGATGCAACCGTCGTTCAGGATGAACACCTCGAGTTCGACCTGCGAGCCGATTTCGCCGGCGATGCGCTCAATCTCTGCCAGCGTAAGGCTGCGAGGCAGAATGACGCGGCGCACGCCCAGCGACCGGAAGAAACGGACGGCACCAACATTCAACGACGCGGCGATGGAGCTGAGATGCAGAGCGCAGGGCAAGTCCTGTTCCGCCAACTCCAGGATCAAGGCTGGATCGGAGACGATCAGCGCATCGACGCCAGCGTCCTCCACATAGCGGCGGGCGAGATCCAGTACCAGTGGCAGTTGTTCGGCGGTGTAGGTCTGGGCGTTCAAGGTCACAAATACGGGAACCGAACGGCCGTGGGCCTGTTGGACGACGCGCGCAAGATCGGAGAAGGTGCGCAGGTTTCCGCCGGCTGGGCTGCGCCGGTTCAGCCAGACGGCGCCGGTGTAACGAGCCACCCATTCTTCCGGCACCAGGCCGCAATAGAGTTCCTCCGCCCCATTGGCCAGGAGCATCTCGGTTTCCGCGGGCGAATTCAAGGGCGCCAGAATTTTCATGGTGCGCTCACATGGGCAAGTCCGGCTGGTAGATGACCCGGGCCACCCCGCTGGCCTCCGCTCCCAGCAAGAAATGTTCCAGCACTTCGGCAGGAGGGCAGTAGAAAAAAGTGTTTCCGCGTTGATAGAACGCCGTGCCGTCGGTGGGCAGAGTAGTGCCCACGAAACGATGTTCCGTAAAGTAGAGCCGGCACTCGTGCTGACACTGCTGCATGGGCTGAAACCGCTCACTCTCCTCGAGATGGAGCGAACCGGCCATGCATTGCCGTCCTGTGGTCACAAAGCCATAGGGGAAGTAGAACGCCACCTGAAAGGGGAGCCGGTGCAGGGCCGAGATGGAGTCTTGAAGCAAGATGTCCAGCTCCACCGTCTCGACACGATAGCGGCGAAGCAGGCGCTGGAGCGAAGGCATATCGAGCCCGCCTGGCTGCATGGAAGCACGGATGCCGTCCGGGGCGTGCGGCGCGTTGTACAGGGGGGTGACGCGCGGATCCCGCATAGTTTTGTTCAAGAGGCGCCCCCGAACCGGCCGCAACGTGGCAAACTCTTCGTGCAGCACCTGCAATGTGCCCCAGTCGTTAAATACCACTTCCACACTGTTGGCCTGGGCGGCGAGCCATGCAAACAGAGACCGGAGCTTGTCCAGGCCCGCGTCGGTGACCGGCGGCGTCAGGAAGGTGATCGCCAAGCCGCGTTCCCAGAGTTCGCAACACACTTTGGAGAATCGCTCGGGCGAAGGGATGAGGTGCTGGCAGAATTCGTTGCCCAAGTAGACACGCTGCGGGCGAACCGGTCCGGCTACCCTTTGGACCACATCCGCGGCTGCGGCCTGCAAATCGTGCAAGGGAACTTCAGAGCTCCGGGACGGGCGCGCGAGAAAGTCGTCGCAGTGTTCCAGGGAGCTTCCGTCCGCGACGTGAATGGCCCACTCCATTGCCGGGCTCCCGTGTGGTCCGTACTTTCCAATCTCGTCTGATCTGGCCGAACCGGCCGATTGTACTCCTACGAAACAGGCCCGGACACGGCAGGATGGGCGAGGTACACATTCCTTCCTACTCGTCAAGCGGTCGAGCTGCGCCCCGACAGCCGGCGAGGGCGCCGGCGCTACTTCCCTCGTAGCAGCGGCCGCGTCAGGCACGTCGGCCCGCCCGACCCGTTAATACAAAGCTCCGACCCCGCAAACATCCGCACATCGAAGCCCGCATCGCGTAGCCTCTGATTCGTTCCCGCATTCTCTTCCAGTGCAATCAGCCGCTTGCCGCCCAGCGATAGCACATTGCAAGCCAGCGAATCCCGTTCCGCGTACTCCATCTCGATCAACCGGAAGCCCCGCGACCTCAGCAACTCCACCGTCTCGACCGCCAGCCACGGCAGGTCCACCAGAACGGTGTGCTCATCCAGCATGCTCATCAGCGACATCAGATGCAGGCAGGCCGCAGGCCCCGGCCCGTACGGCAAAGGCGCGGACAGCGCCTCGACTCCCTTCGGTTCCAACAGCTCCCTCATCTGCGAAATTCCAGCCTGGTTCGTCCGATATCCGCATCCGATGAGAAGTGTGTGGGAATCCAGCCACACCATATCCCCGGCCTCGGAATTCCCCGGCGCGCGGACCTCTCCCAAGATTGGAATCCCCAGGGGAAAACAAAATTTCGCGTGCGCTTGTGCTTCCGGTACCCGGTTCTTTTTGCCGGGATTCATCAGGATCAGGCCATGATCGGTGGACAGCGAAGCATCGTGCGTGTAGACGGCGTCCAGCGACAGCGAATCGCCCGGCGGCAGGCAGGCCACTTCAGCGCCCGCTTCTTTCAACAGTCTGCACAGAATGTCATGCTGCGTCTGCGCCGCCGGAAAGTCAGGCGCATGCCGATATCCCAAGTCCCGCCACGTGGTGGCCCGCTCCGGACGATCCCAGCCAGCGTGGCGCGGCGGGCATACCATCACCCGCAACAGCTCGCCGGTCATGGAATGTCCGTTGCTTTTTTCAACACTCATATCGAGACGCCAGCCCGGATAGCAATCTAAAGAAACAGTTTCACAAAAGCAATGCGGGCGGGATTGGTGCCCTTTCGCGGCCCTTTGCCCCTGGTTTCAGATCTCGGGTCTCGTCGCAGCCTATCCCGGTTCTCCTGAAACCTGTCACCTGTCACCTGAGACCTTGGCTCGGGAACCACCTTATCGCTTGCTTTAGTGCCCTACTCTGATGTACAAACCAGCGGTAATCCAATCTTGCAACGTGTTTGAAGATCAAGTAGTTGGCAATAAACCGCGCACCTCGATTCCCGCCTGGGCTCGTCCCGCGGGATCCCCAGGAGACTTATGAAAGCCACTCTGCGTCTGTTCTGCTTCGCCGTCCTGTTCGCGCTGGTCCACCAGTTGGCATTCGCCCAGGGTGTAGCTACGGGCGATCTGTACGTCGTTGTTACGGATCCGAAAGGAGCGGCCGTCACGAACGCCACGGTCTCGGCCCGCGATCAGGCCCGCGCCTTCGAGCGCTCCACCAACTCCAACGTAGATGGCGAGTATCGCCTGCTGGCATTGCCTCCTGGCACCTACACAGTGCGGGTCGAGGCCTCCGGCTTCGCGAAGGTCGAGGCCAAAGACCAGATCGTGAACATCGGACAACTCCGCGAACTGCCCATCGCACTCTCCATCGCGGGGGCGCAGGAAACCATCACGGTAAGTTCGGAAGCGGAACTGGTCGAGACGCAGCGCTCTTCCTCCACCGACACCATCAACGAGCAGCGGATCGCCAATCTTCCCATCAACGGCCGCAACTACATCAATTTCGCGCTGACCGATTCGCGCCTGGCGCGCGATACCGCGCCCTCTATCGGCGCTGCGCCGGGCTCAGGCATCAACATGAGCGGCCAGCGTGCCCGCTCCAACCTGGTCAATGTGGACGGGGCCGACGCGGTGGACAATTCGACGAATGGCATTCGTTCCACCGTCTCGCAGGAAGCCGTGCAGGAATTTCAGATCCAAACCAACGGCTATGCGGCGGAATACGGCCGCGCGGCCGGCGGCGTGGTCAATATCGCCACCAAGTCCGGAAGCAACAGCTTCCACGGCAGCGCCTACGGCTACCTGCGCAACCGCAAGCTCCAGGCCATCAACCCCTTTTCCACCGTCTCGGACCCGGCCTATACCCGCACCCAGGCCGGTGTGACCTTTGGCGGCCCCCTCAAGAAGGACAAGACTTATTACTTTTTCTCCTGGGAGGGAACCTGGCGGCAGGAAACTGGGTTTTCGTCCATCGGGGCAAACAACTTCGGGCTATCCCCGTTTGATGCTTCGGCCTTTCTAGGGCTGCCGCCGCAGGCGTTTGTGATTCAGGCAACCCCGGATCAAGCCGCCTTTCTCAGCGTTGTTCCTCCGGGCACGCCTGGAATAGCCCAGTATGTGGTTCTTCTGGGCAGATCTTCGGGAATGGCGCTGGACGGCGTCTGGCCCGGTCCTCCCGCTTTTGGGGGTGGCGCGAGCGGTTTTCCGACCTCCTGCCAGGTTCCCCCCTGTTTTGTGCCTGAGTCTTTTGTGCCGTTGAAAAGCTTGATCGGAAATTTCCCTGTTTCCGAGCGCACCGACCTCTACTCGCTGCGCCTGGACCACAATTTCACCACCAACAACCGCCTCTCGCTGCGCGGCGGCGCAAGTCCCAGCGACCAGACCGGTATCCAGGTGCAAGCGCAGGGCCCGCAGAACTTCGGCCAGAACGCCTTGTCGCGTACTTCCGTGCAGAACTACCACGACTGGTCCATCATGGGGCAGGATCAGTGGACGATCGGCAACAACAAGATCAACGAATTTCGCTTCCAGTACGTCCGTCGGGGTTTGCTCTACAGTTTCTCCCGCGCGCCGGGTGGCAGCAACGTCGGCGTCAACATTCCCGGCTTCGCTTTCTTTGGACGCGAACCTTTCTCGTTCGTCAAACGCACCGAACAGCGCTACCAGATGACCGATAACTTCTCCTGGTCCAAAGGATCACACAACATCAAGTTCGGAATCGACGGGAATTTCATTCCGCTGACTGCTGACTTTACGGTGAATTTCGGCGGCATCTACAATTTCGGCCGGCAGACAATCGTCGCGGGGGTACCAGCCTTCAACCCGATTCAGGCCTATGGCGCCGGTATTCCCTCGAACTTTATTCAAGGAGTTGGTGGTCCCCATGACGCCTTCTCCAACACGACCGCGGGGGCCTTTCTACAGGACAGCTGGCGCGTCCGGTCGAACCTGACGCTTAATTATGGCGTGCGTTACGACGTGGAATTCACCCCGACCTTCCGTGCGATCAACTCGCTATCGCAGGCGGCCCAGGATTCACTCGGAATTACCCAGGGTATTCCGCGCGATTTTAATAACTTCGCCCCCCGCATTGGGCTGGCCTGGGATCCTCACAACAATGGCAAGAGCGTGATCCGAGCCTCTTACGGCTTGTTCTACGATCATCCGCTGCTGGCTCTGGCCTTCGACTCCGACGTAGCCGATGCCTCGCAGGCGCCGCAACTGGTGCTGACGCCGGGCGCGCCGGGACCTTGTAACGCGACCCTTTCTAACCTGAATGCCAGCAATGCCTTCCAGGGACTGTTGGGCTGCCTACCCGCGGCATTTAACTACTTGGCAGATGAGCAGCGCTTTAACCCAGCGCCCAACGCGCCGTCTATTTTTGTCGGCCAAGCCTTCCTGAACCCGGCGGCGCCGGTGCCGCTCGCCTTCCTGCCTTTCGGGTTCCCCACGGCGAAACATTTCCAGTACGCCTCCTCCCACCAGGCGAACTTCACATTCGAACAAGACCTGGGCCACAACCTGTCGCTCTCTCTCGAGTACAACTTCAACGGTGGACGCCACAACAACCGGCCCATCAACGCCAACGCGGTGCTGCCTGGACCCCTGCTGGCCAACTGGCAGGTCGCATTAGGTGATCCCACGTCTGGCGCCGCGCAATTTGGACCGACCGGCGTCGGCGCCACCGGTGTGCCCTGCGGCTTTACTGAAGCCGGACAACCCTGGATTGCCGCGGCTCTGGCCAACTTCTTCCGCCCCTCTGGCCTGAATCCTGCTCTGGCCCAGGCGCTGCTTCTGAACCCGGCCGCGGCTCCCTGTGTAGGGCTGGCGCTTCAAATTCTGCAAGCGAACGGCATCCGCGCCGACTGCGACCCGACCACCCTGGCCAACTGCGTCCCCTTCAGCGATATGCCGGCCAACTTTTCGAGCGGCAGCTCGGTGTACCACGGGCTGACGGCCAACCTGCGCAAGCGCTTCGGCCAGCACTATGAATTTCTCGCTTCTTACACCTGGTCGCACGCCATCGACGATTCCACGGACTTGCAATCGCCACTCTCGCCTCAGGACAACCACAACCCTGGCGCCGACCGCTCCACCTCGCTGTTCGACCAACGCCATCGTTTCGTCTTCAGCGGCGTGTACCAGAGTGGCCGTCTGGGGGATGGTTTCGCCCGGAAGCTGTTCAGCGACTGGACCATCGCGCCGATCATTGAGGTCGTTTCCGGCCGCCCCTTCAACATCATTACGGGCGCGGACCGCAACTTCGACTTTGGCACCAGCACCGACCGCCCAGTGATTGTTGCGGGCGGAACTACGAACGCCTGCTTCGACACCGCCGCCCCCTCGAAGCATTCGCCCACCGGATTCCTGATTCCGGCTTGTTTCATTCCCGGCGCCTTCCCGAATGGCACATTGACCGGCAATCTCCGCCGCAACGCCGGAACCAGGCCCTACAACCTGTTCACCGACCTGCGTATTTCAAAGCGCATCGCTTTTGGCGATCGCGTCGCCCTCGAAGGCATGATGGACGCCTTCAACCTCATCAACAAGTTCAACGTGACCGACGTCAACCCGCTCTGGGACAGCGGGCAGAAACCGACCTCGGCCTTCGACCCGCGGCAGTTTCAGTTCGCGTTGAAGTTAACTTGGTAATACGAGCACGAATGAGCTCAATTTTATGGAGGATCGAACGAATGAAAGCTGCTTTTAGGGCGTCCTTGATGGTCTTTGCGCTGGCTCTGGCGTTCTCCACCCACACGTTCGCGGACGCGGGCGGCGATACCTTCAAGGCAAAATGCGCGATGTGCCACGGGGCCACCGGAGCGGGCGACACCGTGATAGGCAAGAACCTGAAGCTGCGGGACTTAGGCTCCGCGGATGTCCAGAAGCAGACCGACGACGAGCTCACGACCATCATCACCAAGGGCAAGGGCAAGATGACACCCTATGGCGGCAAGCTGACGAAAGAGCAGGTTGGCGACTTGGTAAAGTTCATCCGCTCACTAAAAAAGTGAGTGTAGAGACGCGGCTTGCCGCGTCTCCGTCCGCGGTGGAGACGGGCCAACCCCCGTCTCTACGGCCACAGGGACCTACGATCCCGTCCTCTTTTCAATCTTCGCCCACGTATCCTTCAACGCAACCGTCCGGTTGAACACGAGCTTTCCCGGCGTGGAATCCGGATCCACGCAAAAATATCCCAGCCGCTCGAACTGATACCGGCTCGCGGCCGCCGCGGCCGCCAGCGCAGGCTCCACCTTCGCCTGGGAAATCACTTCCAAAGACTGCGGATTCAAATTGGCCGTGAACTCCTGCCCCTCTTCCACCTGGTTCGGATCTTCCTTCGTGAACAGCTTGTCGTACACGCGCACCTCGGCGTCGAGCGCGTGCGCAGCCGACACCCAATGAATGGTGGACTTCACCTTACGACCATCCGGAGCATTGCCGCCACGCGTGGCCGGATCGTAAGTGCAATGCACCTCGACCACTTCGCCAGCGTCGTTCTTCACCACGGGCGTGACCGCCAAGTTCTTCCCCGACACCATCAAGCAGATCATCGCCA